>Ga0082335_1005935_pt1 | contig 16332 bp, 11 predicted proteins | sample Subgrocontami58m_FD_72375 | JGI IMG/M metagenome (GOLD analysis project Ga0082335, IMG submission 72375) | Subsurface groundwater microbial communities from S. Glens Falls, New York, USA - GMW37 contaminated, 5.8 m (SPADES assembly) (version 2) ... | reverse complement strand
GGCAGGTAGGGTGTGCCAGAATGTCCACATGTGGGCTTTCCATGGCCTTTATCATTCGCTGAGTCATCTTGTCCTGGTCCTGGCTCATCGCCGAATGCACTGCGGCCACCACTAAATCCACCTGCGACAGCATCTCCTCGGGGGCATCCAGGGTACCATCGGAGCGGATATCCACCTCCATTCCGGTAAACAACCGGATGCCGACTTTCTCCTCGACAGCCCGCACCTCGGCAATCTGTTGCTTTAGCCGTTCCACGCTGAGGCCGTGGGCTATCCCTCGTCCCGCCGAATGGTCGGTGATAGCCAGATATTGATAGCCTCGGGCCTTGGCCGCCACGGCCATATCCTCTATAGAGCCATTGCCATCGCTCCATTCCGTATGGGCATGTAAATCCCCTTTGATATCGGATAACTCAACTAGACCGGGTAGCTGCCCCTTTTCAGCCTTCTCTATCTCTCCGGTATCCTCTCGCAGTTCCGGGGGGATGTATTGCAGGCCAAGTCTTTTGTAATAGTCCTCTTCGGTAGCAAAGGTCTCAATCTGGCCGCTCCTAACATCGGTAATGCCGTATTCGCTTAGCGATAGCCCCTGACGCTGGGCGCGGGTGCGCAGGGCGATATTATGCTGCTTGGAGCCGGTGAAATACTGCAAAAGCGAGCCGAAATTCTGGTGCTCGACAAGGCGCAAATCTACCTGAAGGCCACCGGCAACAAGGACGGTAGCTTTAGTAGTCCCCTGCGCCAGCACCTGCCCTACCATTGGCAGGCGAACGAAAGCCTGGATGACCTTCTCCGGGTCGTCGGCGGTTCCCATCATGTCTATGTCGCCGACGGTCTCACGGAAACGGCGTAAACTGCCTGCCGCTATGATGTTTTTAACACCCGGCACCGTGCTTAAAACCGATTGTATCTGCTCCACCAAGGGTAATGCCTCGCCGATGGGGATGCGCTGGTCTTTGCGGCGCAGGGCCGCCAGGGCGTGTTTAATGTTCTCTGCAGTCTTCTCTCCCATGCGGAAGAGGCCGGCCACACGGCCATCCAGAAGCGCTTTCTCCAGGTCCTCTATTGTATTGACGCCTAGCTCAGTCGTCAGGCGCATAGCCGTCTTGGGGCCTACGCCGGGCACTTCAAGCAGGGTGGTAATGCCGGGGGGAAACTCCGACCGTAATTCTTCATAGTACTGCAGCTTACCGGTGTTGACTAATTCGGTGGTCTTCTTCTCAATGGCCTCGCCGACTCCGGGGATATCCCTCAGGCTGCCGCCCTCCCGGAGGATAACCGCAATTTCACGGGGAAGGTGTTCGATAGCCCGGGCTGCCCGCTGGTAGGCGCGGATTTTGAAGACAATCTCACCTTTAAGCTCCAACAAGTCTGCTATGTCCTGAAAGATTTTGGCGATGGCGGTGTTTTTCATAGGCATAATGCATTATTATCACAGGTTTTCAAATAATTGCATCACTTCCTTAGCAATTTCCTAATACCCTTTTTGTCGATGAATGATTGCTGAAATAATTATTAGCTTAGCTTTATCATCTATCCTGTATATTATCCTGTAATCTCTAAATCTTAATCTATAAGATTGTTCCATACCTTTAAGCTTCTTGGATCCCATTGGTCTTGGTTCTTGAGAAAGTTGCTTTATTTTATCCCAGATTATAGTTATGAAATCTTTTCTCAGCCGGGTAATTTCCTTTTCCGCTGAAGAAGTGAGAACTACTTTATAGTAGTCCACGAGCCTTTAGCCTTGCCTCTACTTCTTCCAGTGGTGAAGTAGCTTCGTCTTTTCTTTCAACAAGAATACGGAGGTCTTCCAGGTCTTCCAATAACTCACGATACTGTTTGATACTTAAAATTACCTTTCTTTTTCTCCCTTTATGGTCAATTACATATTCTTCTCTTTTTTGGACCATCTGTACTCACCCCCTGAACATATGACAGGTTATTTGCCTGACTTTCTATATCATTCACAAAGTGTCACAATTATTCCTTGAAGTAACATCGCCCAATAAATTGTGCAACTACCATAATTGTCCTTTCACCTCAAACCTCTCACGTCTCACTTCCCAGTTTATGCCTCTTTGCCATGGCACTTCTTGTATTTAAGGCCAGAGCCGCAGGGACAGAGGTCATTACGGCCAACCTTTTTGCCGGTCATTACCACCTCGCGTTGTCCCTGGGGTGTCTGCGTCCGGGCGGGCACCGGCGGCGCCCCCTGCCTGTTAATACCCACCTTATATATAGTGTGGACCACGTCGTGCTGAATGGCTGCGGTAAGGGCTTCAAACTGAGCGTGACCCTCCCGCTTGTAGGCCATCAGAGGGTCTATCTGGCCGTAGGCCTGTAACCCGATCCCGTGGCGCAGGTGCTCCATAGCAGTAAGGTGTTCAACCCACAGGTTATCTATAGTCCGGAGCATCACCAGCCGCTCCAGGATACGCATATTCTCTGCGCCTATCTCCGTTTCTCGTTGTTCATATATGGACTCGGCCAGCTCAATCAGCTTTTCCTCAGCCTCTTTGCGGTTATCCGGTATCTGAAGGTCCGAAGGCACTGGCAAAATGGTCATTATTTCCTGTCGCAACCCCTCGATGTTAAGGTCACTGTCCTCGGGGAAATAAGCCGCTGCTTGTTTGCCAACCTCTTCGCGAATCTGAGAAAGTATATTGCTCTTGAGGTCAGCGCCGGAGAGGATTTTCCGGCGCTCAGAGTAGATAACTTCACGGTGTTTATTCACCACATCATCAAAATCCACCAGGTGCTTCCGTATATCAAAGTTGTAACCTTCGACCCGTACCTGGGCAGTTTCAATAGCCTTGCTCACCAGGCTATGCTCTATAGGCGTATCCTCGTCCATTCCAGCCCATTCCATCAGCGTTTTTACCCGGTCACCGCCAAAACGCTTTACGACATCATCCTCCAACGAGATAAAGAAACGGGATGAACCAGGGTCTCCCTGGCGGCCGGAGCGGCCCCGGAGCTGATTATCGATACGCCGCGCCTCGTGGCGTTCTGTGCCGATTATGTGCAGGCCACCCTTATCCACCACCTTATGGTGCTCCTCCACGACACGCTGTTTTGCTTCGTCCTGAAGTTTCTGTATCCCTGCATGGTCATCCGGGGATATGCTCTTTTTAATAGACTCCTCTAGAACCATCAGTTCCAGGTTCCCACCCAGTGTAATGTCCACGCCGCGACCTGCCATGTTAGTGGCCACAGTTACGGCCCCCGGTCGTCCCGCTTGAGCTATGATGGCCGCTTCCCTCTCATGGTACTTGGCATTGAGAACCTGATGGGGAATGCCCTTACGCTTGAGCATATCGCTTAGCTTTTCATTCTTCTCAATGGATACTGTACCTACCAGTATAGGCTGCCCTTCTTTATGTAAAGCCTCAACCTCTTTAACCACTGCCTTAAATTTTGACTCTTCGTTTTTATAAATCTGGTCGGGGTTATCTTTACGTACCATAGGCCTGTTGGTGGGTATTACAACCACATCCAGTTTGTATATCTTATGGAACTCTTCAGCCTCGGTAGCTGCAGTGCCCGTCATGCCGGCCAGCTTTTTGTACATCCGGAAATAGTTCTGTAGAGTGACTGTAGCCATAGTCATGCTTTCCCGTTGCACTTTTACGCCTTCTTTGGCTTCGATTGCCTGGTGCAATCCCTCGGAGTATCTTCGCCCAAAGAGCATCCGACCTGTGAACTCATCTACTATGACCACCTGCCCATCCTTGACCACATAATCCTTATCCCGTTTGAACAGGGCATGGGCCTTCAGGGCATTATCTCTGTAGCTTTGCAAGCCATAGTTAGCCGGGTCGTAGAGATTGGGGGCTTTGAGCAGACCCTGTTCCCGAAGTATCTCTTCAACCCGGCTCATACCCTCCTGGGTCAAGGTAACTGCCCTATCTTTTTCATCTATCTGATAGTCGTCTTCCTTTTTCAGCCTGGAGACAAGGCGGGCAAAAATCTGGTATTTGTTGGTTGCCTCCGCGGCCTCGCCGCTGATGATAAGCGGAGTGCGGGCTTCATCAATCAGAATGTTATCTACCTCATCTACGATGGCGTAGGACAACGGACGCTGCACCACCTGAGACAGGTCAACGACCATGTTGTCCCGCAGATAGTCAAAGCCGAATTCGTGGTTAGTGCCATAGGTAATATCAGCCGCATAAGCCTGCCGGCGGGTTATAGGACGCAGCCTATTCCACTTGGGATCATCGGTAGCATAAGCAGTGTCATACAGGAAAGATGTCTCGTGCTGGATACTGGCCACCGATACCCCCAGCATTTGGAAAATAGGTCCCATCCAGTGGGGATCACGTTTGGCCAGATAATCGTTCAGGGTTACCAGATGGCAACCCCCCCCAGATAGAGAATTGAGATAAAGAGGAAGCGTAGCTACCAGTGTCTTGCCTTCTCCAGTCCTCATCTCGGAGATTTTCCCCTGGTGAAGAACCATTCCACCCATTAGCTGGACATCGAAATGACGCTGGCCGATAGTGCGCCTGCCCGCCTCGCGCACTGCAGCAAACGCCTCGGGGAGAACATCATTCAGTGTCTCACCTTCTTTGAGCCGGGCTTTAAACTGGTCTGTTTTAGCCCGTAGCTCCGCATCAGTGAGCTTTTGAAAATCTGGCTCCAGGGGATTAATCTGCTCCACCACCGACTGGAGTTTCTTTATCTGTTTTTCGTTGGAATCTACAAAAGAGCCAAGCCATTTAAACATGATATTAAAGTCCCCTCTTTTTTAAGCTCTTACCCTGAACCATGTAATTATAGCCGCTACCATCAACAGGACAACCCAGGTCAATACCTGACCTCCAGGAAAACGAAACCGTTTCTTTTTTGGTTTATTCTTTTCGTAATAGCTGTCATACCACCAGGGACGGCCCATTATCTTACCTCCCAGCGCCCATTTTTTTTATATTCAGTGTCAAAGCCTGATAATGGTTATAAACAAATATAGAGTGACATTTTGTCATTCTGAAGGAGCGGAGCGACTGAAGAATCTCTCGCCGCAGCGAAAAAAACCAACGATGAGCCAGGAGATTCTTCACTTTCGTTCAGAATGACAAATGAGACTCACCCGCTCTTATTTCACATTAATATATTAATGACCATAATCAGGCAACAACCTTCATTCAAACATTGCCCCGACCGATAGTCCCGTATGTATGCGGTGTATGGCCTCGCCCAGTAGCGATGATATAGACAGGACTGTTATCTTATCCAGTTTTTTCTCACCGGAGAGGGGTACGGTGTCGGTTACCACTATCTCTTTAACCGGACTGGAGGCAATCCTTTGAATAGCGGGGCCGGAGAAGATCGGATGGGTACAGCAAGAATACACCTCAGTAGCCCCTGCCGCCAGTATAGCCGTAACGGCATGGACTAACGACCCCGCTGTATCAATTTCATCATCGAACAAAAGCGCCGGCACCCCTTTTACTTCACCGATAATATTCAGTGTCTCAGTCTGGTCTTTATTGCCAACCCTTCTTTTTTCTATGATGGCCAACGGCGCTTTCATACGCTCGGCCATGTCCCTTGCCCGTTTGGAGATACCAATATCTGTAGCCACTACTGTCAGCTTACCCAGATGTTTGTCCTGGAAATACCGGCTGATCATGTACAAGGCCGTCAGTTCGTCTACGGGTATGTTGAAGAATCCCTGTATTTGCCCTGCATGGAGGTCCACCGTTAATACGCGGTTTGCGCCGGCTACAGTGAGCAAATCGGCAATCAAGCGAGCAGTAATTGGCACACGGGGCTGGTCTTTTTTGTCGGTCCGTCCGTAGCCGAAATAAGGCACAACCGCAGTAATCCGCTCTGCTGAAGCCCGTTTGAAGGCATCCAGCATGATAAGAAGTTCCATCAAGCTTTTATTCACCGGTGAACAAACTGGCTGCACTACGAACACATCCCGGGAGCGCACATTCTCCAGGATACGGACAAAGATATTCTCGTTGGTAAACTCAAAGACCTCGGCCCGCCCTATTGGAATCCCCAGATAACTACAAATACCTTTAGCCAGAGCAGGATGCGCATTTCCGGTGAAGACCTTAAGTTCGTCCAAGCTATTTATCTCCTTTTTATCTTATGATAAAAGACCTTTACCGTCCTTTAAACGTCGGCTTCCTCTTCTCTCTCAATGCCGCCAGGCCCTCCTGATAATCTTCGGTTAGTAAAGCGATGGTCTGCAAGGGTGCTGAGAGGTCCAGGTTATCATCCAGATCGCCTGTCAATGCTTTAAACATCTGCAATTTGGCCAGCCGCAGAGCAATAGGCGGGTTGCCGGCTATTTTTGTAGCTAAGGCCATGGTCTCTTTTTCTAAGTCCACCGCCGGGACCAGCCGGTTTAATAATCCCAGTTTCTCTGCCTCTTTGGCCTCGATAGGATCGCCGGTGAAGACGATCTCAGCCGCCCGTGGATAGCCCAGTATGCGCGGCAGGAACCAGGTGCCGCCCATTGCAGGGGTAATACCCAACCGGGTAAAAGCCACGATAAACCGGGTATTCTCGCAGCCTATTCTTATATCGCACCCCAGGGCCAGGTCCATACCTCCCCCTGCCGCAACGCCGTTTACCACAGCGATAACAGGTATCTCCAGACGGCGCAAGTGCCGGGTGACCTCCAGGGCATGCGCCCTTTCATAGCGGCGGATGGACTCCGAGTGGTTCATCTCCAGCACCTTCTCCCCACCCTGTTTTGCCGGGGATACATCTCCCCCGGCGCAAAACGCCTTGCCTGCCCCGGTAATTATTAGCACCCTGACATTCTCATCCCTGTCCAGGCTATCGAAAACCTGAACCATCTCCGTCCACATTTCCTCGTTCATAGCATTCAGCTTCTGGGGGCGGTTCATAGTCAGGGTAGCTATATGGTTTTCTATTTGGAATTTGATAGCCTGGAAAGCCATATCGAACTCTCCTTTTGCCGGTGCGCCGGATTTTCTCCCCATGATTATAGCATGGGAGGATACCTCTAACAATTAAGTATTTGATTTTTTAAGCCGGTTGTGTTAGCTTTTCCCTATTCACTTATAAATTACCTTTGGAGTGTGCTATGTCAACACAGATAGTCACAACGAGTTGTTCCTACGATTGCGGAGGGCGCTGCGTTATCAGGGCACATGTGGAAGACGGCGTTATTAAAAGAATCGAGACAGATGATGGCAAGGAACCCCAGCTTCGGGCCTGCTTACGGGGCAGGGCAAACCGCCAGCGGGTATACGCCCCGGACCGCCTCCTGTACCCTATGAAGCGGACAGGAGAACGGGGAGAGGGACAATTCCAGCGTATCTCCTGGGATGAGGCCCTCGATTCGGTGTCAAAAAAACTGCTCCGAGTTAAGGAAAAATATGGCAACCAGGCTATCTGCTACTACGGCGCATCGGGAACCATGACCGCCTTCCAGGGACAGCGGCGCCCATTTACAAGGCTACTCAATATGTTCGGCGGCTTTACCGGGCGCTGGGGTGTCGCCTCCTATGAGGGTTTGGCCTTCGCTTGCCGCTACACCTACGGTACCATGACCTGTGGCAACTCCAGAGACGACCTCTTGAACTCCAAACTTATAATCCTGTGGGGAATGAACCCGGCCGATACCATGATGCGCACCGGCACCGCCCACTGGCTGGCTAAAGCTAAAGAGGCAGGGATAAAGATTATCTGTGTTGACCCCCGTTATACGGAAGCGGCTGCCAGCTTTGCTCAACAGTGGCTGCCTGTGCGCCCCGGAACCGATGCCGCCGTTCTCATCGCCATGGCCTATGTGATGATTAAAGAGGGAATGCAAGACCAGCATTTCTTGAACACTTACACAGTTGGATTTGAGAAGTTCCGGGACTATGTTATGGGAGTAGAGGATGGCATACCCAAAACACCGGCGTGGGCGGAGGCTATCTCCGGGATGCCGGCGACAGCTATAGCTACCCTGGCCAGGGAATATGCCACGACTAAACCGGCGGCCCTGCTGGCAGCGTGGAGCCCTGGCCGTACTGCCTTCGGAGAGCAGTTCCACCGGGCGGCAATGACACTGGCAGCGATGACCGGGAATATCGGTGTCTCCGGCGGGAACTCAACCGGGTATGAAGGACTGCCCTACGGCGCTATTTCCAAAAGTATACCCGTAGGCCAGAATCCGCTGGGCCAGCAAATAACCAGGCCCTGGGAGGGACTCAATGCTTACTCCAAAGCCGATAAGGATGGCCCCGCTTTTCATGTAGCCAAAATCTTCGATGGTCTAATTGAGGGCACTAAGGCTGGTTATCCCAGCGATATTAAACTGCTGTATGTGATAGCAGGGAACCCGCTGAACCAGTTGCTTAACATTAACAAAGGGGTAGAAGCGCTAAAAAAGTTGGAGACTATCATCGTCCAGGAACAGTTCATGACCCCCACGGCCAGATTCGCCGACATTGTATTGCCTGTCAACAGCCATCTGGAGAAACCGGACATCAGCTCACCATTCCTGACAGGGCCTTACTTCATCTTCATGAACCAGGTAGTCCCCTCCCAGGGAGAGTCCAAGTCCGATTGGGAGATAGCCTGCGAGCTAGCGCCCCGGCTGGGCATCTCTAACTTCGCCGGGAAATCAGAGGAGGATTGGCTGAAATATATAGTCGAAAACAATCCTGTCCTACCTCCATATGATAGCTTCCGGCAGAACCCTGTGTTCAAAATGACTCAATCTAAACCCTGCGTGGCATTCAAAGAGCAGATTGATGACCTGAAAAATCATCCCTTTCCCACCCCCTCCGGCAAGATTGAAATATACTCGCAACGCATAGCCGATATGAACAACCCTCAGCTTCCGCCTATACCCAAATATATTGAGACATGGGAAAGTCCATTAGACCCCCTTGCCCGGAAATACCCCCTCCAGCTTGTCACTACCCATAGCAAGTTCCGGGCCAACTCTGTATTCTCCAATGTGCCCTGGGTGGCGGAGCTGGAGACCCACGCTTTATGGATTAACCCACGAGATGCAGTAACCAGAGGCGTTAAGAATGGGGACACTATCCGTGTATTCAATGACCGGGGTGATATAAGGGCGCCTATTAGAGTTACGGAGCGTATCACACCGGGGGTTGTCCAGATACCCGCCGGGGCCTGGTATAACCCTGATAAGAATGGCATTGACCTCGGCGGCTGCGCCAATGTGCTGACTCGCGACGAGATGTCGCCGGGCGGCGCCTTCCCCGATAACACGTGTCTGGTGCAGGTGGAAAAGGTGTAGAATGGGGGAAAAGATAATTATTCTCAAGCTTCAGCTAAGATAATATCAACCGATTCGCTAAAGAAAGATCTCTACGCTCAAGGAGATGGTTTTATGTTAAATACCTATACCGCTAAATATACGAAAATAAATTCCGGTTATATGGGGCAACTTGTCGAGTGGCCTGAGGTTATCACAGAAGGCAAAACCTTAGAAAAGTGTAGAGAAATGCTTCAGGACGCTCTTCAGGAAATGATTTTAGCTTACCGGCAGCAAAATAAAGAGATACCACCTGGCAGAGCGCTGTTAGAACAAATACCCGTCGAAATTTAACGTGTCAGTAAAACGCCGTGACCTTATAGAGTATTTTATGGAAAACAGGTTTTATCTTTTGCGTGAAGGCAAAAAGCATTCCATCTACACTAATACCGAAAAGACAGTACCAATCAAACGGCATCGTACCTTTGACAGAATAACAGCAAACGAATTGTGTAAACAAGCTGGCTTAAAACCTAAATTCTGAAAATTAGAATGGAATAATAATACCTGTTTGGTGCAGAATGAAAGTAATTGCGACCTGTCATTGCGAGCGCAGCGAAGCAATCCGTGACCTTTCAAAATAAGACGGATTGCTTCGGCACGATGTGCCTCGCAACGACAAATGGAATCTATCTTAACGAGAAGTGAAATGAGCACTCCAGTAACTAAACATTTTCAAGCTATTGCATCAGACATTTGGTTTGATGCGGATATGATGCATGTCCGGCTGGTGGATGGACGCGAGCTTGCTATTCCTTTGGAGTGGTTCCCTAAATTGCGAATGGCAACCGAATCCCAACTCAAAAATTGGCGTTTTATAGGTAAGGGTATTGGCATCCACTGGGAAGAAATAGATGAGGATATTTCGGTGGCGGGGTTATTAGACGGATAATAAGTATCAAATTAGCAACGATATTAGCTTACCAGCAGCATAATAAAGATATACCGACCTGGCAGAGCGCTATTAGAACAAATACGTTAGAAGTATAATAAACAGTAAAACGTCGCGATCAAATAGAATATTTTACTAAATTACAAGGAAGAGAATGAACCCCATTTACGTTGATGCTACATTCAAAGGCTCCAAGGGAAAAAAGAAAGTCAAAGCTCGCGTAAACATGAAAGCTGACTATAGTTCGATTCCAAAGAATGTGGCCGAAGCTATTGGACTGGAGGTGACAACATTTGACATTCAACCCACCGGTGGTAAGGTTCACCAGATTCAGGCAGGTGCACCTGTCATAGGCATTGGCGATAGGTCCGCCGTACACACCGTATTGATTAATACTATTGATGAAGCAGTAATCGGCTGGATAACTCTCAATCTCTTAGGCTTCAAGGTATACCCAAGGAAAGGCATTATAAAACCCATTTATCCCTGGTCCCTTCGGGTGTAACCTGTATGTTAACGAAGTAAATCTCGACCGGTTAATACCCAAATTAACATGGAAGCCTTTTTTACAAATTGTTATCTTTGACATTTCTCCCTATTTCTGGCATTATATCTCCGTCAATTCAGATAACTGCATTGTCATTCTGATAGAGCCCCGACCTGTCGGGGCGACTGAAGAATCTGGGGTGGCGTTGCCCCGCAACATCCCCAGACCCTTCACTGCGTTCAGGGTGACAAAAACGTCTATTTTCGGGAGTATAAATATGTCACCAACTGCTAAATCTGGTTCCGCCGCTTCCACCGGAGAAAAAATCGTTATCACCGCTTGTTCCCATGACTGCGGCGGCCGCTGTGTCCTTAAAACCCATGTCAAGGATGGGGTTATCACCCGCATCGAGACCGATAGCGAAGATGAGCCTCAACTGCGGGCCTGCGTCCGCGGCCGGGCCTACCGTCAGCGTGTCAACGCCCCCGACCGGCTCCAGTATCCCATGAAACGGGTGGGCGAAAGGGGAGAAGGGAAATTCCAGCGTATTTCCTGGGATGAGGCCTTGGATGCTGTCGCCAAAGAGATGCAGAGGGTTAAAAAGAACTACGGCAATGGCGCTATCTTCTTCTTCGGTCTCTCCGGAAGCACCGCTCCTCTCCACGGACAACGCCGCCCGATGTTCAGATTGTTCAACATGTTCGGCGGCTGTAGCCTGTGGTGGGGTGCTCCCTCCTTCGAGGCTTCCACCTTCGCCTCCAAAATGACCCTTGGAACAACCCAGACCGGCAACACCAGGGACGATGTCATTAATTCCAAGCTGGTTATCCTGTGGGGGCATAACCCCGCCAATACCGTATGGACGACCAACGCCAGCTTTTACCTGGCGAAAGCCAAAGAGGCCGGCATCAAGATTGTGTCGGTTGACCCGCGGTACACTGATTCCGCAATAACCTATGCCCAGCAATGGATACCCATCCGGCCCGGCACCGATGCTGCCATGCTCATAGCCATGGCCTATGTAATGATTACCGAGAACCTGCATAAAAAGGACTTTCTGGATAAATACACAGTCGGCTTTGATAAATTCCAGGACTATGTCCTGGGTACCGGGGACGGCCAGCCCAAAACTCCTCAATGGGCCGAGGCTATCACCGATGTTCCGGCGGCCACTATTATCGGTCTGGCACGGGAATACGCCACCAAACACCCTGCCTGCCTGATAGCGGGTTTCGGCCCGGGCCGCAGCGCCAACGGCGAGCAGTTCCACCATGCCGCCATTACCCTGGCTGCTATGACAGGTAATATCGGCATCCACGGGGGCAATGCCGCCGGTATCGAGGGCACCCCTTACGGAGTCCTCGGCAAACGCCTCGCCACAGGCGAGAACCTGGCTGTCAAAGACCCCAGAGTAATGAAAGAGGGTTTGAATGCCTATTCCCGCATCGATAAGACCGGTGTTCGAGTCCATAGCTCTAAGGTCGCCGATGCTATTCTACAGGGCACCAAAGGTGGTTACCCCGCCGATATAAAGCTGCTCTATGTGGCCGCCAGCAACCTGGTAACCCAGTTCCCCAATACAAAGAAGATCCTTGAAGCCCTTGAGAAAGTGGAATCTATAATTGTCCACGAGCAATTCATGACTAATACCGCCAAATATGCCGACATCCTCCTCCCCGTCAACACCTTCATGGAAAAGTTTGACATCGGCGAGCCCTGGATGTCCGGGCCGTGGCTTATCTACCTGGATAAAGCTGTAGAATCCCTCTACGAGTCCAAATCGGACTTACAGATAGCCCGGGAGTTGGCCCCCCGGCTGGGCATTGCCAACTACGACGAAGGCAAAGATGATGTGGCCTTCCTGAAAGACTTCTGGCAAAACACACCGGGAGTGCCGGATTTCGACACCTTTAGAAAGAAAGGCGTATTCAAATATCAGATGGCCGAACCGTATGTATCGTTCAAAGAGCAGATTGCAGACCCGAAAGGCCACCCGTTTGCTACACCATCCGGAAAGATAGAAATCTACTCCCAGCAGATGGACAGGATGAATAACCCCCTCCTTCCACCTATCCCCAAATATGTCGAGATGTGGGAGGGCCATAATGACCCGTTGGCCAAAAAATACCCTTTACAGCTTATCAGCGGCCACTATAAGGCGCGCGACCATTCTACCTTCGCCAATACACCCTGGCTGGCTGAGCTGGAAACCCAGAGCGTATGGATGAATCCGGCAGATGCTCAGCCGAGAGGCATTAAGAATGGAGACCTGGTTAAGATTTTCAACGACCGGGGTACGATAAAGATTCCGGTCAAAGTCACCAACCGCCTCCGGCCCGGAGTAGTGGATATTCAGCAAGGCTCCTGGTATAATCCCGACAAAGACGGCGTTGACCGCGGAGGCTGCCCCAATGTGCTGCTCAAGGACGATATGTCACCAGCGGGCGCTTTCTGTAGCAACACAGGTCTGGTGCAGATAGAGAAGGCGTAGGATCCCCCTTTATCCCCTTGCGTTGTCATTAACAAATAAATTTGCATTCTTGTCATTCTGGAGGGAGGCAGCTAAAAGTGGACGACCGAAGAATCTCAGGGTGGGGAGTAACTTTAAGTCTGTCTGAAACTCCACCCTGAGATCCTTCATCCCGACAATTCGGGACTTCAGGATGACAAAAAGCGGCTTTTTTTGGGGGAAAAGGATTATAGTTTCACAATGACAGAGAAAGAATAGATTTAATGGAAACCCAGGAAAAAATTGTTTATAACGGCGGCTGCCATGACTGCGGCGGACGCTGTGTGTTCAGAGTCCATGTGCGGGATGGCGTCGTTACTAGCATAGAGACCGATAATGGCGCTGACCCGCAAATCCGCGCCTGTCTGAGAGGGAGAGCCTACCGCCAACATGTCTATAACCCTGATCGCCTGAAATATCCCGTAAAACGGGTTGGCGAGCGGGGAGAAGGCAAGTGGCAGCGCATCTCCTGGGATGAGGCGCTGGATACTATAGCCCGTGAAACAAAACGGGTAAGGGATGCCTACGGCCCGGCCTCTCTCCTGCACGTTACCTATTCCGGCAGCGCCGGACACCTCCATACCGGCTTGGCCATTCGACGCCTGCTGAATATGACCGGCGGCTGCTCAGTGACGTGGGCCATGATTTCAGGCGAAGCCTGCACCTACGCTGTCCGCGCCTTTTACGGCACCGGCACCAACGGCAACACCCGCGATGACCTGTTTAACTCTCATTATGTAATCCTCTGGGGATGGAACCCTTCCGTTACTATATGGGATTCCAACACATCCCATATCCTGGCCCGGGTCAGGGAGAAAGGGATTCCCATAGTGGCCGTTGACCCCCGGTATACTGATTCAGTGGCAACTTTTGCCAACCAGTGGATTCCCATCCGCCCCGGCGCCGACACCGCCATGATGGTGGCTATGGCCCATGTAATCATCAGCAAAAACCTGCATGACCAGCCATTCATTGATAAATATTCTATTGGATTTGACCAGTTCAAGGACTATGTCCTGGGTAAAGAGGACGGTATTCCAAAAACGCCCGCCTGGGCTGAACCTATTACAGGAGTCCCGGCAGCTACTATCGAGAAGTTGGCAATAGCTTATGCTACCAACAGACCGTCCGCACTCATAGCCGGTTTTGGGCCGGGGCGCAGCGCCCGCGGGGAACAATACCACAGGGCAGCCATGACGCTGGCAACTATCACCGGCAATGTCGGAGTGCATGGCGGCAACGCTGCCGGCGCCGAGATTAATCCTGTAGTAAGCAGCTTTGGTGTCAAATTGCCTGTAGAGGATAACCCTGTGGATAAGCAGTTCCCATTCCCGAATAGCAGCATGGATACAGGGATACGCGTAAAGGCCCGCCCCCATATATCCCTGGTATGGGATGCTGTCCTCAAGGGAAAGGCCGGCGGCTATCCTACCGACTATAAAATGCTCTATCTCAACTGTGTCAACCAGATAAATCAGTTCCCTAACGCCAACAAAGGGGTGCAAGCCCTGAAAAAGCTGGAGTTTGTGGTTGTGCACGATACTTTTATAACTTCCACTGCGCGCTATGCCGATATAGTATTGCCCATTACCACAATTCTGGAACGCAGTGATTTTTGCCGGCCGTGGCTCTCAGGGACCCATTACCTGTTCAACAATCAGGCAATTGACCCGATCGGCGAATCCAAATCCGACTGGCAAATAGCCTGCGACCTTGCCCCTCGTTTAGGAGTAACCAATTTCAGCGAAAAATCAGAGGATGAATGGCTCCGCGATATTTACAAGGCATCGCCGGATATGTGCAAACAAGTCCCGGATTACGATGCTTTCAAAAAAGATGGGGTTCATAAAGTAAAGCTGTCCGGCCCGCAGGTTGCCTTCGAACAACAGATAAAAGACCCCGCTAACAACCCGTTTCCCACCCGTTCCGGTAAGATAGAAATCTACGCCAAGCGGCTGGCCGACCTGAATAATCCCCTGGTGCCTCCCGTTCCCAAGTATGTCGAGCCGTGGGAAAGCCCTAATGATCCTTTGGCTAAAAAGTACCCTTTGCAGCTAATCACCACCCATTTCAAGCGCAGGATACATTCCATGATGGACAACAACTCCTGGCTTAAGGAGCTGATTCCTCAAGCAGTGCAGATCAACACTAAAGATGCTGCCAACCGGGATATTGCCGATGGCGACACCGTGCGGGTGTTCAACGACCGGGGGCAAGTAGCTATCCTGGCTCGTGTTACCGAGCGGATTATGCCCGGGGTGGTAGACATACCTGAAGGGGCATGGTTCAATCCGGACAGTCAGGGTGTTGACAGGGGCGGGTGCGGCAACACTCTAACAAAGGACGAAGTCTCTCCCGGTGGAGCGTTATGCAGTAATACGTGCCTTGTTCAGATAGAGAAATTCGACAGGCGGGGCTAGAATAATGGAAGCTTCCTCAGACTGATGGTCATTAACAAAATAAATTTACATTCCTGTCATTCTGGAGGGAGTCCCGATAAATCAGGACGACCGAAGAATCTCAGTGAGGGTGGAACTTTTAAGTTTAGCTACCACCCCACCCTGAGATCCTTCGCTGCGCTCCAGGATGACAGAAAAGGCGTGACACCTGTTTAGCAAGGAAAATAAATCAATGACCGCCTGCCCTGGATACAATCCACGGATTACGGTTTTTGATATGGTCTTGCATATATTTAGGAGTAAAGCTATAATTTGCGTTAACAGCGAAATCTTGCAATAATACTGTTTGTTATTTGATTTATACTAGGGGATTCGCCCCTTCCTTTTAATATATTTCGCCTCGAATTTCGGGGCCAGAGAGTGAGGTTAGTTTATGCAGCTTGGAATCTACTTCGACCAGACCCGGTGCACAGGTTGCTACACCTGTATTGTAGCCTGCAAGGACTGGAATGACGTCCCAGCCGGTCCCGCTGCCTGGATGCGGGTGTCCACAATCGAGAAGGGTAAATACCCCAATCCCTTCGTGGCATATCTGGCCCAACCATGCTACCATTGCTCCAACCCGGACTGCGTGCCGGCCTGCCCGGTAAACGCCATCACCAAACGCAAGGAAGATGGCATCGTGGTGGTTGATAGGGAAGCGTGCCTGGGCTATGACAAATGTAACGCTTGCCTGGAGGCCTGCCCTTATCGCTCGCCCCAGTTTGGCGCTGAGAAAAATGC
>Ga0082335_1005425_pt1 | contig 16332 bp, 6 predicted proteins | sample Subgrocontami58m_FD_72375 | JGI IMG/M metagenome (GOLD analysis project Ga0082335, IMG submission 72375) | Subsurface groundwater microbial communities from S. Glens Falls, New York, USA - GMW37 contaminated, 5.8 m (SPADES assembly) (version 2) ... | reverse complement strand
TTGGCCGAGGCCGAAGCGGTCGAGCGCTCTTCCAGCGGCTGCTGCATCACCGGCTTAATGGCGCTAAAAGGCCGGTCTTCTTTTTGCATTCTTTCCACTTCCGACTCCGCTCTTAAACCCGGGCTAAAGCCGGTGGCAATCACGGTAATTTTAATTTCATCGCCCATGGACTCGTCAATCACGGCGCCAAAGATGACTTTGGCGTTGGAATCAATGGAAGAGGTAATGACCTCGGCCGCTTCGTTGACTTCGTGCATGCTTAAATCAACGCCGCCGGTAATGGTAAACAGCACGCCTTTGGCCCCTTTAATGGATAATTCCAACAGCGGGCTTTCAATGGCGGCTCGGGCCGCTTCCACCGCCCGGTTTTCACCGCTGGCGCGGCCGATGCCCATTAAAGCCGACCCGGAGTCCTTCATAATGGCTTTAACGTCGGCAAAATCCACGTTAACCAACCCTGGAATGGTGATAATTTCGGAAATGCCCTGCACGCCCTGCTTTAAGACCTCGTCCACGATGGCAAAGGCGTCCAAGAGGGAAGTTTTTTTATCAATCACTTGAAGCAGACGGTCGTTGGGGATGGTAATAATGGTATCAACCTTGTCGATCAGTTTATCCAAACCGCGTTCGGCAATGCTCCGCCGTTGCGCGCCTTCAAAACTGAACGGCCGAGTCACCACGGCAATAGTTAAAGCGCCCAGTTCCCGGGCGGCCGCGGCAATAATCGGGGCCGCGCCCGTGCCCGTGCCGCCGCCTAAGCCGCAAGTGATAAAAACCATGTCCGCGCCCGCCAGAACCGTTCTAATCTCTTCCTCATCTTCTTCGGCCGCCTGCGCCCCCTGCTCCGGATCCATGCCCGCGCCCAAACCCTTGGTAGTGCCTTTGCCGATATGGACTTTTTTGGGAGCGGTATTGCTGTTTAAGGCCTGGGCGTCGGTATTAATCGCGATAAAATCCACGCCCCGAATTTTGGAACGGATCATTCGGTTAATGGCCGAACCGCCTGAACCGCCCACGCCCAGCACTTTGATTTTGGCAAAGGTTTCCAGTTCGGGCTTGACTTCCATGGGTTTTACTTTGATATTGATAGACATTTTTTTGATATTAAAATTAGATAAATTTATCGGGTTTTAAAACTGCTTAAGGGAGTAATGATTTAAACCAGCCCTTCATTTTATCAACCACCTGATCAACGGAAGAAAAATTAGGCAAATTAAAACGGCTCTTGCCCCCGCCAGACGAACCTTGAGTCCCCCAAATCGCCAAACCCACGGCCGTGGCGTAAGCCGGGTCATTGACTTTATCAATGGCGTTGTTTTCTAAGCCCAAAGGCAAACCGGCAAAAACCGGCAGCTTTAATTTTTCTTTGCCCAGCTCCAACAGGCCCGGCAGTTTGGCGCCGCCGCCGGTCAAAACCACGCCCGAAGGCAATAGGCCGGAACGGTTGATTTTTTTCAATTCTTTATCAATCAAGGAAAAAATTTCTTCGCATCTGGCCTGGACGATTTCAGAAATCTGACGCAACGAAACCATGGTCCGCTCCTGTTCGGCCACCGAAAACTTGGCCAAATCGATTTCGTCGCGCTTGCTTACTTTGCTGGCGTCGGCCTGGGCCGCTTCCAGTTTTAATTGCTCGGCCGTTTCCATGGCGATCCGGAGGCCGATGGCCAAATCGGCGGTAATATGATTGGAGCCGATCGGCAAAACCGCGGTATGTAAAACATCGCCTTCTTCATAAACAATCAGACCGGTGGTTTGAGCTCCCAAATTGACCAAAGCCACGCCTAGTTCTTTTTGTTTTTTGACCAAAGTGCTTTCGGCCGCCGCCAAAATGCCAAAAACCAAATCGTCAATGTCCACGCCGGTGCGGTAAACGCATTTGGTCAGATTTTTAACCTGCGAAGACAAACCCATGATAATCTGGGTGGCGACTTCCAATCTGATGCCGGTCATGCCTACCGGATCTTTAACGCCGCCTTGGCCGTCAATGGTAAAATCCTTGGGAATAACATGCAAAATTTCATAATTAGCGGGCGTGGCCACGGCTTGGGCCGCTTCAATGGCGCGGTCCACGTCTTGGTCGGTGATTTCTTTATCAGCTTTGGCCACCGCCACCACGCCAGTCGAGGCCAAGGTCTTAATATGAGTGCCGGAAATGCCCACGACTGCCCGTTCCACGGGCAGGCCGGTCATTCTTTCGGCCTGTTCCAAACATTGGGAAATGGAAGAAACCAAATCCTCAATGTTGGTCACCATGCCTTTGGCCATGCCTTCGGCAAGATGCTCGCTGGCGCCGATAATTTGCCAGCTGGCATCGGGCAAACTTTGCAAAACCACCGCCCTGATCGAGCTGGAACCGATATCCAAACCGGTAATAATTTGTGCTTGAGCCATTGATCCTCTGTGATTACGGGATTAATTTGACATCCCTAAACGTCTAACGTTTTTACCGCCTTAGCGGATTTGCTTGAAATCTAAAAATCAGCGCTTTTGCTGTCCTTAATTAGACTGTGTATAATTAGGGCGTTCGGTCGACAAGCAAGCAAGCTTTCTTGTCTTCCTCACTACTAATTATAATAAAAAAAACCATTTAAGGCAATGAAAAAACTTTTCCACATTTGAACAATAAAACTGTTCAGTCGACTTAACTAACTTAGCCGGCTTTGGTTAAGGACTTTGGCAACCAAGCTGGCCATTTTTTTTACTCCCTGATCGGTTTCATCTTCATAACCCAGTAAATGCAATAAGCCGTGAACAAAAAGAATGGACAATTCGTGTTTAATGGAATGCCCGCGCTGTCCAGCTTGCTTGACCGACCGCGAATAACAGATCAGCAGTTCGTTTAAACCCGCAAAAGACAGCACATCGGTGACTTTATTTTTATGGCGGTAACGATTGTTGATTTTCTTAATAACGCCCGGGGAAACAAAAGCCAAAGAAACCGACAGGGACATGCGGATTTTTAACAAAGACAAAGTTTGCCGGCCTAATTGTTTAAAAAGCGCCTCAAACTGGTGAGGCACTTTGGTTTGATAATTGATTTCCAAACTGAACATGTTAGCTTTTAGGTTCAATAAAAATAAAACTCTTTAAAAACAGCTGATAAGTGGTGTAAAAATTCATTTGCTGTTGGTTGCCGGTATCATAAGACAGAATGTAAATACTGGAGCCCAGCGCCAAGTAGCTGGTTAAGCCATCAGGCGTTTGAATGGCCGGCAAGCCGCCCACTAAAACGCTTTTTAGAGCGCTGGAATCGGCGGACTTGTTTTTATCCAAATACCAATTTTTGGCTGACAGGCCCAAAGGATTTTCCTGGATAATCACTTCAATGAATTCTCCGGTGTTGGAGGTAAAAATCACTTCGCTGTTTTGGGTGTTTAACGATCTTGCTGACCAGGGCTTGGGGTAAAAAACCGAATAGTTGTAAGAGGAGTTTTGGTAAATGCCGATCAAGCCGGAATCAACCAAGCGGCCGGAAGCGGCCAGCGGGTTGAAAAAATTCAAAATTTCCGAAGCGTCCACAAAGCCGTCATTGTCAGTGTCGGCCTTGGCCGAATCGGTTTTAAAAATATTTTCTTCAATGTCGGTCAATTGGTCGCCGTCCGAATCCAGGCCCTTGGCCGGAATTTGAGGCACGGTGGGCGTGGTGGGTAAATCAGTATTGGCATTGGCGTTATCATTAGCCGGCTCATCGCCTGACTGCTCTGCCAACTGGCTGGCCGGCATAATCACTTCGGCCGTGGCTAAATATTCGCCGCGAGGGAGCTTAAGCGCTCCCCAAACAGCGTCTGCTTCCAAAGTAAAAGCCAATAAATAAGATTTTTGATCCGAGGTGGCGGAATATAAATAATCCTGACCGCCGGGTTCGGGATTAGTCGGCAACTCCGTTATAAAAGGGCCGACCAAACTGCTTAAAGAATTGGGAAAAGTTTGATAAGTGGCGGCATAAAGATTTAAAGCGCTCCTGATAACGCTGATGTCGGACAAGCGTTTGGCGTCCCGCGCCGAAGCAATATTTAATGTTCCGCTAATGTTAGCGTTGGCATTGCTGTTATCGTTATCGTTATCGTTACTGACACTGGCGTTGGCATTATCATTAAGATTGCTGTTGACTTGGGGCAGGTCAACGACTATGGGCGGCGCGGCTTGTTTGTTTAAAAATAAAATAACCACGACAATCACCGCGCCTAAAGCCAAAAAAATAACTATGCCCAAAACCAGCCAATTTAGGCGCTTTGCTTGGGGCGGCTGCATGGAATTTTGCCGGTATTGATCGGGCATGGTATGGATATCGCCGTCTGTTTCTTCAACGGGCTGTTCGGAAATTTCCGGGTTGTCTTTGGGAGTAAACATTAAATAAATTTTCAACTTAAAGCGAGCGAGGGCAAGAAAAATTTTTTTCGGTCCGAGGCGGGACCGCACCTACGCGACCCTGGGCGAGCTTCAGGCGAGACCCTGGCGAGACGAGGGAGGGAGCCGAGGACAAAAAAATTTTTGCTTGGCCGAGCCTGGCTTAATTAATTAAAAGTTAGCGTCCAAGAGCGTTCCGGCGCCTTTGGGGTTATAACCCTTGGACACTTCGGCGCCGTCCAAATAACCGTCGCCGTCCGAATCGGGATTTAAGGGATCGGTCAGGTAAACCCTGACTTCTTCCCTATCCGACAACTGATCATTGTCGCTATCCGGTTCCATGGTATTGGTGCCTAAAGTATTTTCTTCAGTATCGCTTAAACCGTCTTTATCGCTGTCAGTTGCCGGCTCGGGCTGATTAACATTATCATTGGCAAGCGAATCTTCCGGCGAAGGCAAGATTGCTTCCTCATTGACATTGGTATTGACGTTTTGATTCTGATTGGCGTTTTGGTCGGTTCTTGAATTGACGTTTAAGTTGAGATTAATAACGTCATCCTGATATTGCCGGTTTAACTCGGCCGGTGAAATGCTATTGATGTTAAATTTGGGCAAATTTAAAGCCGGAGCGGAAGCGAAAAATTTAGCGTAAGCAAAGTAGCCGCCAACAGCCAAAATAACGACTAACACCGCCAAACCGATCCAAAAAAACTTTCTATTGCCGCCGGATTCCTCTTCCAGATCATCGGGCAGCTGCATTAATGGTTCAGGCAAGACCGGATTAACCGGAGTATTGACCGTTCGGGCGGGCTGATTTTGATTCAAAGAAACCTGACTGGCGGCCGGAGCATTCTGCTCGGTCTCGGCAAAAATATCTTCGGTGCCCGGGCCTTGGCTTCTGTTGGCAGGCGTAAAGGGCGAAGCAGGGGCGCTCGGCTTTGGCGCCATGTTTTCGCTTAAATTAATGCCGTCAACCAAATTTGGGGAAGCAGGGTTGGGTTTAGAATCGAACATACGTTTAAGTTTAAAATTTAAAACTTGTCTCGAGCACGGCCGAGAAATTTAAAAATTAAAATCGACTCCTATATTATACAACAACTTTGCTCATTTATAAAGACGGCTCAAATTCATCAGCGTCCATATCCGTAAACCTGGAAATTGTCAAAGTAAAAAGTGGTGTTGGGCCAGCCAGCCAGTCCGACTTTACCGGAGCCACTAATTTTTTCATTTGTAGTATCGTCATATGTCAAATTCCAAGCATCAGGCATGACTTGCCCGACAAGCCACCAGCGCGCTTTCAGCTTAACCGCATTACCTTCGTTATAAACCCTAAACTGCAGCCAATAATTACCGCTTCTTAGGGCACCCTCGCTGACTAAACCCTGATCACGACCAAAACCGTCCCCGCGCTTTATTCTTCTAATTTGAATATAGTTATTATAATCATTCCAAAGAGCGTAATATTCTTGATCATTTACATTATTACTTCCATTATGTCGAGCAACTACTAGAGCGTCAAAATCTCTGGCTAAACTAAAATCTACCTGAACTAGAATATCAACATCGGTTAAATTAACTGCCCGTTCATTTATTACTCTGTAATCACGTGGTCGGCTGACATTATTTGGGCCTAAAATATACTTTAATTTGTAATTACCGGACCGAACCTCTCTGGTCCATGAGGGATTACCGTCATTATAACCTCTTTCCCAATTACTTAAATCAGTTTCAAAATTATCAATAAAAAGCGGGGCGCCAAAGCTGGTCATACCGTTACACTGATTACTGCAAAACCCCGGATCGCCATTATGTTCATCTCCGTCATCGCAAACTTCGTTGCCTAGAATAATGCCATCACCGCAATCGGCCACGCACTGGTTGCCCTGCCGTTCAAAACCATTTGTACAGGTAAAACCGCAACCTTGCGCGTTGCAAGTGGCTGTGCCAAAAGCGGGCGGGGCGCATCTGTCACCGCAGGCGCCGCAATTATTGATGTCGGAAGATAAATCAGTTTCACAGCCATTAGCAGCATTATTGTCGGTACAAGCGGCATAGCCTGCAATGCAGGCATAAGCGCACGCTCCAGCTGAACAAGATGCTGTGCCGTCGGCTGGAGTTTGGCAAACTAGGCCACATTCTCCGCAATTATTACGATCGTTTTGCAAACTAATTTCACAACCGTTAGCAATGGAACCGTCGCAGGCGGCATAATCATCGTTCCGACAGCTTAAGGTCTGACAACTATTGGAACAGGCAGTATTTGAAGGTAAGCCGGCTGACGCATCACAGGCCTCTTGCGGCTGTTTAACGCCATCGCCGCAACGGCCTTGGAAAGGTGTGCCCGAATCACAAACCACGCCGCAAGCCGAACAGCGCGGGGCGCTGCCATCAGCGCAACTCCAGCCGTTGGCGTTGCCATCGCAGGCCTCGCCGTAAACCGGTTGAATAATATTATCGCCACACCAGCCGCCAATATCTCTACAAGACGCGCTGCAGGCGTATTGATTATCAGATCTTGTGGTAAGCTGGCCGTTGGCAAAACCGTCTTCACCGCCTTGGATGGAAGCGTCGCATTCTTCATCAGGACTGATTTGATAACCCTGGGCTTCGGTATTTAAACGAGTGTCACCACAACTGCCTCCGCAACGCTGGCCTTGAGACAAATCGGTCCAATCCTGATCGTAATTAGCCGGATTAACCCAAGTGCATTCACCGAACTCGGAACCGGCCGGTTCACAGCCCAAAGAACGCGGCGTGTACCATCTGGTAGGCCTAGGACAATAATTTAAACTCATGCCCGGCTCGCACTGTTCATCGCCATTAATTATGCCGTCGCCGCAATGTCCGCCAATCGATTCAGATGTGCATCCCAAAACCCTTTCGGTGCTTAATCTGAAATGAGGATTAAGCGGGTTAGCCGGCTCGCTTAACCAAGCGGCGGTTGTTTCCATTTTGGCGGCCAATAAATAATTATTATTGCCCAAAGTTTGATAAGAGTAAAAATATGATTCGGCGTCGCAGGCAAAAGCGCCCTTGCTTTGATTGGCCATCGGGTTCCAACAAGTGTTGGGATCATAACCGCAGTTGCCGCCCGCGGTTTGTATGGCAACGGCGTCAACGTAAAACTCGGCCTGGCCTTCATGCGAACGGATAAAGATGCCATTTTCGGGATTGTTAGGACCGCCCTGTCCGGCCGGATTGGTTACTAACCGGTTTTTTAATTGCACCCAGCCCGTTACATCGGGCGGGCTAATCCACTCATTGCCGTAATCATCGCCCCAAAAAGTTAGATGGGCCTTGCCGGAAACAAGATAAACCCAGGCGCTAAGTTCGTAAGTGGTGTTGGGCAGTAAACTAACTGATTGAGCAACGCCGGCAGTAGCTCCGGTAGCGATAACCGACAATGAGCCGTTGCCTTCTTTAATAAATCTTCGGTCATTATTGGCTTCCAAAAGGACCGTGACTCCCTGCGGCTCAACAAACCGCCAGCCGGTTTGATCTTCATAATTTTCTTCCTGTTCAAAACCGGCGTTTACCAGCTGGGGCTCAACGCAGGCAATACAGCTGTTGAATTTATTAATGGGGTCAACGGGCAAGCTGGCGGACAAAGCCGGAGCCAAGGTTTGGTTCCACGACGGCCACTTGCTATTGGAACGTCCGCTTAAAAAGGTGCCGGCAGTTAAAGCGGGTACGGCGTTGCCATGGACGTTTTGATAAGCGGTTAAACTATTGCTGACGGCGGTTAAATCGGCCAAACGCTTAACGTCGCGTCTTAATTTTTCATTTAAGTCGGGATTATCAATATTGCTGTTAAAATGCCACCTCTCCTGCAAACGCTTGACTATTTCCATGGTTTTGGCATGCGCGTTTTGATTGTAAGAAAGCAAATAAACATTGGTGTAAGCCGAGGCAATGTCTTGTACCTGATAACCGTCATTGTTAAGACGGAAAACATCGGCGTTAAAAGCCGGCACCTCAATATTAAAGGCCGCTGTTAAATCGTCGCTTAAAGTTTGCAAATCAGCCACTTGGTTTTCAAAATCAGTCAGATCGTTGCGTTGCAGGCCATTGTTAATGTCCTGATTAAAGCGGTTGTAGCGGTCAATAAAGGCGTTAACTTCGGCGCCTTGCAATTGCAAGCGCCTAATTTCGGCGACTAACCGTTCTAAATCGGCATTGGCGCTGACTAAGCCCTGATAACGAGTTAAATCGGCCGTTAAAGCGGCCAGATCGGCTTCATAAGCGTTCAACTCTGCTTCGTTGGCGCCGGCCTCTAGTAAGGCCGCTCGATCATAATCAGCGCGGGCTTGAGCTAGGTTATTTTCCAAATTGCCAAAATCAGCGGGCGCGATGCCTTGATTGTTAAAACGCTCCAGCGCTTGGCCAATAACCGCCCGGTTATTATTGTAATTAGCCGCCGCCGCTTCAAATTGAGCCAGGGTTCTTTCAAAAAACAAAGCTGACAGCCCATTTTTAACGCCTTGCCAGAGGTTGTTAAACAAATTCTTGGCCAGGGCAAAATTGGAAACATTAGAGTTATTAAAAGCAATTTGCCTGGGTCGAGCGTTGGCCGCGGCCACGTAAACGGTCCGGCCGTCTTGAATGGCCTGATAGCCGTCAACCTCTTTGCTTACTGGCTGGCCTTTAACGGTAATATTTTTTTGATACCAGCCAACTGGGCTAAGATGCAGATTATTGGCGTAAATTCTTAAGCCCAGCAAATCGCCGGTGGTGGGCACCGGAATTAAATATTCCCGCAACAAGTCGTCCTTGGCCGGATCATTGTCGGGTCTGCGGTCTAGGGCCTGCGGCTCAAACAAGGCCGGCAAATCATCCGCCGGATCAGGTCCGCCGGCATCGCGGCAATAGCTTAAGGAAAAATTATAATTGGGATCAATAAATTTATAATCCGGATTGCGATCCCCAGTGGGATTCCAACGGTTTAAGCAGATATCCACGATGGCCTTGGCATTAGCCGACAAATTCTGCTTTTGGTATTGATCGGGAAAGTCGGCCACGGCCTTAATCTCGGACTGGCCGTTTTTATTTTGCGCGCGCACTACCATAAAGTCGGGGCCGCTCAAATCCAAACTGGCCACGCTTTGATTGGAGGTCTGCCATTGCCAGCTCCATTCATAAACGCCGGCAATGGGCATTAATTCCTCGCCGGTTAAGCTAAAACCCGAGGCCGTGTATTTTTTATCGGCGTCATAAATGGTGTCAAAATTGGGTCCGCTAAAATCATTCTCGCCCTGGTTAACAACCGGGTTGTCAACCAGATTGTCAAAACTGGTGGTAAAAGTCCAATCCTTTTGATTAGCTGTTGGGTCAGCGGCCACGGTAACAAAAGCCAAATCGCAGACGTCCGGTCCGGTGGAAAAAGTATAACTGTAATTACCCTGTTCATTTAAATCGCCGGCTAAAGGCATGCCGTTTAAGGCCTTAAGGCCATTATCCCCACCTATAACCGTTGTTCTAATGGTGGAAACCGGCGGCAGGGCTTGGGTTAAGGAAAAATGAACCTGGCTTTGTTCGCCAGCGTGTTCTTCCAGCCACTGGCCTTGAATCGGGCACCAATAAACATTGGCTTTGGCCTTGTTAAATATCACTCCCCAAACGGAGCTGAATATCTTGGCCGCCCAATTGTTCAGCCACTGGCCGATTAAACTGTCAGCCGACAACAGCCGGTTTGCTGGTTGACCATAAGTGACCGCTTGATTATCTTGGCGGCAACCGGCAGGTTGGGCTTCGGCCTCTTGCCGGTATTCCAATTTAAAATTATTTTGATTGACTGTGTCTTTATTCAACAGCTTATCAAATTCAATTTTAACCAAAGCATTGCGGCAGACGCCTTCAGCTCCGTTTTGCGGGACACTGGCAATTATCCTTGGGCCGTTTAAAATATCATTGACCCGCAAATCGGCCGTGCCAATAGTTGTGCCGATAAAGGCCGCGATCGTGGTTTGGCCTTGCCCGGTACCTCTGGATTGAGCCAAGGCCGGACTCGCAGGGTCAAACTCAACATTGGCAACATTGGCATTGGCGCTACGCCAATTTTCAATCGGATCTGATAAAATTGTGCCGTCTTCGGCTTGGGCATAAGCCGACCACTCTTGGAAAGCGCCGATGTTAATGGTGGCGCTGGAGGGCTCAACTTTAATACCGGCCACCTCGCAAACGCTTTCACCGATGGTAAACGACCAGGAGCAAGATTGCCCGGCCTCTCCGCCGGTCGGGGAGCCCTCTTGCCAAGTCATATCAGCCGGACAGCCCTGATCGGTCAAAAATTCGCCGCTTTGGGTCTTAACGCCTGTTTCACCGCCGCGGACTTTAATTTCGTAGCGGGTTTGTTTTTTCCAAAGATTATTGACCTTGGGCAGTAAATTAATAATGGTTTTATTTTGATTGGAGGTGAGGTTGCTGATAACCGAACAACCGGCTTGGGGGCACTTGGCACCGTGTTCTACTATGATAAAGTTGGACTCGCTCACGGTAGCCGGATCCAAACCAAGGTTAAAGCGAACTTGGCCCAAAGCGTTTTGGCAGATTGCTTGGCCCACCGGCTGATGGCCGATAATGGACAAATTAATCGGTTCAGCGCCTTCAGTCACATTAAGATTGCCGTTTAAGCCGGTGTTTTCCACGCCCAAGGCCTGGGCCCTGATTTTGGTTTCGCCTAATACTCTGGCTAAGGCGCTGTTTTGGCTGACAGCGCTTTGGCCGACCGTGGCCACCACTTCGTTTTCACTGCGCCAAGACCAGCTTAAATTGTCCGGTTCTTTGACTAATTGGCAAGTAGCGCCATTAAGAGTTTCGGCGGTATAATTTTGGCTGGCGCCAATTCCTAAAACAGCGCTGCCCGGATTAACCAAAACGGAATCAAACTGGCACAACTCGTTATTATTTTGGGTCTTAAACTGCCAGGATCTTTGCCCAACCAATTGTCCGCCGTCAGCATTGGCCAAATTATTATTAAGGGTAACTTCATACCAGGTGTTGATTCGTAAATTCTGGTCTGGCTTAAAAATAACTCCTCTTAAGCCCGAGCGTCCGCCCGCCTCATAATAAATACCTCTATCCAAAGTTATTGGTATCGAGGATTGACCCTCGCCTCTTTGTTTTAAAGTCAAAGCGTCGGCTGACAGCAAACCATCGGTCATGATTGAATTGAATTGAGCGGAAATTTTGGCGTTAAGGCAAGCGTTTTGAACCGAAGCGTAAGGGCTGGGGCTTTGCGGCTGAATGGAACAAGATCGGCTGTATAACAGGCCAAAATCGCGCGGCACTATTTCTACGATTGCTGTTCCCCGGCCGTTATGGCCTTGATCGTCGCTTGCCGTGGCAGTGATACTTACCGGACTGTGGGTAACGGCTTTGGCCGTCATTAAACTCTGATAGACCCGCGAACTTCTGTCAATTTCCGCCTGATTTTGATTAGAGGACTCCCACGACCAAACAAAACTATTTGGACAAATATTGCAATTTTCACCATTGATCGCCTGGGCCTGATACATGACTCTATCATTCAAGTAAACGGGACGGTTGTTGCTGATTAAGCGTTGATTGGGATTGACGCTAACGCTGGTAATTTCACAGACAGCGTTATTATTCCTGGTTTTAAAGGTCCAAACGTAGGGCTCGGCCAGAGCCAAATTTTCTTGCTGGCTTCTTAAATTTTGCAAAGTGACCTGATACCAGGTTGACGTTTGCAAGGGCTGGGCTAAAGCCAGGGTAAAATATTCGCCTTCATGGCTCTGGCCAAAAGTAAACTCCCCTGCAACACCCTGGACTTGAGCGCATTGCCCGGGCGCTTGGCCATTTCCACAAGAATCAATAACCACGGTTGAATCCAAGTCGAACAGCTCATTGTTCATGTCCGTGTTAAAGGTGGCGGAAATCAGCGTATCCACAAAATTATCCAAACTGTTTCTGCGGGGAGTGGGCGAAGCCAAACCTAAATCACAACTTTGGCTTTCCGCCACTTGGGGCACGACGCAGTTTTCACAGGTGGTAAATTGCCATTGATAGTAGGCAGACGGGGCGCCCGGCTCCTCCCCTTCGCCTGCGATAACCGAAAAATCCAGACCGTTGCTTTGCAGTTCTCCCCTGACCACTTTAACCGGACCGGAGCGGGCGCCTTCAGGCACCGCTACTCCGTTAAAATGCCTGTTTTGATTATCGGGCCGGGCGTTTAAACTTAAGTTGCCCAGTTTTAAAGTCCCGTTATTAAAATATTCGCCGGCTACGTCAAAAGTAGAACCGACCCGACCTTCTCTGGGATACAAACTGCAAATACCGGGAGCCAGTTCGGCGTCGGCCTGATAATCAAAGGGCTGATCAGTGGTATCCTGTCTGCCGTCTGACCGCTGGACTTTGATCGCTCCGTCAGCTACGCCTTCGGGTACTTTAACGATAATATGATCGTCCTGCCAAAAACTGTTGTCGGCGCGGCACTCGGCCGGAAAATCAAAACTGCCTTCAACGTCTTGATTAAAAATAATTTTGCTTTGGCCTTCTTGATACGAACCAAAATCAGTCCCGTAAATATTAACGTATTGGCCAACGTTGCCGCTCTTGGGTTCAAAATCCACGATATTGGGATAATTTTCTTCAGGCAAAACTGTGATGGACAAAGCATTGCTGTCTTGGCCGTCAATTCTGACTCTAACCGAGGTCTGGCCGGGATTTAAATTAGGCAAACGAGCCGAAACAATTGCCCGCCCGGCGGCCGCTCGCCAAGTTGGCTCGGTGGCCAAAAGATTTTGTTCAAAACCGCCAAAATAAACAGTTTTTTGCTGATTGGCATTGTTAAGATTGCCAAACTGGTAACCGATCAAAGCAAAATTTCCGCCGGGTCGGGCCTCGCGCGGAATCAGCTGGCAAATACCGGGCCGTTCAACATCATTAACCGAAAAATCAACGCTATTGCTGGCCAAGCCCTGGCTGGTTACAACGCTTAACTGGGTATTGCCGATATCTAAACCGGCCGGCAGTTCCAAAATGATTTGAGTATCGGTCCAGCTGGCTTGGCAAAATCTGGGCAAGCGGCCTTGAATATCATTTAGTAAAATTCTGCCCGCTTGATTGCCAAAACCGCGGCCGGAAATAGTTACCCAGTTGCCAATAGCGCCGTTATCCGGATCAACGGCCATAATTCTGGGAGCTTGCTGGCATAAACAGGAATCAACGTTGCAAACGTTGGAAGCGCAAATTTGATTATCCGGATCAGTACAGCGATTTTCTATAACTTGGCCGCAAGGGTCGCCCTCGCAGGCGCCGCACTCTCCGCCGCAATCAATTCCGGTTTCTTCTAAATTTTCATCCTGTTGATTGTTAAAACAGTGCGCCGGCCTGATTAAGACGCTCGCTTGGCCCAAAGCGGACTGGTGGCCGGCCGCGTCATAAGCCCGGGCGGCTAATTCGTAGACCTGGGGCTGTAAATTATTGGTCGCCCACTCGGCCTGGGCCAAAAATTCCAAAGGCGAATCATCGCCCGCTTCACTGGTATTCAAAAAATCTTCACCGATATAAAAATCAACGCTGGTTAGGCCGCCGTCATCAGTGGCTTGGGCAAAAAGCTGGTAAACTTCTTCAAGAGAAAAAATCGCCCGATTGGCCAAATCAAAATGCTGGCCGGCGCGATTAATGGCTTCGGTAAAATCAACAACCGGATTGGCCGTGTCCACCAATCCACCCACTCTAAATTCGCCCATACAGCTGTTGCCGTTGCAGGTGATGCTCAAGCCGCCCACGCTTCTTAAGGAAAGTTCCGGCTCGCTTAGAACCGTCACCCGATAAAGATTAAGATCCAAATTGTCTGCGTCATAACCAAAGCAGAACAGTTGCTGATTGGGTTCAGGACAATTCTCTTGAGGACTAAATAAGACCCTTTGCCGGTTAGCGGGATCAATGGCTAGGGTTCCGGCCACTCTGGCAAAACCGCCTTGGCCGTTGGCTCTTTCCACCTTAATGCCTTCCTGATTGGTTAAAACATTGTTTTCGCCTATTAAGGCAGCGTTAATGGGCTGGTTAAAAGAAATCTGGGGCGCCACGTTTCTGATTCTTAACTGGCCGCGCGGTTGAATGCTGGTCACTCTAAACAGGCGCTGGCCATCGTCAAATCCGTCATCACCACCTCCGCCACCACCTCCGCCGCCTGGCCCAACACCGGTCGCGGAGCCCAAGCGACTGATGATAAAGGCGGTAATGGCGTAAGCGGATAAAATAACGGCCAGGCCAATGGCCGCGTTAATCATGATTTTTTTGGCGTCCGCGATTTTGTCTTCTTCCCCGGCCGCCGTCATCCACATAAAGCCGGCATAGATAATCAAGCCCACGGCAATAATGCCCAAAAAGCCCAAGATGATGTTAATTACCAAAGCGATCGTATCCTTAAGTTCGCGCGTACCCAAATTGACGGAGCTCAAATCATTAACGCCAAAAGAATTGGCGTCTTGCGCCAAAGAAATTTGAGGAATCAGAAAAACCGCCAATGTTAGAATCAGCAATGGCAATAGGATGGCTTTTGTTTTGGTATTGGAAATCATTTTTTCTTTGTCATTCCGACCGAGCGAAGCGAGCGGAGGAATCCCTTATCCGTTCAAATAATCGATAAGGGATTCCTCGACTCGAGCCTGCCCTGAGCGAGCGAAGCGAGTCGAAGGGCTCGGAATGACAGACATAATTATTGACAACTGGGGCTGACTTGTCCCTCGCCGCACGGAGGACCAACAGCCGGGTTTAAACAATTTTGGTACATATCCTGAATGCCGGCGGTCAGCCGCGGATTATAAATTGTTAAAGGATCAAGGTACGGCGAATAAGTTCGGATGATGGCGGTAGTTGCTCCTTGGGCGTTTTCCTTGTAAACGTTAAAACCGCCTTCCGGATAGCAAGTCAGATCACGCGGAAACTCTGCTCCATCGCAAGCAAACTTATAAATACTAAAGTTGTCGCTGTTAACGGTGCTGGAACGCAAAAACTCGTTAAAATTGGCGTTAACTCGGCTGTTTTTGGGCACAACCGGCGAACCTTGCTCCGGGCTAATGTTTAAAATTCTGGGCGGAGTCAAATCCAGTTCGTCATTGGTATTAAAAGAAGAAGAGTAATTGTCGTCGGGCTGGCCTTGGGAAACTCCATTATTATTGCCGTCCAAAGAATTGCCCGCGGCATCGTTAATGCCCGACATGGGATCAAGTGTTTCGCCGTTTTGATTGACAATGGCGGCTTTAACCAACATAGCTAATTGTTCTTGCGCGGGCAAACATTTTGGCTGAACGCCGCAAGAATTTTCTTCAACCGGCTGGCCGTTAACTTCACAGGCGACATCAGATATAAATTCCACAGTCCTAAAACGGTTGCTGATGGTAAACTCGCCCGCCAGGTAATGAACCTCGCCTTGCTCATCCTGATAACTGATTAAGATATTGTTAAATGGTTCATCGGCATTGCCGACGGCCTGGCCCGTGGCGCTGATTAAATTTAAGGCCTCGTTAAAGTTGATTTGAATAATGGCGTTCATCGCAACCGTGGAATCTGCCGCCGGTTCCACGCTTAACACTTGCGGCGGAGTCAAATCAGCCACGTTCGAAACCTGGAAAGACCAAGTATAGCCGCCGCTAAAGAAAGCGCGGTTGCCGCCGGCTTTGGTTATTTGATCGGTCAAGTTGACCGAATAATCGCTGGTACTGTCGCCCGAGCCGAGCAAGGGACCCGGATTAAAAACAAAATCGCGGTTGTTGGCGGTTAAAGCAATAACCTGATTGGCCGCGAGCGTCAGATTATCGGCCGAGCGGTTGATTATTTTAATTGACGGTGCGACCGAATCATCCCGCAATCTGAATTCTTTTAAATTGCCGCAAATTACATTTTGAGGCACGCCCGCGCATTCTTGCGGCCGGTTGGCGGTATTAATAATGGTGGCCGTGTCCATGGCTTCTTTAAAACTGACCATGATTAAAACGTTGCGCGGCACATCCCTCG
>Ga0082335_1005934_pt1 | contig 16334 bp, 12 predicted proteins | sample Subgrocontami58m_FD_72375 | JGI IMG/M metagenome (GOLD analysis project Ga0082335, IMG submission 72375) | Subsurface groundwater microbial communities from S. Glens Falls, New York, USA - GMW37 contaminated, 5.8 m (SPADES assembly) (version 2) ... | reverse complement strand
GCTTGCATCTTACGGAAGGTGAATGTAACATCGTAGAGCGAAGGCAACCTTCAACACAGGACCCCTTGGGGAATCCCGACCTACAAACGAACTACAACACAGGAGGGAACAAACACCGAGCCGGTGCCGTGGGAGCAAGTGTGCCAAGGCAACCTTCAACTCGGCACCAGCATGGATGAAGGTTGCCTTGAACCCGGCGCTGATTGCCCTGGCGTATGAGAGCGGGCTGGGCGAGAAGAATTCGTTGGGGTTTGGGATGGTGTAGGCGGTGTAGCTTGAAACATGTGTTTGACGTTCAGAATTCCGTACTGAATGAACTAATCTTGTTTTGTATTTGATTATTTGGAGATAATACGAATGAACTATTTTACATGGACAGGAAATCCGTTTGTTGATACCGGACTTGCTGTGTTGATTGCCAAGTCTGGTAGGAGAACTCTCAGCGAAGTCACCAAAGATGATTTGAAGAAAGTGTTTCAGGATATCAAGTGGCTGGGAAACGTAAATCGCAAACTGAAAGCGTATTTCTTGGTCGTTGGTAAGAACGGACCGTTGACGCAAGGTGCATATACGCATGGTTCCATTCAAAGGAGTGCTTTGGTGAAGATCAAATCCTTAGAGAAAGAACGAGATAAGTTGGAAACGCAACTGTCAAACGAAACAGAAAACAAGAAAATCTCAACACTCCAGCGACAAGAGCAGGAGATCCAACTCAAGTTACAACGGGCAAAGAAAACAGATATTCTTTTGAAGAGGTTAGATAGTGTACGGCGTCGTTTGGTGGACGAGATCAATAAAGAGAATCAGAAGAAAACGGTTTTTGAGACAAAGCTGGGAAGGATAAAAGCTGACATTGGTGTTTTACAGAACAGAATTTCCGCTCCTATTGATTGGAATATGGCGTACTATAAAGTCTTTCTCGACGAGTTGAGACAAGAGGTGATGTCGGACGTGAGTACGAATATGATTTGTGAAGTGACAGGACTAAGCGCAACAAATGTTTTCAATTCTATTGGGGCAGCTCTTAGCAAACAGCTTCCACTTACTTCATATGAAAAGGAGGATCTCGAAACAAGGAAGTTCGAATTAGGTCGTGACTGGTTCCCTCTTGCTGGCAGCTTAGGCAATGACGCCCAGGCTTTACCGGCAGGAAGCAGGAGTCCACACATAAGTTCTCTTGCATTGCTTATGGCGCAACTCTTGCCTTTGGGTGTGATTGCGATTTCGAGAAACGTGAATGGCAAAATGAAGTCCTATCTCGTTTGCCTCCAATTCAATGTGCCCGAAGTGAATGAACTAATTGTGAAAAGCATCTACGAAAAGGTCATTGCGAAGGTTGACTTTGCATCTGAAAAGAACAAACTGAAGACGATTGGAACGGGGAAAGGTTCAAAGTCACTTGCTTTGTTCTTACTAAGCGAGTTACGTGAACTCAAGGGTCACACGGAATTTCACAACTTGCAGCATTTGCATCTGAACGTCTGGTTGTTTTCAAACTTTGGAACTGGTGCTGACTGCGATTATTTCGAAGTTCCGAGTCCGTCGCTTCGATTTCTTCAAACTGCTGCACAACAACATTACGATGAGATCAAAGAAATATTGGGCCAAGAAGTTCAGACGCGCTACAGATATTCATTGCTGGAAGCAATAGAACGAAAAGAAGATTATGAGCCACTTTATCCATACGAAAGAAGCAAAGGAATACCACTTGGCTTAAAACAACGAGCGTCACTGTTTCTGCAAAAAGAAATTGAAGAAGACGATTCCCAGAGTTTGCTCGATGCTGAAATAGAAGGGAGCAAACAGCAAGAACCAGAGAGTGAAAAGAAATCCAAAATGAAGAAGATGAAACAGGAAACCTTAATCGAACAGTTGGAAAAGAAAGCAAAGAGTATCAAGCGGGATGAGAATAGGAAAACTGAAATCAAGAGTCTGATTGATGAGATCAATTATGCACAAAGTCGTCCATCGAGTAAAGACCTTTTTAGATTCTATCAGACCTATGTGGTTGGTGTCAGTTCAGATGCGCTCAGTATAGCTGAAAGGATGGCGATATATCTCAAACAAAATCTGACTGGGGAAAACAATGAAAACCTTCTATCAGAAATGAAACTGAATCATTTCAATATGTCAGCTGTAAAGAATTATTTTATACAAATGGCAATGGACGGTAAACTGACATTAGATGAATACGCAAGTTTGTTTACAATGGAAATGAAAATGCCATTGAAGGTTGCCAGTAAGGGTTGGAAATACATTTGGTTCTATCTGAACCATAGAGAATTATCCGACAATCAGACAAATACAATCGGAGGAAAAGATATGTTAACGCATCCTAAGATAAAAGTGTTTGCAAAAGACTACTTCGACTACTTTATGGGAAAGCGGAGTTTACGAAAGTTTGAGTCGTATGTCCTTGAGCGATTTGAAAAAGGCCAAGTGACATCCAGAACAATGCAAGAATGGTACTGTGAGCTTGCCAAAGTGAAAGAGGGATATTCTTCTGAAGAATGGGATGATCTCTGCAAGGATGAAAATGGTAATGATGCCATCTATGAAGTACGCTTTCAAATGAGACTGCACTTCATCAATCTGTACCGAGAGTTCAAGAACAACCAATCACAATCAACCAACTAAAGGAGATTTTGCAATGTCAAATTCCAAACCGTTAACCCACATCATCGGCACGTTTCTAATCTCGGGTAAAGGAGCGTTTCTTAATAGTCCAGGTACTGTTGATGGTGTAACCGTACCAAAAACATATTACACACTTGATGATCGAGGGAAACAAGTCAAAGTGCCATATGTATCAGCACAAGCGTGGAAACGTTGGCTGCGTGAAACGTTTAAAGAAGAAAACCCTGTTGAACCCAAAGCTGTAATTAAGGTGCTGCAAGTTGACGAAAAGAAACACACTCCAAAGAAAATAGGAACTGATATGGATCCAATTATCTATGCTGAAGACGATATCTTCGGATATATGAAAACTTTGAAGGGTGGGGACGAAGAAGGATCGGAAGGGGAAGCATCTTCAGAGGAAGACGCAGAAAAGACCGAACAGTCTGTCGATTCATCTTCGGAAATAATTACAGCAAAACCTGTTATCAGGACATCACCACTTCAAGCTTCAATTCTGACATCTATCAGAAAAATAGCAGCAAGAACTGAAGACATCGGGTGGGTGCATCCAGGTGGAGCATCAGACGAAATCATTCAAAGTAACATTGAATACACGACAGACTCTTTGGGTTATACAACAGAATTCTATGACACTAACTTACAAGGCATATTTGGTTTGGCTTACCATCGTCTCGGAGTTTTCCGAAATGAGGGAGACAGAATTGAATTGGATGTTGAACTTGAAAAGAAGTACTCGAAGGAGCAAAAGATACGCAAAACGGCTGACGCTGGTGCGAGAAGAATCTATGAGTTGGTTGAGAATCATAGAAAAGATCGTGCTACAAAGATTCTCAAGGCATTGGCAGTTATGAGAGGCGGAGCGAAGCAAACTGCATTTGCCGATCCCGTGCATCCTCAGGTAATCATTATGGCTGGTCTCAGTTGTGGTAATCTTATCTTTAACAATCTCTTCAGGGATACAGTTGATGGACCTGAGATAAACATTGCCGCTCTTGAGGAAATCCTGAATGATTTTAAAGACAGGATAACTACTCCTGTTTACATCGGCATACGTACAGGTTATCTCAATCCAACGAACGAGAAGAAACTGAACGAGAAAGTGCCCAACGCGCAAGAAGAAAAGAAATGGAATGTGGATGGATTAGATGTTGTGATTACTACCCCAATTAATGCTGTCGAACAATTTACTCAACAACTTCCGGCATAAGTTATGACTAACCCGAAACTGAAGCTATTGAATGTGAAGATTCGAGGCTGGACAGCGACGTTTCGGCTTCCGTTTCTTTACTCAGGGACTGGCCTTACTTCCCCTGTTCCACCATACAGTACAATACTTGGAATGATCGGCAACATCGCTGCGAGAGAAATGCATCCGAAGGATGTTGGACGCATTGGGTATATCTTTCAAAGCGATGGGGCGGCTATGGATCTGGAGCGAACAGTGCGATTCAATCTGAAGAACAACACCTTTCAGCCAAACACAGGCAAAAGCAAACATGGGATTGTCAATCGCCAGTTCCACGTTAATCCAAGACTAGACCTGTTCATAGAGAACCTTGAGCTTGCGGAAACCTTTGAAAGCCCCAAGAATCCGCCGGCTCTTGGGAGGTCTCAGGATGTTTGTTGGATTGAGACGACAAGGGAAGGTGAATACAGAGGAAAAAGCTTCAACGTTGTGGAAGCGGAACCTGTGAACGAAGCAACAATAAGTGGAACACTGATACCATTTCCACAAGAAGGTGCAAGCGGGACCATTATTTTGTTGCCAGAATGGTTTGATAATTCTAGGTTCGGATACACTCGAACGTTGAAGAAGATGAATAGATTTCAAGCAGTCCGGTATGATAGTAACGCTCCTTCATTACGTGCAAAGAGAGATGACATGTTCTACTCGATCATTGGGACAGATAAACACATTTATCTCCACTCCTTTTCAGAATGAGCATAGACGAACTGTGGGCAAAAAGTCCCAAGGGAAAAAGTAAGCAGGGTGAATCGCTTCTAGAGCATTCGATTCAGACTGCCCAAATATCTCAATCTGTTCTAGCGAAGCTTCCATTGTCTATTGAGACGAGAGCCCAAATTGAGAAGACGATATTTCTCTGTTGTGCATTACACGATGTGGGGAAAGCAGCACGAGGTTTTCAAAACTCTCTTCGTCCAGCAGGTGGTATATGGGGAAGGCGCCACGAAATTCTTTCGACAGCAGTGGCGGCACAAATCTGTCCTGAATTAAATGTTGCTGGCTTATTTGCCATTCTCACACATCACAAAAGTATTCCGGCTGACAATGAAACAACTGAACGATGCTTGCCGCCCGAACAATTACCATTCGAAGAGACCAACGTGTGGACCGAGATGGTTAACGATTTGAAAGCCAATAGTATACCTCTCGTTGAGTATCTTAAAGAATTGAGCAATGAGTTGGGTATCGAGTGGAACCTGGATCGGTTTGACGGAAATGTGAGCGGTGTTGGTGTCTCAAAGTTCTTTCTAAATCGTACCTATCAACGTGAAGCCGCTTTGAGATGCGGCGAAGACTTAAGATGGATTAGCCTTATGCGCGGGCTATTAATTACAAGCGATCATTTGGCTTCTGCCGGTGAAGAATACATCCCAAGCGTTCCGGTGTTATCAGATCAGGTTCCCAACATTCGAAACATCGAACTTGGAGAGAAGAAGATTCTTCCCTTTCAAGAACGGTGCGGGACATTGAATGGGTCAGGAATTCTCAAAGCTCCGACTGGTTCAGGCAAAACGCTGGCAATGCTGCTTTGGGCGACAGAGAACCAAGAAACCAACGGAAGGCTCTTCTACACACTTCCATACACTGCGAGCATAAACGCAATGTACAAGCGGTTGAGCAAAATGTTCCCGCAAGATTCGGTGGGAATTTTGCACCATAAGAATGCTGCGTTTCTTTTCCGTATTTATGAAAGCGAGCATAGCACCAAAGCTCATGAGTTTGCAAAGAGCCTTGCCTCTCTTGCAAGAGAACTGTACTTCCCCATCAAAGTTCTAACGCCACATCAAATACTACGAGTTGCGCTGCGAGGGAAAGGTTGGGAATTAGGGTTGGCTGAATTCCCCAATGCCTGCTTTATCTTTGACGAGATTCATGCCTACGATCCGCTTATTGTCGGCCTGATTGTTGCTTCTGCTAAATGGCTGCAATTAATGGGTGCTAAGATTCTTGTTGCTTCAGCCACAATGCCGAGCTTCTTGGAGAAGATTTTCAGAGATGAGTTGCAGATACCCGAATGCAATATTGTTGAACCTGATCCAACAAATGAGAAGGATAAGATTGTTCGAGATAAGAAAAGGCACAAGGTGCAGGTGATTGAAGGTTCTCTTATCTCCAATCTTGAAAACATCATTAATGATATTCGATGCAATCCAACGAAGAAAGTTCTTATCGTCTGCAACTACGTTGCAACGAGTCAAGAAGTTTGCAAAGAATTAAGTAAACAAGGAATACAAGATTTTGTTTTGCTGCATGCAAGATTTAACAGTCAAGATCGCTATTGCATTGAAGAAGGAATAACAAGCAAGAATCCACCAAGAGTTCTTGTCGCAACTCAAGCGGTCGAAGTATCCCTTGATATTGATTACGACTGCGGTTATACAGAGCCGGCGCCCATTGATGCGTTGGCACAACGGTTTGGACGAGTCAATAGAAAAGGGGAACGTGAACCAGCGCTCGTCACGGTTTATGAACAACAATCTGTGGATACTGCTCGTCCGATCTACGATCCAAAATTGGTTCATGATACAGTGGACTTGCTGAAAATGCAGGGAGTATTGTCTGAGGACAACTTGGTTGAGATCCTTAACTCTGTTTACAGGGATGGTTATTGCGGAGACTTGCTGGAAAGATATGAACGGGGTCTTCATCATCCTTCCATTGAAAACTTCGATGAAAATATCATAGCAGGTACTTACAATGACTGGATAGAAGAAATTATTGAAAAAACGGACGGACAAATTGAAGTATTGCCTTTCAAAGCGATTGATGAGAATGGCGTAGAAAGGAGTTTATATGATGAGTTTGTTTCTTTGCAAAGGAAACATGAATACTTAGGGGCAAGAATGCTTCTTGTTCCAATTCGAGTTACGCAGTTCTTTGTCGCAAAACAAAAGGGAACAATTCGGAGGGACAGCCGCATTGACGAATGGGTTACAACGTTGATGTATTCGTCCAAGCTTGGTCTTGATTTGAAGAACCAGTTTGAGAGTATCTTATAGCCAATGCTCACTGGCACGCACATCAACTACTATTTCATTTGTCCCGCCCAAAAGAGAGGGAAGCCGAGCCGAGCAGAAGGTTTCCTTCATCCAGGATTAAGCTCAGACGAAGGAAACCTTCAACAAGGATTTCAACATGGATCGCATTGAACCAATAGTAAGCAACGAACCGTACCACATTTACAACCGCGGCAACAACCGCCAGCGGATATTCCACGAGGAGCGCGACTACTTGGCGTTCCTCAAGAAGCTTGATGCCGCGGCGGAGAAGCATGCCGTCTCGATCGTTGCATACGCCGTCATGCCGAACCACTATCACTTGCTCGTCATTCAGCGGACGGGGGGCAGCGTACCGGATATGATGGGAGCGCTCGGCACGTCCGTCGCAAAGCGGTACAACTTAAAGTATGGGCACATCGGCCACGTTTTTCAGGGACCGTACAGATATTCATTCGTTGCTACAGTTGAAGGCGTTGCGGAAGTTGCGCGCTACATTCACCTGAATCCTGTTCGTGCGAAATTGGTGAAGTTGCCGGAGGAGTGGCGGTTTTCGAGCTATCGGCTTCTGCTAGAAAGTTTCCTTGAGCGAGGGTTAAGCGCGGAACAAGGAAACCTTCAGCACGGACATCTCAGAAGCCTCGACCCTGCGCCGATCCTTGCTGTGTTTGGTGGCAGCGTACAGCGATATATCGAGTTTGTGCAGCAAGGAATCGCGGAAGAAGGTTTCCTTCTTCCAGGTTTAGACTCCGATGAAGGAAACCTTCAGCTATGATGCTCACCGGCACCCACATCAACTACTACTTCATTTGTCATCGCAAGCTCTGGCTCTTCAGCCGCGGTGTGCAGATGGAGCAAACGTCGGACACAGTGCTGCTTGGCAAGCTCATCGACGAGTCGAGCTACGAGCGGAAAGAGAAGGCAATCGATATCGACGGTAACATTGTTATCGATTGGCTTGATGAGAAGAATGGTGTCATCCACGAAGTGAAGAAATCCGACAGCATGGAAGAGGCGCATACATGGCAGGTGCTATACTATTTATGGTATCTCAAACAGAAAGGTGTCTTGGTCGAAGGCAACCTTCAGCATGGCGATGGCTCGGATGAAGGTTGCCTTCAGCCGAGATTGCGAGGTGAAATTGATTATCCGAAGCTCAAGCAGAAAGTTGAAGTGCTGCTGACACGGGAGAAGGAAGAAGAATTAGAAAAGATACTGAGCAGCATTCAACACATTCTGGATCAAGAACAAGTGCCCGACCGCATCAACAAACGCTTCTGCAAGACATGCAGCTATTACGATCTTTGCTGGGTAAACCAATGAAACGACCATACTACATCATGAGCAGCGGCCGCTTGCGCCGGAAACAGAACACAGTCTATTTCGAGCCTGCCAGCGCTGAAGGCAACCTTCAGCGCGGGTCGAGCGAGGAAGAAGGTTGCCTTCCACCCGGCACCGATGAAGAGCTTCTCGCCGGCTTCACCGCCGAAACGGAGTCCGACCCTGAGACGGGAAGAGTGAAACGGAAGCCCATTCCCGTGGAAGACATAGAAGCCTTTTACTGCTTTGGTGAACTGGACTTCAATACGAAGTTCTTCAACTTTCTTTCACAGCAGAAGATTGCTCTCCATCTGTTTAATTACTACGGACATTATAGCGGTAGTTACGTTCCGCGTGAGTATCTTCCTTCCGGCTACACACTTGTCGAGCAGGTGAAGGCCTATCTCGATCCGCATCATCGGTTGCTGATTGCACGAGAGTTGATTGACGCTGCTTCGTACAACATCGTCAAGAACCTGCAATACTCCAGCAATCCTTCGCGCCAGCGTGAAGGCGACCTTCAACCGGGAACAGACAACGCCGAAGGTCGCCTTCACCAAGCGATTCAGGAGATAGAAACATTACGAAGCTCCATCAGCCAGACAGATACGATCAATCAACTCATGGGGCTGGAAGGAAACATCCGTGAACGCTACTACCGGTGCTGGGGGGAAATTGTTGGACAAGAGTTTGCGCTGGATAAGCGTGTGAAGCACCCTCCGGATAATGCGATCAACGCTCTCGTTTCGTTTGCGAACGGTTTGGTCTATGCAACCGTGTTGAGTGAAATCTACCACACACATCTGAATCCGACGATCAGCTATTTGCACGGACCGGGTGAGCGGAGATTTTCACTCGCGCTCGACCTGGCGGAGATCTTCAAGCCCATCATCGCGGATAAGATGATCTTCAAGCTGCTGAACAATAAACAGATTCAGGAGAAGCACTTCCGCAAGGAATTGAACTTTTGCTATCTCGAAGAAAGCGGACGAAAGATAGTGTTGCAAGAATATGACGAACGGCTGAAGACGACCATCAAGCACCGGTCGTTAGGTCGAAATGTTTCGTATCGGCATCTGATTCGTCTTGAGGCATACAAATTAGTGAATCATCTTCTGAGCGGAAAAGTGTACAAGGCGTTTCGGGCGTGGTGGTAGCCAGGAGGAAGGTTGAAGGAAACCTTCAACGGAGATAGAGTGGAAAGAGGGAAAGATGAAAAGATGGCATGATAGGGAAAGATAGCAAGATGGATAAGATGATTGATGAGCCGATAAGACCGGGATCGTACGTCAGAAACCCGAAAGAGCCGTATATGGGCCTCTGCATCGTATTGGAAGTGGACGGACACAAGGTCAGGACCTATTCTGAACGAGGACCGTACGATGTTCTGGCAACGCTTGCGCAGTTGATAGAGGTTTCTCCGGAAGACTCCATTTTTCCCGGCGCAGGCGAGCGACTCAGACGTGCATTCGAGCAAGCTCAGCAGCGCAAACTGTCTGTCGACTATTCCCGATGTATGCAAAAGGCGACTGACGCCATGAGGAAAGCTGCTTACCCCTTCGCGGCCGAGCAGTTTATGAAGGCTCTCACGTTGGAGCCAAATTCAGAAGAGGCACTTGCGGGTCGTGCAGACTGCTGCCGGTTGACACGCGCTTACGCGAAAGCGGTGGAGGACTACACCAGCCTTATCCGGAATGGATCAGCATCGCACGAGACGTATCTGAACCGGGCGCTTTCGTATGAAGCGCTGGGAAAGCTCGGTGATGCTGTTGAGGACGCTCAGAAAGCTCTTGAGATCAATCCTCGTATGGCGCAAGCTTGCGAGGCGCTCGCGCGTTTTCACCGGAAGCTTGTGGCACATCATGAGGAGCTTGCCCTCCAGTATGAACTACAAGCTCGGCAAATCAAGAATCCAAGCGGGAATTTGGGACCGCTCTTTGATTAACCAGCTTGTAGGTCAACGAGATTCGTCGTCCCATCTCGTACGTCGGGCAGTCAGAAGAAGCAGAAGGTTTCCTTCAACCAAGCATCACCAAAGAAGAAGGAAACCTTCAACCGGAGCAAAGCGCGCAAAAGCGTGGCGGAAGGATGGCTTCTACCTGCAAATAGAGATGAAGGTTGCATTCGAATATTTGGTATCGCATATTCTTGTACTGTGGAGATCAACAGCGCGAGCTGAAGGCGACCTTCAGCGGAAGCGCAGCTGAAGGCATCCTTCGGCGATGGCAAAAGCATGGCGGAAGGATGGCTTCTACCTGCAACTTGAACACGGCGCGGAGAAGGCAACCTTCAACAGCGCGCAATCATGATGAAGGCTGCATTCAAGAGAGCGATCCAACAGAAACAACATAGGAGGAAATATGAGACTGTACTTTGAGCTTTCACCAAACACCGAGCCGGTGCCATGGGACTATCAGCATTTCCTCATCGGCACTTTGCACAAATGGCTGGGGAGGAATGAGCTGCATGACGGTGTGAGTTTGTACTCGTTGAGTTGGCTTTCATACGGAGAGCGAAAAGGAGATGCACTGAACTTTCCCAACGGAGCAAAGTGGTTTGTTAGCTTCTTTGATGCTGATGTTTGTAAGAAAGTCTTGAGTTCAACACTCACCGATCCTGAAGTCTGTTGCGGAATGACAGTCACTGACATTCAAATCAGAGAGAGCCCGCAGTTCAATGAAGCACAACGATTTGTAGTTTCTACTCCAGTTCTCATAAGAACATTCGATGGGAAAGGTCTGAAACATCTTACGTACAATGATGCCGATGCGAATAGGTTGCTGACGCAGACATTGCAAACAAAGTTGAAGCAAGCTGGAATTGATGATCCGACTGCACGAATAGAGTTTGATCGTACATATCCCAATCCTAAAACAAAGCTTGTGACAATCAAAGGGATTCACAACAAGGCAAGTCTGTGCCCGGTGGTTGTTCAAGGTTCACGAGAGACTGTGTCGTTTGCTTGGGACGTTGGCGTCGGTCATTCAACGGGAAGTGGTTTCGGAGCGCTTTGTTAGTCCAAAGGACTCCTTCGGAGAACAACGGAAAGGAAGAACATATGCTTCATGTCGTAAAGTATACAGGACCGTTTGGCTTTATCAAGCCTTGGACGGCTGTTCGGGATAGTGAGACATACAGCCAGAATTTTCTAACTCCTTCTATCGTTGAAGGGATCGAGAAGAAACTATTTCCCGAATTATTAGAGCAAACGAATTATCCAGGAAGAATTGTTCGCCATAGACTGAGCTACCTTGGAATCACAAGGCAACAAGAACAAACCCAACCGCGTGGCATCGATATCAAAATCAATAAGCGGCAAGGTGTCGCAGTAATACAACGACCTCGCTCGATCCTAGTCAGAGGATTATTGATTGAACCTATTCTCTATCTCGCGTTTTCGGAACAAGAATATGCTGAGCGAGCCACGCGACAGCATATCTGCTTATGCCGGAACGAGGATGTTATGTTGCCGGGCGAGTTTGCTCCAAACGAGTCAGTTGTTGTTGTGAGTATACGTGAAGAGGAGTTTGATAAACCGGACAATGGATTCAATGGTTTTGAATTGCTCTTTGAAAAAGGAAAGAAATCTTTTGTTGTTGGATTTAACCGATTTCAGAACAGTAAACCTATGTATGGTCGCCTGCATATCGTTGGCAACAACCCTCTGCGCGCGGTAACCAATGAGTGATTTGACCCCAATACTTGCAAAGAGTGAAAAGAACGGTGGGACACTGTTGCTCCATCATCTGCGGCATGTGGCATTTGTTTCCGAACGAATTGCTGAAGCAACAGGAATGGATAAACGGCTTGCTAGCCTTGGAGGATACCTCCACGACATCGGGAAAGCTCATCCTGATTTTCAAAGTAAATTGCACAATGGGCGAAGAGATGAATTCACTATTCCATTCCGACATGAGATTGCATCGCTTCTCTTTTTGCCGATGGTCCATCAAGAAGACTGGGCTCCTCTCATTGATATGATAGTCGCTCATCACCGTTCTATTCGGCAAGATGTACGTGAACAAGGGATTCTGGATCTAGAAAATATTGAGGGAAGTAAAGAAGTGTTTGAACGGCATGCGAAGGTTTGGGAAGCATGGTCGCCGACGGCTATTCGGATTCTTTGCGAGCTAGGTGTATCGAAACGAGAAATCACAGAAGATGAAGCATTTAAAGCATTTCAATTTGTAGTAGAACACTGTTCACAAAAATCACTGGGGTGGTCAAAGTGGAAAGGACTGCTTGTCGGCGCAGATCATTTTGCTTCGGCATTGAACGAGAGCACGGAAAAGCATGTAGGGAGCATTTTTCATTGCCCCGATCTTTCATCGTACAACGGACGTTCAAATTCACTTTTCCCCTTGTCCTTAATCTCGACTGATGATTCTCGTACGCATACGCTCGTAGTCGCTCCAACGGGCGCGGGGAAAACAGATTTCTTAATGCGACGTTGCAAAGGACGGGTGTTTTACACTCTTCCGTTTCAAGCATCCATCAATGCGATGTATGAACGGTTTCGACAACAACTTCCGAAGGAAACTGAAATACGTGTACTTCATGCCTCATCTACTTTGGTTGTGAAAGACGGAACTTCATACGAAGAAAAAGTCTTGCAAGATAAAGTCGGCGCTGCGGTAAAAGTGCTTACGCCTCACCAACTTGCTTCGCTAATCTGCGGAACCCGCGGCTTTGAGACAATCGCTCTTGATGTAATGGGAAACGACGTGATTCTCGACGAAATCCATTCGTATTCGGGTACAGCGCAATCGATGGTTTTAGAAATCATCAAATCACTATTGAAGCTTAATTGCCGCATTCATGTGGGTAGCGCAACAATGCCGACTGACTTACAGAAGAAAATCTTGCGACTGTTAGGAGGAAAGAAGAAAACCTATTCGGTCTCGCTACCGGAAGGCGTCCTTGATACCTTTGATAGACACATCATTCATAAGCATAATTCGTTCGAGGCAACAATACAGAACATCCGCCAAGCTTTACAGGAAGACAAAAAAGTTCTCATTGTATGTAATAGGGTAGATAGCGCTCAGGGGCGGTTTGAAAAATGTAAGACTCTTTTCCCCGATACACCGCACATGCTTATCCATAGCCGATTTCGTAGACAGGATAGAGCAGAGCTCGAAAGAAAATTGCGTGAAGAATTCGACGCGTCTACAAAACCCTGCTTTGTAGTATCCACGCAAGTTGTTGAAGTAAGCTTGGACATCAGTTTCGATATGATGGTAACTGATTGCGCACCGCTCGATAGCCTCATTCAACGTTTTGGAAGGATTAACCGCCGTAGAACTGAAGAGTCTGTACGCCAACGAAAATTGAATCCAATTCATGTAATAGAACCGCCCGACAATAATCGAGCGTGTCTTCCCTACGTTCAGAAAACTCTGATTGATAGCTTTGCACAATTACCGGACAATGATGTTCTGTATGAAAGGGAATTGCAGAAAAAGATTGACGGTGTCTTTCCAAGAGTTGAAGAAATCCCTATTGACACACATTTGGTTTGGCATGGTGACGAATTCCTGTTGACAGAGCTTTGTCATTTTCCATCCTCGGTTCTAATGGAGGCTCTAAATATAGAATCGGCAACAGCCGTTCGGCAATCAGATTTGGAACAATATGAAAAGGGAAACATGGAACAACGGATTCCATTTGAAATACCGATTCCACGGACGGCGAAGTTCCGGAAGTTTACCAACTTCGGTTATTCGAAGTACGGAACTAAGCCAATCATTGTCCACGATGATTTGTATAGCCCAACAGTAGGACTGGAATGGAAAGAAATTGATAACATGGTTTAACGTAAAGGAGAAAGTATGTACACATCTCTTATTGGGAAACAATTCTTAGAACTCTACAACAAAACAAGCAAGAAGAAAAAATTGAGCGTGAAAGAATACTTCGACAAGAAACATTTTTCACTATTCTACGATCATCCCAAATACTTGCAGAGTCCAGCCAATACGCCGCTCTTTCAAGTAATTGCCCGGAAGAAAACAAAAAGTCAGAGTGCAAGGTCGAAGGCATTTAATGAGATCGTTGAGAAGATAGATTCGTTTTCTGCCGCTAACGACAGTCTTCCCGATATGAGCTTCGCATTGGGTTATCCTTCGGCGGATCTCTTAGGAACAACTTCGGGACAGGTTACTTCTTTGTCCTTGCCATTTGATGCAGATGACATGTACGCTTCGTGGATAGGGGCGGGGTTTGGGATTGGAATTGCTGGTGGGTTAAACATTTTGCTTGACACTCCTCAAGTACTGAATGCAGTTGCTGAAGGATGGAATCTTTACAGAGAATATGTCGATGAGAATAAGGGGATTGAGAACAAAGTAGAGACTTGGAATGGAGTCTGGCTAACACACAGACTTGATGAAAAATTCAGACCCAAATCACCGACGGCAAATTTTCAACCAATAAGTCCAAGCAAGGAAGGAGGTGCAAAAATGGAGCGACCAAGTTGGACAAGTGTGTTGTTTGCACTCGCGAGAACATTTCCAGGGCAGACACTCAATGCGTATGTGTATAGTTTTGGACAAATGAATCGAACAATAGGCTTTGTCCGTTTTGCTCTCCCCGAAGTTCAAAAACTATCGGAATTCTATGTTGCATTGTTCGGTAAGAACAAACTTCTGTCAAACAAGAATCTTTCAGAGATATACGAATCGGAATATGGTTTTTCTGTAGCGTGTGAAAGATTCAGCATGATCGGCATGCGATCTTTTGAGCCCAAAGACCTGCGTAAATTTATGCCCGGTCGCTCTGACTCCGGTGAATTGCCAAAATTCAAAACTGATGAAAAATCTATAACCAACTATTCAATTTACATCACGTGGGTGGTCGCTATGTTAGACAACAAATCTCTGCTTGAGTTGGCTGAAAAGGCTGCAACCATGCTTCAAACCTATACGAAAACTTCTGATCGAGGCAAAACAGGTAGACCTCATCTCGTAAAGGAGCTACTTGGTTCTCGGACGCGGAAAGGATTGATAGATGCATTAGCACAAGTTGTAGAAGATGATCCTACAACTGCAGATGTATCCAATAATCTTGTTCATGCAGTAATGATTGATATTCCTGCGGATAATGTTCCATTGTTTGTGACACTCATGCGCTTTAAGTACGGAATGCCAGCATCAAAGTAAACATTGTATTCAATAACCCTGAAGGAGAATTTCTTATGCAAACTTCATTCGTGTATCTTCGCGGACTTCGTCATGCAGAACATACAGTATTCTGTGTTCAAGACGGGCAAAAAACATATTACGACAGCCAGTTTGGGAGAAGTGTTCCCTATTCAAGCGGTCAACAAGTAAAACGATCGGTTCTTGATTCCGCTCTCGAAAGACTCGGGGAGTCACAAGCACCGATAACGTTTAACAAAGTCATTAACGAAGCTAACGGGCTGGGAGAGGGAGAGCCTTGGTCTCTTTGTGATCCTAATTATGCAGATCAGTTATTGGGCGGTTGGATGCGAGCGCAGAAGGATACGACACCTGTTAAGAGGCGGAGTCCACTCTCTATTTCAGCAATGCGAGCGTTACATCCGCTCTTGTCTGCTGTTACAAAAGAAAACTTGACATTTGACCGAAGCAGTAATCCGGATATTCATCCGGTGAAGGTTTGGCAAGACGGCAAGGAACTGTCAGAAAAAGAAATCGAGAAGTTTCTAAAAGCACATAATCGCTCATTAACACGAAGAAACTTCATTCAAGATAACGCTCGCGCTTCAGGATTGTTTGTGTACGATATTGCCATCGATTTACGAACGCTGTTTTCAGTTTCACTAAACAAGCATGAACGTGAAATAACCGACGATATAGAGAAAGCGTTGCGAGACAATGGATGGAAAGAATCGAAGAATGTGTTTGGCAAGTCTTTGGTATGTCCGCCAGAACGAAGAGCAAAGATCATCAAAGCGCTTGCTCATGGACTAGTGAATTGGCGAATCACCAGCAACCAGTCTCGTACATTTAGTTTGATGGAAATTCTTGCACTAGCCATAAGCGACAATGCAAACAGAATTGCGAGTGCGATCAGAGCAAAACTTGCAGAGGAGTCGGCAACACCTCGTGCAATTCCAATCATTGATGATTCCGTGGGAGCCGACTTATTCA
>Ga0082335_1005933_pt1 | contig 16336 bp, 11 predicted proteins | sample Subgrocontami58m_FD_72375 | JGI IMG/M metagenome (GOLD analysis project Ga0082335, IMG submission 72375) | Subsurface groundwater microbial communities from S. Glens Falls, New York, USA - GMW37 contaminated, 5.8 m (SPADES assembly) (version 2) ... | reverse complement strand
TGAGCCATCGGCTACGAACTCGTTCAATGTAACGAATCTAGCGGATGGAGTGACGTATACGATCAGTGTGGCGGGAGTGAACGCTGACGGAGTGGCGGGAGAAGTGAGTAGTCCGATCATGATGCTGGTGGATCTACCGTCTGGGAATCAGCCGCCGGTAGCGATGAACGGGACGAATGCCAAGGTGAACGCTGGGCAAGCGACAGGAGTGGCGATTAACTTAAAGACAGTGGCTGGGATATCGGATCCAGACACAACGGATACATTAACGATCACTCCAAGTAACCCATTACCGGGGTGGGCAAGTTTGAGCGGAGAGATATTGACGGTGACGAATATTCCTGTGGATGCTGGGAGTCAGGTATTAACGTTTAAAGTAAGCGACGGTGCGTTAGAGAAAGAGTTCACGGTGACGATCCCAGTAAACCGCGGGCCGGTGATGACGGAGACGTATGTGGTGTCGAGTGTGAAAGAAGGAGGAGTGGTGAGTTTCACGCTGATGGGGAGTGATCCGGATGGAGACGCGTTGACGTATAGTCTTGTTGGAGCGCCGGAGGGGATGACGATAGACACTGCCAGTGGAGAGATTCGTTGGGAGACGCAGGTTGGGAATAAAGGAAATTACGCCTTCAAGGTAAAGGCCGCCGATGGTGATCCCGCTCATTCTTTATTTAAGGAGACAGAGGTGCAACTGACTGTGTCAGCTAAGTCAACAACACCTCAACTTCCAGGCAAGGAGGTTGATCGAATCATCATGCCGGCGGCACAGGTGATTGGCAAAGAGGTGACGATTCAGTGGGAAGCGGACGCGGATTCTTATGAAGTCACGATCATCCAAGGTAGCAATCAGATTGCCTGGAGTGGGAAAATTACCGGAAACAATTGGAAGGTTCGATTAGAAAATGATGACCAGTACCGGGTGGAAATTGTGGCGTATCGGAATGGGTTTAGTCCCTCTAAGCTGGTCGCGGCGGAATTTGAATTAAAGGTTCCTCCTGTGGCGCCGAGTGAGGTGACTTACGAAGTGGCCTCAAACATCGCAGGTCTATTGATTGTCTTCTGGGCCAATGACCGAAGCCAAGGAGGGGCGGATGATTCCTTTGAGATATCCTTAAAAGACAATGGTCAAGTGATTGAAACGGGTCATCAGGCGCTCTATCAATTAACTAATGATGGCAGGCATTATTTCCCTTTTAGGACGCGTATCCAAGAAGGAAAGAATTACGAAGTGGAGATCAAGGCAATCAATCGGAATGGAACAACCGCCAGCAGTCTGATTACCGTTACCAGAAAACCGCCAGAGCCGCCAGCAATTCCTGCTAAGATCAACAAGGTGATTGCCGAGGCGTTAGGACTAGAGAGAAAAATCATTATCAATTGGCAGGGAGACGCCAACGCTACAAAGGGATACAGGGTAAAAATAGAACGAACCGAAGGTGGAGGCGCGTATGAGACTACTGTTGGCGCTGGTGAGACTTCTGTTACATTCAGTGACTTAAAGTTCAGCGGTCTCTACAATGTGTCAGTGATCGGGTTATACAAAGGGGTTACTGTGGAGATAGAAGACGGGTCGTCGAATGAACCAGTGGAGGTAGAGTTAAAAATTCCTGGGTCTATCCCGGGTGAAATCGTTGGAGTTCAAATTAATCAAAAAGCGGGTGAAGAGGCAATGGGTGTTACATGGACAGCCGATCCTGCGTCGGTGAAATATGAAATTTTTGTAGATGGTTCTAAAACCCCTATGATCGTTAAAGACGCGACAAGCCAGGACATGGCGCTAGCGGTAGGGAAGCACAGTCTGAAGATCAGAGGAGTCAGTGTGGAGGGGATTATTGGTAGCGCAAATGTTGGGTATTCTTTCGAGGTGAAGAAGGTTGAAGTGGTACTACCTGGCAACCATGCGCCGGTATTTAGCGGTGTGATTGGGAACCAGGAGATGAAGGAAGGGACAGCGATCAGCCCGATCAACGTGAGCAGTTACTTTAGCGATGAGGATATCGTGGAAGGGGGAAGTGATCAGCTGACGTATAGCGTGGTGGGGGCATTACCGGCAGGATTGAGTCTGGATATCCATAGTGGAGAGATCGTCGGAACAGCGGAGTATATGACACAAGGGGAGTACAAGATTAAAATCAAAGCGAAGGACAACGCAGGAATTGAGGTCACGGGTAATGAGTTTACGATTGTGGTGGCCAATACCAATCGGCCCCCAGAGGGGGGGAAAGTCATCGACCTGACTGTAAGCGAAGGAGAGACGTTGAGTTTCATAATTCCAGAAGCTACCGATCCGGATGGTCAGGAATTGATATATGAACTCCTTGATGAGGTTGAAGGCGTCGGATTTAATCCTCAAACCAGAACATTAACATGGATACCAGGTCCTACTCAATCAGGAGAATATGATATTGGAATTGTAGCTATAGATAACGACCCGGAGAACCCCAGAGGAGTGCTCTATCTGATTTTTATAACCGTGACCGATGAAATTACTTTTGAATTTACTGTTCCTCTACCTCAGACACTCGAAATCGAAGAGGGAAAGACGTGGACCTTTGAGGTATCCGCTACGAATTGGAATGGAGAACCGATTACTGCCTATCGGTTGGAAAATGCACAACAGACATTACCCGGAGGTCCTGTTGTACCTGGCGGAGGCCCACTTCCTCAGGGATTAGGAATTGATGAATCTACAGGAATAATTAGTTGGATGCCTGGTTTTGATCAAGCAGGTAGCTATCACTTGGTAGTGGTAACAGAAGATAATACGGGAGTAGGTGGAATAATGTGGGATGATTTCTCGATCACAGTTGTGAATGTGAACACAAATCAGCCGCCGGTAGCGAGTGATGGGACGAGCGCCAAGGTCAATGCGGGGCAGGAAGCAGGAGTGGCGATTAACTTAACGGCAGTGGCTGGGATATCGGATTCGGACACAACGGATACATTGACGATTACTCAGATTAATCCGTTACCGGCGTGGGCAAGTTTGAGCGGGGAGATATTAAAGGTGACGAATATCCCTGTAGACGCGGGGAGTCAGGTATTAACGTTTAAAGTAAGCGACGGTGCGTTAGAGAAAGAGTTCACGGTAACGATCCCGGTGAACCGTGGGCCGAGCGCCAGTAACTACAGCGAGCCGAATAAAGTGAACGAAGGAACGAGCTACACCAAGGACTTAAAGCCGTTGGTGAGTGACGCGGATAATGATGCGTTGACGATCACAACGGTGGGGGCGTTACCGGTCGGAGCTGTGTTAACGAATGGAGTATTGAGTTGGACGAATGTGCTGGGGAATGCGGGGAGCCAGGTATTAACGTTTAAAGTAAGTGACGGCGCGTTAGAAAAAGAGTTCACGGTAACGATCCCTGTCAATCCGTCGGCATTTGTTTTACAAATCGGTGTCACCTTGCCAGAGTCCATTGCAGTTCAAACCATCGCGGACAGTTCTTCTTCATGGTTCTCGATAACCTCCGGCGATCAGATTCAGTGGGGCGTCATTGATTCCAACCGGACTATTTTCTTCTTAGGCAACGCACTTGCGTCCGATTCTGTGTTGTCCGAAGTTGCCAAGGCAGTGGATCGTATCCACTCCGCCTCAGAAGCAACTAAAAAAGAGGGCTTAACACTCCTCAGGAATTTATCTTTTCAAAATTCGTTCTCAGATTCATTGTTAAAGAGTTCTGTGGAGGCGATCGTTCGATTTACCTCTACTGAAATTGTCTTTGACTCCAACGTTGAAGAAGTCGCTCAACTTCCTTCCAATGATATCTTGGCCTCTTCATTAACCAGAAAGATTCAGCAAGCGCCAATCCAAGAGTTACTAGCGAACTGGTTGATGTCTAGCGACGTTACTCAAGAAAAGTATTGGCTATCCGCACTTCTTTTAGGAGATCTTTTGGAAAAGGGTCAACTTTCAGTATCACTACAGAAATCTATCGGGGATTTTGCATTGAGCGCTGTCCCTCAAGTGATAGGAGATGGGAACCAAGTGGGACAAGATCCTGAAGGGGCAGTGACGACATTAGCAAGAGTCATAACCATTCTCTCCAGAAATACTGCTCTAGAAGCATTGTATTTGAATACTCTACTGGAAGGAGTCATCAATGTTTTCCGTATTCAGAATGAGGTCCAGAGAGATATTTGGCAAGATTTCAGAGTTCTAGTGGTTGATGAAAGCGATGTTCTTAATTTTAGTGATACTGACTACGAGGCATTTTGGCAAGTTTTAGATGGTCTTAGTATTTTGACTGGAAAGACAAGACAAAAAATAATCGATCAGATAAAAGTGATTTCTCTTGGGAAGTTAGAAGAGGAAGGAGGAATTTGTGGTGTTCCTCTTGCAGGAGTTTTTGATGATCATTTCTTAACAGGTACAGTATTCTTCTTTAATACTGCGGATAAAATGTTAGAAGAGAACCCTGCCATGTTGAACTCCGATGCGCAGGGTTTACAAGAGTTTGCCTTAGCTCATGAACTGATGCATCTTTATCATTTTTATGGAATGGGTTCTTTGAATCGAGAAAAAATCTCCCAGTTATTCAATCAGACATCAGTTGCTGATCAGCTGCGTTCCGCATTGACTATGTTAACAGGGGATCAGGAACCATTGCCGGTGAAATGTATTAATGAACTATTCAGTGAAGAGGAAGTTGTGGCTAGTGCGTTTGCTTTATTTATGTTAAATTCTGGCGTTATCGAAGTGGCAAAGGCTGAAAATCATTTTGCTCTTTTAGAGTTATATCTCATCTTCATAGATGAATTCTCATTCACCGAAGCAGGTCGGGAAAAGAGTTGGTTTTTTGGTACTTCAGCCTTCACAGGCGCTGTCCGTTCTGAGAAGGGCAACATCAAACGAGAGAGTGGTCGAATCGTAGAGATAGAAGTTCCTATCTTTAGTGCGGGTGGGCTTTATCAAGGAATTAATTTCAAATATCAGATCAACTGGTCTGGAAATCGTATCGTTTCCGTCATTAGGCTTTTCCCACCAGAATGAAATGTCAAAGAGGCTGAGAGAAAAAATCCAGAGCCCTACATGGGAAAAACTAATGGGGAAACTGGGGTCAAGTCTGGACAATGGACAAAGTGAAATGAGTATGATAGGGTAAAAGCATGGCGAGGCCGTTACGGATTGAATATGAAGGGGCGATGTATCACGTGATGAACCGAGGGCTAGAGCGGCGAGAGATATTTCAAGAAGAGAAGGACTACGAGAAGTTTCTGGAACTCATTGAAGATACCTACCGGCAATATCAATTCAAGATCCATAGTTATTGTTTAATGCCGAATCATTATCATTTGTATGTGGAAACACCCCAAGGAGGGTTAAGCCAGGGGATGCGGCATATGGATGGGGTCTATACGCAGGTGTTCAACAAACGGAGAAGACGGGTAGGGCCATTGTTTCAGGGGAGATATCGGTCTATTCTGGTAGAGAAAGAAAGTTATTCGCTGGAGTTGTCACGGTATATACACTTAAATCCTGTGAAGGCGAAGCTAGTGGAAAAGCCCGAAGGGTGGAAATGGTCGAGTTATGGAGCGTTTATAGGAAAGGCCAAGAGGAGAGAATTTCTAGAGGTAGAATGGTTGTTAGGACAAATGGCGAAGAAGGAGAAGAAAGCGCAGAGAGTTTTTGAGAAATTCACGTGGGAGGGGTTGAAGGAGGAATGGGAGCCGTGGAAACAAGCGCAAGGGGGATATTTATTAGGAGGGAGTAGTTTTTGTGACTGGGTAAGGCAGGAATTTCTAGAAGAGAAAAAAGACAGAGAAATTCCACAACTGAGTCGAGTGAAGAGGTCAAAGAGCGCTGAAGAGATCCGAGAGATAGTGCAAAAGATTGCAAGGGGAGAAAGATTTCAGAAGAAGTTATGGATTTATGGGATGAGGCGATACAGTATGATGACTTTGAGGGAGATAGCAGAGAAAGCGGGGGCAATGAGTTATTATGGAGTATCCAAGGTGGTCAGGCGACTGGAACAAGAGATAGCGAGAAACCAAACAGTCAGACATTGGCGAGATCAGTTGCACCGGGAATTGTCTCGTGTCCAGACTTGACCCCAGATCATAAGCCCAGAGGGTTATCAAACTACCCCAGTGGTTCAAGTCGCAATGGAGTTGAACGTCTATGGCTAAAAAAATCCTCATTTTAGATGATGAAGAACTCATTATTCGAAGTATCGCTCGATTATTGGAGAAAAATGGGTTTGAAGTCATGGTCGCTAAGAATGGCCAAGATGCGATTACCATGGTCGAAGAAGAAAATTTTGATTTAATCATTGCCGATATTCGAATGCCTGGAATTAACGGTTTAGAGGTAGTCAAGGCAATTCAAAAAAACAAAAAAATTCCAACGATTTTCATCACGGGATATGCTGATCCTGACATAGAAAGAGAAGCTAAGAAAACTAATCCTATCGCTTACCTGTACAAACCCTTTGATATTTCTGAAATAATGGAAAAGATAAACAAGGCCTTAGGTTCTTAGATGGATCTTGGGAACCTGCCCTTATTAACCAAAGTTAAAGAATACCGTCGCCGAGCCCAAGAGATCAAATCCTACCTAGATCAGCATCCCGACGAATGGCCGCGATTTCAGGCGGAGGTGAGTTCTTCGATTGACGCGATCCTTCTGGATATTTTAAGGTTCGAACAAGAGAATATCGATAGCAATGAAACACAAGTCTATCGGCTCAAAAAGTTATTTGAACGGAGATTCAGGAAGTACTTCTTATATGGAACAGGAATGGCGTGGACTTTTAATAAACCATATGGCTATGCAGGTGATTTTTGGATCATTGATTATATTTATGCAAATCGACCAAGTGAGGTTGGATTTGGAAGGCTTTTTGATAATCATTTTTTGGAACTAGGAATAGCTACTGCAGTTCGAAATCGTAAGCAAGATTTCAAAAATATTATTCGGGATTTTGTGAGAGAACGAAAAAATGAAAAGATTAGGATTATGGATCTTGCTTCAGGGCCGGGTCGTGATGTAAAAGAGCTTCTGGAAGAAGATAGCGATGGAATCTTTTCAAAAGTTACCTTTGATTGTTGTGATTACGATGAAAAAGCGTTAAATCATATGAAAGGACTATTAACTGATTTTAACAATGTGCAATATATCCATAAAAACGCAGTTCGATTGGCCCTGAAGAAATCAATCGAAAGCGAGTTTTTTGATCGATATGATTTGATTTATTCCACAGGGTTGTTTGATTATTTAGACCAACGTGTTGCAACCAAACTGGTGGCGAATTTACGAAAATTATTACGACCGTATGGCATGATAGCTATTTCAACCGCACGTGACAAATACAGCAATCGTTCTGCGTTCTTGATGGAGTGGATTTTAGATTGGAATCTAATCTACCGAACTGAAGAAGAATTTAGAAAAATCTTCCTAGATGGTGGATTTCTTGAAGGCGAAATAACACTTCTATTCGAAAAACAGAGGATATGGCAATACTGTTTAGCACGAAGGAGTAAATAGTGTTTTCATTCTATGCTATCAGTGGTTTTGTAAACGCGATTACCAGTTTATTCATAGGTGTTTTTGTTTTGTCAAGGAACCCGAAGGCCAGATTAAATTTGACGTATGCTGTTTTTTGTTTAATGGTCACCCTTTGGAGTTGGTGTTATTTCTTTTGGCAGATTTCTAGCAATGCGGAACGCGCCTTATTTTGGTGTCGCATGTTAATGGCTCCAGCAATTTTTATTCCTGTTGCCTACTTGCATCATATTTCACTTCTACTTAATAAAGTAAAAGAGTGGAAGAAGAACGTGGTAGTTGGATACCTTCTAGGTGTCGTGGGTCTTTTAGCAGATTGCACTCCTTATTTTGTGAAAGATGTTTCGCCCAAACTGACGTTTCTATATTGGCCAGATGCTGGTTTTCTATATCATATTTTTCTTTTCTTCTGGTTCGTTTATGTATTTGCAGGTGTTAGACTCATTACTAATGCCTATAAGGACTCAGCGGGTTTCAAAAAAAACCAAATAAAGTATGTGCTCCTAGCCACAGCTTTAGGCTGGGGTGGAGGAGCTACAAACTATCCTCTGTGGTATAACATCCCTATTCCTCCTGTTGGTAATATCTTGGTTTCTTTATATGTTTTAATCGTCGCGTATACAATAGCTCAATATCGTCTTCTGGACATTGAAAAAGCAAGCATGAGGGCGGCTCTGTTTTTGTTGGTCTATATTTGTGTCCTGGGAGTTCCCTTTGGTGTTGTTCAACTACTGAGAAATATGTTTCATATCCCGATTAGCGGTTATTGGTGGATTCCGACAGTAGTTATGATGGTCTTCGCCAGCGGGGGTCCCTTCATCTACCTCTGGCTGCAGCATCGCGCTGAGCGAAAAAAGATCGAAGCGCGAAACGAACGGCTCAAGAAATTAAAGAAAATCTCCGCGAACATGGTGTTCATGACCCAGAAGAAGTCGCTCATGCGGGCGATGGTGCATCAGGTGGTGAAGATTATGCAGTTAACGCACGCGGCGGTTTATGTGAGAATCCCCCAGGAAGAGGAGCAGGAACTGGAAGGGGTTCAGAAGCAGGGGCAGAAGAAAAAAGGGGAGATCAAGCGGGTCTATCAGTTGGGAGATCATTGGGGGCCTGGGTTTTCAAAAATTTCTTTACTGGAGAGTTTAACGGAAGGGGCGTCGGTGTTAGTGGATTGTCTGAGCCGAGAGGAATTTCGAAAAAGCGAACAAGCATTAGAGCAGGATGGGATACGGCATTGGGCCGAGGTGTGGGGATTGAGCGCTGAAGAGGTCGGCGCTCTGGAGGTCGTGATGTTGGGGATGAGCGCCAGTGTGGTGATTCCGGCATATGAAGCGAGCGGCCGGCTCTTTGGTTTTTTGGTGTTAGGGGCCAAGAGGGATGGATCGGTTTTAGAGCCGGAGGAGCTATCGGAATTGATGATTTTGGCGAACCACGGCGCTTCGGCGATCCAGGCGGCGGAAGGGTTAGCGGAGCAGAAGAGACAGCAAGCGGAGCTGTTTCACGCGGCGGCGCTGGCGAACCTTGGGACGATGGCGGGGAACATCGGGCATCAGATCAATAACCGGTTGCAGTCGCTGAGCGCGATGGCTGGGAATTTATCGTGGAGAGTTAAAAATATCCTGTTAAAAGATGGGAGTGATCCGGCGAAAAAAGAGGAGGTCTTGAAAGATTTAGGACGGCTGTTGCCGAAGATGGAAGAAGAGACGGTGCGGGCGGGGAATATCGCGAAGTCCATCCGCCGGCTGGCGAAACCCGAAGGGTATAAAGAAACCGAGTTTGAAAAAGTGGTGGAGTTTGTTCAGGAGATGGCCGTTTATAAGATCAAGGTGGAGGAGATTGATCTTGAGGTGGTGATGGCCAAACCGTTAGAGAAGATCTGGGGAGACATCGCGTTATTAGCGGAGGTATTCTTAAATCTGATTGATAATGGCAATGACGCCATTGAGGAAAGGAAAGAACGGATCCAGAGGAAAGAGCTCCCCTGGAATCAGCCGACTCCCTATCGTGGCAAGATTCTTTTGCGCAGTCGCAAGGAAGGGGAGTGGGTCATCACCGAGGTAGTGGACAGCGGCATTGGGATCAAGCCGGAGGATATGAAGAAGTTATTCACGCCGTTCTGGACGACGAAGGGCTCCAGCGGCAAGGGGACGGGATTGGGGGTGCATGTGCTGCACCAGATTGTGCTCGCGCACAAGGGGAAGATCGAGGTGGAGAGCCAGTATGGAGAGGGGACGAAGTTTACCATTCGGTTGCCGGTGTACCAAGGACAGGCACAGACGAACGAAGAACCCAATGAGAAAGAAGGACGATGAAGAAAATTCTATTGGTGGACGATGAAGAAATGATTCGAGAGATGGTAGGTGGATTTTTAAAAGATTCATTGGGAAGTGACGTGGAGGTCATAATAGCCAGTGATGGGGATGAGGCGGTCAGGATGACGCAGTCAAAACAACCAAAGGTGATCCTGCTGGACTTTACATTGCACACGCCTCTGGAAGGATTTCCGATGCTGGAGAAAGTGCGGGAGGCAGCGCCGCAGGCAAAAATATTTTTAATGAGCGGGGCGTTGGATTTGGAGGGAAAAGAGGTCAAGCGGCATGGAGGAGATGGCTTTATCGGAAAGCCGATCCAGATGGAGCTGTTACTGGAATTGATCCAAAAAGAGATGTCGGGGGCGTAAAACTATGGGATCAGAAAAAGAGGTTGTCCAGAAACAATTATCCAGTCTGAGAGAAGCGGTCTCGAAGTTGATTCACCGGGCGATCAGCTCACTGACGGTGGCGAGCGGGAATACTCAGATAGTGGCGATGCGGTGGAAGGGAAAATTGGCAGAGGAGGATCTTCATCAGCTCAAGCAGGTTGATGAACGGATCCAATGGGCGGCGGGAGTTTTTCAACGATTGATGAAATTCTCCAAGCAGATGGAAGAGGAAATGACGGCGCTTGAGATAGATGAAGTGGTGAAGGAGGCGGTTGAAAGCTTCCCAGAGAAGTTTTCTTTGGAACAAATCCAGATGCAAGTTCAACTGAATGCCGGCTGTAAAATTCTTGCAAATCCGAAACAATTGAAAGAGACGATGGTGGAGCTTCTAGGCAATGCCTATCAGGCCATGGAAGGAAAAGGAAAGATAGTCGTAAAGTCAGAACGTCTCGACAAGAAAGTTCAGTTGCTCATAGAGGATACGGGGACAGGGATTGCTCCGGAGGTTGTGAGGGATAAAATTTTTCAGTCTTTCTATACGACTAAAAACGATCACCATGGTCTGGGTTTATACATGAGTCATCTGATCGTCTCTATTCATGGTGGAGCCATTCAATGTGAGAGTGAAGTAGGAAAAGGGACGAAATTGACGATTGAGCTACCTGTTCTGCTGGATTAATAAAGGAAAAGATTCATTGATATCTTCCTGATAAAGTTCCACCATCAGTTGAACAATCAAAGGAGAAAATTGCGTACCGGCGTTTCTTTTCAATTCTCCGATGGCTTCGACGCGGCTCATCCCTTTGCGGTAAGGGCGGTCGGAAATCATGGCGTCAAAAGCATCTGCCACTGCCGCAACCTGCGCTCCTAAAGGGATTTCATCTCCTTTAAGTCCCGCCGGGTAACCTCGTCCATCCCATCTCTCTTGATGATAGTGGGCGATCTTGGCTAATTCTTCCAGTCCCTGAATCCTTCCCAGGATCTCGGCGCCGTCGGCCGGGTGTTTTTTCATCACCAGCCATTCTTCTTCGGTCAGAGGGCCGTTTTTATGGAGGATTTCGCGGGGGGTGAAGAGCTTGCCGACGTCGTGCAGAAGAATCCCGGCGAGAAAAAGTTCCTCCGGTATGCCGAGAGGAATTCCGCGCTCTTTGAGTCTCTGGACAATCCGCCCGGCGATTCCTTTGGTCCGCAGGATATGTTCGTGGGTGTAATCAGGGTCCATTTTGCCGACGGCCGCCGCGAAGGCGTCAATGATTCCCGAGAGAGTTTGCTGAAGCTGAGTGATCAGTTGAGCGTTTCGAATCGCTGTTGCCGCGTCGTTGGCCAGAGTCATGAGAAAAGAAAGATCCTTCGCCGAATAAACCCCTGCTCGTTTCTCTCCCAGAAGGATCACTCCCATCAATTGTTCCTGATGAAAAGCCGGCACGCAGAGTTCCGCGTCGAGAGAAGCCATTCTTTGATACAGCTCTCGCGACTCAGCCTCAATTTTTTCCCGGAGGATCGGTTCTTTTGAGCGGGAGAACCAATCGCTAAAAGGAGCGGAATCATTGGCAAAATAGATCCTGCAGAAGGAAGGGTGGACTTGAGAATGGATGATTTCAAGAATCGTCTCTTTGAGCCGGCGCAGTTCGGTCTCCTTCGCCATTCGGTCGCTGGCCAGCTTGACTCTTTCATAATAAGAAGGACTCTTATCCGCCAGGTGAATTCCAAAGATGTGGTAGCGGTACATCGCTATCGTAATAATGATGGGGTAGAGGAACATAAACTGGGACCCGATGGGGATGATCTTTTCGTTATAGGAGGAGAGATGGTGCGTGAACCCGCTGAAAAGACTGATGAAGGAAGCGAAGAAAATAACCGCCAGTCGTTTTTTCTTATATCCTTTGGTTTTAACAATGGCCCGCCCCAATTGAAAAAGTCCCGGCAGGATCAGGGAGTAAAAAAGAAAACAGTGGAGAATATAAAAAGGCCCCGCTTCCGGGTAAAAATGAAACCCAGGCCGTGGAGCGACGCCGGTAATCAATAAAGGATGCCAGGAGAGGGCGGCGTTGATGATGGCGGCAAGATAGATGATAAACAGAACTCTGATGTTGAGAGGTGTTTCGGTCAGTTGATAGGCGAAGTGAAGCCAGAAAGCAGGGATTAATGCGGCTCCAAAAATGGCGGCTCTGGCCCAGAAGATCGCGTGGGAGGGGGTGGAGCTTTCAAGCAGTAAGAAATTTCCAAGACCCCACCAAGCGACAAAGAAATTAGTCGTTCCCCAGAGAGCGTTTAGGAGGCGGTGGCGGTTCTGAACAAAAACAAACCACCCAATCCCCAGACATGTGACAACCGATAAAAGCACGAAAGTGGATTGGAAGGTCACGGAGTAAGTATATCACATAAACAGCGTACAGCGCGCAGCGTCCAGCGTACAGAAAAACTGAACGTTGTAGACATAGACAACTCTTTCAGTTATAATAAGTTATATGAGTCAATTAGAGCCGATAGCGACAGGGATTGTGAAGCAGCTTCGAGACAAGGGCTTCCAGGCGCTTTTTGCCGGGGGGTGTGTGCGGGATCATCTGATGGGGGAAACTCCAAAAGACATTGATATCGCCACAGACGCTCCCCCTGAAAAGATCCAGCATCTTTTTTCAAGAACTGTTCCGGTGGGCGTTCAGTTCGGGGTGATTCTGGTGATTGAAGAGGGGGTGGCTTTCCAGGTGGCGACGTTTCGGTCGGACGGAAAATATGTGGATGGGCGCCACCCGGAGGAAGTGAAGTATTCCAAGACTCCACAGGAGGACGCCAGCCGCCGCGATTTCACCATGAACGGGCTTTACTTTGATCCCCTGGATCAAAAAGTGCTCGATTTTGTCGGCGGCAGGGAAGATATCCAGAAAAAGATCGTTAGAACAATCGGAGATCCTGTCACACGTTTTGAGGAAGATAAACTTCGATTGCTCAGAGCGGTTCGATTTACCTCCACACTCGATTTTCAATTAGAACTTCATACTCATGAAGCGCTCCGGCAGTTGTCCGCTAAAATTACCGAGGTCAGCGCCGAACGAATCCGGGAAGAACTGGTCAAATTGCTGGCTGGGGGCCACGCGGATAGAGGATTGGCGTTATTGGATGAGACGGGGCTGTTGGAAAAAATCCTCCCGGAGGTCTCCAGAATGAAAGGGGTCGAACAGCCGCCGCAGTTTCATCCGGAGGGAGACGTGTTTGTCCATACGCGCATGATGATGGGAATGCTCGACCAACTGCCGGAGCGGCCGGTGGTTCTGGCGGTGTCGACGCTGCTGCACGACGTCGGGAAACCGCCTACTTTCCGCGAGGCCCCCGACCGAATCCGGTTCGATAACCACGACCGGGTCGGCGCCCGAATGGCGCGCGAGATTTGCCAAAGACTCCGATTCTCCAACGACGAAACCGATCAGATTTCCGAGGGGGTCGAAAAACATATGGATTTTAAGAACGCCCCCAAAATGAGGGAAGCGACGCTCAAACGGTTCATGCGGCGCCCTACTTTTCCGTGGGAGATAGAAATGCACCGGATCGATTGCCTGGCAAGCCACGGCGATTTGGCGGTTTACGGGTTTTTAAAGGAGAAATACACGGAATTTCAGAAAGAAACTCCCAGGCCCGAACCGTTAATCACTGGTAATGACCTGATCCAGCTTGGATTTCCCCCCGGGCCCCGGTTCAAAGAAATTCTCTCTAGCGTCGAGGACCAGCAGCTCGAACACCGGCTTTCTTCAAAAGAAGAAGCGGTCCGGTGGGTTTTGGAGCATTTCAAAGAATAATGTTTGCATTGATCGAATTAAATCTGATAAGATTAAACTTAAATGACGCGGGGGAAAATAGTTCGCACGCTGACATATTCTCTTTTCTTGGGAGCCAGTCTTGTTTCACTGGGGTTCGCTCTCGCCGGATTTTCTAAGGCCGATCAAGCTCATCAGCTTCTGGAATCCACTCTATTGCCGCAGTATCAATACGCGTTGGAAATGGATCGTACCGCCCAACAGGGACAAGAGACTGAGTTTCTTCAAGCACGCACTAATTTCCTTGAGTCGACAGAACCCGACCAATCGGTAGAATGGATTGAAGCTGTTTCCACAGTGCCTAGGAATTTTTCTTTTGTCACAGAGCAGATTTTGCCGCAGGTCCGAGGGCGGCTCAGCCAGGTTCAAAGCCAACAGAGGCGGTCTCTGGATCAAGTCTGGATTGGGTTTTTTGCGGCGATTCTTTTTAGTTTTGCCGGGTTTGGCGGTTTAGCGTCCGCCTTCTGGAAAAAGGAAGGACAAGAAACGGAATGGGAAAGTTTCTACCAGGCTGTTTTACCGCCAGCCCACCGGCTTTCGATGAGCTTGGGACAATTCGGCGAGAATTCCTCGACGCTGAGGGAACAGACGGAGCAACTGGTAAAACAAAGCGGCCAGGTGATTGAGTTGACCGATCAACTGCAGGGGCCGATGAATCAAGTAGAGGGGGTTTTGGGATTGGTCAATGACACCACTGCCGCCGCCGCCCGCAACGCCACGGAAACAGCACAGCGCTTGAAACAGACACAGGATAAATTAATGAATTCTCTGACGATGTTGAGGGGATTGACGGAACGGACTGAGAGAATGCGGGTGCTGGCGGAGGGGCTTTCGGATTTAGCCGACCAGGCAAACCTATTCTTGGTGAATACCTCCATTGAAATGGCGCGGCAAGGGAATGGAGGACGGGGGTTTTCCGCCGTCGCTTGTGAGGTGAACAATCTGGCGGATGGATCGGTTAAGACTTGTCAGGAACTCATCCAGTTGATTCGTCAGGTGAACGAAGAAGCGTCACAAAGGGTCAATTCTTTAGAACAGGAGATTGGCGCGTTTGGGGCGACCCATCAAGTAGTCGCCAAAACGGACCAATCGTTTACGGATCTCTCGAGGATGGTAGATCATCTTTGCGGTCAAGCCAGCGTGATTCAGAAAAAATTTCAACAGCTCTTCCTTGAAAGCCGCTCACTAAAAGAAAATAGCCGCGATCTGGCTCAGCTTCAGGCAAAATGGCATCAGTGGCTGGCTGTTTCCCGGGAATCGATGGGGCAGATCACAAGTCTGCTCAGCGATCAGCAAGTGGGATGAACCGTTTTCTTGCCGTTCAATTCGCGGGGCAAAAGTGGGGAATTGACACCGCCTACGTTGTGCAGGCGGCCCCCATCCCCAAAGAATCGCGCGGGACAGAATCACTCCCGGAATATCTTTGCGTTCGCGATCGCGCGGTCCCTTTAATAGATCCTTCTTCTTTGTTGGGGGTGATTGTCTATGATCCGACGCCGGCAACGATCCCCCAGGGGGTGGTGATCAGCAGGGGTAACGTTTGGTTAGCCCTGGCAGTCAGCCGGGTCCTCGGAGTTCAGGAGATTGAAATCAGCCAAGCCACTTGGATTGGCACCTATGTTCCGATCGGGATCCGGCGGGATCTGGTTTTAGGCGTTGGGACAAATTCCGGCGGTGATCCATTAATCCTGATCCATCCGGAAGCGTTGATTTCCGCCTGGCAGCAGCAGCGGGGAGAGGAAGCTTTTCCATTGCCCTCCGGGCCCCGTCTTGGAGAGAAAATATTAGCGAATCAAGAAAAAACGAATTATCCAGGACCGGAGCGGCGAAGCCATTTGCGTTTGGAGAGAACGGAACGGATACTCATTCAAAAATCAAAACAGAGTGGATATCCTGCTTACCGCGCCATCATCTCTTTTCAGAAGAGTCTCGATGAAGATTCAGTTCAGCTTCCCCGTGTGGTGAAACTTCTACAGCGATTAGGAACAGTGGTTGGCGCGGAGGCGATTTACAAACCGAAGATCCTCGGGAAATTCGGGCGCCACTTAGGCTTCCTTTATCTGACCGATCAGCCTGCGGAGGCCATCCTGAACCGCCTGCATGAACTCCAGGAAGTTGAAAAAGCGGAGCTGGTCTCGTTTCGCGAATGAAAATACTAACCATTCCTGCGATTTTATACTCGTATGAATTTATGTTAGAATAAATATTTCCCTGTGGTCTTGCCACGGGGTACCACTGATTCCCTCCCCCTGAATGGGGGAGGGATAGGGTGGGGGTGAAAAAGTGAGATGGTGGATTTACCCTCCCCTTAGTCCCCCCCCACCC
>Ga0082335_1005932_pt1 | contig 16336 bp, 11 predicted proteins | sample Subgrocontami58m_FD_72375 | JGI IMG/M metagenome (GOLD analysis project Ga0082335, IMG submission 72375) | Subsurface groundwater microbial communities from S. Glens Falls, New York, USA - GMW37 contaminated, 5.8 m (SPADES assembly) (version 2) ... | reverse complement strand
GGCCAACGTGGCGGGCCAGGGCCACTGGCACATACTCCTGGACGGAGTGTTTCTACAGCCGGTCGGGACGGATAGCTTTACCCTGACCGGCCTGACCGTGGGCCCCCACGCCATCAAGGCGGAGCTCCACAACAACGATCACTCCGCCGTGAGCCCGGCGGTCGAGGCCACCGTTAGTATCACGGTGGCGACAGTCGACACCCAAGCCTATCTGCCCCAGCTCTTCAAAAATGCCGGCCCTTGAACGGGGGCAGTGGCCTTATTTCCGGAACTTCTCCCGGCTCGGGTCGGCGATGGCCATTTCCTGGACGCTGTCCGGCCCGAACTTGCGGATCTTTATCCCTCCCGCCAAGCGGGGGAATTCAGGGAAAACGGAAAGCTCATCAGGCATCTTGTAGCTGGCTATCTTGTCAGCCATGAACTCCCGTATCTCCCTGAGGGTGAGGGGCTTCCCATCCCTGGTTACCACGCAGGCACAAATGCTCTCTCCCAGGAGGGGGTTAGGGGTGGAGATGACGCAGGACTCCTTTACCCGCGGATGCTCACCCAAGAGGAACTCTATCTCGTTGGGATTGATGGAGTACCCGCCCCTCTTGATGACCTCCTTGAGGCGGCCCCTGATCCTGACGTATCCCCGTTCGTCAATGGTCACCAGGTCACCGGTGTGCAGGAACCCGCCAGCATCGATGGCCCTGGCCGTCTCGTCGGGCCTTTCCCAGTATCCCTTCAGGATATTGCCGGCGAAGAGCAGCTCGCCCGGCTGGCCGGGCGGCGCCTCCTGGCCCGTGTCCGGGTCCACCGCCTTGGCCCTGGCTCCGGGGACTGGCGGCTGGCCGATGCTGGTATCCCGGTTGGGGTCCTTGGAAGGGCAGGCCAGGCCGATACCGGCCAATTCTGCCATACCCCAACTGTGGGCCATCTCCATGCCCATCATCCTTTCCGCGCGGTGGAAGAGTTCGGGCGGAAAGACAAAGCCCGACCCCAGTCCTATCCTTAGAGACGAGAGATCATGATCACTAAAGCTCGGATGATTGGTCTCCAGAAGGATGTGCGTGGGCGTGGCGTGATGGATCGTCACCCGGTGCTCCTGAATCAGCTTGAGGGCCAGATCAGGCTTGTATTCGGGCATGAGGACGATGCTCCCCTGGCTTTCTATCGCCAGGTTCGCCACGGTAGCTATCCCAAAGGCATGGTGAAGGGGAAGGTGCGCCAGGAAGACGTCGTCAGCCCGAATATCCAAGAGAGGAATTCCTACGGCCGAGCTCTGGATGCATACCTCGTAGGTGTGGAGAGCCCCTTTGGGTATGCCTGTTGTGCCGCCGGTGTAGAGCAGCATGGCCAGGTCTGTCCTGGGGTCTATCTCCGCCCTCTCGTACCCCTGCCCCCACCCCTGCCTGACAAGCTGGTCAAAGTCCAGGACGTCCCGCTCAGCGCCGCCGCCAATGGCCACAGCATGCTTTAGCAGGGGCAGCTTATCGCGCAAGGTGCGGAGCATGGCCACGTAGTCAAATCCCTTGAACTCCTGGTGGAGGATGACTGCAGAGGAAGCGGAGTTGGATACCAGGAAGAGGAATTCATCGGCTCGGTATAGCGGGTTACACCAGACAATCACGGCGCCCAGCTTGCAGGCCGCATAATAGGAGACCATCTGCTCCGGGCAGTTGACCAGGTCTATGGCCACCCGGTCTCCCTTTCTTATACCCAGGGACGCGAGGCCGGCCGCCAGGGCATCCGCCCTACGGTTGAGCTCCTGGTAGGTTATCCGCTGGTCCTCGTAGATCAGGGCAACTTTGTCAGGCACCAGCCTGGCGCTTCTCTCCAGTGTCTGGGCCAGGTCCAGACGGCGCACATCCTCATAATCTGTCAGCTTCCCAAGATCCATTATAGCGCCTCCCCGTGCGTCAATCGCCCAGTCTGTTGCTCTTGCACCATCACGACTCAAGAGACTTTATGTACCAGTACTGTTAACTTCGCAGGCTATTGCTTCGTTACGAGGATTACGGCCCACTTCATTGCCGGAAAAATAGGGGGCCTATGCCTCACGCTAGAGCGTGGGGTGCTGTCGCCGGCTGATAAGGCTGGATTTGCTCCAGTACCTTTGTTTCATCTCGCCGAGCGAGATAAAGGTCCCAACGCAATTGTAGGTTCATCCAGAAATCCGAAGACATGCCAAAGAACTTGGCCAGACGTAGTGCCGTGCTTGGCGTTATTCCCCTTCGCCCGTTGACAATGTCGTTGATCCGCTGATAGGGCACGTGTATCCCCGTGGCTAGCTCGCGCTGGGTCAGTCCCATGGGAACCAGGAACTCCTCCAAAAGCATCTCTCCCGGATGGGTAGGCGCCCGGTGGCTCGGTATGCGAACCATAATCACCCCTCAATACCAAAGCTAATGATAGTCAACTATCTCTACTTCTTCAGGGCCGACTTCCATCCGAATGAAGCAGATGCGGTAGCGATCGTTGATACGGACGCTATGTTGACCCTTTCGGTCACCACTCAACGCTTGGAGCTTGTTGCCCGGAGGTATCTTGAGCTCGCCCAGCGAAACGACAGAATCAAGGAGGTCAATCTTTCGAGCCGCTATTCTCCACAAGCCCTCCGGGCACGTCTTGCGAGCGGCCCGTGTACGCGCTCCGTTGAAAATGTCTTCAGCGCCTCTATCCCTGAAGGATTGTATCACATTAATATGATAACATGGGTATCATGCTATTTCCAGGGCGCAAGATTCAGAGGCGTGCCCCCGCACTAGGCCTGCTCTCCCCCAACGCGAAACTCTGACGCCCACCCAGATTCAGAGGCCAGCCCTCATAAGTGGCAAGCAACGTGGTGAAGATCGGGTGTAGCTAGCTTCGGAGGCGTTGCCAGATCGGTCGCCGGGTTGTAAACTGTGCTTTACGTGCCAGCGATGATATGAACGTCTTTTTCGGTCTCTTTCTCGTAGCGTTCTCTGGGCTTTCCCTGGAGATTACCCTGGTCCGTCTCTTGAGCGTTACCACATGGTATCATTTAGCCTTCTTCGCGATATCGACGGCGATGCTTGGGATGACTGCCGGCGCCACCAGGGTCTATCTGAACCCTCAGGTATTCCGTTACGAGAATCTCCCCAGGGCCTTACGGGCCTCTTGTATCCATCTTGCGCTAAGCATCCCGGTGACTCTCTTGCTGCTGTGCTTGATCCCGCTAAGTCTTAACGCCAGCGTCATGAGCCTCTTTGCTATTCTTATCACGACAGTTGTCTGCGCTTTGCCGTTCTACTTTGCTGGGACCATCGTTTCGGCGGTCCTGACGAAGCACAAGCTCCCTATGGGGAAGCTTTATGCCAGTGACCTCATGGGGGCGTCCATGGGTTGCCTTTTTGTTCTTGGCGGCCTGGAACTGTTCGACGCGCCAAGCCTCATCTTGCTTTGCAGCAGCACGAGCGCCCTGGCGGCGGTCTGCTTCTCATGGAGGGAACGTTCTGTTCGGTTCCCGCGTTTGGGTGTTTGGCTTTTCTTCTTCTTCCTCCTGGCAGGCCTCGCCAATTCCCGCACTGCAGATGCAATCAGACCGCTAATTGTGAAGGGGACGAACATCGAACCCGCCAGTACCTACCTCCTTGAGCGATGGAACTCCTTCTCCCGGGTTGCCGTGTACGGAGAACAGCTCAGCGCTCCTCAGTATTGGGGACCTAGCCGCTTGGCGCCGCAGGCCCCCATCTTTCAGTACGGGATGAACATCGATGGCGAAGCCGCTACGATCATGCGAAGATTCAGTTCCAGAGAGGACATCGACCATCTCCGGTACGATGTGACAAACATCGCATATCGTTTGGGTCGACGGGGGAAGTCCCTGGTAATCGGCGTGGGCGGAGGAAGGGACATTCAGAGCGCAGTCTTGTTTGGACAAGAACACGTCGTAGGCATAGAGATCAACCCGATCTTCGTTGAACTGCTGCAGAAGGATTTCAGATTCTTTGCCGGGCTCGCAGACCGTCCCGATGTCACCCTGGTAACGGCTGAGGCGAGAGGCTACCTGTCGCAAACACCTGAGAAGTACTCCATTATTCAAATGTCGTTGATCGATACGTGGGCCGCCACGGGCGCGGGCGCCTTCTCACTTTCCGAGAACGCCCTGTACACGGTCGAGGCATGGGACCTGTTCCTCAACAGGCTCGAAGACAACGGCATATTCACAGTGTCGCGCTGGCACAGTCCGGACCACATCGGTGAAACGGGACGTGTGGTAAGCCTGGCAGTTGCTGCTCTGCTGGACCAGGGGGTCCAAGAACCTTCCAAACACATTGCCTTGATCACGGCAGGAAATATCTCAACGCTGCTCGTGAGCCGGCAGCCGTTCCCGCGAGAGGATGTCGATAAGCTGTCGAGAGCGAGTGAAGAGCTAGGTTTTGGCGTCGTCTTGCTCCCCGGCCGGCCTCCCGCCGAGCGCTTATTGGGTAATATGGCATCCTCCCGGACACCAGGTGACCTGTCGGCTGCCGTTGCGGGCGCAGAGTTGAACTACAGTCCGCCGACCGACGAAAATCCTTATTTCTTCAACATGCTGCGGCTCAGCAATATCAGTATTGTGGTGAGTGGACAAGGTGGAGTCATGGCAGGGAACCTTGTCGCAACACTAACACTACTGGTGCTGCTCGTGACTCTGCTTCTTGTGGCCATAGCGGCAATCGTTCTGCCTCTGGCACTCAGAAACCATTTCGGAATAGAGAGCATCGTACACTCACGCACCTTGTGGTCGGGAGCGTTCTACTTCACATTGATCGGCGCGGGATTTATGCTGACGGAAATCGCTCTGATTCAAAGGCTTACAGTGTTGCTGAGTCACCCCGTATATGCCTTGGGAATTCTCCTTTTCACGTTGATCGCCAGCACGGGGATTGGCAGCCTGGTAAGTGATCGACTGCCTTTGACCCGGGCTCCCTGGGCATACGTCTACCCGATCCTTACCGCGGGGTACCTTATAGGACTCAGGTTCTTACTTAGCGCCCTTCTCGCAACTATGATCGCTGAGCCCACCCTGCTGAAGATCGGCGCATCTGTTGCAGTGATCTTTCCGATGGGGCTGCTCATGGGATTGTTCTTCCCCACGGGAATGCGCCTGGCCAAGTCTATGGCTGCTGAGGAAACCCCTTGGTACCTGGCACTGAACGGCATTTTCGGGGTCCTTTGTTCCGCGTTGGCGGTCTTCATATCTATCTACATTGGGGTCTCCGTCAATTTCTATATTGCGGCAATATGCTACAGCGCGGTTCTGATCGCTCAAGTCGGCTTACGGCGGGTGGAGGCTGGCACCTGAGGCGACTTCTTGCAGGACGTGGATTCTCTAGACCGAGGCGGTTTTTGAAAACCGCCTCGGTCTAGTTTTCGGCCGAGTCTCTGGCTAGTACCGGATTCTGTGGCTTGTCATCCATTCTTTGGCTTGTTGCTCCAATTCGGCAGCTTTTTGTGGGTTAGACCGGGCGAGGTTGTTGAGCTCGTTCGGATCCGATTTTAGATTGAAAAGGCGTAGCTCGCCCGTGGTGTTGTTCCTTATCAGCTTCCACTCAGCGGTGTCCACGGTGATAGATTTGTCGAATAGTCCCTGGACAAAGCCGACCCTCGTGTTCCCAGTCTCTTGCTCCCGGATAAGGGGCCAGAGGCTCTTACCTTCGGACTCTTGCGGGACGGAGACGCCTATTGTTTCCAGTATGGTGGGCATAATATCGACGCTGCGCGTCAGTGAACCAACTACACCGCCCTGAGGCACGGCGGCAGGATAGCTAATGATAAGGGGAGCCCTTACAACGGTTTCGTAGGAAATATCGGGATGGAACCACAACCCGTTGTCACCTAAACTCTGACCTTCATCTGCGGTGACAATCCACATCGTGTTGTCCACGTTCCCAAGGTTCCTTACGCCATCCAGCAGCCTGCCTAGCTCGCGGTCGGTATAGGAGACCTCGCCATCATAGAGGGCCACCAGGTGAGCGCTGTCCCGTTCTGAAAGTTGCGCGCCCGCGAATATCCGATCGACGGTGCCGTAGCCACCATCGGCACAGGTATCGCACCTGTCGTACATGGTGTCGAAGGGCGACGGTGGGGTATAGGGATAGTGCGGGTCCTCGTAGTGGACCCATAGGAAAAACGGATCGCGTGGCTGCTGCTTCAGCCATGATAGCGCGGCGTCAGTGGTGAGGTCCGCCCGGCCGTGAAACAGGCGCCATATGTCGGTTTGGCCCGGGTCCGGGATGTACGCAGGCTGGTAGGTCTTGAAGCCACGTTGCAAGCCCGAAAGCTCAGCGTCCAGGCTCCTGGAGGCATAAATGCCCGCAGTATCATAACCGTTGTTTGCCACAATGCTCGCGAGTGTCGGCAAAGAACCCGAAAGAATGTCCAGGCCCTGCACGTTAACCCCGTGGGTAGCTGGGTAGACTGAGGTGAACATAGAGGCCATGGAGGGGTTAGTCTGGGAGAAGGAGTTTATCTCTCGGTCAAACCTCACGCCCCTCTGTGCCAGGCCGTCCAGGGTCGGCGTTTTTATCCTGGTGTTTCCGTAGACGCCGACGTGCTTGGCGCTGAGAGAATCGATCGTGATGAAGATGACATTCGGCTTGGCGCTTCTTTGCGGCTGGACTCCTGGCGGAAGCTCGGGTACCAATGCCTCCGCTGGCAGAATCCCCGCCTCCTTAGCTATATCACCGCCATTGGCGATGGTCACCTCTCCCGCCTTGGCCCAGGGCATGTCTACCTTCCAGTGTTGGAAGACTGCCCGTTGCGCTCGCACCACAAAGAGATGGCCGAAGTCGCCGTAGGACTGGGGCAAGCCGTACTGGTCCAACCAATTCCGGTCTGAGAGGTAGCGGGCCTTTATATTCGCGTCCTGATCGAGAAATGCCACATGGCGCTGCACCACATTGTCCCACGACTGGCCCGCATCAGGCGCGTTGTCGAACGGCCGCGGAACCTGTCTAGCACTGAGGAGCCAGTCATCTTTGCCAGATCGCGATAGCTCGTCAAAGACGTTGACAAAGTAGACCTGCCCCAGGTCCGGCTGCCATTGGAGCACTTCTTTCTGCATGACCTGGGATACAAATCCGTTCCAGGTAAGGCGCCGAGAGGCTGGGTAGCCTAACGAATCAACTCCGCCCAGTCGCTGGAATTCGTGCCAGAGGGGAGCTGCCGGGTCGCTGATGATTGAGTAGCCCGTATCTCCAGCCCCACCCTGGCCGTTAGCCTGCTTGTAGAAGTGCCCACCCGGGATGTCAAAATCCGCGTCTTCTGCCGCCCTCGGACCAAAAGCCAGGCCAGGTATCCAGTATCCCAGGCACAACGGCAGGATAAGCAGACCTAATAACCAGCGTCGAAGCATTACAGATAACCTCCTCCGTCCCCCGGGACGCCGGATCACGATACTACTATACCAATATTCGCGCCTTTAAGTTTGTTGTCAAGATGACGCTATGGCAGATGGAAAAGGTACTATTGACAACGGTGAGGCCACGGGGCAGGATGTGCTTGGAAGTTACGATTCAACAACCATGAATTCAACTTAAGGCGCGCTAAGGAAGGAACCCGCACACAACGCTGTGAGACAAATCCCTGTCGAGCGGCACAGTCAGGACCGAACTGAAAAGAAAGGGAACCATGTTGTCGACTGCTGAGACCATCGGTCCAGTGACAAGCTCCGCCAAGAACGCCGGTGCGGCCCCATACTCTGAGCCCCATCTCGTGCCGGAGCCGGGAGAATTTGCAGATCTAGGAGTTAGCCAAAGTCTTCTGATGGACCTCGCCCTGAAGGAAGTGTACTTTGCACGCCATCCGGCGGCTGTGGACATCAGCCGGGCTCTCGCTCTGCCCTTTGTCCTTACGGAACGCATACTTGACACGGCCAGGGCAGACGGCTTCATTGAGACGGTCAGGTCTGAGGGCTACTTCCAACAGTTATTCCAGTACGGCCTTACGGAACGAGGCCAGGACAAGGTCAATGAATGCCTGGCCCGTAGTCAATACCGGGGCCCAGTGCCGGTGCCTCTCGCTCAGTATTGCGACGTGGTGCGCCGGCAGACGATCCGCAACCAGACCGTGGTGCGGGAAGACCTGCAGAGAAGCCTCGGTGACCTGGTATTGAGCCAAGAGGTCCTTGACCGTGTAGGGCCCGGCATCAACTCCGGGACGTGCGTTTTCCTCTACGGGGCTTCCGGGAATGGCAAGACTTCAATTGCTACCCATCTGAGGGATGTCTTGACTGGACCGGTGCTGGTCCCTCACGCCCTGGAAATCAACGGGCAGATCGTGAAGGTTTTTGACCCGACGGTTCACGAAATCAAGGCCTCGAAGCACGTAGCCGACCAACCGATGGACGTCCCTTATCTTACATGTGCAGGCTCGGAATCTCGCCGCGATCCGCGTTGGGAGGTATGCTCGCGGCCGGTGGTCATCGTCGGAGGTGAGCTTACCCTGGACAAACTGGAGTTTCAGTACGATCCTCTTCTCCGCTATCACCAGGCGCCTCTACACATGAAGGCCGCCGGAGGTCTCCTGGTAATCGACGACTTCGGCCGTCAGCGCGTATCTCCGCGAGACCTCTTGAATCGCTGGATAGTACCTATGGACCGTGGCGTTGACTATCTCCCGCTTCCCACCGGAGAAACCATTGAGGTCCCATTCGACCTGCTCCTGATTTTCTCCACGAACCTTCACCCATTGGACGTGGTCGACGAGGCCTTCCTGAGGCGAATACGTCACAAGGTGTTTGTCCCCAATCCCACGCCCGATCAGTTTAGCGCGCTCTTCTTCAAGCAAGCCGCGGCCAGAGGCCTGGCCATCAGACAGGAGTTCATAGACCATATCGCTGACAGATACTACAGCCAGGGAGGAAGGGAAATGCGGTCCTGCCATCCCAAGGACATCCTGTCGAATGTGGAGGACATCCGGATTTATGAGGGTGACAGCTCGCCGTTGACCGTCGAAACGCTGGTACGTGCCGCTGATGCCTATTTCCTCTTCGTAGAAGGCACGACGAGTACGTAGGTCATCAACCCGTCACGGCTCATGTTACCTTGGTACACCGTTTCATAAATGCGGTCACGTATTCTTTTTCCCTGAGCGGGCTGATCATCCCCGGTTGGTAGCCTGCGCTCACCCACGCATTGCGGTTCTCGCCTCCGCAGGCGTGAAGCCTGCGGCTACTGGCTGCTAATCCCCCAGTGGTAGCCGCAGGCTTTATGCCTGCGCTTACCCACACCATGCGGGCGTGAAGCCTGCGGCTACCATTGGATACCCTCAAGCACACGCCCTCGTGCGCATCCTATCGCCCCTTTGAAGTGGTAGTCAACTTTCGGATTAAGGTTTGCTTTGAAGGAGGGCTACGCTACGTTGCTCCCGCTGGGCAGCGTTGCTTCCGTCTCGACGGCGATCGCGACGGCCCTGGGCCTACGCAGTATCAACCTGCTCAAGTCGTCGATCAGGGAGTAGGCGACGGGCACCACTACCAGAGTCAGAACGGTAGAAGAGAGCAGCCCGCCGATGACGGCTACCGCCATCGGCTGCCGGCTCTCCGCGCCGGCGCCGAAGCCCACCGCAGCGGGGACCATGCCGAAGACCATGGCCAAGGTGGTCATCAGGATGGGGCGGAGCCGGATGGGTCCGGCATCCAGGATAGCGTCTCGCACGGACAGCCCCCGGCGGCGGAGCTGGTTGATGAACTCCACCAGAAGGATCGAGTTCTTAGTGGCGAGCCCCATCAAGAGGATGATGCCGATCATGGCCAGCATGTCGAAGCTGAAGTGAAAGGCGAAGAGCGCCAGAAGAGCTCCGACGATGGAGAACGGCAGGGCCAGCATTATGGTGAAGGGATGCACGAAGCTGCCGAACTGAGACGCCAGGATCATGTAGACGAAGAGCACCGCCAGCAGAATCGCCATGCCAAAGGCGCCGGCCATTTGCTCCTGGAGCTTCGTCTGCCCGGTCACGTGTACGCCGACGCCCGGTGGCAGAGGCTGTGATGCCACCACCGCTTGGACATCTGCCGTGACCTGGCCGACGCTCCGGCCCAGATAGTTCGCGCTGATGAGCACCTGGCGCTGCCGGTTCTCCCGGCTGATCCGGGTCGGCTCGCTAGACTGGACGATGCTGGCCACGCTGGAAAGGGGCACCTGGGCGCCGCGCGCCGTCACCAGGGGCAGGCGAAGGATGTTCGCGGGATTGGCCTTGTCAGCCCCGGCCATCCGGACGACTACGTCCAGGTCCTTGTCCCCGGACTGGTAGATGCCGGCTCGCTCCCCGTTCACCAGGGCCCGCACGGTAGTCCCGACCTGGGCGGAGCTGACACCGAGGTCGGACGCCATGGCCCTGTTGAGCACGACCGTCAGGCCCGGCTTGCCGGGCTTGAGCGAGCGGTCGACGTCCACGGCGCCGGGGACCCGCCGGATGGCCGAGACTAACGCCGCCGAGACCTCGTCCAGCGCCTTAAAGTCTTCGCCCTGGACTGCGTATTGGATGGGCGCGCCTCCGAAGGCCGCCCCGGCTGAACCCCCACTGATGGCAGCGGAGGCGGACTGACGGTTGATCGAGAGCCTGGCGCCGTTAGCCGCCAGCTCCATGCTGGGGCGCAGCCGTTCGATCAGGGCGTTGGTCGTACCCCGGCGCACGAGCTTGACGTTGACGGCGGCGGTCTCAACCGAGCCATCGGCGCTGCCAACCGTCGTGAACACGTTGGCCACGCCGGGCGCCTTCTGGACCACGGCCTCAATGGCCCGCGCCGTCCGGTCGGTGTCCGCCAGTTGCGAGCCCGGCGGGAGCTCGACACCGATGGCGAACTGGCCCTGGTCTTGTTCGGGCACAAAGGAGAAGACCATGAAGGGTATGATCGCCAGGCTCGAAGCGAACACCACGATGCTCACAATGACGACGACAAGCCGGTGTCGGAGCGCCCAGCCCAGCATGCCGCGGTATCTCCAGTTGAGCCCCTGGAAAAGCCGGCCTATCAGGCTGGAACGGCCGCTCTGGCCGGGGTCGACGCGCTTGAAGAAGTAGGCAGAGAGCATTGGCGCCAGGGTGAACGCCTCGACCAGAGATATGATTACGGCCACGGCCACCGTGACGCCGAAGTCCCGCATGAACCGGCCGACAATCCCTTCGGCAAAGGCGATGGGTAGGAAGACGGCGACGATGGTCGAGGTGACCGCCAACACCGCCAGACCGATCTCGCCGGCCCCGCGGCTCGCTGCTACCTTCGGCGCCTCGCCCCTCTCCATGTGCCGAAAAATATTCTCACGTACTACGATGGCGTCGTCGATCAGCATCCCGATAGACAGGGCCAGCGCCATCAGGCTGATGGTGTTAATGCTGATGCCGATGATGTGGAGCACCATGAAGGTGCCGAGCAGCACCATCGGCAGTCCTGCCACGGTTACCAGGGTGTTGCGGAGGTCGCGGAAGAAGAGAAGCACTACCAGGGCGGCCAGGACCGCCCCGATTATGAGCGAGAACTGGGTATCGTCTACTGACTGCCGGGTGAAATCAGACTGATCAAAGGCGATGCCAAAGCTCAGGTCGGGATAGTCCTTCTGAAATCGGGCGAGTTCCCGCTTGATGCCATCGGCAACCTGTACGGTGTTCGAGCCGGATTGCTTCTGGATTTGCGCCACGACGCTCTCCCGGCCATCGAGACGGGAGAGCGTGCGGACTTCGGCCTGGCCCTCGGAGACCGTAGCGAGGTCCTTGATCCCGACTACTACCCCGCCCTGCTTGGTCACCACTGGTATGTCCCCCAGTTGGGCCAGGGATGTAACCTGGCCCGCCGTCCGCAGCGGCGCCTCACGGCCGCCATCCACGATCCGCCCGGCCGGGACGTCCAGGCTCTCAGCCCGGATAGCCTGGGTGACCTGCTGGGGGGAGATGCCCTGCGCCTCCAGTTGGGATGCCTGGAGATCGACGTGTATCTCTTTGACTATGCCGCCGGTGGCGTTGACGGCTGCCACGCCGTCCACCTGCTCCAGGCGAGGCTTTAACTTGTCATCGAGAAGGGACCTCAGTTCCCCCGGCGTTAGCTTTCCACTGAGGTCGGCGATCGCAAAAGCAATGATCGGTGCGCTCGATGGATCGAAACGGAGTATTACAGGTTCCCTCACATCAGCCGGAAGGGCGTTGCGGACCGTATTGATCCGCACCCTGACGTCATCCACCGCCTCCCTATCGTTCTTGTTCATGTTGAACTGGACGATTACCATGGAAAGGCTGTCTTGAGAGGTCGAAGTTACCGTATCCACACCGTTGATCGAGACTACCGCGTCCTCGATTGGTTTCGTGACCGAACGCTCGACCTCTTGGGGGCTGGCGCCCGGGTAGGCCGTCTGAACTACCGCTACCGGGAAGGACACGTCCGGGAATAGATCGAGTCCCATCCGGAGGTAGGAGATCGCCCCCACCACCATTACGGCCACGACAAACATGGTGATGAAGACGGGCTGCCGGATGGACAGGTCGGCCAGCCATAATCGCTTTGGTTCGGCCGGCTCGCCCTCCCCGGCTTCAGGCCCCGGCCGGTTGGGCCCAGCGCCTTTAGCTAGCCCTTCGTCCGTCATGGCGTCGCGACCTCCTGTCCATCACGCAGGCCGGAGAGACCGGAAACGGCGACAAGCTGCCCATCAGCCAGCCCTTTCACGATCTCGATCCGGTCGCCGTCGCTGGCGCCCGTCACGACCACCTGACGCTTGGCGCGGCCTTCCGAAACTACGTACACAACGGTTTCGCGCTCTTCCTGGACCACGGCGTCCTTCGGCACCAGGATCGTCTCGCCCTGAGGACTGCCGGCTGACAATCGCACCTGTGCAAACATCCCGTCGCGCAGCTTGCCTCCAGTATCCTCAGGAGAGAGCCGGACCTGGACGGTACGGCTCTTGGTGTCGACGGAAGGCGATACCACCGAGACTGTCGCCATGAACTCTGTTGCGGCATAGGCGCCCACCGTGACTATAGCCGGAAGCCCGGGGCTAATGTACTCTAAAGATCGCTCATCCACGTTGACGACGACCTCCGTTTCTCCAGAGATCAGCGCCAGGAGTGGAGTGGATGGGCCTACCATAGCGCCTTGAGACACCAGCCGCTGGGAGATCAAACCATCGAACGGCGCGCGCACCGTGGTCTCGACGAGCTGCACCCTGGTCAGGTCGACCGCGGCTTTCGCCTGGCCCACCTGGGCGCGCATCGCGTCCAGGTCCTGCCTGGTGAAAGGATTCTGCGCCAGCTTCATCTGTTGCTCTGCAGCACCAACACCGAGCTCGGCCTGTTTGATGTCTTGTTCCGTGAAGGGAGACTGCGCCAACGCCAGTTGCTGGGAGGCGGCATTCACGGCTGCCTGGGCCTGGTCCAGCGCCTGACGGCTGGGTGGAGCCTTCAGCCCGGCCAGTTGGGCTTCGGCCACCTGCACCTGTTCATAGGCTGCCCCTGCCTGCGCCTCCTTCATATTCGGGGTGTAGCCACTCCCCAACCTGCTCAGCAATGAGTCGGCATTGGCCTCGACCGCATAAAGATTGTTCTTGGCCGCCCGTACCGCGGCCTCGGCGGCATCGATCTGGGGCTGGGTCGGGCCGGCCTCCAGGGCCGCCAGTCTGGCCTGGACCGCCTTGAGATTCGCTTCGGCCTGGGCCACTGTCTCGGGACGAGGCCCGTTCTGAAGGGTAATGAGCTTCTGCGTGGCGATGTCGACACTGGCCTGGATCTGGGCGATCTGCTCGACGCGAGGCCCGGCCAGCATGCCGTCCAGCTTCGCCTGGGCCGCCGCCAGCCCGGACTCGGCCTGAGCGACCTGGGCCGCCGCGGTGTCCTTATCCAATTCCAGGAGAACCTCACCTTCCTTGACCGCGCTGCCCACATCTACCATCAGTTTCATGACCCGGCCGGCGACCTTGGGAAGCAGGGTTACCTGTTGCCGGGCTTGGACATTGCCCGAATACGTCAGTGTGGTGGACAGTCTACCGCGCTGGACAGGTGCGGTCTTGACACCGATTGTCCCAGTGGGGGCTGGAGGCTGGCCGGAGGAGTTGGGCGCCGGCGCCGGATTGGTCTGGCTGCAGCCGCTCAGAAGTAGGACGGTCGCAAGTGTTGCCATGAGCAGTATTCCGCTGAAAGAGTGCTTCATCAACTTCTTCTTCTTCACCAAAATAGGCAGATCAAGAGGGGGCAGAGCCCCGCCGCTTCATGAGTGTATGGTCTCGGGCGTGTCATTGGGGGCGGCGCCAGGGTGAGGCGCGCTGCCCGGCTCGGCTTCTGCCGCAATCTCGCTCATGGCACGGTAGACCAGGTCCTGGGCCCGGGCCACCAGCGCAAGGTCCTCCAGGCTCAGACGGTCTGCGATCATGCGAAAGAAGTCCTGGCCCACCTGAGTCAACCGGTCCACCAGCTCAGCTCCAGTCTTTGTGGCGCACAGCAACACCAACCGGCGGTCACTGGGGTCATTCTCCCGGCTGACCAGACCCTGCGCGATCAGGCGGTCCGCAACACCCGTGGCCGTTGACAGTGTCATCCGCACGGTATGGGCCAGTTGGGTCATGGTCACCCCGTTGCTCACCGCTACCACGAAAAGGACCTTGAGTTGGGGCATGGTGAGATCCACCCCGGCCCAATCGCGGTCCGCGCCAAGCTGGAGGTGCCGGTGATAGAATCTCCGGTTACCCTCTATGATCTGGTTTGTGAGTTCTTCACGTTCGTCCATCCTCATGGCCTCGGAATTCTCGCTTCAAGGACAAACTATTCACGGCGCGAATAATTCGTGCATCTGGAATAGTTTGTATGATGATAAATATACTGGAGCCGGCATGTTCTTGTCAAGCTGCCTTGAGCATGAGGGCCGTCTGGTGAAGCGGTGAAGCGGGGGCGGTTTCCGGTTGGTGGCCCTATCCACGTTTGTGGTGACCCGCCCGAGACTCGAACTCGGAACCTACTGATTAAGAGTCACTTCGGCGCCCAAACGTAAGGAAACTTCGACTTCTCATCGTGATCCCGATGCCCAATATTGGCCAGTCAGTAGGTCTTTCTCGGCTCCTGTTTTTCCATTATTGCACGGGAATGTTGGGCGAGCAAGGCGCGTGAGGCGAGTGTGAGGCTCGGTAAGGTTTCCAAGGGCCCCTACGTCCCCGGCACACGTCTACTTGCCATTCCGCGTCCCGCGAACGGGTCGAGGGGCTGATGTGGACCGCTCAGTTTTTGTCCAGACGCCTTATCAATACGACCCAGTACAACTCCGGTATCTCGATGGGCTCAGGCTGGGGCTTACAGACACCGCAATAAGGGGCATCGGCCACAACGGACGGCCTTGGGCACACTCTGGTCTCCCACGTAGATTGTAATAATGTAGGGCATGTTCTTGTTCATATGGTCCTTGCAGAGCGCCCGCCCGCAGAACCGGCAAACTACCCGGCCGGGAAGGTCACAATGAAAGCATTGCATGCTCTTCGCTCCTGCTATTCCTCGACCTTGTTGCCCAAGGCCTGCCAGATGTTCAGCGGGACCTCCCGGCCTCGCTTGGGAGCGAGCCGGACCCGGTAGCGGGTTCCCCCGCTGACCTGGACCTCACGCACAAAGCCCTTCTCCACCAGGACTGCAACCTCCGAGCCAGCCGTAGCCGCATCCTAGCCCGATAGGGCGGCCAGGTCGGCAATGCCCACGTCCACCTGGCGCATCATCCAGTTGAAGAGCTTTCGCTGGGCGTCAGGGAGCGTCAGGACGTCGGCCATGCTCAGCGCGGAAGCTTTTTCGCGCGCCTCCATCTCTTTGTTCAGCCGGTCAAGGAGTCCACCGGCCATGGTAACCCCCTTCGTCAATCTGCCATAATCTGGGCGGCCATCTCCATGAGCCTCTGGGAGAGGGGACGTTCGGGATATCGCAGGCAGAAGACATCGCTGCTACCGAGGGCGACCATGTCCTCGGTCAGCGAGAGGACGCCGGCCACCGGCGCCTGGTAGGTCTCCTCCCCCTGCTTCCTGACCGTCTCCGAGTCGATGGAGGAGAGCACCTTGTTGACTACCAGCATCAACCCTAGCACTCATTCGTCACAGCGGTCCTATAGCGGTCCAATCATTACCCACTGTTTATCGATCTTTAACTCAGAAGTTACCCAAGCCAGCCCCTAGCTGTGCTACACTTCCGGCGCGAGTTACGTAAGAATACCTCACGCAGGAGGCCAGATGCCCAAGGCAGATGTATGAAGAGCGAGGCCCGAGCCAGGCTGTAAGGCAAGTCCTTCAAGCCCGAGGGGACTGTACCCTGGGGTCAGACACATGGGACCGATAGCAAATTTGCGTCTCCTCCCGCCGATGGAGGAGGCTGGCGTGCTCGATCTGGTATCCGTCTTTGGCATTTC
>Ga0082335_1005929_pt1 | contig 16343 bp, 20 predicted proteins | sample Subgrocontami58m_FD_72375 | JGI IMG/M metagenome (GOLD analysis project Ga0082335, IMG submission 72375) | Subsurface groundwater microbial communities from S. Glens Falls, New York, USA - GMW37 contaminated, 5.8 m (SPADES assembly) (version 2) ... | reverse complement strand
CGGAAAAGGGTCCGGGAAATCGCGGCCAACTTCAAATCGACACCACGCAAAAACGCCTGAAAGCCATTTCTTTTCAGATGCCTACCGAAGGTTCGTTCGCCATCAACCGGACAGTAGTGGGAGCCAGCATATGGGAACGTGACGGCTAAAGCCTCTTTTCGTCTGAAGACGAAGGTTTATGTCCAAGAAACTGACAATAAAGGTCTCGTCGGCCTCGACGATCCCGGTGAGCTGGCCGGGTTTGTCGAGTGCCGGCGCCGAAAGAAATCGGTGGCGCCAGCGGAATGCGGTGGTGACGGCGACGCAGCAACGTTCCGCCGCCTGGATCAGGCTTTCGCCGGTGGTCAGGGCCTGCGTCTGCGCCTCCCAACGTTCTTTCATGCGCAGCCGAGCCAAAGGTGTTCCGGTCAGCACGTTGAAACTGCGCCGGCAATCGCCGCAGCGGTGGCGTTGCAGACCGCTGGCGTGCCCCCACCGCTGCAGCCTCCGACCACCGCAATGAGGGCAACCCGTGAGATCCACCTTGCTTTGAGCCACCGCCGCCAACGAAACTGGCTCCGCCGCCGAGCCGGCCGGCGCTGCGTTGGCGGGCACGTCCAGGGTCCGCGCGAGCTCAAAGTCTGAGTTGCCGGGCGGTGGGCCGCCGATCGTCCAGGACGGGGATGTCATAACGGCGCCGGGCGGCGGTGGGAGCGACGCCAGGTTCGCTCCATCAGCAGCCTCGGCCGGGGCCAGGGCGCGAAATCCCTGACCGCGCTGTTCGCCCGTCAGACCACGGATTCAATCGAGCCAGGCCCCAAAGGCATTACCGTCCATCGCCGTTTTATCCTCGACCGTCGATCCCGGGTACCCTCTCCCACGAATTAACGCAAGTGCTCCGTTCACCGTAACGAACCTGTTCCGCCGAGCGATGCCCGAGGCAACGCTGCCGCTTCGCCTCGCCTGCCAGTTCCTGCTTCAACCCCGGCGTGGCGCGTGGATTGACGTCGATGATCGGGACATGGTCCAGGTATCGGCTGTGTTGTTTGATCGCTTCGGCATCGTAGGCGCTGTCCATCAGGTCATAACAACTGGTGACCCTGGTGGCGGTGATGGTGGCGAGCGGAATGGCCACCTGACTGTCATGCACAGAGGCGGCGGTCAGCACGCTACTAACCGGTATGCCCATCACCTGCGCGAGTTGAAGGCCCTGGTCGAGATCGAGAAGGAAGACTGGGCGCGCCACATGCAACGGCTTCTACGCGCTGCCTGCCACGCGACAAATCTGGCGCGTGAGGCGGACGCGGCACTGAAACCCGACCTGATCGCCCTGATCGAGCGGCGTTACGATGCGATCATCGCGGCAGGTATGGCGTTCCATGAGGCACAACCCGCACTGGGCAAGCTCTCCAAGCGCGGACGACAGCCACGCCGGGTAGGCCATAACCTGCTGCTTCGCCTTCTCAACCGCAAGCAGGACGTGCTGCGCTTTCTGACCGACCGACCGTGCCGTTTACCAACAACCTGGCTGAGCAGGACGGGAGAATGATGAAGGTCAAGCAAAAGGTCTCGGGAGGCTTCCGATCCGAAGACGGCGCCAAGGATTTCGCGACGATCCGATCGGTTCTCGCCACCGCGAGAAAGCAAGGGTGGAGCTTGCTTGAAACCTTGATGAGCGAGCCGTTCAGCCTGATTGGCCGACTACGATTGGTGTAGCTGAGCCGAGGCAGCTGGGCAGTTTCGATTATTGTTTCATGGAACCTTGTTGCCCTATGGCTTCAAGAACCATATAGAGTCGCTGCAATATGGTTGTTTGTCGTTCTAACTCCATTCTCATAGTATTCGTCCGGTCCAGGATCGCCACTAACAACTCAACCTGTCGGTCATCCTGTTCCATAGGTTTCAACGCCTCCATCATTTCCCTCACGGAATTCGATATTAGTGCCTTATCCACAGTTTACCTCATTCGCTCACTGACAGTGAATCATCAATGCAATACGGCCCCTTGTCAATTGAGCGAAGTACCCAGGATTCCCGAACAAAATCCCGGCCGCATCGGCGGGCGCGTAATCTGAGGTAACTGCCCAGGCCCCCCGGGCGTGATCGGTTCGCACCACGAACCGACGCGGGATCGATTTTCATATTGGGTCTGATCAGAATCCATTTGACAGCGGGGTAGGTTCCAGATTCGAAGGAGTCGGTGGATCACGCCGCCTCCAACCAGCTTTCGAAAGACGACCTCATCGCGCTGCTTCTGGCGCAGGAGGCGCGCATCGCCGAACTGGAACTCCGCCTTGGTCTGAACAGTGGCAATAGCGGCAAGCCTCCATCCAGCGATGGGTTGAAAAAGCCCGCGCGCATCTCCAGCCTGCGAGAGAAGTCTGGCAAGAAGACCGGCGGCCAGCTGGGCCATCCCGGCAAGACGCTGCGCCAGACGGAAACCCCCGACGCCACCATCGACCATTTTCCCGAGACGTGCACTGGCTGCGGCAAGGCCCTGAACGAGACCATGGCCACGGACCATACCGCGAGGCAGGTGTTCGACCTGCCCGAACCGAAGCCCCTGCTGGTGACCGAACATCGCGCTCACTCGTGCCGGTGCCTGAATTGCGGCACGCAAACGAAAGCGGCCTTTCCCGAAGGCGTCACCGCTCCGACGCAGTACGGCCCACGGATCGAGGCGTTCGTGCTCTATCTGCAAAACCACCAGTTGTTGCCCGAGAAGCGCCTGGCCATGCTGATAACCGACCTGTTCGGCATGAACCTAACCACCGCGACGATCGCCCGCATCGGCCAGGATGATGCCGTACGCTGCAAGACCCTCCTCGATACCCTGCGCGATCTAGTGGCCAAGGCGCCGGTCAAACACATGGATGAAACCGGCTTCCGTGTTGGTAGCAAGACGCAATGGCTGCATATCGCCTCGACCGTCCTGCTGACGTTCTATCGTGTCTCGGCAACGCGCGGCGGCCTGACGGAGAATGTCTCCGGCATTGTCGTGCACGACCATTGGAAGCCGTACTACACCCTGAGCGGCGTGTTGCACGCGCTGTGCAACGCCCATCACCTGCGCGAGTTGAAGGCCCTGGTCGAGATCGAGAAGGAAGACTGGGCGCGCCACATGCAACGGCTTCTACGCGCTGCCTGCCACGCGACAAACCTGGCGCGTGAGGCGGACGCGGCACTGAAACCCGATCTGATCGCCCTGATCGAGCGGCGTTACGATGCGATCATCGCGGCAGGTATGGCGTTCCATGAGGCACAACCCGCACTGGGCAAGCTCTCCAAGCGCGGACGACAGCCACGCCGGGTAGGCCATAACCTGCTGCTTCGCCTTCTCAACCGCAAGCAGGACGTGCTGCGCTTTCTGACCGACCGACCGTGCCGTTTACCAACAACCTGGCTGAGCAGGACGGGAGAATGATGAAGGTCAAGCAAAAGGTCTCGGGAGGCTTCCGATCCGAAGACGGCGCCAAGGATTTCGCGACGATCCGATCGGTTCTCGCCACCGCGAGAAAGCAAGGGTGGAGCTTGCTTGAAACCTTGATGAGCGAGCCGTTCAGCCTGATTGGCCGACTACGATTGGTGTAGCTGGGCCGAGGCAGCTGGGCAGTTTCGATTTCTATCATGTTTGCGAGTATCTGGACGCGGCCGCGAAGACCATCGCGCCGGACCCCGCCGCGGGGAAAGCCTGGATGGAGGCGCAAAAGGACGCGCTGAAAACGGGGCGCATTGATGCGGTTCTCGGCGCCCTGTTTCCTCACCGCGAAGCGCTCGATGTCAGCGACGAGCAAGCCCCGGTCCGCATATGCCACCGCTATCTCGCCACCCGCAAAGACCAGTTGAAATATGCCGAGGCGATTGCCGAAGGGCTTCAGATCGGCTCCGGAGAAATCGAAAGCGCGCATCGCTATGTCGCGCAAAAGCGCCTGAAGCTGCCCGGCGCTTGGTGGCCCGTCGAGCACGTGCTCGCTCTGCGGATCAACCGCCTGAATGGTGACTGGGACGCGTATTGGGCTAGGCTTGCCACCAACCCGCCCATAGCCGTCAATCTCAACCAGCCGCAGGTGTCGTCGGATGCCGCGGCTTGAGCGCACAACTTTGGTTCGCACCCGTCTTGGCATTTCAACTCTCGACGCGGGACGGTTTTGTGCTATCCGACATCCTCTAGACACCTTGGGCTCGACGTGCGGTTGCTGGCATCCGGGACCACCACAAAGATGACACGCTGGTGAATGCGCCTGCCTCTGCGCCGAAACCCCAGGATGCCCGTAACGGAGACGTGCCGATGGCGGAAACACCCGACAACGCCGAACCCAATGACAATCTAGCAGTCTTGGCGTCGTTGGCGATAATTCTGGACCCGGAGTGGTATCTGCGACGCTACCCGGACGTTAGTGCCGCTGGCTTGGACCCGTTGCGACATTTCAGTGCGCATGGCGCGGCGGAACGGCGCGATCCGAACCCGTGGTTCGACAGCGCATGGTACGGAAGCCATTATTCGGACGTGGGCAGCAGCGGCATCGATCCCCTGCTGCACTACCTGCGCAGCGGCGCAGCGGAGTTGCGTAATCCCCACCCGCGCTTCGATGCCGCCTGGTATGTGGACCAACATCCGGAGGCTGCCGGGAATCCACTCGTCTTTCACCTGCGCATTGGCTCCGCACGCGGCTATAAGACCGAAAAGCCCATCGAAATTGCCAGCTATCTGCCGTCCACCAGCCCTGCGCCCAAACCGCCGATCCGGACCCCGGTCGATATCATCATTCCCGTGTATCGCGGGCTTGAGCAAACACGACGGTGTATTGAATCCGTACTTGCCGATACCGAACGTCCAGCCGGCCGCATCATCGTCGTGGATGACAAATCGCCGGAGCGGTCCCTGCCAGTCTGGCTCGACCGACTGGCGAAGAAGACCGGTATTGTCGTCGTCCACAATCGGCGCAACCTGGGCTTCGTCGCCTCCGTCAACCGTGGCATGGATGAAGCCGGGGATCACGATGTCGTGCTGCTGAACAGCGACACAGAGGTGCCAACCGGTTGGCTGAAGCGCCTCGCCGCCCATGCCTACGCGCAGCCCCGGATCGCGTCCGTCTCGCCGCTGTCCAACAATGCGACGATCTGCGGTTACCCGGCCAATGAAGGTGGTCCCATCCTCTTCGACCTTCCGCTGGTGAGCGTGGACGAGGCCTGCCGCGGCGCGAACGCGGGGCGGTCCGTACCGATGCCGACAACGGTCGGGTTTTGCATGTATATTCGCCGCGCTGCGTTGACGGAACTCGGCAACTTCGATGTGGAAGGGTTTGGTCGCGGCTACGGCGAGGAAAACGATTTCTGCATGCGGGCGCTGGACGCCGGGTGGCGGCACCTGCTGGCCTGCGACGTGTTCGTCTACCATGAGGGGTCAGTCAGTTTCGGCAATGACACCAAGATATTGAAAAAGGCCGGTGGCGCACTCATGCGCTCCCGCCACCCACGCTATGAGCCGTTGATATCGCAGCATGTCCGCGTCGATGCCGTCGCCCCGTATCGGTTCGCCGTGACGCTGGAATTGTTCCGCCAATCGGGCAAGCCGACCGTGCTTCTGGTCTGTCACGATCTGGGTGGCGGGGTGCGCCGCCATATCGATGGATTGGTTGAGCGGTTGGCGAGCCAGGCAAACTTCCTGCTCCTGACGGGCACTGATCGCGGCGCGACCCTGGTTGTCCCGGGATTGGAGAACCACCCGACCCTGTCGCTGCCGGCAGAGCGTCTGGACGATTTCGTGACCCTGTTGCGATCTGTCCCGGTCAGCCGCGTGCACATCCACCACCTCGCCGGGATGGACCTGGATGTCCGCGCGCTGGTCCAGCATCTGGACGTCCCGTTCGACGTGACCGTGCATGACTACTTCGTTCTGTGCCCGCAGGTGAGCATGCTGCCTTGGCCGTCCGGCCGCTTCTGCGGGGAGCCTGGGCCGGCCATCTGCAATGCCTGCATCAGTGTGTTGCCCTCCAACGGCGCCAGGGAAATCCTGTCCTGGCGGCGGGAGAAAATCTGGCAGTACCTGGAGGCGGATCGGGTTATCTGCCCGAGCGCGGATACGCGCGACCGGTTGGCCCGTCATGGCCTAGCGGATCGGGCAGTGGTTGCGCCGCATGAACCGGTGGCCAAGGGCACGTGGCCGATCAACCCGCCCGTCTTGCGCGGGCGCACCCTGCGCGTTGCGACATTGGGCGTGCTCGCCAGCCACAAGGGGGCGCATATCGTCGCCGCGCTGACCGAAATTGCCGATCCAGCGGACATCGCGATTCACGTGATCGGACATACGGAGCCGGACTTTCCGGAGGCAGCCGCCGATCGGCTGACGATGACGGGGAAATACGCGGAAGCCGACCTGCCGCATCTTCTCGCAAAGCTGCGGCCACATGTCATCCTGTTCCCAGGCATGGCGCCGGAAACCTACAGCTACACACTGACCGCGGCGATCGCATCCGGGCTGCCGATCATCGCGCCCCGAATCGGCGCCTTCACGGAGCGTCTGGAGGGACGTCCGCTGACCTGGATGGTTGAACCCAGCGTCGCGACCGGTCCGTGGATCGCGGCGTTGGAAAAGGTCCGCACATCATTACGGGGAAAGTCCAACAAGGTGGGATCCGGTGTCCGCGCCCCGGTCGCCGATTTCTATGGCGACGCCTATTTGAGGCCGATGCGAGGATCAGCCTCGCCCCCCATCCGCAAGGGCCGAGCACCCGCCATCGTCAAGGGGGCGGGCAGGCGGAGGCCGCGTATCGTGGTCATACCGGAACGGTTTAACGGCACCATCCTCAGCCCATGCAGCTATATCCGTCTGCTGCAACCGCTGGATCACCCAGAAATTGCCCGCGATATGGAAATCGTCATGGCGGATATCGATACGGCATTGCGCTATCAGGCCGATGTCTTCATGACCCAGCGCGGCGCGGTGGGGGATATCGCCTCCGCCGATGCCTTGGCCGGTCATGCCCGCGCCACCGGTGCGAAACTGCTCTACGACCTCGACGACGACCTGCTGAACATCCCCCGCAGCCACCCGAACGCGGAGGAACTCCGTCCCACCGCAGCCATCGTGCGGCGGATGGCGCGCCATGCGGATCACGTCTGGGTCTCGACGGAGGTGCTGCGCGACCGGCTGCTCTCGCTCAGCAAGGATGTCCGGATCATTCCGAACGGGTTGGATGAACGCTTGTGGCAGCACCAGCCCGTGGTGTTCCGCGACAGTCCGGAGCCGGTTCGCATTCTTTGCATGGGCACGGCAACCCATGACGACGATTTCAAGATCATCGAACCCGTGCTGGAGCGCTTGCGAGCCGATTTCAGCTATCGGGTTTCGATCGACATGATCGGCGTGACGAGCCAAGCGGACGTACCGCCGTGGATCAATCGGCTGGGGGTTTCGTTGCATGGCAGCCAATCCTATCCGGGTTTCGTGAACTGGTTCACGCGCCAGCCGCGATGGGACATCGGTCTGGCACCGCTGGCGGATTCGGCGTTCAATCTCGCCAAGTCTTCCATCAAGGCATGGGATTATGCCTCACGCGGCATATCTGTGGTGGCATCCGCCATACCGGTCTACCGCGGTTCCGTCGCTGATGGGCCGGGCGGGGTATTGGCGGATAACACGGAAGCGGGCTGGTATATGACCCTGAGTTGGCTGGTGCGGGACGATGAGGCGAGGGTGCGCCTGGGTCGCGGCGCTCACGCGGCGTTCGTGGCGGCCGGGTCGTTGGCAAGCCAGGCGGACCTGCGCAGACAGGCCTGGGCCGAGGTCCTCGCCGCGCCTCAGCGCAAGCCCCCTCGTCCGGTCCGGCGGTCCGCCATATAGACAGTCTAAGCAACAACGAATTAAGAATTTCTGCGGCGCGAAGCCGCCGCACAGGCTCCGTTGGACGAACGCGGGGTCTTGGGGATGGGGTTGAACGCAATGCAGATTTCACTCAGGACGCTTGGTGCTTGGGTCGATAATTGGTGCTCTGCCAGCGTGACCTGTGGCACTCTGCCGCACCATTACAGGCTGAGGTGGCGCTTTCAAGAAGGTCTGTGGGATCATCTGAGCCAAGAAGCGAGCGATCGGTGGCGTTTGTGACAATGGCCCTCTGCGACGTGCGGTTTGAATCGTGACAAGACCCGACGTCGGTAACGGAGGCGTATGGTGTGGATCATGGCCATGGCCTGCTGCGGGGTGAGCCTGCGGATGAAGATCAGCCCCTGATGACAGTGCGGACCGATCCGCGGCTCGATTGACGGCATTGGCTCGGCGCCAAGCTGCTCGCGTGGCGGGACGGCGGGTTCCTGCCCAGGTCAAACATGGGTGAGACCTCCAGTTGCAGCATCTGGCGGACCCGCGCGGCGCTGTGGCAGTGAACGGAACGCCACAGGCCGAAGTAGCGGACCTTGTGGCAGCCGCGCGGCAGCACGTGCTGGAGGAAGCGGCGCATGAACTCACCCCCCCCTGAGACGGCAGGTTCGTGCGCGGCCAGTCTTGCGGTCCTTGTATCAGGCCTGTTGCGAAAGTCCCATCACCATACGCCGCATAGCCAGTAAACCCCAGGGCACCACGCACGACTGTCAATCGGCGTTGAAAATTGACCCCCTATCGGCGCCTAAAATTGACCCCTCTGGCGGAGGCTTGTGCCGGTAGTCCACAGGGGGGGGACCCGCGCGTCGCGGAGTGCCCATTCAATGGCTGACGCAGCGGCCGCGCGGGGGTTCCTGTGGACCCACCGGTGCAAGCCGCCAGGGCAGTGGAGAGTGCGGTCAGTCCCTGCCGAAGCCGCGCGGCGGGATGATCGCCTGAAGTTCGCTGAGATCGACATCGCAGATCGCCCGCAAGGCGTCTGCGGCCGCGGTGTCCTGGACATTCTCCGGCATGCGGAAGCGAGTGGGTCACAGTGACGGCGTCACGATCCGGCGCGATGACGGTGCCGCCTTTGAGCACGCCGCGCAGGCCCTCAACGTGCGCCCTGGGCCAGTGCGAGAGATTGCACAGGGTTCGCTTCCGGACCTTGCCGTTCTCGCGGTAACTTTCGCGCAAGAGGATGGCTGGGGGAGGCTTGCGGTTGGGGACGGTTTCGATGTGCATGGCAGGGATTCTGAGCACGATCAGGCCTGAGGTACAGGTCTAAAGATTGGAATTACATGACTGCGTCTGAGAGGGGTTCCGATCTGTGAGTCGAATCTTTTCAACAGGTTGAAGTATTGCGAAGAGAGAACTTCGATTTAATCAGTCGACTGAAGTCGGTCCATCAGAGTGCGCTTCGCGGGCAGGTTGTATTGTACGTTATCCCGCATGAATGCTGTGGTTTGGAACCGGTAGAAGAGACAATCAAGATCACTGCTGTCCGGTTGATTCAGTGGTCAGCGTCGGAGAAGCCAAGATTTCCGCGGGTTTCGGCAGCAAAATCGGTGGTGTCGACTTCAACTCGATTTTGCGCCGGGCGTGGCGTTTTTGGCCGAAACCCGTGGTTCGCGCCCTCTGGACAGGGCCAAAATGGCGAACACGACCTACACTTTCAGAACACCCATTCCGGATATAGTATTACGGAATCAGTCGATTCGAACTGCGGCTTCCGAAATTCCCAACGGATGCTTGACTGCAATACAAATTACGCCATTGATTTATCAGGGGTTTTGACCGGACGGTAGTGAATCAAGATGGTCATCATCTTGAATGTCGCGGGACACCAGACCCTAGCCTGCGCGCCATCCCGGATTGCCCAGGTTGGTCCACAGGAACCTCCTGCCCCTTCGCGTCGCTGCGCTCGAAAGGGCGCTCCGCTTCGGGTCGGGTCCCTCCGTTGGACTACCTGGACAATCCGGAGCGCCGAAGACCAGGACGGACATCTGACGACGCTTCGGCAAATAACTACGGATTTGGAGCGGCATCGACATCGGGATGGTCTCGTGGTTCAGTCGGGGGTCTCGAACGGAGAAAAGTGATGCTCGCACCGCAAAGGCCGGCTGCTGCCGGTCGTGAAGTTGAATTGTTAGTCGCCATCCTGGACCGTGTGGACGCGGCCAAGCGGGAGGCCGAAAAGCAATCCTTGCTATTGGAACGCATTGCACGAGCATTGGAAGCGAAGCGGTAGCCGGCCGCATAATGGTGTTCGCACTTGGCGTCGGGGGCGGAGCGTGGGCCGGAGCGGAACGAACGTGCGGCGTGACGATGGCGTCCGCCTATCCATTCCAGCACGAATTCGCGCCTCGCGCATGCCTTCCTGTGACCTGGAGGTGATTGTCTCGGCATAGTTCATCCTCTGCCTCCGCTTTCAACAGCGGAGAACGGGAAGACGGAATGCGAAGAATATTTGCGCAGAAGCCGGCTGTTCCGGCGTCTCAGGAGCGGGCCGCACGGTCAGCTTGTCGAGCGCTACGCGGCACGTCTCGTGGGAGACGGCCTCGTTCGCCATGGCATTTGGCGATGTTTCAATGTGGTCGGCGGGCTCCTGAGTTGGATCGCTAGCCGTCGCGGCGCGCTGGCCGATCTCGATGAGCGCTCGGTCGAACAGTACCTCCGGCATCGGGCTGGGAAGCAGTCCCTCCAGCCTGGCGACCGATCCACGCTGAAGCGATGGCTGTCGGTACAGCGCGAGGACGACGCGATCGCGCCAGCGGTGCTGCCGCCTCTCACCCCGCACGATCGGATCTTCAACGAGTTCGATGCCTATCCCGGCCAGGGCAGGCTCAATGTCCGCAGCGCCTCGATGTCGACTTTCGTGTATACGTCCTTCGTCATACTCCAACACGATCGCATCCTACAGGGATACGTTCCGGTTGCTGTTCGCGTTCGCACAGATGCGGCACAGGCAGAGCGACAGGCGGCGTGTAGAATGGTCGGATATCGTCGGCATAGCGGACCACGATCATCGGTCCGGTTGCTGTCCGCTTGCGCCACTGGTCCGCCCAAAGGTCGTAGACGTAATGCAGGTAGATGTTCGCTAGCAGTGGCGAGATGACCGCGCCTTGCGGCGTTCCTACCGTGCCCTCCGTCCACGTGCCTTCCTCCATGACCCCGGCTTTCAGCCATTTGGCTATCAGCCGGAGCACGCGGCGGTCGCCGATCCGGTGCTCCAGGAACCGCATCATCCAGTCATGGTTGATGCAGTCGAAGAACGCCCGGATGTCGGCGTCCAGGACCCAGTTCACCTGCCTGTAGGTGATCCCATAGGCCAGCGCGTCCAGCGCATCGTGCTGGGAGCGCCCCGGCCGGAACCCATAGGAGAAACCGAGAAAATCCACCTCGTAGATGGCGTTCAGCACTTCCACCATCGCGCGTTGGACGATCTTGTCCTCCAGCGCAGCGATGCCGAGCGGCCGTTGCCGGCAGTCGGGTTTGGGGATGTACTGGCGCCGCGATGGCTTCGCCCGATACGCACCGCGCATGACGCGGTGGTGCAGGTCGCCGATGTTCCCATCGAGCGCCCCGGCGTATTCCTCCCATGTCACCCCATCGACACCGGGAGCTGCCTTCGGCTTGAGCTGATGGAAGGCCCAGGCCAGCAGGTCCGGTGTCACGTGGTGCATCAGGGACGTGAACCGTTCACGCTTGTTTCGCTTCGCAGCTTCTCGTACGCAGATCAGCGCCTGTGACATGGTTGCCCGGCCCTGAGTCCGGCCCATGCTTTGCTGACCTGCGGTTCCCTCGGCCCCGCCCCTTCCCTCCACAGCCTCCGCGCCCAGTTGCCCGGGTTTGTTCGGCCGCTTCCCTGGTACTATGGGCGGGTCTGACTTCCCTGGTCCGTGCATCAGCGGGTTCCGGCCATAGCCTTGCCGCTGCGGCCTGGCGTAGTCGCGCCAGGCGGTTCAGGGATCTCCCGGTTCCCGTGCAGGTGGTGTCCCGGCGTGCATGGGGTCTTGGACCGCGCGGGGTCAGTGTGCTCCTCGCCATGATGGCGCACACCGTTTGGCCTTCCGCTTTTCACTACAGCGTCGGCACCCCGGACTTTCAACTTTTCGCGGCTCGATACCCAGCCCGCCGTTTCCCCTGTCAACGCTTCGCCGCCACCCTTACGGGGGACACCGCATGACTCGGGGCCATCGTGGGTGGCTAGTCCTTCAACGTACGACTCTTGCATTCGTTTCCACCTGCCAGTCTCCCGGCGCACAGAGAAGGTTGGATACGGGTTCCATTCCCCACGCCACCTTCCGCCGGAGGAAATCTCTCTCCGGTTTGGACATCCGCAAAAGTCCGCAGTTTTCTTGGGAGGGATGTTGACCTGACCGGCCCTGGGATGCCCGAAAGTCTCTCTCTGGGGGCAGTTTCTCTCCGCGGCTGTTGACTTGGGCGATTAAGTACCAATCACCAACACATTGATATCAAGGATATTAATGCCACCACCGGTAACGCGAAGTTGGGACCATGCCTTGGATAGTGATGAGTTCTGAGCACCAATCGTACCACTGGATTCCCGAGCGTTCTTGATGCCGATGCTCGCGCTCACACGAGTCCGGCAACACACGCGACCAACTTAGCACAATATTTGACACGCTCATTCCGCGGTGGGTTCCTGGGCTGGGGCAATGTTTCCACGCTTGGCTTCAGGCTGGCCGCCGCCATCGCCGCCAAGAAGGCGTTTCCGGATCGGGCCTCCATCGCTGTGGCCAGCGGGGCCGGTCTTGGCTACATGCTGGGCAACCTGGAGGTGCTGCTGCGCGAGAAGCTCGGCGTCACCGTCATGCATATCAGCAATGGCGGCTTTGCAGGCTATGGCCCCGGCTTCTGGGGCGCGGGCCACGACCCCTTCACGTGTCAGGTGATGGGATACGACGAGGTGGACATGTCGGACGTGATCGGAGCCCTGGGCTTCCACACCGAACGGGTGAACGAACCGGCCGAGGTCATCCCGCCGCGGCGACGCGCGCTCGACGTCAACGCGTCGGGTCGGCTAACCTATGTCGAGTTCATCTGCAGCCAGCACCCCGTCTACGGACAGTGGGTCGGACGCCGCGAGGGTTGAGACGATGCCAAAACTGATCCCCGTCCCCGACGATCTGAGCAAGCCGTTCTGGGATGCCGTCAACCAACGGCGGTTGATGCTGCAGCACTGCACCGCCTGCGACCGGCTGCAATATCCGCCGCAAAAGACCTGTCAGGTCTGTGATTCGGCCGGCACTCTGACGTGGAAGAACGTCGAAGGAAAAGGCCATATCGCGGCCTATATCGTGATCGAGGACGGCCGCCTGAACCGACGCATGCCTGATCAGCCCTACAACATGGCGATGGTGACGCTGGACGCGGACCCGCGGGTCAATTTCTATTCCAACCTTCCGGGCGCCCCGCCCTACCAGGTGCCGGTGGGCGCCGCCGTCTCCGTGACGTTCGAGGAGGTGGCCCCCGGGCAGCTTATTCATGAGTGGAGGGTGACGCCATGACGTATGAATGGCGGCGGGACAAGGACGGCCTTGGCGTGTGGGAGCATCGCGGCAAGGTCGCGGTGGCGGGGGTCGGGCATTCGCCGGTCGATCGTCGCTGGGACGGCGTTTCCCTGGACAAGACGCTGGGTGCATACTCCATCCTGGCGTGCCAGAAGGCGATGGATGAGGCAGGGGTGACGGCCGATCAGGTCGATGGCGTCATCTGCTGCGACAGCCATATCGCGGGCGGCAGCGGCGGGTCGGCGTCGCGATGGGCGCCTCGGCCGTATTTCGATCCGCCTTATGATTCCGAGTTGGGGCTGACCTTGGTCAACGCGCAGTGGCTGATCGAGCAGATGGGGCTGCGCAACGTTCGGTTTGCCCCGACCGGGCTGCCGACGATCAGTGAGATGGTGGGCATGGCGGCGCAGGCCGTGGGGGATGGGGCCTGCAACACCTGCCTGGTGATCTACCCGACGGGGAATCTGGAAGGCCGGTATCGTCGCGGGGGCGAAAACGCCGATGATTACGCCCGGGGTGCTCGGCAGTGGACGGCGCCTTGGGGCAATCATGGCGGCAATGACTTCATCAACATGTTTCCGCATGGGCAGTATTGCCGTCGGTATGGGGGCAAGCACGACGATCTGGCGCCGTTCGTGATCAACCAGCACCGGAATGGGTTGCTGACGCCTTGGGGTTACAATGCGACCCATGAGGTGCCGCAGTTGACCTTGGAGGACTATCTGAGCTCTCGGTTTGTCCTGAATCCGTTGCGGCTTTGGGATTGCGACCGGCCGGTGAATGCCTCGACCGCGTATCTGTTCACAACAGCCGAGCGGGCGCGGGATATGGGGCAGAAGCCGGTTTATGTGCTGAATCACTCGCAGCATAATTTCCGCCAGCGTTCGACCCAGGCTGATCTGGAGGAGATCGAGGATTGGACGGATCGGGCTGCCGTGCGGATGTATGAGGGGGCCGGGTTGGGGCCGGCGGACGTGGATATCTTCAATCCTTATGATGGCTATGCGCCGATGGCTCAGTTTTTCCTGGAGGCGTTCCAGTGGCATGGGGTCAAGCGCGGGGAGGCGTTTGGGTTCTATGCGGGGGATATCCGGGTGGAGGGGCCGCATCCGTTCTGTTCCAGCGGGGGGAATCTGGGGAATGGGCGGACGCGGACGGCAATGTATACGGATTGTATTGAGCAGTTGCGGGGGACGGCGGACGCTCGGCAGGTGACGGTGCGGGCGGAGACGGCTTTGGGGGCGTTTACGACGCCGAGTAATGGGGGGTGGATTATGTTTGGGAAGCACCCGGGCTGACGGACGGTGACATCGAAGAGCACCAGTCGGTCGGCCCGTGACCATTTGTCGGCTTGCCTGGCCGCGGCGAGTTCGTCGGAGCAAGCTGTCATCAATGGCGGCAAATTGTCGTGCACCACGTGCCACAGCACGTCGTGTGCGACGTGCTCATATTCGTGCCTCAGCACAGTGCCGATTCCCGCCACCTTCGGCCAGGGAATTTCCGGGTGCCGGTCCTTCATGGACGGGGGCAACCGGCGGCTGGCCTCGGAGATAATCTCTATGCCGCGTTCCACAGGCCAGCGCTTGCGCCGGTCGGCCTCGAAGGCGTCGAGCGTGACGCCCGCCATATCGCTCTGAATGGGCTCGATTGCTTCGATTATGTCCGTCAGGCGGGCTATCGGCGTGCGTTCGGTCATTCAGAACACTTGCAATGCCGACGCCTCGATGCGGTCACGCAGCACCCGGTGTAGACCGTGCCTGGTCATAATGTCGGCCTTGCGTCCGAGGATGCGTGAGGCGGTTTCTTTCACGTCCATCAACTCGTAAAGCCCCATCGAGCCGACCGGATGATCGAAAAACAGGTCAACGTCGGAATCCTCGCGGGGGTCGCCGCGCGCGGTCGATCCGAACAGATACAGGTGTTCGACGCCAAGTCGCCGGAGTTCGGCCTCGTGCTCCTTGAGCCTGGCAATGGCCTAGTCACGTTCCATGTGGGCAGTATAGCAGAAGTTGGACCGTGATGCATCGGGGGCGATTGGCAATTGGTTCGCGTCGCGGCCGTTCGGAGTTTTGAACGCGACAGTGTCGGGCGGCGATCTGCGCGCGCGCGCCGTGTCCTGAACCCGTTGCGGCTCTGGGATTGTGACCAGTCGATGAATGCCTCGACCGCGTATCTGTTCACGACGGCCGAGCGGGCGCGGGATATGGGGTAGAAGCCGGTTTATGTGCTGAATCACTCGCAGCATCACTTCAAACGGCGCAGCATGCGGGCTGATCTGGAGGAGATCGAGGATTGGACGGAGTCGGCTGCCGCACCGTCCGTCTTGGGGAATCCATGATTGCCCGCCTGGCCCGGAATGCTTGTCGCTCTCCGCAGCTGATGCAACGCATCTCCCCTAGCGTGTGCAACAGTCTGAACGTGACGCGTGCGAACGACGTTACGAAGTATGTCGCTGACGATGAAATAGACATCCCGAACATCCTCGCCATCACCGCCACCAGCGCAGACTTCAAGATGTTGGTGGAAGCTATGCATACCGGGCCCAAGATCAGGGGACAGGAGCGGAACAAGTTCTACCTCACGGATGGCACGCTTGGCGATGTCTACAGGTGCATCCTGCTTGCGATTAAGCAGGATGCACTGTTGATGGAGTTGCCGTATGCCATCCTGATGGATCGGATAAGATCCGTGTGCATCGGTGACGTTCCAGTAGGGAGGAGCGTAACAGAGGCATGCGGTCAGATATCGTTGATCGCTTCTGCAGATCGCACTGCCGAGTTTGAAACGGGCGCCGATGTCGAAACGTTCCAGGTCGCCGATCTTTACTGGCTGTTTTACCTACGATTCTCGAATAATACCAGCCCGCATGGGTCCAGACTCTCCCCCCCCTTGCCCATCGGCCTGAAGCACGATTCGCTGCAAAGGCAGTGAATTGGATTCGCAACGGAGGCTGGGATGAGCGCTGCGGTGAA
>Ga0082335_1003923_pt1 | contig 16348 bp, 17 predicted proteins | sample Subgrocontami58m_FD_72375 | JGI IMG/M metagenome (GOLD analysis project Ga0082335, IMG submission 72375) | Subsurface groundwater microbial communities from S. Glens Falls, New York, USA - GMW37 contaminated, 5.8 m (SPADES assembly) (version 2) ... | reverse complement strand
TTACTTCAATTTCTACAACCATGAGAGACCCCACCAGTCTCTCAATTATATGACCCCCGCGGAGGTCTATTTTCAAAGATCAGGTGAAAGGGGGGGGGAAGAGAACGATGCCCACATTCTCTCCTCCAAAACAAGTAACTTCAGACCCCAAAGTGTAACTTAAATATCTCTAAAAATTGTCTTGACAAGTGGGTCCACCTTACTTTGTCCATCACCAGGGTGTCGATCTTGCGCATGGTTTCGATGGCCTCGGCGTTTTTGAACAACACCCCCATCATGGCCCCCCGGCCCGTGGCCACCATGATGGACATGGGCGTAGCCAGTCCCAGGGCGCAGGGGCAGGCAATGATCAAAACGGAAACGGCGGCGACCAGGGCGGAAGCCAGGCGCGGCGCGGGCCCGAAAAGATACCAGGCGGCGAAGGCCGCCAGGGCGACGGCCATGACCGCCGGCACAAAATAGCCCGCCACCTGATCGGCCAGTTTCTGGATCGGCGCCCGGCTGCGCTGGGCCTCGGCGACCATCCGGACGATCTGCGCCAACAGGGTCTCCGAGCCGACTTTCCGGGCCTCCATGATGAGCGCGACCCTTTACCGTTGACCGTGGCGCCGATCACGGTGTCGCCGGCCTTTTTTTGCACCGGGATGGGTTCACCGGAGATCATGGACTCGTCGACGGAACTGGTCCCCTCCAGGACAATCCCGTCTACGGGCACCTTCTCTCCCGGTATGATCCTTCAGTGCGGGCCGCCGGAACCGAAGCAACGTATTTCTCCGTCGGGTCTTGAGCCTGCTGACCATGCCGGTCTGTACCGACGCCGCCGTTCTCCATCATACCCATCTGCGGAACCTCTTTTATGCGCTTTCCGGCGTTAGTGTCCCGAATGTTTCCGTTTAAGATTTTTGGGCCACAGGGACTGGAAATAATCGATGATGAGGTGAATTTCCTCATCGCTCAACACTTTTTCGTAGGCCGGCATGGGTGAGTTTTTTTCACCGGTTCCCTTTTTGATGCGATTGAAAAGCCCTTCTGTCGAATGATGCGAGGCATGACCGCTGCCGTCCAGCGCCGGGGCAACGATTTTTCCCTCCGGATTTGTCCCGCCAGCGGGGAATTTGGGATCTTCGCCCACGGCGTTTTCACCATGACAGGCAGCGCAATGTTCGTCATAGAGCTCTTTTCCTTGCTCAATTTGACTTTTCTGATTACCCATCATTTCGTGCCCGTGCCCCATGCCCTCCTGCATCCCGTCCATCCCGGCATAGCCGTAAGATACAAACAGCGCCAGGATCAAACCTGTAACAAGCAGTTTTTTCACGTATATTTCCTCCTCCTTACCTTTAAATATCTTCATTACCTTTTAAACTCCCTTATCTTTTAGATTACTGGGAACACAATCATCCTTCCACAGGCATTCTTCCTCTTCGCAAACACTTTCCCTCTGGAAACAGGGTGTATAACCTTCCTTTTTTTGGATTGCCCGGATCAAATCCTGCTTGAAAGGCCAACCTTATAAGGGGCGCCCAGTTTTCCGGCAATTCCAATAATTTCTTTCATTTTCATATAAGTGCCTCCTGTTTAATATCCCTTTAACACTCACCGGAATTTGTCATGGCACATCATACCGCCGCCATCAACTACCGTAATCATAAATATCTTCATTGCCTTTTAAACTTCCTTCTTTTCCAGATGAGATATATGGCGGGATATACCGTCAACTCCAGAATTTCGGAGGTGATGACACCGCCGATCATGGGGGCGGCGATCCGCTTCATGATGTCGGAACCGGCGCCATGACTGTACATAATCGGGATAAGACCGGCCAGGATAACGCCCACGGTCATCAGCTTCGGCCTTACCCTTCTTACGGCCCCGTGCATAATGGCGTCCTTCAGGTCGTCAACGTTGTTCATCTTCCCTTCTTTTTTCCATTGGTCATAGGCAAGATCCAGATACAAAAGCATCACTACTCCCGTCTCCGCATCCAAACCTGCCAGCGCGATTATTCCCACCCATACCGCAATGCTCATGTTGTAATTAAGCAGGTAAAGGTACCAGAAGGCACCGACCAGGGAAAATGGAACCGCCGTCAAAACGATCATTGTCTTTGATATGGATTTTGTGTTGAGAAAAAGAATAACGAAAATGATAAGAACCGTCAGTGGAATTACCACCTTCAACCTTTCGTGGGTCTTTACCAGGTATTCGTATTCACCGCTCCATTCCAGGCGATAGCCCTCGGGTATCTTGACCGCGGCCACCTTTTTCTTGGCTTCTTCCACATATCCGCCCACATCACGTCCGGAAAAATCCACATAGACATACAATGCCAGGAGGCCTTCTTCGCTTTTTATTGCCGTCGGCCCTTTCACAATTTTTATCTCGGCCAGCTCGCCCAGGGGTATCTGGGCCAGGGAGCGGCGAGCTGCAGCCGATTCACCCATCCCTCCTTGTGCGGGCATGCCGCCTGTCGCCACCGGCACCAGCACCCGCTTTACCTTTTCGATATCATTGCGCAGCTCCCTGGCATACCGGACATTGACAGGGTAACGTTCCCGGCCTTCGACGGTGGTCGTCAAACTCATACCGCCCATGGCGCTTTCGATCACTGTCTGCAAATCGTCGACCGCGAGCCCGTAACGGGCCGCCTCTTCTCTTTTTATTGCGAAATCCAGGAAATAACCCGTTGAGACCCGTTCGGCATAGGCGCTTCTCGTACCGCGGATATCCTTCACCGCATTCTCCAATTCTTTTCCGATCCGCTCCAGTTCATAAATATTGGGGCCAAGCACCTTGATTCCGACCGGCGTCCTGATGCCGGTGGCCAGCATATCTATTCTTGCCTTGATGGGCATGGTAAAGGAATTCGCGACCCCTGGTATGGTAAGAGCGTCATTCATCTCGTCTTTGATGGCATCCACGGTTATACCCTTGCGCCACTCCTTCTCCGGCTTGAGATTGACAACCGTCTCGAACATTTCGAGCGGCGCCGGATCGGTGGCCGTCTCCGCCCTTCCTCCTTTACCGAAAACCTGGGCTACTTCGGGAATTTTTTTCAAAATTGCATCCTGCATTTGCAGGAGTTTAGATACCTCGGTGATGCCGACTGCCGGCACCGTCACGGGCATGTACATCAGTGTGCCCTCGTAAAGGGGCGGCATGAATTCGGACCCAAGCTTAATTAGCGGAAAAATGGTAATGATCATGATAACTATCGCCGACACAATGACGGTCCGGGGATATTTCAAGGAAAAGGCCACCCGGGGTTTGTAGAGCTTAGCGAGGAAAACGATGATGGGATTTTTGTCCTCCGGCTGGATCTTCCCCCGCAAAAATAGCGTCATGAGCACCGGCGTCAGCGTGACGGCCAGAAAGGAAGCAAAAAGCATGGCGAAAGTCTTAGTGAAGGCCAATGGCTTAAAGAGCCTACCCGCCTGCCCTTGCAGCGTGAAAACCGGCAAGAACGCCACACTGATTACCAGGAGGGCAAAGAAAAGAGACGGCCCCACCTCCTTGGCGGCCTCGATGATTACCTCCGTCTTGTTGCCGGGGCGGCCCTGTTCCTCCCATTCTTCCAGCTTTTTGTGGGCGTTTTCCACCATGATAATGGAAGCGTCCACCATCGCGCCGACGGCGATGGCGATGCCGCTCAAGCTCATGATATTGGACGTAAGCCCCAGATAATACATACAGATAAAGGAGATGATGATGGCGATGGGCAGCGTGAGGATCACCACCAGGGCGCTGGGCAGGTGGAAGAGGAAAACGATGCAGACCACGCTTACCGCCAGCGTCAGCTTGATAATCTCTTCCCTCAGGGTATCCACGGAACGCTCGATCAGATCGGAGCGATCGTAGGTGGTGACAACTTCCACCCCTTTGGGGAGACTGGGGGCGATATCCTTCCTGATCTTATCCTTCACCCGTTCGATGACGTTGAGGACGTTCTCTCCAAACCTGACGATAACAATCCCCGCCGCCACCTCGCCCCGGCCGTCCAATTCGGCCACTCCCCTTCTTATCTCCGGCCCCAGGTTGACGTTGGCCACATCCTTCAGCAGGATGGGCGTACCTTGGCCACCGCCACCAATAGGTATATTTTCCAGGTCCTTAACGCTTTTAATGTAGCCCCGGCCCCGCAGCATATATTCGATGCCGGAAAATTCGAGCACCCGTCCTTCCACATCGCGATTGCTCTTTTTCACAGCCTCCATGACCGTCATGAGCGGAATGTTGTAGGCCAAAAGCCGGTTGGGATCGACGGTTATCTGGTATTGCTTAACAAATCCCCCGACGCTGGCCACCTGGGAAACGCCCGGCACACTCTCGATGGCCAGTTTCAGGTTATAATCCTGAAGCGTGCGAAGTTGGGCCAGGTCATGTTTGCCGTTTTTATCAACCAGGGCATAAGAAAAACCCCAGCCAACGCTCGTGGCATCAGGACCGAGTATAGGATTGACATCAGAAGGGATCTTTGCCTTCACGGCCTGCAGATATTCCAACACCCGGCTTCTTGCCCAGTAGATATCCGTTCCTTCTTCAAAGATGACATAGATGAAGGAACTGCCGAGGTAGGAAAAACCGCGTACAACCTGGACCTTGGGCGCCGCCAGCAAGGTAGATGTAATGGGGTAGGTGATCTGGTCTTCCACCAGATCGGGACTTTTCCCTGACCATTCCGTAAAGATGATGACCTGGGTATCGCTCAGATCGGGAATTGCGTCGAGGGGCGTTCTTTGCAAGGCCCAGTAACCCCAGATGGCGAGCGAGGCCACCAGCAGGAAAATGATAAACTTGTTCCGCGCACTGTATTCGATTATTTTCGCAATCATTTCAATCCCAAAAGGAAAGTCACGCCGGACTTGATCCGGCATCCAGGATCGTACCACTACACTGGATTCCGGCTTCCGCCGGAATGACAAATTAAGAAATATGTAGTTGCCGGTGTAGTAACACTATCTATCTTTTCAGAGGAAGCGGCACCACGCCTTTCAGTTGGGCCTCCGAATCGATGAGGAAGTTGGCGGCGGCGGCTACTTTTTCACCCGCCTTGAGACCTCTCACAATCTCCACCATATCCTCCGCCCGCGAACCCGTCATGACCTCCCGCGGCTCAAAATTCCCTTCGCCCTGGTCTACATAAACAATCTGCCTTACCCCTGTGTCAATGACCGCTTCAGAAGGTACGGAGAGCCTGCTGCCCAGGTGGATTTTGATCTCGACCTTGGTAAACATCTGCGGCTTCAGATCCCCGCCGGGGTTGGGAATGGTAAACCGGACCTTGGCCGTCCGGGTTTCTCCCGCCAACGCCGGATAGACATAATCCACCTGGGAGATAAACTCCCGGCCGGGAAAATAGCTGAGGCCGATCCGGGCCTTTTGCCCGACCTTTATGAGGGGCAATTCGTATTCGTAGATGTCGGCAATAACCCAGACGCTGGCCAGGTCGGCCACATCAAAAAGTTTCTCGCCGGGCATAACGCGCATCCCCTGAACGGCCATCTTCTGGACAACATACCCGCTAACGGGGCTGTAGATCGTTAAAGTCCTCACCGGTTTCCCTGTTTTGGCGATCCGGGCGATCTGTTCTTCGCTGATGTCCCAAAGCCGCAGCCGCTCTTTCGCCGCCGCCAGGATCGCCTCTGCATCCTTGGTCAGCAACATGGCGGTATTCTCATCTTTTACCGCTTTCCCCTGGCTTACCCACCTTATGGTATTCAATAATTCCTGCTGCGTGGCCACCAGTTCGGGGCTGTAAATCTCCGCCAGGGGCTCACCCTTCTTTACATAGCGACCCGTGTAATCCACATGAAGCTTTTCGATCCAGCCCTCGATCTTGGTATTGGCCGTGGCCAACTTCCGCTCATCGTATTCGATGCGGCCCACTGTCCGGAGCACCCTCTCCAAAGGTTTTACCATGGCCGGGACGGTCTTCACCCCGATCATCTCCTGCTTATCCGTGGGAATCTCCACCAAGGGCGTTTCTTCCGGCTCCGCCTCGTCAGTTGCCGTGCCTGTTGTCCGCTCCGCCGGGATAGGAGCTCCCCCATGTTGATGGCCCGGCGCAGGGGCCTTGGCCGTAGTGGTGACACTGGCTTTCTCCGCTATTTTTTTCCAGGAACCGCTATAATAAAGATAGAACAGCAGGCCCCCCACGAAGAGACAAACAGCCACCAAAGCGGTAATTTTTTTATTTTTCATTTCACCAATTCCTCGTCATCCGTTATTCCGGCAACTCCTTCTATCCGCGCCGCCGCCTTTTCCCGTTGCGCAAACTGGCTCCGGTACAACAACTCATAATCAAGCAGGGCTTTCAAGCGGGAGATCACGGTTATTGCTTCCACCTTGCCGGTACTGTACCCCGTCAAGGCCGCTTCCACGTCCTGATAGGCCTTGGGAATCAAACCCTCTTTGTACAACGTCAGTAATTTGTCTGCCGTCTTTACCATGGCATAATTGTCCCGCACCGTGGAGGAGGCCATCAGCTTCGCCATCCCTACCTCTCTTTTCGCTTCCCTGAGCAACGCCTCGGCCTCCAGAACCGCCTCTTGCTGCTTTTTTTTGTAATACAAAGGGATGTTGATGGTGGCCGTAACATTCCACATGTCCGGCAAGTCGTCGTGCCTAGCGAAATAGGTGCCGCCCACGGTAAAGTCGGGATAAAATTCCTTTTTGGCCATCTGCACCTTGGACCCGGCGGCGGCAACCATCTTTTCCCGGGACTTTATCAGTGGATTCTTTTCATAGGACATATTGACCAGTTGTTCCGCCTGGTAAGCATAGGGAACATAGGGCAATGTTTCCGGCCGGTTGCCGAGGGGCAAACGGCCATCTCTTCCCAGGAGGGCGTTGAGCATGGCCTCCAGGGACTTGATCTTTTGTCGCTCCATCTCCTCCCGTTCCAGAAGCATGTATTTTTCCGTCTGGGCCATCAGCACCTCCTGTTGCGGTGCCATGCCGGTAGTGTAGCGGGCAAGCGCCGCCTCCTCCGTCCGGGAAAAAAGCACGGTCTGGTCCTTAAGCAGGTCGATATTGGCATAGGCCAGAGATAGATCGTAGAAGAGTTCCTTCACCCGGACGATGGTATTCAACCGGACAGCCTCGATCATGGCTTGCTGGCTTTCCGCATCCCGGGTGGCCATATCGCCCTTCAAAGCCAGCTTGCCTGGAAAGGGGAACATCTGGGACAGGGAAAACATCCACCGGGAATCGGCAGGTTCGCCATCTTTGCCAGGCATGTCTCTGTTAAAGGTGTAAAGGTTGCTCGTCCCTTCGTTCTCATAACCTACCATGAACATGGGATCGGCAAGGCTCTTCGCCTGGGGTATCCGGTGCTCGGCAGCCCGGGTTCTGGCTTCGAGCGCCTGGATCTCAGGGTTATGCTTTATTGCTTCCCGGAGCAAATCCCGGAGCTTTAACGTATCCTCGGCGGCAAAGACCAGCCCAATGGGGAAGAAAAGAAAACAGCAGGCCAGGATGAGTGAAATAACCTGCCGCAGCATTCCCGTTCCAAGCTGAACTGACGTCATGCAGCTTTGCCCTTGTAACATCTGCTACCTCACATCAACGGTAAATTTAGCCTGGGTCGTTTTGCCACCGCGGCTTATTTTAACGGCGACGTTCCATGGTCCGGACATGGAGAAGTTCAGCTTGGCCTTATACTCGCTGCCTTTCAACTCCGCCTCGGTCTTGTAGTTCATAGCCGGCATGCCCGGCATGGCCGGCATGGAATATTCCACTTTCACCTTGGCGTCTGTGACGTTGGCGCCGCCGGCATCCTTGATGTCCAGCGTAAGGTTGTTTTCACCATTAATAGGCGGATTTTTATCGATCTTTGCGACTACGGTATAATCCCCTGCCTTCTTCGTCACCTCAAAGTCCTTCGCCCCCGCCACACCAGCTACCAAGAAAACCATTGTAAACGCTAACACTAATCTTTTCATTTTCTTTCTCCTTTAATTTACCTGATTACCCTGTCCCGTCGGCATCATATGCTGGTGGCCGCCTCCCGCCGGCGGAATGCCATCCCTTCCCACCTGACGATTGCCGGCCGCCCATTCCGCACAGCCAACCAGACCTCCCAGATAAAAAGCAACCATCAACCCCAAGATCATCTTGCGCATAATGCTCCCCTTTCTCTTTAAAATAAACATCGTTTTTTATTATCCGTTCCGCTTTCTTTGGTAATTACTTGCCAGTGCCGGACTCCTCCGCCGGCGCCCCGTTTCCATGGACATCCTGCTCTTCCGTCGGCATCATGGGCTGATGAGTTTCCTGGCTCTCATCTTCCGACATGCCCGCCGCAGCTCCATGCTCATGGACCTGCGGCGGTGCATCCTTTGTCGTCTGCGCCTGCGCCTCTTTCTTGCCCCCATGTTTATGCATCAAAGATCCACCACCCACCAGTCCTCCGAAACATAGCGCTACCATCATAACTACTCCCACCACTGCCCATATACATCCTCCTTTTTTTCTGAAATTAACGCTCTATCCGCCCGTCTTTAACCTTGATGAGACGGCGGGCAAAACCGGCATTATCCGGATTGTGCGTCACCATGACAACTGTCCGGCCTTCAGCATTCAATTCCGTCAACAGCTTCATGACTTCATTCCCTGTGGCCGAATCCAGATTCCCCGTCGGTTCGTCGGCCAGGATAATCGGGGGATTGTTGACCAGGGCGCGGGCAATGGCCACCCGCTCCTGTTCGCCTCCGGAAAGCTGGCTGGGAAGCCGGTGCCCTTTTGCCGCCAAGCCAACCCGGAGCAGCACTTCCTGGGCAAGCTTCTTCTGGAAACCGTTGCGCCCGCGCTTTATGGCCAAAGGCAGCATGACGTTTTCCAAAATTGTCAGGTAGGGAATGAGGTGGAAAGATTGAAAGACGAAGCCGATATAGGAACTGCGAAAATCAGCTCGCTTCTCTACACCCAGCTTGTAAATGGAGATATCGTCCACCAGCATTTCTCCCTCGGAAGGATGACTAAGACCACCGAAGATATTCAGCAGGGTGCTTTTGCCCGAACCGGAGGGCCCCATAACCGCCAGAAAGTCGCCGACCTTGACGTCAAGGTCGATCTGCCGCAAGGCAGCCACCTGTTCGTCGCCGCTTTGATAATATTTACTGATATTTTTGAATTCGATAAGACTCATATCTTCCTCAATTGTTTAGATGGCCCGCAACGCCTCGGTCGGGTCCATTTGCGCCGCCCGCAGGGCGGGATAGGTGCTGGCAGCCAAGGCCAGAAAGACGGACAGGCCTGTAGCCAGTAAGACCATGATATAGTCCCAGGCAATCCCCACCCCCGGGCTCTGGAGGAAAAAAGGAAGCGTCAACCGCGCAAAGCCGATCCCCAACGCGTAGCCCAAAAGACCGGCCACCAAACCGATCAAAGATGCCTCCAGGAGGATGATCTGGACGATGTGCCTTTTTCTGAAGCCGATAGCTCGGAAAATGCCGATTTCTTTCGTTCTTTCGTTGACGGAAGCCATCATGGTAGTAAAGACGATGAGCGAGCCGATAAATAATACGACTCCGGCAATACCCAAGGAAAATCGCTGAAAATGCCGGACCGTTTCCATCCGCGCCTCTACGGCCTGCTTGATGGCGGTAGCCTTCGCCCCCGGCAGGGCTACGCCCAATTGCTGTACGATATCACTGATGGGGCAAGTGCTGCAAAAGGCGGCTACCTCGATCAATGACAGTTCTCCCTGGCGCCCCAGCACTTGCTGCACCGCCGTCAAATCGGCAAAGAGCAGCGCATCATCCTGTGAACCCGTCTCTTCCAGGATAGCGCACACGTTGAATGTCTTCCCTTTAATAGCGACGGCGGCCCCCTCCTTAAGTTGCAGCAGCCTGGCGACCTCCGCTCCCGCCAGCAGGTCGTTTGACCTGAGGCTGTCCTTGAGGCCAAAGACACTTTTTCCGGGGGCCGGATCGGCATGGGTCATCATTGTTTCCCCGTTCTGGTGGGCGGTCATATTCGCCATCGCCGGAGGCGAAGCGATCCGCCACCATTTTTTCAAGCGCAGTTCCTCTTGGAAGTTGACGCCGACCAGGAAGACCTCCTTACCATGGAGCGGCAGCACGGCGATCAGTTTCGGGGAGACAATACTCAGGTTCTCGCTATTTTTTATCCCGCGTATTTTATCCAGATCCGTGTTGTGGAGCGGTTTTACATCCAAAGAGACGCCGGATAACTCCATCCCGCCGAAATTCAAGGCCAGATTATGGGATTTCGGGACGATGACGATATTGGCTCCCAATTCATCCATTTTCCTTCCCATATCCGCTTCCATGACCCTGGTCAGAGTAATCATGGTTATCGCCGTGGTAACGCCGATCAAAAGGCCGATAATGAGGAAGGCCGCCTTATCCTTCCGCCGCCGGAGGTTGTTCAGTGAGATATTGTGCAACCGCATGCCTTGTTTCTCCTGCCTAATCCCGTAACCTTACTAAACTCTGGGTTTCCAGCTCAGGATGTCCGCCTCCTTAATTAGAATCTTATTGCCCTGAAGTCTGTGGGTAATTACCTCCGGGGGATATTTGAGACAGCCCCCCTCGATCCCTTGCAAACTTTCCAGCTCCCACTTAGTTCCGCAGGTATTGCAGGCCAGGCGCTCGCCTTCGATATGAAACTTGGTAGAGCGGCAGGGCTCACACATGCTCACCGCCGTAATCAGCTTGCCGGAAGGGGCAATATAAGCCATCAGAGGGAGGGGGCTCTGCTGTCCTTGCCTGCTGTAGGCGAAAGAGACCATCTTTTTCTCTTTTACCGCATCCAGAGGTATCTCCAGAACGCCACTTCTTACGGTTGCCGACACCGGCGTCATGGGGATGCTCTGATTTTTGTAGTTTATACTGTCCGTAACCCGGCTGCCGGTCAGTTTCTCAATCCCGGCTTCGCTGTCCCAGATCAACCAGGAAGCGGCAACAGCCCCGGCGCTCAGAATAAGCACAATCAATCCCAATTTGGTAAGGCTGTTTTGCTTCAGCAGTTTTTCCTTTTTTTCCAACATGTCCTTGACCTGACTTTCCTCCTTCATAACTTTATCTCCTTTATTCGTCGTTACTCATTGCAGCAACTGCAACCGGATGTTTTTTCCAGCCCGGCCGCCATATTTTTATGCCCTGCTTTAAACTTCGCAAGACTGGACACCTCGACAATCCGGCATTCAAAACCCAACCCCGCGACCGCGGCTGCTATCGCCCCCGGTTTAATCCTGTCTGCGGCATAGCCCACAACGGCTTGGCCGCTGTCTATATCTACCTGCACCGAAGCTACGCCCTGTTCCGACTGGAGGGTCTTTTTAATTTTGTCCACGCAAGAACCACAGGTCATGCCTGCTATGTCCAGCACTACTACGGTATCTGCCGTTGCTCCCACCCGGACAAAGAAAGTCAGTGCCGACAACGCGGCAAGTACCAGGATGATAAACATGGCATTGATAACCTTTATTTTCATAGTACGAACCTATACTCAATATCCGTGCCATTCGCCGCAACGTTATATTAGCTAATAAATTCGGTGATATTATTGATCGGACATGTTTATGTTGCAGTTACCATGTCTAATATTCATCAATATGGTGTAGCATTTTCTACAGCGCGCTTGAAGCTCTTCAGCGGCGATGTGAGGTGCTTTTTCGCATGAAATATTGATCAACTCACCGGCCTGTGCAACAGAAGGGGATTTATAACCTTGGCGGAGCGGCTGCTGCGGATAGAGGAAAGAACAAAAAATGGCCTGCTCCTGTTCTACACAGATCTGGACAGCCTGAAAAAAATTAATGATGACTTTGGTCACAAGTCAGGTGACGAGGCCATTGCGGAAACCTCAAGCATTCTTAAAGAGGTATTTCGTAAAATGGATATTACGCTTTTGAGTCCTTCCATGTTGGCATGTTTACAAAGGGCAAGGAAAAATGTTACGGATGAAGAAGCAGAACGGGAAAAAGTGCGGTATTTTATTCACGGCAAGAGCTGCCAGGAGTATCTAAACCGTGCGAAAGATCAGTTTGATGGGGGGTATTTGTGTCATTTTCAACAGGGAACAGCGCATATCAGAAAAGCGCCGATAAAATTGCAAAATTGTCTTTTGCTGTGGGCGTATACCGCCCGCCCAGCGAGGGCGGGAGCGCATCACTGCTCCTAAGGATCACGGAGAATTGCCCCTGGAATAAATGTACCTTTTGCGAAATGTACAAGGGGCAGCCCTTTGTGTATCGCAGTGTAGAAGATATCAAAGCCGATATCGATACTGTCAGGACTATCAGCGACGAGCTTACAGCTGTTTCCGTGAAAATGGGGTTTGGTGGCCAAATTACCGGAGAGGTAGGAATGGCTATTTTGCGGGCCGATCCCTCCTTGAACAGCAACTATTGCTTTATCACCGTTTTTAATTGGCTCCATTCAGGAGGAAAAACGGCCTTTTTGCAGGATGCCGACAGCATGATCATGCGGCCGCACGATTTCGTAGCAGTGCTCAAGCATCTCCGGGGAGCGTTAAAGACACTTACGAGGGTTACATCCTACACCCGCTCCAAGACACTGGCTCAAAGAAAGCCGGAGGAATTAAAGGCCATCCGGGAAGCAGGACTCGATCGTTTGCATGTGGGCCTGGAAACAGGTGATGATGAATTGCTGGGCGCCATCTGCAAAGGTGTAACAAGCGCCGAACAGATCGCCGGTGGGAAAAAAGCCAGGGCCGCGGGTTTTCAACTTTCCGAATACTGGATGCCCGGTTTGGGCGGCAGTGAACATTGGCGGCAGCACGCGGAGAATACGGCTCGCGTCTTAACGGCCATCAATCCAGATTACATTAGAGCCCGTCCCTTTGTACCCAGAAGGGGAACGCCGATTTTTGGGCTTTATGAACAGGGAAGGTTGACACTCTCTTCACCCCATGAGCGTCTTGAAGAGATAAGGTTGATGATCGAGGGCCTGAATGTGACCTCGCGTGTCTGTTTTGACCACGGTACGAACTCATGGACGAACAGACGTGGCGGCCTGCTGTTCCATCAGGACTACGAAGGCTACAAGTTACCTGAAGAAAAACCGCTTCTTCTGGAACTGATTCGTGAAGGTCTTTCTATAGACGAATCAAGACACCCCGATATAACAAATTTTTATGGATGAAAAAGCAGAACGAAAACAAGGGCGATCTATTTTTTTCATTACGATGACATATCAAAGGTATCCATAGACCCCCAAGATGCGGCTTTCATAGTATGTAAAGCCTATCGTTAATCAAAGAACCTTCACGATTGTAAACATTTTGTGAAGGTCTTGCATTGTTTTTCTCATCTATTATCAATTGTGCAGATAAGTCCATCAAGTGGCCGCTTCATATAAACCGCGTTTGGATTTCTTTATCCTACCCAACTTCACCGCCTGAGCCGTTACACCCCAGATTTGCCTATCGGTCAGCCCGGTTTTTTCTTCCAGCTCGGAGGTGGTAATGCCGTTACTCTCCAGAATATGACCGACGACCTTATCAAATAATGTTATCCTCGGCGCGTTCTCCTGTACCTTGATAACTTTCTTTACCCTTTTGGCTGGCAATACCTTCCTTTTACCTGCCTTTTTAATTCTATCTGACGAAGGAATCGTCGGCTCTTTCGTCAGTCTAATTGAAGTGCCTGACATTACTTTCTGGATTTTATTGAACATGGCACTAACAAATTCTTCTGAGCCCTCGATCTCAACTTCCTTTGTTGACGGATTAAATCGGAAACGCGAATTTTCTTTCATTTTAGCACCCTCCTATTCGAGTTATAAAACTGCACGTTGATTTAAGGAGATATTTTCCTCTTGTCAACATTTAACCGTATTATAGGCGAATAGAGAGCCTTGAAACCATGTTTAGTTGGTGTTATAGGGGAACGGGAATGTTTTATCACCGCGCAAAGGAAACATAATGTCTGAGAGAGAGGTTTTAACCCTTTGGCAAGGCGAGGCACTGAACGAGGATGAGGCCCGTATTCTGCGTACGGTTTGCAGGGAAGTGCCCTTTCCCCTGGATGCGGCAGATAAGAAGAATGTGGCAGATCTGCTTGAGGCTTTTTTGAGCCGGGATGATGCCCTGGGGCTGGCGGCGCCGCAAATCGGCATCTGCAAGCGGCTCCTTGTTTTCCGCCATGGGGGTTTTGAGGAACGGGGGACCAGGATCAAGAGTGAAAATGATTATACTCTGATTATCAATCCCCGCATCACGCAGGCCAGGGGGGAACTGGTATATATGGAAGAAGGATGTCTCTCCTGCCCGGAGATCCAGGTTGAGGTGGGGCGTTTCCCCGAAATTAAAATCAGGGGTCTGGATGCCAAAGGGCAGAAGATCAACAGGCGCTATCTTGATTTCCCGGCCCGTATTTTTCAGCATGAAGTTGACCATCTGGAGGGGAAACTGATCGTGGATCACCAGGGAAGCATCAGCTACCCCAGCAAAAGGCGCCCTTTTTTCGAGAAGGTGTTCAAGAATTATTAACCCTGGAGAGGGTGATAATCACGCAAATCAGGTTCCCTGCCGGTAAAAAAAACTGGTTACTAGAAGGCTCCCAACTGACAGGGCTTTATCTTGATCCCCCTTTGTTCGCAGATTGAGGCGACGTTGATGCGGGGCAGGGCGAATACCGCCGCTATTTCCCAGGCGGCGTCACAGGGCAGACATTCCGAAATCAGCCTGCTTCTTATTGCCGCCTCGATTGCCGGGTCGTATTGCGCCGTCGGCTTTATTATTTTCTTCTGGGGATGATAGCCGAAAAGTCCCAATTGGCACTCTACTATTCGCCCTTCCAGCAGATCAAGAACGGTGCCCAATTGCGCCATTGGTTTCCGCAACCGGCCTGCCAGCTCTGCGAGTTCTGCGCAACTTATGGCATTATTCACCATGCCTTCCTTTAGCGCCGCCGCGATGGCGGGATCGGGAATCGTCCCCGGTGCGTGCTTTTTTCGGTATTTATCTTTTATAACACTCATTTTAGCTCCTAAAAATGGGGGAAAAGGATAGTTTATGCGCCGCTCTTGTGCTCATTGTCAATCGTCTTTCAATTTAGACATGTAATGGCGGAACCAAAGGCTCCAGGCCAGGGCGACAACCCCCACCAAGCCGAAGCCCACCGAAGGGGGGAAGAGCGCGTTTAAGGCATTGGAGATGAGGCCGGAAAGGAGGACGCCCGTAAACACCGCAAAATTATTCACCGCCAGGATGGCGCCTTTTTCCGCCGGGGCAGGCCTGATCTGGATGAAACTTTCCACCGGAATCAGGAAGAGGCCGCCTGCGATGCCGATGGCGGCAATCAGGATAAAGAGTGATAACAGGCGTAGCGAAGCTGGTAAATAGGGGACGCCCGTTACGAACATCATCAATAAGGAAAAAAACATTGCCGCAGGACCCAGGGCCTGGCGCCACTGTCGCCCTGGCCACAGGTAGCTGCTCAAAAGACCGCCAAACCCGATGCCGGTCATCTGCGCCACAATCAGAAGACTGGTCATGGTCTTGCTCAGGCCGAATTGCAACAAGCCCAAGGGGTTTATAAGCAAAATCTGCAGGGAGCCCAGGGTCCAGATGAAGACGCTGGCCCCGATCATCAAGGCCAGCAGCGGATCGCGGCGCGTGGCCCAGAGCTTCTGTATGGTGCTTAGCGGCCCTCCCCAGGGAAAAGCGGCCCTTGGGTCGGCCGCTGGCTGACGGGGCACACCGCCACTGATGAGCAAGCCCAGGAGGGCCGTCACGATTACCACACCGGCCACGGTCAGCCTTCCCTGGGGAAACCCTCGCCAGCTCACACCGCTGATGTCAAGGGCCAGACCGCCCATGGCAACGCCGCCCAGGATGGCCAGGGTCACCGTCACCCGCAGCAGAGCATTGGCCCGCATGATGTAGCCTTCTGGATAAAGTTCTGGGATGGACCCATTCAAGGCAGGGCTTAAGAAGGTGGCTTGGGCGCCCATCACGGCGAGCATGATAAAGATCAGGGACCAATGGCCCGTGCAGATGCCGACGGCGCCGCAAAGCATGGCGATAAGTTCACCGCATTTTGCCCCGATGACCACCTGGCCTTTGGAAAAGCGATCGGCCATCCAGCCGGCCGGAGCCGCAAGAAGCACGAAGGGCAGGGTAAAAATTACCAGGGCATAACCCTGCATTTCGGGGCGGCCGGCGCTGACAGCCAGGAGCATGGCAGCCTGTTTATAAAAGTTGTCGTTGAAAACGCCCAGGGAGAAGGTGGCAGCCATGCAAATGAATTTGCGGTGCGCTTGCCCTGACAATTCGCCTGCGCTGCCTCCCATCATTATTTCCCCCTCACGGAACACTTTTTTGTTTGCCCGACCAGGCAAGCTCTTGGATTTTT
>Ga0082335_1005926_pt1 | contig 16352 bp, 5 predicted proteins | sample Subgrocontami58m_FD_72375 | JGI IMG/M metagenome (GOLD analysis project Ga0082335, IMG submission 72375) | Subsurface groundwater microbial communities from S. Glens Falls, New York, USA - GMW37 contaminated, 5.8 m (SPADES assembly) (version 2) ... | reverse complement strand
TTCCAGCCACCAATAAGCCCTTCAATGTATAGCTCATAGTGATGCTCTGGAATGGGGCAATTCTGATGTCCGTAGACACAAAAGCCCCCGCTATCAACGAACAGCTTGATTAAATGAGCCTGTCGGTTAGGGGTTGCCCACTTTGGCAAGTGTGACATATTTTACCCCCTTTTCTGTTCAACCTAGTGTTAGGGTGGCTGTGTCCTGACTATTTAGGCGTGGACAAGTTCCCTTTTGCCTTTTGCTTTGGCTACCGCTTGCTCTTCCTTTGCTACCGCTTCCGCTTGTGCTTCCGCTTCCGCTTCTGCCCTTGCTTTCATGGCGTTTGAAAGCTGGTTTTTGTCGTGCTGGTAGATAGGTTCTCCCGCCTTCTTTGCCGTCTCAATTTGTGCCTTGTAGCCTTCTGCATTATCTCGCATAACGCTACCAGTATAGTTAAGCAAGTTGGCGGTAAAGTTGTCCCTTACCAGCCTGACATTGTCCGCTATCTCTTTGGCGACCCTGATAACGGGGCGACCAGCTTGACTGAAGCGGACTTGACCAGCCTTGTCATAGCCCAAGCGTAACGGACAACCGATTGCGTCACTGGGGATAGCGGTATCGCCCATAGTGTTGGTAGCGGTGAAAAACGGCAACCAGACTTGCTGAAGGTCAATTGACCAGACCTTGCGACCTTGTGACTGTTTCGTGGTGGGAGTGACCAGACTCTTGATATAGTTAGGCGTTTCCATTGTGTTCAATACCTTCCTTTATTCTTATTGAACACAGCCACCCTAACACTAGGTTGAACTACATTCTATATGACCGACTCCGTTAAAGCGTTTCGGTGAGCCTTGTGGTGAGCGTGGTAGCTCGCCTAATCAGCCGTAATGTTATTCGGCAAATTGCCTATTCGGTTTTTGTTAAAGTGCTTTTTGTGTTTCCAGCTTCATTGTCTAACAAAAAGTCATTTTGCCCTATTTCAAGAGCTAGCACGTTTGTCATCCCTCCCGGGGCAAAGGAAAGCTACGAAAAAACAAAAGAAAAAGCCTCCCAGGCGGGAGGCTGGAGGGATGTTCTGGCTTCCGGAGAATTCTTCAGACGCTTCTTAAAGAAGATGTTTAGTGCGATAGTAAGCCTACGACGTGTGAAAAAGCCTGATTGCCAGGCAAATTCTTACAATCAACCAGAGAATGCCTCTGTAGCATGCTTCCTACCCACATCGTGACTGTAGACAGGTCTTCTTGATTTCTCTGTCGGCCTCGAATTCCTCCTGACTAGCGGGGAAATGAGACAACTCCTGTCGGAAAGTCGGATGGTCGTCAGCCACTAACCCTAATCTTTTACACCCCCTGAAATATAGAGGGTTTCCTATTTATTTGCCGCATTATGCTTACGAAAAAGTGATGAGAATGCTTATGACAGCAGCACTAATATACCAATCATGCAACAGGATGAACGTTTTTCTCCTCTGACAATACTTAGCAAGAGTGTCAGTAATGCCGATTGACACGATGGATTCAAGAGAATATATTAAAGCACACGGCGTGATATACATGTGGTGATATACATTGGGTGATATACCCGAATGCTCAGCCGAAACTTGCTGAGGGGTTGGAGATATTTGGGAAAGGACCAGTCAGTTCGTTTGGCTGCTTAGAAAAGGATAGGGAAAAGTGGCAAACGCGAACTGACTTTTTGAAACTCAAGAAAAGACTTCGACACTTGTAGGTAAAACTCTTGGAGTCAATGGCAGTAATCAGCCAACTGCCTAGCTCGCTTTGAGAATTGCTTGGAGGTGGTCCATGTCAATACGAGTCAAAGTCCTTGCCCTTCTTCTCTGCGTCGTCATAATAGGGACAAGTTTTCCACAGAGCGTTAAAGCCGCAGGTATTAAGTTAGAGCCAGAACGTCCTGCTCCTGCGTCCACAAGTAACATCACATCCACGGATAACGTCACCTCGACCAGTAACATAACATCAAGTAGTAACCCTACATCAAGTAGCAATATAACGTCCAGCAGCAACACAACATCAACCAGCAACGTCACTGCGACCGACAATGTCACCGCTACAGTCATTTCCACTCTCAGTAGCAATGTCACTTCAACTGGTATCATTACAGCGACGGGTAATGTTACCGCCTCCGGAAACGTAACACTGAGCAGTAGCATCACATCATCCGGCAACGTCACTTCCAGCTCAAACGCTACTGTTGGTGTAAGGGTGGCTTTTGGGACTCCGCTAATACGGAAGCAAACGTTCCTAGTGAATCCAGACGGAAAGGTTGAAATCAGGCCGGTAAGCTCAAATATCACGACCACTAGAAGCGTAAGTGCCAACATCACCAGTGATAACGCCACCAGTGAGAACATCACCAGGAATGAGGTCACCATTGGCGACATCACACTGCGATTTCCCAAAGACGTCGTAGCGACACCGATGGAAGTCGAGTTTATCGAACGCGTTCCTTTCGGGTCAACCGGGATGAAAGTGTTGAGGTTGTTTGAACTTAACGCTCAAGACTCCCAATCAGGCACAAAGGTCAGCCAATTCAATAAGGATATTGAAATCTCCATATATCATAGCCCAGGAGAACTGGACGGACTGGATGCCGGTTCTTTACGGCTTTACTATCTGGATGAGAATACCAGGCAGTGGATGCCGGTACCAAGTAGCTATAATTCTCAAAGAAGAGTTCTTACTGCCACCGTCAATCACTTCACTAACTTTGGTGAGCAGGCCAGCCCTCTTGCCAATGGCCCCGGCCGTGTCATGGCCACCGAGGTCAACATGCATTCCGGATCTGCTGTTTTTAGCTATCCTATCGAGTTACCTCCCGGCCCGGGCGGATTCCAGCCTAAAGTCGAGCTTACTTACAATAGCGGCAGTGTCGATGAGATGAAGAATAAGCGTGATATGGGCTCCTGGGTAGGTATCGGCTGGAGCCTGTATCTCGGTAGGATAAGCTATGACCTGACAACAAAGCTGTATACCCTCGACTTGAATGGCGGCTCATACGACCTTGTCTCAACCAATCAGACAGATTACCATACCAAACCGGAGCAGAATTTCAAAATAAACAAGTCCACTAACAATACCACCTGGGAGTTGCTGGACCGGGAAGGAATTTACTATCGGTTCGGGGGTACTATAGATTCCCTGCAATATGTCTACGACAATGTAACCCTGTCGACACAAAACTATCGCTGGGACCTGAGTCTCATGATAGACGCTAACAACAATACAGCCAATGTCACTTACGCTCGTGACCTCATCAGTTCAAACCAGACCGTCCGTTCCGCCTATCCCGAGTACCTGAAATACGGCAGCAACGGAACAGTAGAAGTCCATTTCACGTCGAGTAACACAACCACCGACACTAACGGTGATCCTCTGCGGAAGGATAATCCAAAGTCATATGGTGCCAACGACGCACCCAAGATCATGGAAAATCGCCAACTCGACTCTATCGAGGTTAAATTCGGCAATAGCTTGATAAGGAGATACTCTTTCTCTTATAACACGACTGAAAGTGTCTATTCCAATGACTATGAAGGGATATACTATTCCGGCAACCACACCCTTTCTTCTATCACTCAGTATGGGTCCGATAATAGTACCTCTTTGCCACCGATGGTTTTTTCCTATCAAGGATTACAGACCTATCGCCATACCAGTGAAGGTGATTACGTTGGTAATCCCGGGAATCCAGCCACCTTTTCCTGGCCGCATCTTACCAGGATTAGCAGCGGCTATGGTGGCGATGTCTTCTACTCCTATATACAACTTCCGGACAGTGTTACCAACAACATCTGGACAAGACAGGTTGTGATTGACAAGACTATCAGCAGCGGCACCAATAATGCGAGTAGTGACAGCTGGTGGAACGCATCCTGGGGCTCGCGCCAGAAGCTTACCTTCAACACAAGTGGTACCAGCAGTAACCTGACCGACTTCCCGGTGCTGGTGCATCTGACAACCAGTAACTTTGACTTCGTCTCAGCTAATACAACGGGCAAGGATATCCGCTTCATAGATAGCGATAATACCACACAACTCGCTTATGAAATCGAGCGGTGGATCTCCAACGAGGCGTGGGTTTGGGTTAATGTACCACAGGTCTCCGGTAACTCCACTAGTGACCATATCTGGCTGTACTATGGTAATCCAGCCGCCAGTGACAATCAAAGCCCGGCAAATGTCTGGGACAGCAACTATGTGTTGGTAACTCATATGAAGAACAAAGAAGGTTACCCTTCTAAGGTAACCGATAGTACTTCTAAACAATCCGATGGTACCAAAACCGGGGCAAATAACCCTCAAGAGACCAGCGGTTATTTTGACCAAGGACAGCTCTTCGATGGGTCTATTGACAAGATTAGCATCACCGATAATGCTAATGGCTCATTGGACATCACCGGCGGAATTACGATCGAGGCTTGGGCCAAAGTGACAAACACCAGCAATTATCGCCCGATTGTGTTTAAAAACGATACGGGCTCTGGATATAACGACCCTTATATGATGAGGATAGAAACAACGGGGAAAGTAGCCGGGCGCATTGGGAATGGAAACCCTAATCAACCACAAGAAAACTATATATCCGGTAATACCGGTGTAGTTGGTGCATGGCACTATAGTGTGTTTTCTTATGATAGCAGTAATCTCCATATTTACGTGGATGGTGCATCCGATGCTACAACTCCCAAAACCGTTGATCCCTTAACCAACAATACGGCTCTCAGTTTAGGAAACTGGGTCACACTTTGGTACCTGGGAATATTAGATGAGGTCAGGATTTCAAATGTTGCCCGTAGTCCTGACTGGATTAAAGCATCTTATCTTTCCCAATCAGACAGCCTCATTAGCTATGGTGGTATACAAAAGGCCGGGCAACTCTACGAGAGCCATACGTATTCCTATACCGGAAATCCTATGTACCAGAGCAGCGGGTGGAACCAGCGTTACCGTGGTTTTAACGAGGTCATGGAGACCGACGCCGAAGGGAATTATATTAAACACCGCTTCTACACTACTGGGGTGACGAACGGCAGAAACGCCGACAAGTTGACGGGGAAAGAGTACAAAACCGAATGGTACAACGCTGACGGAACGTTGATTCGCGATAAGACCTACTACTGGCTGGTCAACGATGGCTCTACTTGGTGGAACACAGCGTGGAATTCCCGCCAAAAGCTTACCTTCAATACCGACAACGTGAGCAGCAATCTGACCGGTTTCCCGGTGCTGGTACACCTGACAAACAGCAACTTTGACTTTAGCACCACGAAGTCTGCTGGTCAGGACATCCGCTTTGTCGATGCAGATAATACTACCGAATTGAACTATGAGATAGAGAGTTGGAATGCCGGTACAAGCGAAGCATGGGTTTGGGTACGAGTGCCGACGCTCAGCGGAAATTCCAGCAGTGACTATATCTGGATGTACTATGGTAATCCATATGCCAGCGACAGCCAAAACTCGGCTGGCGTTTGGGACAGCAACTACAAGATGGTCCATCATCTGGAGGAGACTGATATTGATGGTAGCTCCGGTGCCATTAAGGATAGCACCTCCTATACGAATAATGGGACCACTTCCGGCATGGATACATACGACCACGTTGCAGGCAAAGTTGACGGTAGTTTCGATTTTGATGGAAGTAATGATTATGTAGATGTTGGGAATGGGGCGCCTTTCCCAGATATTACAGTTGAAGCCTGGATAAGATATCCTTCAAGCAATAGCGGGGAAATAGTTTCTAAACACTTCGGTTTATACATGGGATATGCGTTTAGACTAAATGGAGACGGAACACTTACCTGGTATCCGGGAGATGGTACTAGCTGGAATGCTTTGACCTCAACGGTTGCGCTGGCAACTAACACGTGGTACTACGTAGTTGCAGCAAGCAACGATAGTTATAGAAAAATATACATTGACAGCATTGAAAGGGGCTCTGGAGCGGGCGTATCAAGCTTAGCCTATTCTCCATTGAACTTGAGGATAGGAGCACATCCAACAGGTACTCTGTACTTTAACGGCATGATCGATGAGGTTCGGATCTCAAATACAGCAAGAAGCACTGACTGGATAAAGGCTACCTACCTTTCCGAGTCGGGTAGTCTTATTACCTATGGTAATCCGGAAAGTTACGACCAGAGTGCCGATTGGCGGTATACTGCCTGGAATTCGCGTCAGAAGCTCACCTTTGATACGACAAGCATCAGTAGTAATCTGACTGACTTTCCTGTGCTGGTACACCTGACCAACAGCAACTTTGACTTCAATTCAGCCAAACCCGCAGGACAGGATATCCGCTTCATTGATGCAGACAATACTACTATATTAAACCATGAAATCGAAAGTTGGAATGGAACGACAAGCGAAGCCTGGGTATGGGTGAAAGTACCTCAACTCAGCGGGAATTCTACCAGTGACTACATATGGATGTACTATGGCAATCCGAGTGTAGGCGATAGCCAAAACGCGACAGGTGTGTGGGAGACTAACTATAAGGTGGTCCAGCATTTAGAAGAAACTGATATCGATGGTGGAAGTGGTGACATCAAGGACAGCACTTCAAATGGTAAAAATGGCACATCATCTGGGATGAATTCGAACAACCAGTTTACCGGGAACATTAATGGTAGTTTTTACTTTGATGGAAGTGATGATTATGTGGATATTGGGAATCTAGGTGCTCGTCCAACATCCGGTACGATTTCTTTCTGGATAAATGCTATTGTTTTTGAGAACTATCGGAATCCTTTCACCACCGGAATTGTAGACAGCGGAACTGGCTATGGCAATAGGGCAATCAGGTTTGAGGAAAATAGTGATGGAACCTTTTTGGCATTTTTAGGGAGCGATACTGCTGACGGTGGCTCTGGTTTTACCGGTCATTCATTCGGTTCTGGACTGTCTGCCAGCACATGGTACCATGTTGTGCTCGTATGGGATTCTTCCGGTAATAATGTTAAAGGCTATTTGGATGGTATTCAAAAGTTTAATGAGTCGAACACTACTTGGCCGACAACTTTTAACAACGTTAATATAGGGAGAGGTTGGAGCACAACACGGTATTTCAAAGGTCTCTTAGATGAAGTGCGGATCTCAGAAGTAGCTAGAAGTGCCGACTGGATTAAGGCTTCCTATCTGTCACAGACAGATAGTCTGATTGGCTACGGTTCTTGGGCGGTGCAACTAACCGGCACCGATGAGACTGTCGGTACCAAGACCAGGAGCATCCGGTATGATTATGACAATTATGGTAATATCATCACCGAATATCAGTATGGTGATATCGCCGACAATACCGACAATGTCACCATCCACCGTTCGTATTCAGTTAATACCACGGCGAATATCCTGAGTAAAGTAGCGCGCGAGCGTACCTATGCCAATACCGTCGTTATTGACGATGGCGGAATTAATTTGAGAAAAGAGACCTTATATTACTATGACGATGCTACCTCTTACCAGACACCTCCAAGTAAGGGTGACCTCACCAGTATCGTGCATAAAAGCGACAATGCCACTTCGGTTAGCACTATCTTTACCTATGATGTATGGGGGAACAAGACCTCAGACCAGGACCCCAACGGCTACACCACAAACTGGAGTTACGAGACTACTTACCATACCTATCCCCAGACCAGAACTCTACCAGTTTCCGTGTTGTCCGAGAATTACACCTATGACATCGGCACCACAAACCTGCTAGGGCTGACCGACGCTAATAACCAAACTACGAACTACTACTACGATGGCCTCAAACGGTTGACAGGAGTTGTCAAGCCGGGAGACTCGGTAGCTAGTGCAAGCGTCAACTATACGTATAGTAACTGGGGCACCGTAAACCAGCAGCATATCAAGACTACCACGAAAGTGTCCAACGACGAATCTTTATGGCAGAAGGAATACTTTGATGGCCTGGGTAGGGTGGTCCAGATACAATCCGTTGGTGAGCCATCGTTTGGTGCAGATAACCGGACCATCATTTCCAGTACCGTAATCTATAACAACCGCGGACAAGTAGAAAGACAGTACGTATCCCAGGACCTGCTTGCCTCCAACGTGAGCGGCTACAGGGTGCCGGACTCGGGCTGGAAGTATATCTCCTACCAGTATGATGGTCTTGGAAGAGTGACCGTGCAAACAAATGCTGACGGTAGCACAACAAGCCGCGATTATTCGACCGGGTGGCAGGAACTGGTAACGAATGAACGCGGCTATAAGAAGCGCTACTACTATGACGCATTCAGGCGTCTGTCAATGGTGCGAGTACTGTATGACGATCACGCAACCACCAGTTATAGCTACGATGCCCTTGGTAACCTGGTTAAAGTCATAGATGCTGCCAGTAACAACACTACTATGACGTATGACTGGCTTTCCCGCAAGACGGCGATGACTGACCCGGATATGGGAAGCTGGAGCTACGGGTATGACAACAATGGAAATACCGTCAACCAGACTGACGCCAAGGGACAAACCATCACCTTTACCTATGACAAAATGAACCGCCTCACCGGGAAGAGCTATCCAGCGAGCGCGAACATGACTAACGTAACTTATGCTTACGATAATCTCACGGATGGTGGTAGCTATGCCAAAGGCAAGCGTATCAGTATGACTGATGCTTTGTTCATCACACGGTACCGGTATGACGAGCGTGGTCGAATAATTTCCGAGAATCGGACATTGATATCAGACAGCATTTCATACGTCACCCAGTTTGGTTACGACGGCGCCGACCGGAATACATGGATTCTTTATCCTACCGGGGAGAACGTTACTCAGACTTATAACGGACGGGGATTACCATATTCCCTTTCCGGCGGCACCGTTGGAAACTTGGTTACCAAAACTCTGTACAATCAACTAGGCTCGCCAACAGATATCAACCTGGGGAACAGCGTGAATACCACCTTCGGCTACTGGGGTGTCGGTGGCAGTCACGACACGGCAGGCGGGTACTATGGGAAACTTTGGGAAATAAAAACCATTAGCCCGGTAAACACCCTGCAGGACACGCAGCATACCTGGGATGCTGGCGGAAACATGCTCAATCGTTATAATGTGTTGACTTCGAACAATGAGACTTTTGACTATGACTTTCTGGATAGGCTTACCAGCGTTTCTGGGAACTACACAGACAGCTGGACGTATAGAGACGTTGGGCAAAGCGACATCGGCAATATCGTCTCCCATAATGGGACGCCATACTTATACGGGAGCAGTAGGCCGCACGCTATGACCCGAGATGTAGTATGGACTTCACCAACGGGCAACTACAGTGACAATGAATCGGCATGGCAAGATGAGGCAAACGCGTACGATGATCAATGGTGGAGTACCGCGGCTATTTATAATTTGCCTATAGGCTCTTGGACACCATTTATTTATCTAACGCATGACCCGATTGAAGTCGATGTTATTCGTTATAGTGTCGCCGTATTGCCGACACCCCCGATTGTTGACATTGACGTATATGACAATGTTACAGCCACGTGGGTAGATGTCTACGAGGGTAGTTTCGGACAGTATCCTCGAGCCACGATAAATTTGGTAAATCTCGACCAGAAACGTACTGTTACCAAGGCACGGATTCGACTTACTAGTAATAATAGTGATTACAATTTTTATGCATGGATTTATGAATTCGATTTCGGGCTTTACGGTGAGCATAACTACACTTATGACACTAACGGCAATATGATAACCAAAGGTAGTGATAGCCTCACCTGGGATGTAGAAAACAGGCTGGTTGCTATTACTGGAGGTAATATCACCGGCTCATGGTGGAACACAGCGTGGAATTCACGCCAGAAGCTTACCTTCAACACGAGTGATATTAGCAGCAATCTGACCGGTTTCCCGGTGCTGGTGCATCTGACGACCAATAACTTTGACTTTACTTCAGCCAACACCACGGGCAAAGATATCCGATTTGTCGACAGCGATAATACCACCACTTTGGACTACGAGATTGAGAGTTGGAACGGCACAGCGAACGAAGCCTGGATATGGGTAAGAGTACCGACGCTCAGCGGCAATTTCAATAATGACTACATGTGGCTTTACTATGGTAATGCAAGTGCAAGCGATAACCAAAGTCCGGCAAATGTCTGGGAAAGTAGCTATAAAATGGTCCAGCACCTTGGCGAGGCATCCGGGACGTTATATGATTCTACCTCAAATAACAACGACGGAGCCCAAACTGGAGGAGTGACATACGGTGTTGCAGGCAGGATCGGTAATGCCGTACGGTTCGATGGTAATAATGATTACATCAGCGTAAGTGACGCGGATTCGTTGGACGTCAACGATTATACGATATCTCTTTGGGTCAAGTACAATGGGACCGGAACCGCTGGCAAAGCTGCTTGGACATTAATAGGTAAGAACCCAACCTTTATCGGTTATAATGACCCTTTTCACCTGTATGTCGCTGCCGGTTCCACTACCATAACTGCAAGGGTAGGAAACGAAACCGCCGAAGTATATGCCGCCTCGAATAAGAATATAGACGATGGGAACCGACATTATATAACTCTTACACGTAGCGGTAGTACGATAACTCTATATACCGATGGTACAGCTAATGCCACGGCGACTATCACTGGCTACACCACTAACGCCGGAGCGTTAACTCTTGGTGTTTGGCCTATGTACTCAAATTACTTTAATGGAGAGATTGACGAAGTCCGTATCTCAAACACCACAAAAAGTGCTGACTGGATCAAGGCATCCTACCTTTCCGAGACAGATAACCTTATTACCTACACGTCTAAAGAAAACTCCACCTTTGTCTATGATGGCGATGGTAAACGCGTCCAGAAGACTGAAGGCGGCGAGACTATACTATATATCAATAAGTATTACGAAAAGAACTTGACCACCGGGGAGAACACGACGTACTATTACCTGGGAGACAAGCTGGTAGCAAAACGTACAGGCACGACGTTGAACTACATTCATCAAGACCACCTCGGTGGAACAGTCCTGGTGACATCCGATAACGGGACTCTTGTTGGGAGCACCAGTTACGACCCGATGGGAGGGACAAGAACTAGTACCGGAGATTTGGGGACAGATAAGCTTTTTACCGGGCAAAGGCTAGACCAAACCGGTTTGTATGACTACAAAGCCAGGTACTATGACCCTGAGATTGGCAGGTTTATCAGCGCAGATACGGTGGTACCAAATCCGAGTAACCCACAAGCGTTGAACCGCTACAGCTACGTGGTTAACAACCCATTACGGTATAACGACCCTACTGGTCATGGTTGGGGTTATGACGAGGACGATAATATAATATGGATCCCCGATGAGCCATCGGAAGATGGTGATGATGAAGATGGCGACGATAGTAGTGATGATGATGGAACCGGTGGACCATCACTGCCACTCGGGTCATCAGAGCCACTAATAGCGCAGGAACCCAAGCCATCAACCCCAGAATTTAATTGGGGACCAGTCGCTACCGGAGGTACTATTACTGCAGTACTTATAGGAGACGACGCCACAGTCGTTGGTGCTCTTAACGACGTACTGGTAATATTAGTTTGGCTAGGTACTGGAGTTGCCCTTGTTGTAGAAAACAAGGAATATATACAGTACCAATCGTATAGCATCGGAGAAAAAATCAGTAACACTTTAGATGTAGCTATATTGTGGTTTGCAGAGCATGACAAGAATAAAAGTCCATCTAACAAGGAAAAACATGAAAAAGGGCAGGAAAGAAAGCTGAGAGACAAACCAGGGGGCGAAAAGGGAGATGCCAGACGAACGCCTCGAAAATGAGACCATCTTAATGTATATTACTTGAGAATTGTATTTCTAATCTAAGAGGATGACCAAAATGGTAGATTTAAAGAAATCTAGGGAACAAACTCAAATAATTAACCGTCTCTCCAAGGAAGAAAAATGGGCGGAAGCAAGAGCGTATATCCTGGAATGGCTGAAGGATGAACCGGATAGTCACTGGTTACTTACTAACCTATCGGGAACATATTACGAAGAGAGAAACTATGAGAAAGCTCTGGAATATGTAGAACAGGCACTTAGAGTAGCCCCACGTTGTCCTCTTGTTTTGTGGGACTATGCTGGTACGCTTGCCATGCTTGAAAGAAATGAGGAGGCCTTGCGGGTATACAATAGCTTGATCCGAAGAGGTGTTGATAGAATAGCCTATGGAGAATGCGGTGAAGGGATTCGCCGGGCAAGAAGCCTTATAAACGATTCACGTTACCGATTAGGGCGTATTTATGCCAGCATGGGTAAATTTCATTTAGCGAGCAAGTACTTGAAGGCACACATTGCTAACCGCAGTCGTAACTGCCCTAGTATATATAATGTCCGTGATGTAAAAAAGAAACTCGCTATAATTCTAGAAGGCAAAGCCCCCCGTTGAGATAGAAGATGATTAGGTTGATGAAATGAGTTTTCTTCACCCAGTTGGCGTTTCTATCTTTATAAGCAAAAATGAGCGTAACTAAATAACTTTCGGGGGTACTTTATTTTACGTCCCAAATCGCCTCAGAACTCATTCTACGGCAGCTATCTGTATGACCGCATCATACCCCAAGACCACCTGCTCAGAAAGACAAACCAGGTGGTTAATTTTTCTTTTGTAAATGATTTGGTCAGAGATAGATATACCTCCAACTTCGGCAGACCTGCGGAAGACCCGGAGTCCATGCTCAGACTTTGTCCACTATGATAACAATCGCTTGTTGTAACTTAACGAAGTAGTAGATTGACTCCTCTGAAGAAGTAGTAGGTCTATCTCACCGTATGTCTCCTTTCCCAGTATAGTAGGTATTTGTTATAGTTACTTTGGTGGGAGGCGGCAAATGAGGCAAAAGGTTAGCGGTGATTTAGGCATACGTCCTACCCTGGAAGGCGTCCTGGAACGGATAGTGTTCTTCAACGAAGAGAATAGTTTCACCGTCGCCAGATTGCAGGTTCCGGGAAGGCATGACCTCGTTACCATTGTCGGAGCGTTATCGTTGCCAACCCCTGGGGAGACTCTTAGACTCAGGGGGCAATGGGTTGTAGACACGAAGTTTGGCGAGCAGTTTCGCGTGGAAAGCTGCCTCTCGGTACTACCGGCTACCATCGTTGGCATTAAGAAGTACCTGGGATCGGGCCTGGTAAAAGGAATCGGGCCAATAATGGCCCGGAGGATAGTGGACAGATTCGGCCTGGAGACCTTTGACATCATCGAAGATAGTCCGGAAAGGTTACAGGAAGCGGATGGCATCGGCCCAATCAGGACCGAGCGTATCACCAGGGCATGGCAGGAGCAGAAGGAGATCAGGGAGGTCATGGTCTTCCTTCAGGGTCATGAGGTAAGCCCTGCCTATGCTGTGAAGATATTCAGGGCATACGGGGATAAGGCCATATCCGTGGTGAAAGAGAACCCTTACCGGCTGGCGCTGGATATCAGTGGTATCGGCTTTAAGACAGCCGATAAAATTGCGCGGAGTATGGGAATAGACCCCAACTCTCAAATCAGGGCTGAGGCCGGCATTATTCATGTATTAAGCGAACTAGTGGATGAAGGCCATGTCTACTACCCATATGAAGATCTCAAAAAGACGGCTTCTGTGCTGCTGGAAGTGGATCAGGCCATTCTGGACACGGCGTTGGCGACCTTGGTTAAGGAGGACCGCATTCTGATTGAGGAACTACCGGAAGCTAAAGCGGTGTACTTGGTGCCGCTCTATGTAGCCGAAGCAAATGTAGCCCGAAGACTGAAGACTCTCCTTGAATCACCCAAGCAACTACTTCAGATAGATGTAGAGAAGGCTATTGAATGGGTACAGGGCATCAACCACATAACTCTGGCTGAGACGCAGAAGCAAGCACTCAGAAAAGCCATCGGTGGTAAAGTGCTGGTTATCACCGGGGGCCCGGGTACTGGCAAGACAACCCTGGTGAACAGTCTGGTCAGGATTCTTGAACGGAAGAGCCAGCGAATTGTTCTGGCTTCACCCACCGGGCGAGCGGCAAAACGGTTATCAGAAGTGACGGGGAGAGAGGCGAAGACAATTCACCGTCTCCTCGAGTATAGTCCTAGCGAGGGTGGCTTCAAACGAAATGAAGATAATCCTCTGGATGCCGACCTCGTGGTAATTGATGAGGCGTCGATGGTGGATATCCTGCTCATGAATAATTTGCTGAAGGCGATACCGCTAACAGCGACCTTGCTCCTGGTGGGTGATGTCGACCAACTACCCTCCGTAGGCCCGGGTAATGTTCTCAAGGACATCATTGCTTCCGGATGCGTGGATACGGCAATACTTAAAGAAATCTTCAGACAAGCACAAGAGAGCCTGATCATAGTCAACGCCCATCGGGTTAACCGCGGCGAATTTCCCGAATTAAAGCTCCAGCAGGGACGACGGTCAGATTTCTATTATATTGAGAGAAATACTCCCGAGGAGGTACTTGGCGTAATCAAGGAACTGTGTATCAAAAGACTACCCACTGCTTTTCATCTCAGCCCGCTGGATGACATCCAGGTGATGACACCTATGCATCGAGGCACAGTAGGTGTCGCTAATCTGAATGCCGAGCTGCAGGCGCTTCTTAACCCCGAAGGTAAGGTCATCACCAGGGGTGGCCGGCTGTTTCGGACCAACGACAAGGTAATGCAGATCAAGAACAATTATGATAAAGAGGTCTTCAATGGAGACATCGGCAGGATAGTTGATATTGACCTTGAGGACCAGAAGGTTCTGGTCAAGTTCGAGGACAGAGTGGTCAGCTACGAGTGGAGTGACCTGGACGAACTGGTGCTGGCTTATGCCATCTCCATACACAAGTCGCAGGGTAGCGAATATCCTGCAGTAATCGTGCCACTTCTCTCTCAGCACTATATCATGCTGCAGCGGAACCTCCTCTATACAGCGATCACGCGGGCCAAGCGACTGGTAGTGCTGGTGGGTAGCAAACGTGCCATCGCTATAGCGGTCAAGAATGACAAAGTCCAGCGCAGATACACGAATCTGGCTGGCAGAATATCACATCAATAACAGCACGGGTAGCATCTTCTACGCGGTCGGGAAAACCCAATATCAGGCATACCAGGCCATAATCACGAACAGAACGGCCGGCCGAAAAGGCATTGGACTTCTGATATTATGAAACCCGTATCCCTCTAATCTAATATAGAATCTGCTGACTGAGAATAGGACAATAGGGATGTATGCGGAAAAGTACAACTAAATGGATTAGTCATTGTATCCAATGGATTTACCACTACTCCGACCTCTTCATGTGGCTGGGGCCGACCTCAGGATATAGCGTGAATAGGGGATTAGACCAGAGATCATCTCCGGCTTCAATACCCTTCTTTGTGAGACGGTAGTAAGTCCGTTGCGGAGCCGGCGGATAGTTATCTTGAATGGCGGAAGGCTCGGTTTCCCGTGTAACCTCCACCCATTCGAGTCGCTTAAGCACACCAAAGTACATCAGGAACGAGTGATACCGCATATGGGTGAACTTGCGGGATACTTTCTTCAGCTCACGCTGGTAAATTCTCTCGGCTTGTTCTTCGGTAACATCAGCACCACTTACCACCATACGGCTGATGATCTTCTCGGCATGTTCCCGGGCAGTAGCCCTGGCCAGAGCCTCCTTGTACTCGAAGTTAATGTCCGCCTGGGGAGCTCCGCGCTCAGGAGCTATTCTCGTTGAGCCTTCAGGACCATTGCCCAGGAGATACTCGCGGATAAACCAGCCAGCGCCGAAGGGCCGGAGAAAGCCACCGCGGTCCGGTCTAAGTTGTATTACCATATTGCCTCCGTTATCGTGTCTTTCTGTCCGCGGATAGCTGTTATCACCTCAGGATTAGCTTGTGGCACAAGTGGCGGCTGCCAGTTTAGCTTCTCCGGCCGCTCCGGTCTAAACGGTGACAGCCACAGAGTTCTCTCGATATCGGCGATGATCAGCTTGATGAGCAGAAACGATATCTCATCTCCGCGGGCGGTGAAGATGACTTTATCCTCAGGCATTCCCTCGATGTGTTCTCTTGCTTCTCGGAGGCTACTGAATCCCGCCAGGATGTCTTTATAGACTGCTTTTCTGGCGTCGCTAACTGAGCCGTGCGGCCATTTCTCCCAGTGTGGGTCATTCTTCTTTTCCGTAATAAGTCTGTCGAGGGTTGCTATGTCCTTGAGCCTCAGTTCATTGGGTACCGGCGGCTTGACCGGAGGCGGCTCTTCGATATCTTCTTCCTCAAACTCCTCAATCACATCCTCATCGATGTCCAGCCCGTCGGCGGCTTCCATAACCTCTTCGAAGGCTGACTCCTTCTCTTCCTGGTATTCCTCCGGTGTAAGCCCTTCCCGCGTT
>Ga0082335_1005924_pt1 | contig 16359 bp, 14 predicted proteins | sample Subgrocontami58m_FD_72375 | JGI IMG/M metagenome (GOLD analysis project Ga0082335, IMG submission 72375) | Subsurface groundwater microbial communities from S. Glens Falls, New York, USA - GMW37 contaminated, 5.8 m (SPADES assembly) (version 2) ... | reverse complement strand
TGAATTTGCAGTAAAATATTTTTGTAATTGTTAAAGAAAGGAAGTAAATAAAAACATAAACAATGAATCGTTGTATTTGTAGCAGAAACTTTGTGGCGTCCGCTTAAACGCAACGGCGTTATATTTGCGATAAATACATGGAATTCAGCAAAGCACTAAATGAACTATTTGAACTTGATCGTGAATTAGATCAAAAACAATCCAGTTTCTTATCAAAAGAATATATTGACCTATGGGGAAAGATTAACGATACTTTCAGAACAATCTATGCGAGTGATAAATTTATTTCAAGTGAAATATCATACAAATATTTCCATGAACAATTAATTGCATTAATGCATGAATTCCATGATTCTAAAAAAATATTCTGCGAAAAGGATGTTGATGAATTTCTGAAAAGTATTAGGGAAATGGAATTAATTGATTTTAAAGTCATTCGCAGTATAATAGGCGCAAAACTACATAAGCCTAAAGAAATTTATAAGTTAGGAGATTTTGAAATATATCATTATCAAACTCATAAAGATTATTTACACAGTCTCAGTAGAATGGACCCAGAAATATTTTGGCACGGAAAAATAAGCGATTATCTAATTGGTTTTAATGTTAATACTCGGGAAAAAGAAAGAGCTGCAGAAATAGCTTATAACTACTTCTATAAATTCGAAATGTGTTATTATTTTATTAAAGCTATGAAAGATGAGCATCACGAGATTGGCATATTAAATTATTCGCAAATAAATCCAACACAGCAGTATATATTATCAAGTAAGATGGGGTCAAGTCACTCTGGTTCAAGCGCTTCTTTTCGACTTGTTGAAATTGACGATGAATATTTTATAGACGAAAAAAATGGTTATAATAAAATGTGGCGACTCATATCAAAAAGCAATTTAACCAAATATGAAGAGAAGATTGTAAGTTCAATTATTTGGGCTGGTAAGTCTATGAGTGAGAAAGATTTAATTGATTCATTTATTCAAATTGCCATTTCTTTGGAAATCCTTCTAACTTATTCGGAAAAAGGTCAAATTATTACTCCGGGTATTACTCATCAAATATCAGAATCAGCTGCAATCATTATTGGAGATACTTTTGATGATAGAATTAAAGTTGAAAAAGACATTAAAGAACTATATGGGAAACGTTCATCAATTGTCCATTCCGGTGAAAGGGATATTGATATAAATGATTACTATAAATTCTTTTTCTACGTTAAAGATATTATCATAAAGCTAATTACTTTTGATAAATATAAAAATATAAACACCGTTAAAGAATTACATTCATTAATAAAAAAAATAAAATATTCATAGAGCAAATATAACCAGCCAATCAAGCGGACGCCGTATTCGCATTTGGCATTTTATAAATTTTAGAGTTAGTTGTTCCGTTGCGGCTAACTTGTTCAAAGTAGTTCTATTAAATAACATTGTTGCAAACTGCGCTTACAAGAAAAGTTAAGCACAGTTTGCTAAATCATTGGTAGTTGCTTTTTAAGTGGCATTCCTATGTTGGGGCGCCGCTTATCGGCAACGTCGTTATAGTTCATTATTAACAAAATATGAAAAGTAAAAATGTTTTTTTGAGTTATGCTAGTGAAGATATTCTTGAAGCAAAGAAACTGCATAGATATTTATCTGAACACAGAATAAATGTATGGTTTGACAAAAATAATCTTCTCCCTGGACAAGATTGGAAGCTTGAAATTGAAACAGCAATAAATAAATCAAATTACTTCATTTTATTACTTTCCAAAAATTCTGTTTCGAAAAAAGGATTTGTTCAGAAAGAAGTAAAAATAGCATTAGACATTTTGGATTATTTTCCCGAGAAATCTGTTTTTATTATTCCAATTAGGATTACTAATTGCGCCGTTAATAACTCAAGATTCCAAAAAATTCAATGGATTGATTTATTTCCTAGGAAGCATTATGCTGAAGGGATTAATAAAATTTTAGAAACCATTGGCGTAAATAAACATAGATTTAGAAAAAATACACACTCAACAATATTAATAACACGATTGATGGAAAAAGATTTGATTGAATCTATTAGGAATAACAATTTTTATGATTCAAAATATAATCCAAGTGGACTTGGTTCTTTTTCAAAATATATTAGCAAAGTTATAAACGGTGATACAGTAATATTTGATGAAAATAATGGATTGTTGTGGCAACAAAGTGGATCTGAAGATTTAACTAAATATGAGGTTATAGAAAAAACTAAAAAAGGATATAAAGTAGTACAAATAAAAGGAAATAGTCTTTGGATCGAAGTTAATGCTAGAAATTATCTAGATGTATTAAATAAAAATAAATATGCTGGTTTCGATGACTGGAGAATACCAACCATTGAAGAAGGGATGAGTTTAATAAAGAGAAGACCCAATAAATATGATCTTAATATTTCTTCAAAATTTGATTCTATTCAATGGAATTTATTTACAGCAGATAAATCTGAGGATTATAAATACTATTGGTCAATAAATTTTAAAACGGGTTCTGTTTTTATTAACAACATTCGTATCAGTGTATTTCTACGAGCTGTTAGGAGTATTAAAAAATAGATGAACTATAACAAGTTGCTCAAGGCGACAGCGTTTTCGCATTCGGCATTTGTGTAGTTGTTGGCTTTGTAGTACCGTGTAATGTTGCTTGTGTAAAGTAGTTCTGTTAGATAAATATTTTTATAATTATTGGCGGTTGTTTTTTTAAGCAGCATTCCTGTTCTGGGGCGCCGTTTATCGGCAACGCCGTTATACCGTTCATTAGGATTGAAATTCTGTTTTATTGTGAATATTCTCATTACTGGCATTAGCTAGATTAATTCATTCTATTGTGAAATTAAATCGCAAGTCCATCAAAAAAAGGAGAATGAAATGAGAGAAAAATTGGTAAGTAAAGTATTTGTAATTCTTTTCTTCTGCTCGATTGTTTTCTGTCCCGCTATTGTTTTTTCGCAAGGACAAAACGAAGCTGAAATACGAGCTCGAGTTCAAGAATACGAAAATTCCTTTAACAGAGGTGATGCAAAGGCGGTCGCGGCTATTTATGATATCAATGGATCCCATACCTATGCTAATGGAATTATTAATAGGGGCCGTTTAGAAGTTGAGAAAGGATTAAACGAATCATTTGCTGGCCCGATGAAAGGGACACAGATTAAATTAACTCCGGAGGTCATACGATTTCCCGCGAGTAATGTAGCAGTCGAAGAAGCGTCTTTTATTTTAACGGGCCTCAAAATGCCGGATGGAAAAGATGTCGGCCCTATTAAAGGTTTATGCTTGGCAGTATATCATAAGCAGAATAATGAATGGTTCGCTTTTGCAGTGCAATGTATGGTTCCGCCACCGCCACAAAACTGATGCTTCGTTAATTACGGTATAACCCGTGGCTCAAGGCGACAGCGTATTAGCATTAGGCATTTTACAATTATTAGAGTTAGTAGCTCCGTCTTGCAATCTTGTTTAAGGTAGTTGTATTATGAAAGTTTTTTGTAATTATAAAAATTATTAACAAGTTCGGCATTGTTGCTCTGGGCTGCGCCTTAGCCACAACGTCGTTCGCCAGACGCGCTTCGCGCAAACGTCTGGCGAATGTCGGCTTGGTTCTTCCAGCGCTTGCGCGCTGTCGAACTCTCGATTGGAGCGGGACGGACAAGCCGTCCGCTCAATCGAAGCCGACATTATACCGCTAAAAATAATTATTTGAATATTATGATTGATACATATCTTGAAAGAAGATTGAATTTATTACTAACTAAATTTGAGGAAGGGAAGATTCTTTTTCATAGTTCCTTTTTTGAAGAAAAAGATAAAAAAAGATTGATCGATGAATTAGAATTAGTAAAGAAATTACCAGATGGTAGAATTGATATTAATTCTGCAACGTCCCTTGTTAGATCATTTGCTCGAACCTTCTACAACTTAGAAAAATTTGTTATAGAAAAACCCCAAAATAATATAAAAGATGACATAACAATTACAATGTCTGATGTAATAAAAGCGCAAAGAGAATATTTCAATTTATTGGAAGAGTTCTTCATAGCGGCAACTGGTGAACAATCCGAGAATTTTTTAAAAAATGATGAAGATTTTTCAGATGGTATCCATAATAGAAATGCAGTCTCTCTGTCAAAGTTAATGGAAAAAGCATATCCAATTTATATTCCTAAAATACAAGAATTCCATACGAAAAATTTTAATGTGCTTACAAAATCAAAAGATGTTATCGGTGGTGTAAAATGTGTGTATGGTGGTTCTTCTCGAATTAATCAATCCACATTTGATAGTTATAGAAAAATAGCTTTGTACTCCGATACTGTATTCATCCCCGATCCTATTTTACCTTGGTTAGAAGTAGAAAGAAAAGAAGAACGATTTAATCTTGTATATCTACTTCAATCCTGTTATTACTTACTAAAATATAAGCCACTCGTTGATGCCGAATTGCCATATCCGGCAATAATTGTTTTTCCAAGTTGGGAAAAATCACTTGAACAGAGAGACGAAGTTACACAAGATGGTATTTCTTCATTAATAATCAGATTTTTTTCTCATTATTTAGAGAGGAATTTTGAAGATGAACGGGAAATATTTTCTTATGTGGTAGGCAAGGGGAAAGAGAAATTTCGATCAACCGTTATTAATAAAAAACTTTTCATCCCTCCTAATTCTTCATTTCCAAAAACTTTTAATGATGCATATGATAAATATATCGAGTTTGTGAAAGAAGAAAGATCAAATGAGTTTGTAAAAATGATTCTTTCAAGTCCTTCTGAAACTGTTGTGTTAAATGGAATTATAGAGAGAATTGGTCCGCAGTATCACGTATTAGATAATTCAAGAATGTTAAATGCTCTTCCACTTTTTTATTTATCTGTATTCTATCATTATTACATTCTTTGTGCTGACATAATACAATCTGATTTTAATGAATTAGGAATGATTGATAAAAACACTCTAAATATTCTCAATAGTCTAAACCACCCTAGCAATGCTTGGTTAGGTAATATTCCATTTAATGATCTTGTGGATTTTAGAAAGGATAATTTGAATGAAGAGTTTCGCAAAAAATTGAATGAAAATATCAATGATCTGAGAAATGTATCTCTTGATAATATTAATATTGCAGTGAGTGAGATTGGGCGTTCGCTCGCATCAATAATTACGGAACATAATAAGGTTGCGAAAAAGATTTCTGATGAATATCTCAAGAAACATTTTGTGACCGCTGGATTGAGTATTTTAACTCTTGGAGTAAGTTTATATCCTTTCTTAACCCCATTAGTTGGTACACTTACTGCTTTAAGTCCTTTAGGGAAATATATGTACGACAACTTGAATTATTACTATGATCGGAAACCATTAAAGAAAAGTATGTTGGGTATATTAGCAGATGCACATAAAAGCGCGGTATAACCTGCAACTCAAAGCGACTGCTTTAAACGTTGCAGCATTTTTCAAATTATTTGCGTTCGTTGTAAAAATAAATTGCTCTTTGAGTGTAGTGAACAAAACTAAATTATAAATAATTATTGGCGTTGGTTTTTCAGTGCTGCATTGTTGTTCTGGGCAGCGGTTTAGTTGCCACGCCGTTAGGCATTTAATAAGTATGAAAATTAGTGGTGTTATCTGGGATTATGATGGAACTTTAGTTGACACTAGAATGAAAAATTTAAATGTCACTAAAGCTATTATTTCCGAAATAATGAGTGGTATAGATATAGAGAATTCGGTCTTGGATTCGCTGGAAAACTATGAACAAGCCAATGTTAAATCTTCAAATTGGAGAGAGCTATACCGTAACGAATTTGGATTGACCGAAAAGCAAATTGATAATGCGGGAAAACTTTGGACCAAATTTCAATTGTTGGACAAAACAGAAGTTCAGCTATTTGAAGGAATTAGCTTTACAGTGCCAAAATTAAGCACATATTCACAAGGAATTGTATCTCAAAATTCTTCAGAAAACATCAAAAATAATTTGGAAAGAAATGATTTAGCAAAATATTTTAACCAAATTATTGGATATGAAGAAGTTGATTTTACAAAACAAAAACCAAATCCCGAAGGTCTACTAAAGTGTATTTCGGATATAACGGATCAAAAAAATAATGGTTCAGTTGTTTATATCGGTGATCATATTACAGATATAGAATGTGCACAAAATGCAAATGAAAAGATGGGGCGTAAGGCAGTCATTAGTATTCTTCTGAAATATAATAAACTTAATCTCGCAGAAGGTTGGAAGTATAAACCTGATTATATTTCAGATTACCCGGAAGATATACTTGAAATTATTGATAAAATTATAAACGCCTAACCAGCTTTTCCACCCGACCGTCCCGACGAGTCGGGATAAACTGTTTCCAATGCGGCAGTGGTAAAGTTATTGAGTTCGGTGGGCAAAGTAGGCATAGCAATAAAGTTTGTTCTAAAAAATAAATTAGTTAAAAATTATTGGCTTTGGTTTTTCATTTCGTCATTGCTGTGTTGGGCGGCGGCCCCGCAAAGAACACGGGATAAACTTAAAAACCACGCCGTTTTATCGGAAGCTTCTGAGAGTTTTGTTCTTTGAATTATTGAAGAGAAAGAGAAATCTTTAATGCTTTATCTATTTCGTTCATTTTTAATTTACTCAATGAACCAAATTTGGTGATTAGTCTTTCATTTTTATCAATTGTTCTTATTTGCCCACAATCAACATAGCTTTCTTCGTTTAATCCTCCGTCGCCTTTTTCAAGAAATATCATTATTGGTAGAGGTTTAGTAATTTCTTTTATGCTAGAGATTGGGGCAATAATTGTAACCGGACTAAATTTATTTCCAATATCATTTTGGATTATTACTGCTGGTCTGGATTTACCAATTTCTTTACCAATAATTGGATCAAGATTTACGAGATAGACATCTCCTTGGAGTAATGGAAAAATAATTCCGGTTTCATTCTTTGTCGGCATATTTCCATTCCTCTTGAGTTTTTAAGTAATAGTCATAATTGGCTTTATATCCAGCTTCGAGTTCAGTTTCTATTTTTTCTTTCTCTACTTGGTCAATAAAATTTTGTAACGCTTTTCTTGCTATTTCACTTACTGGTAAATTAGTTTGCTTTGAAATTCTATTGACCTTATTAGATAATTCAGAATTAACGAAAAAACTCAATCGTTCTTTTTTATTTTGTTCTTGATCATTGGGCATTTTATCTCCATTTCAAAATTTACGCCTAAAATGTGCGCAATAATTAGCACAATAACAAACACATAATTATGTGCCGTTGTATGAGCGAAAAATCCGGTATAACCCGCCGCTCAACACGGACAGCCCCGAATCAAGTTCGGGGTAAACTGTTTTTCAGTGTGGCAGTTGTGTATTAATAAAGTTGCGTTAGCAAAGTTAAGTTGTTCTTTAAGGTAGGTTTAGGGCGTGAGATAAAAAATAAAGTAATGTTCATTGAAGAAATATTTATGAAATAAAAAGGTAAGAGATGATTATGAATATTATCTCACGCCCTGAATTCTAAGAAACATTTTTGTAAATAAATATTGCTGCGGTTAATTGGTATGTATTGTTGTTATGGGCTGCGCCTTAGCAACCACGTCGTTACACAGTCTGTTTTCTTGTTTTCCAAAACATAACTCCGCCGAACAAGAACATTACCGCTCCCCACCAAATATTAGGATGAGTTTCGCTAAGAACAGTTGCCCTTTCCGGCGGATTAATAATTTGAAATATTCCGGTTAGAAAAATTATTCCGCCGATAACCAATAAAATAAGTCCAACAAAAAACCAGATCGGTTTCATAGCTCGCTCCTTATTCCTCTCACAAAGAGAAAGGATTTATTTTTGTAAAATATTTTCCACTCATCTTAAAGACCATTCTCTCTTTGGCATTGCCACTATGTGGGAGAATGCCGGGATGAGGGATCTTTACCAGAATAATAAGTTTAAGATAACTAATAAGATCAAAGCAATAATTGCAACAAATTCCGGACGTTTGACAAATGGCAAATGCTGATCATATTTTTCGTCGGTCAATCCTTTTACAAGTCCAATTAATTCCTCTTTCGGTTTCCTCTTTGTGAAGAAGCTGATAACAATTGTAACAACAAAACAAATCAGCCAAGCCCACCATGCACGCCAAAAGTTTGCAGCCATATCACTTTGAACATTGGACATCGTAATTATGCTTTCATGGAACCATTGAAATTTTACTGCCATCCACATAAAAAATGATGAAAACATTCCGGTAATCAATCCCCAGAATGCGCCGTTAGGTGTTATCCACCAAACAAACATTCCAAGAAGCATTGTTGCAAATAGAGGTGCATTAACCCAGGAAAAAATTGCCTGCATGTAATCCATTATACTAGGAAAACTTTTTGCCCAATAAGCAGTACCAAGAGATATCAAAACTCCAACTATTGTTGATACTCGTCCCATCCAAAGCAGATGTGCATTAGTAGCATTTTTGTTTAATACAGATTTATAAATATCGTAAGTCCAAACAGTGTTAAATGCACTGATGTTTCCTGCCTGCCCCGCCATGAATCCGGCAAGCAATGCTGTAACACCAAGTCCAACTAATCCGGATGGATAATATCTTGCTATCAAGAGAGGAAGAGCGGAATCATAATTAATTTGTCCGCCATCTTTCAAAAGTTGAAATCCGCTTTTAGGATCAATTGATAGAGCAATTGCAATTAAACCTGAAAGAATTACCAAAAAAGGAATTGCCATTTTGAAAAACGAAGCAAGTATCGGAGTCATTCGTGCAGAGCGTAAATTTTTTGCCGAGAATGCGCGCTGAACAACAAGGAAGTCGGTCGTCCAATATCCAAACGATAGAACAAAACCAAGTCCCAGAACAATTCCGCCCCAATGAATGAACATTCCGTTTTGCATCGGGTTGGAAGATGTTGACCAAAGAGTTGTTAATGAGACTTGAGAACTGTATTCATTTATCCTTACCATAATTTCTTTTAAGCTTCCTATCTCAAGAATTCCAAAAATGGAAACGAGAAACAATCCAAACCAGATCAAGAAGAATTGAATTATCTCTGTAAAGATTGCAGACATCAATCCGCTAAGTCCGACATAAACAGCAACAGTTAATGCTGAAGCCCACATAGCGTAATCCCAATTCCAACCAAGGAATGTATGAAGTACAAGAGCCATTGCGTAAAGATTAATTCCGGAAACAAGAAGAGTCATAATCGCAAAAGCTATTCCGTTAAGCACTCTTGTCTTTTCATCGAAACGAAGTTTAAGATAACCCGGAACTGATTTGATCTTACTGCTATAATAGAACGGCATCATATAAATTCCGAGAAAGATCATTGCCGGAATTGCACCAATCCAATAAAAATGTGCAACATACATTCCATACTTAAAAGTGTTTCCGGTCATTCCTAAAAGTTCAAGCGCGCCAAGATTTGCAGAAAGAAAAGCGAGACCAGCAACCCACGAAGAATTTTTTCGTCCGGCAAGAAAAAAATCTTCTTCAGTTTTTGTGAATTTCCTCAGATACCATCCGATGCCGAGAACAAATGCAAAGTAGATTAGGATTATAACCCAATCAATAAATGTTAGTCCAATTGCCTGCATAGATTGTCCATGTGCGTTAATGAATATTTTCTTTGTTATTAAATTGAAATTGATTGTGTTTGAATTGATGAGAGATAAAATCAAAATTATTTGGATGAGCTGAAATGGTTAGAAACATAAATTCAATCTATTTTATTGAATGGAACTTATTAAAATTGAATTTTTATTCCTAATCTAAATAGGAAGAAGAGATTTTATTTTGTCAAAACAAATTTTTTTGTTTCAACATATTTACCGGTTCTCAATTGATAAAAATAAACTCCGCTTGGTAGAGACGTTGCATGCAACGTCTCTACATAAACACCTGCTGGTTTGTATTCATCTACAAGAGTTGCAACTTCTCGTCCAAGAAGATTATAAATTTTTAATGATACAAAACTTGCCGTAAAGAGATCGAATGAAATTAATGTATTGGGATTAAATGGATTAGGATAGTTCTGATATAATTCAAAATCCTTAGAGATAATCGGTTCAACCTTAACATTTGTAATAGCAGAACTAAGATATTGATTGAAAAAATTTGTTACCGTGTTCTTTGCCGAATCAGAATTAAATCCGCCTCCTCCGTGTCCGGCACCGACAATACGTTTGAAAATTACGGGAACATTGTTTTTTCTTAACACAGAATCTAATTCAACACTTTGCTCAATAGGAACTATCGGATCTAATGTACCATGCATGATGAGAAACGGTGCATCATCTTTTGTAACCTGATAAACCGGGCTGGCAGATTTTGCGAGTTCCATATTACTGCTTACTGAACCTCCTAATAATTTCCAAACCGGTGATAGCGGGATGCAAACATCAACATCTCGAACAAAACATGTTGTGATAAAATCTGCTGGACCATACCAATCACACACAGCTTGAACAGAACTTGAGTATTGTGTATTACCTCCAGCCGTTCCTTCGTGAACAGCACTACCGTTTGTTGTTCCCAACAAAGCAGCTAAATGTCCGCCTGCAGAACTTCCAAAGACGCCAATTCTTTTAAGATCAAAATTATATTTGTATGAGTTCGCTCTTATCCATCTAATCGCTGCTTTGCAATCATAAATTTGCGCAGGATAAGTTGCCATGAAACTTAATCTATAATTTATACTAACTAATGCATAACCTTTAGAAACTAAATACAATCCATTTGGATTTTCTTTACTGCCGGCAAGCCATGCGCCTCCATGAATCCAAACAATAACGGGATATGGTGCCGGAACATTACGTGGCAAGTATACATCGAGAGTTAAACTGATATTACCTACTAAGGCATACTCAATATTAGAATAATCCGGTTGAATATTTTGTGAGAATAGAATGCGGAACGTAAAAAGAAATATGATCGCTTGCAGCAAAAGGTGATTTATCTTTTTCATTTGAACAAAATTATTTTTTGATCAAGATGAAATATTTAATTACAAACAAGTGAAAATTCCGTGAACTAATGTATGGTTTATTTTAGAATAAATTTGATGTTAGACAACAGATTAATTCTTAACTCACCTTACGCAGAATATTCATTTGAACAGCCGCGTCCTTCAGAGACTATTGCATAACTGAAAACGCACAGTTTACTTCGTGTTCCTTCGTGAAAAACCTTCGTGTTCTTCGTGAAAGGATTTTGTGTTACACGAAGAAAACCTGCTAATGAACCCACTGTTCATTTATATCATTTTTAATATTCTATATTATCTTTTACTCACCTTACTCAGAACTTGTAACACGAAGCGGCAGCTTCGATTTACAATATAATTTCAGACTTTTGCGTAAGGTGAGTTCTTAATTAAAACTATTGTCCGCGCATAAATTCAATTATTTCACTACTGACTGATTCCGGTTTTTCAAACTGAAGGAAATGTCCGCATTGATCAATTAGAGAAAGATTAGAATTTGGAATTTGTTTTGAACCGGCAAGGGCAACTTCTTCGGCTGTAATATTTTTATGGAGAATGGTATTCGGAATCAGTCTATCGTTTTTACCGAATAGAATTAATGTTGGCTGCGTGATTAGATTCAATTTATCAAACACGGGACAATCCAGCATCCCACAGAGCGAGTTTGAAACTACTTTGCTGTAATTATTAAAATTTTTCCAGCTCTTCATTCTAATTCTGTCTTGGATCATTGCTTCAGCATCGGGAGGCATCTTGACAAAATTGATTTCGTAATTCAATCTAACTTGATCATCATTTATGGCAGAATAAATTTCCGGTGAATAATTTTTTTTGTACCAAACTTTTTCTTCATCGGTAAATGTTTCAAATCCGGCGGGGGCAAGAAGTATCAGCTTATCAATCAATTTCGGATAAGTTAAAGCCGTGGTAATAGAAACATGTCCGCCCATTGAATGACCAATCAAGCTTACTTTTTGCAGATTTAACTTATGAGCGAACTTTGAAATTGCATCGGCGTAAAAAAGCATACTGCCGGAATGAACACCAGCCGATGACCTGGCGTATCCCGGCAGATCAATAGCAATACATCTGAAATGATTTTTCAATAGCGGGATTACTTTAGACCAAGCAGGTAAATAACTTGCTAATCCGTGGATAAACAAAAGAACATCTTTGCTTTCTTTGTTTCCTTCATCGGTGTATGCGATTGCAATATCTTCATCAATCTCTGCGACTGAATATTCAAAATCGTATTTGAGTTCGGGAAATTGAATCAACAATCCTTTTAAACTCCTACTTAATAAAATCTAAAACTGCATTCGAGAATTCTTCCGGATTTTCAATCTGAAGCATATGCCCGCAATTATCAATCTCATAAAGTTTGCAGTTTGGAATTTGTTTCGCGCCCCACTGAAACACATCAGTAGTAAATCCCGGATTAAGATATGGATTGGGAATTAGTCCGTCATACTTTCCATAAACAATCAAAGTGGGTACAGAAATATTTTTGATCTTATCGAAGGTTGGTTCATCAAGCATTCCATTAACGCATCTAACAACTGTATATGCGAACTCATCAAAATCTTTTGCTTTGATCATTCCCACTCTCTCCTCAACCATCCATTCCCATTTGTTGTTCCATGAATAAAAATTCATTGCGAGATTTTTTCTAATGCCTTCTTCTGTTGTTTTTTTTACGCCGGATTTAGTTATCACACTTCGTAGCCAATCGCCTTCACCTTGTTCAAATTCTTCTACCCCTGCTGGAGAAGCAAGAATGAGTTTCTCTAATCGCTCCGGATATTTCAACGAAAATGTAATTCCAATTTGTCCACCCATTGAATGACCGACAAGAACAAATTTATCTAACTTCAATTCATCTGCTAAACGTTTAACCCGGTCAGCATAGAAAGTCATGTTGTACGGATAAGCACCCTTCTGAGATTTTCCGTAACCCGGCAGATCAACTGCAATCACCCGATAATTTTTTGAGAGTTCTGGAATTACGTATCGCCAGAATCCTGCATTGCCTGCCAAACCATGAACAAGAAGAATTGTTTTATCTCCGCTACCGATATCAATAAATGAAATAGAAGGATTGCTCAAAACAGTTTTAGTAGGAAAACCATAATCAATATCTTGAAATTCTAACGGTGGAAAATTTGTATAGAGAAAGCCAGAGCATCCACTAAGAAGAAATAACGGCAGTAAAACAAATACAAATAATTTTTTCATATCTTCCTCCTAAAACATTAGCCAGCTTAGTGAAGTAAAAATCACCCACGGATCTTTGGGATGTAATTTGTTATATGTAACCGATGGCGCATTATAAAAGTCTCCAAGCATTAAATATCCGGCGCTAACCCCAAGCGTAAGAAAAACTTTAATGTTGTATTTGAACTCAATATTTACTTCGCTTCCCATATATGATGAACCGCCTTGCGGAGTAACATTTGATAGCGCTGTTGCTAATCCAATTTTTCCGCTAAATTTATTGGGAATAAAATCTTTTACTACGGATAAAAATCCTGCAGTTACACCAAGTCCCATATTTGATATATCGTGAACTGCAGAATAATATCTGTTTACAACTTGAGGATCTGGGAAAAGAAGCAAAGCTTTATGTGAACTATAAATTCCAGTTGGTGAACCCCAAACGTTTCCGGTTATAACACTGCTCAATGTTCCGTCTGATGCACCGTTGCCATCACCTGTTGTGAATAAAGCTTCAATAGTAATTTTATCATTTACTGTCATTCCATATTTATAAGAGAGCATAGCATCTACCGCTACACCAAAAATGTTTGCATAACTATTGGATTTATCTTTTGCCGAGACTGTATCTATCTTTCCTAAGTTTGCCATTACATAAGCATCAGCCCACCATCGGCCTGCAAGAAAATCTCTATTATAAGATGCATGAGTTCCAAGCCAAAAAATATCAGCTTCATAACGTTGAGTAGGGAAATTAACTCTTACTGCACCGTTGTATTCTGCTAATCCGCTATTTAATCCTTGACCCAATACTGAAATACCTCCGGCATTTTTTCCTCTATCCCACACATACCAGGCGTCTACGCCAACTTCCAGTAATGGATTAACTCGTGATTCAAGATCGAACATCCAAAGAGCAACATCATCATTTTCCTGAATTACATTTTCATAAAGTTGGTAATAGCCAAAACGAGATTGAGTTGTTGAGTTTATATTAGCAAACAAACTTATACCGACACCTTGTGTTCCCCAGTAACTTAATTTGTAACTGCTGGTTTGATGTATACTGACTGCAGTTTGGTTTGGATCACGAACATTATCAAAAATTCTTTGAAGTCCTACAATAACATTCCAGTCGGCATTTTTCGGTCTGATGTCTACGTTTGCAAGAAGAGTTTGTAAGTTCACCTGTCCTGCATTAATTCCGCCCCCGGAATTTCCTCCAACCCCATAAGCGTTATCACCCCAAGTCATATCTATTTTGAACAAACTTCTTAACGTTGCAACTCCATCTAATATAGAGGGAGTATAGATGAACATTGGCACAAATCGTTGTTCGAAGTAAGAAGAAGTTTTTTCACTCGTGTTTGTTGTATTTGGTCCGAACAGTCTTCCAATGATTTGTCCCCTAAGAAGTTCATTTGTTGGTGCAATATTAGAAACCGTTCCGCGTGAGAACCAATAACCAATAAATTTAAACTCGGGAGTTTTTTGATCCGGAATTCTTTTCAATTCAGAATCTTGAATGGTTTGGGCTGCGGTAAAAGAGGTTAACACGAACCAAATCAACAAAACTCCGTTAAATATTTTATTCATGTTGTACTCCAATAAAATTGGAAAACTGCCGGAACATTTACACAGCTCCGGCAATTTTTGATGATTATTGTTTTACATACTTCTGAATGTAAATAGCATATTTTGTTCCGGCGATTGTTGTACTTCCAAATCCACCTGCTGCTGTTGGTGCAGAAACGCCTGCTAATGCCGGAGTTGTTTGAATAACTTCAAAAGTCATTTTTGTTCCGCTGATTGCATAAATGCCTGCAGCTGTTACAGCTGCCGGTGAACTCTGATTAGCAACTATATTATAGATTGTGGCGCCCAGTGTACCTGTTGTTGTGCTGGCATCTGTGCTTGTTGATGCTGGATTTGTATAAGTCCCGGTTAATGTAGTTGTAACATTACTTTTATCAGTTTGAACTACTGTATAAGATTTGTTCGTATTAAAAGTAGCTACAATTTTTGAAACGTTAAATGGTGCTGCCCCTAAGCCGGGCGCAACATTGGCTCCTTCAGAAATCCAAGTGCCAACGATAGGGTCAGTAACTATTGGTTCCGTTGCTGTATCATCTTTCTTGCAAGATGTTAAAACTATTGAACCTGCAATAACTAAGAGTAATAGTAACTTCTTCATGGTACCTCCATTAGTAATTTGTGATTTTATTTTTTATGCATTGCGAGTAATTTTATTCTATCTGTTTTGCCTGCATCGTTTTTAGGAATCTCTTGAACAATTTCAAAATACTTTGGTGTTTTATACTTTGCTAATTTTCCTTTACAGTATTCTGCTGCTTCTGCAGAAGAAATTTTTTCTCCATCGTTTACAACAATAAACGCTTTACCGACCTCGCCCCACTTCTCATCAGGTACGCCAATTACCGCAGCTTCTTTAATTGCCGGATTGGTTAACAAAAATCTTTCTATCTCAGCGGGATAAACATTTTCTCCGCCGCTGATGAACATATTTTTCTTACGGTCCACTACAAAGAAATATCCTTCATCATCTTTCATAACCATATCGCCGGTATGGAACCAGCCGTCGGTTATAGCTTTTGCAGTCTCTTCCGGTTTGCGCCAATAGCCCGGCGTAACAGCAGGAGATTTTAGCCAAAGCTCACCGACTTTATTTTCTCCGAGTTCATTCCCGTTATCGTCAACAACTTTTACATCGAAATAAAAATTCGGGAATCCTATAGAACCTTTTTTGCGGATGGCATCGTCCTGGTGTAAAGAAAAAACATTTGGACCAACTTCGGTTAAGCCGTAGCCTTGACGAATGTAAACTCCCTTCTCATGCCAAATATTTATTAACGGAATGTGCATCGGTGCGCCGCCTACAATTGCATACCGCACAGATGAGAGATCAACTTTCTTGAAGAGCGGAGAATCTGCCATCATCTGCAGCATTGTTGGAACACCAAACATAATTGTTGTGCGCTCTTTTTCCATTAACAGAAGAATCAGATCCGCATCAAATTTTGTAAGCAAAGTGTGCGATGCGCCATGATGCATAAAAGGAGTGAACAAAACATTCCATCCTCCTGTGTGAAAGAACGGGGCAAAACTTTGTGTATGATCTCCAGT
>Ga0082335_1005923_pt1 | contig 16359 bp, 17 predicted proteins | sample Subgrocontami58m_FD_72375 | JGI IMG/M metagenome (GOLD analysis project Ga0082335, IMG submission 72375) | Subsurface groundwater microbial communities from S. Glens Falls, New York, USA - GMW37 contaminated, 5.8 m (SPADES assembly) (version 2) ... | reverse complement strand
ATCACCATGGCGGGCGGCGAGATCGGCGGCATGGAGACCGTGCGATCCACCCGGGAGACCATCACGCGCGACGTGGTGATTCACGCCACCGACGACGCCACGTGCGAGGCCATCGTGGCAACCCTGCGGGATGTGGACGGCGTTGAGGTGCACTCGGTCACCAACAGCGTGCTCCAGGCGCACGAGGGCGGCATGCTCACCATGCGCACGCGCGTGCCGGTGCGCTCACGCGACGATCTGTCGATGGCCTACACCCCGGGCGTGGCCCGGGTGTGCATGGCCATCAGCGAGAACCCGGAGCGTGCCTGGGACCTCACCATCAAGGGCAACAGCGTGATGATGGTGAGCGACGGCAGCGCGCTGGTGGGCCAGGGCGACCTGGGGGCGCTCGCCGCACTGCCGGTGCTGGAGGGCCTGGCGCTGTTCATGCGCGAGCTCGCGAGCATCGACGCCTTCCCGCTGCCCATCGACCTCGACGACCCCGCCGAGATCGCCGATGTCATCGTGAAGATCTCGTCGGTGTTCGCCGGCATCCACCTGGCCGACATCTCGGCGCCCAACTGCTTCGAGTTGAAGCGCCTCCTCAGCGAGACGCTTGACATCCCGGTGCTGCATGGCGACGCCGAGGGCACTGCCGCCGTGCTGCTGGCCGGAGTGATGAACGGCCTGGCCGTGGTGGGATCTGACATCGGCGACGCCACGATCGTGGCCGCCGGCTCCGGCCCGGGTGCCACGGCATTTCGCCACATCGCCGCAGCTGCGGGGGCGGGCGAGGTTCGCGTCGCCGAGACCCACGAGGCCATCCACGACCTGGTGAAGGGCGCCAACGTGTTCGTGGGCGTGTCATCTCCCGGGTCGCTGTCGCGCGAGGACGTGGCGGCCATGGCGGCCGACCCGGTGGTGTTCGCGCTGGGTATGCCCAACCCCGAGCTCGACCCCATCGATGCCGGGGGTGTTGCCGTGTACGGCACCGGCCGCCCGGACATGCCGAACCAGGTGAACTCCACGCTGGCGTTCCCGGGAATGTGGCGCGGGCTGCTCGACGTGCGCGCCACCACCCTGGACGACACGGCCGTCATGGCCGCGGCGCGGGCGATCGCCGACGTGGTGCAGGACGAGGGGGCGCTGTCCGCCGACTACGTGGTGCCGTCGGTGTTCAACACGCGGTTGGTTCCCGCGGTGGCCCAGGCCGTGGCCGCCGCCGCGCAGGCATCGGGCACCGCACGGATCACCGCCTCGGCGTAACCCGCCACCATGCACGGCCGAGGCCGGGGGTGGGGTTTCCGCATCGGAGGCCGACCCCGGCCCGGCAGCCGGTGACACAAGGAGTGCCATGGCCAGCAGGCAGCCGATACAGGACACGCAAGCGGACACCGGTGGGCTCCCCGCGGAGCCGACTGTTCGACGCATCCCGGTTGCCCACCCGGATCTGTCGGGCAACGAGATGGCCTACGTGACCGACTGCATCGCGACCGAGTGGATCTCGTCGCAGGGGTCGTACGTACGGCGATTCGAGGATCTATTTGCCGAGTGGGCCCAGGTACCCCACGCCATCACGTGCAGTAACGGCACCGCGGCACTGCACCTCGCGCTGGTGGCACTCGGTGTGGGCCCGGGTGACGAGGTGATCGTTCCGGCCATGACCTATGTGGCCAGCGCCAACGCGGTGTCGTACGTGGGGGCGGACGTGGTGCTGATCGATAGTGACCCCGAATCGCTCAACATCACACCCGATGCGGTGCTGGCGGCGGTGACACCCAGAACCAAGGCGGTCATCCCGGTGGACCTCTTCGGCCTGCCGGTCGATGTGCAGATGCTCCGCGCAGCGCTGCGAGACGGCGTGCACGTGGTGGAGGACGCCGCCGAGGCCATCGGAGCCCGGGTGCGGGGGGACCATGTGGGGGCGCATGCCCACGTGGCCACGTTCTCGTTCTTCGGCAACAAGACCATCACCACCGGTGAGGGCGGCATGATCACCTGTCACGACCCCGATCTGGCGGCGCGCATCCGGCTGTACCGCGACCAGGGGCAAGACCCCGAGCGCACCTACTTCCACCCGGTGCTGGGCTTCAACTACCGGCTCACCAACCTGCAGGCGGCCGTGGGTCTGGCGCAGCTGGAGCGCATTGAAGATCACTTGGGGGGGCGCCGCCGTGTTGCCGCGCGCTACGCCGCCGGGCTGCGCGACCTCACCGAGTTCCTGCACATACCGCCGGACCCCGAGGGCTTCCAGCACGGCTACTGGATGGTCACCGTGGTGCTGCGCGACAGCGACCTGACTCGGCGCGATGCGGTGCGTACGGCAATGGCCGGCGACGGCATCGAGACCCGCCCGGGGTTCACCCCCATCCACCGGCTTCCCATGCACGCCGACGGTGGCGCGTACCCGGTGGCCGACTGGGTGGGCGACTGCGCGATCAGCCTGCCCACGCACGGGCGCCTGAGCGACGACGACATCGACTTCGTGGTGAGCCGCCTGCGTGCGCATCTGGGAGCGGGCTCGCCCCCGTGAAGCTGCTCTTCGTGGTTCCCAGATTCGGCCCCCAGGTGGTGGGTGGCGCCGAGGTGATGATGCGTGGCTACGCCCTGGATGGTCTGGGCGAGGGCGACACGGTGGACGTGGCCACCACCTGTGCCCGGTCCCACGTGGACTGGGTGGACGACTTCCCGGCGGGCGTTGAGATGGATGGGCCGGTCACCGTGAACCGGTTCCCCACCGGGCCGCGCGACCCGACGCGGCGGCATGAGCTGCTGACCAAGCGCGCCGCGGGCTGGCACCTGACCAGCACCGAGGAGAGCGACCTCATGTTCTGCGACGTGTGGGCACCCGACCTTCAGCGGTTCGTGCGTGAGGAGGGAGCGGGATACGACCTGATACTGGGTGCCCCGGCGCTCTTCGGCATGGTGCAGGCGGCGTCGCTGGCCCACCCCGACCGCATGGTGCTGATCCCCTGCATCCACGACGAGGGCGCGGCTTACGCCAAGCTGATCCGCTCGGTGCTGGCATCGGTGCGTGGGTGCATCTTCAACTCGGTGAACGAGCGTCGGCTGGTAGGCCGCATGGTCACCGTGCAGCGCTCAGCCGTGGTGGGGACGGGGTTCGACATCTCGCCGCGCAGGCCCGACGACGTGACCGAGGACATCCCGCGCGGGCGCTACGTGCTGTACGCCGGGCGCCTCGAGGTGGCCAAGCGCGTAGACGTGGTGGTCGAGTACTTCGTGCGCTGGAAGCGCGAACGCGGCAGCGACCTTCGCCTGGTGCTGGTGGGTGCTGGCCCGTGGAGCCCGCCCGCGCATGCCGGCGACGCCGTTCAGCTGGCGGGGATGTTCGACGACCCCGCGCGCCGCGAGATCGTGGCCGGCGCCGTCACGGTCATCAACGGCAGCGAGCACGAGAGCCTGTCCAACCTGCTGCTGGAGGCCTGGCGTGAGGGCACGCCCACCATGGCCGCGGCGGGGTCGGAGGTGATGACCGACACCACGGCGCTGTCCGGTGGTGGCGTCATGTTCGGCGACTACGCCGAGTTCGCCGCCGGGCTGGATCTGTACGAGGACCGCCCGGACACCGCACGGCGCATGGGCGACAACGGCCGACGGTTCATGGAGCGTGAGTACTCGTGGGATGCCGTGGGCACGCGATTCCGTGCAGCCCTGGCCCACATGGCGCGTTAAATCCCGCCCCGGCACGCGGTGACGGGCGCATCAGCGCGCCTACGATGGCCGGCATGCGCGCCACCCTCGCCGCCGGTGCCATTGCCCTGATCCTCACCGGGTGTGGGGGCGCACCCGCGCCAGCACCCGACGCAGGTGGCACCCTGGTCGTCACCTCCCGGGCTGATCCCGCGGGGCCCACCACCCGCCGCACCCTCACGTGCCCGGCGAGCGCCGACGACGACGTGCGCGCCTGCGGCCGCCTGGCCGCCCTGCACGCACCGTTCGCGCCACCCGCCCCCGACGAGGTGTGCACCCAGATATACGGCGGCCCCGAGGTTCTGCGCGTGACCGGACGCTGGCAGGGCCAGGCCGTTGACGCCACCTTCCGGCGCACCGACAGCTGCGAGATCACGCGGTACGACGCCGTGGCCCCGGCCTTCGCGGTGGGCGCGCACACCGGAACCACCACGATCCGGCCGTGACCGCCGGCGCAGTCGAAGCGCGCGTGGGCAGAGGACCGGCTGGAGTCGTGTGCACAGCCCCTCGGGACGACGTACCATCCGACCCCGCAGGGGTGATCACCGTGGATCGTCAGTCAGCGTCATATGCAGAAGATGGAGTGGTGCGCAGGCTGGCACACCGCACCATCCGGCCCCGGGAGGAACACTGGCCACGCCGGCTCCCGACCACACGACCGTCGAGCGGCGCTGGCCCGGAGACCCCGGGGCGTCGGGCGGACGCGCGAACCGCACGGGGTTTGCATACCGCGCATACGTGCCCGAGACCATCGCGCAGTGGAACCCCTCCCTGCCGGCCTCACTCACCGCCGATCTGGCGCTCGCGGAAAAGGCGATGCGGGATCTCGACGGACGCGGGCCCCTGCTGGCCGCGTTGGCCTGGCCGCTGCTGCGCACCGAGGCCATCGCCAGTTCGAACATCGAGGGGCTTGGGGTAAGCCATCGCCGGCTCGCCCTGGCGACGTTCGGCGCCAGCGACGACCCGCTGGCACAGGCGGTGCTGGGCAACGTGCGAACGCTACGGCGGGTGATCGACGTCGGCACCTCACGCCTGGACACCCGGGTGCTGGATGACCTTCACCGCGTGCTGCTGTCGGGCACACGTGATGCAGCGTGGGCGGGGCAGGTGCGCGACGTGCAGAACTGGATCGGGGGCAGACATCCGAACCCACGCGGAGCGGCCTTCATCCCGCCTCCCCCCGAGGACGTTCCGGGCCTGGTCACCGACCTGCTGGCGTTCTGCCGACGCGACGACGTGCCGGTGGTCGCCCAGGCCGCCATCGCCCACGTGCAGTTCGAGACCATTCACCCCTACTTCGATGGCAATGGTCGCCTGGGACGGGCCCTGGTGCAGGTGATCCTTCGACGGCGCGGGGTAGCGCAGGAGGTCTTCCCGCCCATCAGCCTTGTGCTGGACGGCGAGGACGACCGCTATGTCGGAGGCCTTACGGCATTTCGCAACGGAGACGCCGGGCAGTGGCTGGCGTTCTTCGCCCAGACCGTGTTTCGGGCGGCGCGGGCGGGAGAGGGACTGGCCGATGGCATCAGGACCCTTCAGGACCGCTGGCGCGAGCAGGCGCACAGGCCGCGGCGAGGATCCGCGGCCGCCACGCTCATCGCCCGCCTGCCCGAGGAGCCCGTGGTGGACCTGGCCGGCGCCCGGCGGCTCACGGGCACCAGCACACAGGCCGCGTTGCGAGCTATCGACCACCTGGTTGCCGCGGACGTGCTGCGCGAATGCTCGGGCCGGCGGCGCGGGCGTGTGTGGGAGGCCGTGGGCCTGTTCGCGCTGCTGAACGACCTGGAGACACGGGTGGGGCGGACCTCGCGACGACGACCCGCAACCGGTCGTCGCGACCACTGACGCGCGGTCGCGGTGGGCGTACGGGCGGCCGTCGGTGATTCACGTCCCGCCCTCCACTGGTGTGAAAACCCGTCGCCCTCTGGGGTCGATCACCGATCAGTGGATTCAAGTCCCGCTGCCCTCTGGGGTCGATCACCGATCAGTGGTCGGCACGGGTTCGTTCATCGGGAGGCGGCACGGGTTCGTTCATCGGGAGGCGGCACGGGTTCATTCGTCGGGAGGGGAATGGAGCTGCGCCTCCAGGGCCGCGATGCGCCGCTCCTGCTGGTCCATCATCACGTCGATGCGCGTGAGGCGCTGCGACACGCGGTCGAAGGCGTCCTCCACCACGTGGTGCACCATCTTCTCGGTCACGCGCTTCATCGCCGTGATGATGCGTCCCACACCGGGCTTGCGGGAGTACCCCAACTCGGGGCGAAGGTGCACCGGCACCGGAACGTCGGTGACCAAGGCGGAGGTCTCGGCGCGCAGCGCGGCGGCTTCGGCGCGGATCTCCGCGATCATCGCCTGGGTGGTGGCGTCGGGCGTAGGATCGCTCATCTCCCGGAACAGTAGAGGTCGCGCATGAGCGACGTGACGGTGCCATGGAGCCCCCGGCTGCAGGCCTACAACCCATCCGACGATGCCGAGCGACCGCTTCGGCGTGGGCTGGCGTGGGATCTGCTGGACCAGACCGGCATCCTCACCGCACCGGGTGTGGTGGTGGTCGATCCGCCCACCGCCGACGACGACAGCATCGCCCGGGTGCACGCGCCGGCGTACATCGCCGCCGTGACGCGCTACTCGGCCGACCCCCGGCAGGCGGTGGAGTGGGAGGCCGCGCAGTGGGGGTTCATTCCCGGGCGGGACACCGTGGCATGCGTCGGCATGCACGAGGCCGCGGCCGACGTGTGCGGTGCGGCGGTGGCCGGTGCGCAGGCGGTGTGGGCTGGAGAGGGTGCCCGTGGCTTCTGCCCGGCGCCCGCCGGGCTGCACCACGCGTTCGCCAACAAGGCGTCGGGGTTCTGCGTGTACAACGACTGCGCGCTGGCCGTGCAGGAACTCCTGGACCTGGGTGCCGAACGCGTGGCCTATGTGGATCTGGATGCCCACCACGGCAACGGGGTGCAGTGGATCTTCCATGCCGACCCGCGCGTGCTGTCGGTGTCGGTGCATGAGTTCGCCTATGGCTTCTATCCCGGCACCGGCGACCTGACCGAGCGCGGCCCGGTGGGAACCGAGAACACCACGGTCAACGTGCCACTTCCGCCACTTGCCGGCGACGAGCCATTCCTGGCCAGCATCGACCGCGTGGTGGATCCGGTGGTGCGCGCCTTCGCTCCCGACGCCCTGGTGGTGCACCTGGGCGCAGACGTTCACCACGCGGATCCGCTCACCCACCTGCAGGTGACGATCCCCGGTCTGGAGGAGGCCTACCGGCGCATGGTGGTACTGGCGGACGGGGCCGCGAGCGGGCGTCTGCTGGTGATGGCGGGTGGTGGGTACAACCCCAGCACGCTGGGGCGCATCTGGGCACTGCAGATGGGTGCGCTGATGGGCACCGGTGTGGACGACGTGCTGCCCGACGAGTGGCGATCCGCCGCACGCAGTGTGCTGCGTGAGGAGCCGCCCGTGCGGGTGCGCGAGGACATCGGCCCCACATGGGACCCCAGCGAGCGCGAGGCCGCCGACCGGCAGGGCCTGGAGAACGTGAGCGCGGCTGCCGCGCTGCTGGGGTGACGCCCCGGGGAGAGGCGGGCCTCGTCGGCCACGCCCGAGACCGCGCGCCCGGGAACCTGCGGCGATTCGACAACTGAGGGGCGTGCACGCGACGAATGCGGTGGGCGCGGCGTGGATCACCGCGCACGCGGTGAATCCCTTTGCACCGCCCAGCTGACGGCCCCAACAGAGCGGTGCCCCCCGGCACGCCGCGATCGGACTGGCGCAGTCCCCGCGGATCCGCGTGGCACGTGCGGTAGGGATGCATCCGAGTTGGCACCTCCCGGCGATATGAACGGCACCGATGGGTGTGGGGCCGTGCGCGCGGGCGGGCGCATGATCGGCGTGTGGACCAATCGGCGCGAAGCAGCCCTATTCCGCTGTGGCACGATTCGTGCCACACTTGCCGCATGGCTTCGCGACTCGTCCGTGCCCGGCTCGATGATGCGTCGGCAAGCGCCCTGCGGCTGTTGGTGAATCTGGGCATGACGGAATCGGAGGCCGTGCGTTCCGCGCTGGTGGAGGCCGCGGCGGCACGCACGACCGAGGATGCCCTGCATGCTCAGGTGGCCATGCTGATGGCCGACCCCGCGGAGGTGGAGCGATCCCGCCGAATCCTCGCCGAGATGGAGTCGATCAGGCTCCCGTGGCCGGACTGAAATCGGGCGACATACACCGGGTTCGGTTCGGGCGCGCAAAGGGGCACCCACAGGCCGGCACCCGACCCGCGGTCATCCTGCAGGCAAACGGCCTGATGGGCCTCTCCACCGTCATATTGGCCCCGCTCTCGCGATCGGCCATCGGCACGTCCTTCAGGCCCCAGGTGCTGATGGACGACATCCCATCGCACCTGCTTGTCGAACAGATGACGGCCGTTGACGTGCGGCAGGTGGGCACGCGCCTGGGCACCGTGTCGGCCGACGAGCACGTGCAGATCGACCAGGCGCTGCGCCTGGTGCTGGGAATGCGCTGAGCGCCCCCGCACGGCGAGTGGCGCCGCACCCACCGGTGCGGTCGCACGAACGACGACGGGGCGCGGGCCGGGTGAACCGCCCGCGCCCCGTCATGTGGGCTACTTGAGCCGGGAGAGCTGCGCGGTGGCAGCCGTCGCCAGGTTGGCCGGCAGGGGGGCGAAGCCCAGACCCGCCAGCTGACCCTGGGCCTTGTCGCCCAGGAAGTAGGTGAACGCCTTCTTGGTGGCGGCGTTGTCGCGACCGGTCACGGCCAGGGCGTAGGTGATGGCGGTGAGGGGGTAGGCACCCTTCGCCGTGCTCCCCGTCACGCTCACCACGAGGTTCGTGGGGACCGACGCCACGTTACCGGCAGCGCTGATGGACGCCGTGGTGGGAAGCACGAACGCACCGGCCGTGCCCACCGCCGCCGCCTTGTCGGCGATACCGGCTGCCCTGGCATCGGCCAGGTCCACGTAGCCGATGGCGTTGTCGTTGCCCTTCACGCAATTGGCCACGCCCGGGTTGCCCGGGCTACTGAGCACCGACTTCGCTCCCCACTGAGGCGTCTTGCTGGCGCCCACCGTGGTGGCGAAATCCTTGCTGACCGCAGCGAGGTACGTGGAGAAGTTGTACGAGGTACCCGAGCTGTCCGAGCGTGCGCACACGGTGATGGCGGATGCCGGCAGCGTGACGCCCGGATTGATCGACGCGATCGCCGGGTCATTCCACGTGGTGATGGTGCCGGCGTAGATACCCGCGATGGCCTTGCCCGTCAGGTTGAGGGGCGTCGACACACCCGTGACGTTGGTGGGCACCGTCACCGCACCGAGCAGCGTGGGGAAGTACAGGACGGTGCCCGTGACGGCCGCCGTCTCGGCGTCGGTGAGCGGGGCGTCGCTGCCGGCCCACTGCACGGTGCTGGTGGTCAGGTCCTTGATTCCGGCGCCCGAGCCCTTCGCGACATACGAGCACGTACCCGACTCCTGGCACCACCGCAGGTACGCGGTGGACGGGAAGGTGGCACCCGATCCGACCGCCGCGCCCGCGGGGGCCTCGGTCGTCCCGGTGGTCCCCGCGTCGGAGGTGGACGAGCCGCCGCACCCGGCGATGACAAAGGCGGACACACCCACGAGCCCTGCGGCCATCAGAGTCCTGCGCATCATTGCGAAATCTCCTCGTATCGGGACCTACGGGGCGGCACGACGGGACACAGTGCACTGCACCCGGGGCGGTGGCGACGATACCGCACTCCCCTGGCGATGAGGAGGGTCACCGGGCCGGGGTTACCCCATTCACACGCGGCGAAACCACAGGGCACCCATGCGCCCCACACGTGCACGCCGAGAGGCGCCCTCACCATGCGGGTGGGTCAGGCCAGCAGGGATCGCCGCAGGCGTGCCATGGGAACGGCGAAGAGCGCCGCCGCGAAGAGGACCAGCACCCCCACGTGACCGACGGTGAGCCACGACACATCTCCCAGCACCAGTTCGCGCGTGGCCGCCACGAAGTGCGACAGCGGCAGGCACCAGCCGATCACCTGTGCCCAGTCGGGCAGGTTCGAGAACGGGAAGAAGATGCCCCCGAACAGGAACATGGGCGTGAGCACGCCCGTCCAGAAGATGTTGAAGTGCTCCACGCTGGTGGCGAACGACGTGTAGGTCATGCCCAGGATGGCGAAGGTGAGGGCACCGATCAGGAACACCAGCGGGCACAGCAGCGCCCACCACGACGCCACCAGGCCGAAGGCCGCCATCACTCCCAGGAAGATGACGCCGTAGAGGGTGCCGCGTGTGGCCGCCCACAGGTACTCGCCCACCACCACGTCGCCCACCGAGAGTGGCGTGGTGACCGCCGCCTCGAATACGCGGCGTACATGGATACGCACGAAGGCGTTGTACGAGGTCTCGATGACGGCCCCGAACATGACCGACGATGCCGCGACGCCGGGGGCGATGAACTCGACATAGGAGATGCCGTCCACCTGGGTGAGGTAGGCACCCAGACCCAGGCCCATGATGGCCAGATACGCGATGGCCTCCACGAACCGGGGGCCGAGCGTGGTGAAGATGGTCTTGCGGCCCACCGTGGCATTGCGCTGCCAGAAGCGCACGGCGCCGCGCGGCGAGAACGCCCAGGCGTGCTCGGCGCCCAGGTTCAGAGCCCCTCCATCGCGGCCTCGAAGTCGGAGGCCAGGCCCTTGTGCCCGTTGCGAAGCGCGGCGTCAATGCCCGCCAGGTAGGCATCGGCCGCGCCATCGACGTCCCCTGTGGCCACCAGGCACTCGGCAAGATGACCCCACGCGGCGCCCTCGTCGTCGGAGAGCTCCAGGTAGGCGCGGTACTGATCAATGGCCTCTGCGTGACGATCGGCCTGCCGCAGTGCCACGGCCAACCCGTACCGGGCGCGGGGCTCCGATGGGTCCTCTCCCACCAGCCCAGTGAAGTACTCGATACGGTCCATGGGGGTCACGCTATCCCAGTGGGGCTGGGCCGACCCCGGTGCTCACGGCGGCGGGGGCCACGGCCGCGATGGTGACCACACGTTGCGGAGCGGGCGTTACGGCGCGCATACCGGCGCGCCGCAACGCCGACGTCGGACGGGTCGATGCTCTCGCGCTCGATGGCATCCACGGCAATCCGCGGCGTCACCGATTGGTGAACGTCCTCCGTGCGGACGGTGCGATGTTCGGGATGCCCCGTGACGATCACCGAGAGGGCCGGAGCGTCCCGCGCGACCCGATTCACAGATCCCCTCGTGCCGCGGTCCGCACCACCGGGTCGATTCATCGCAAACCACCATGTGCGCCGCACGAGAGCGTCACAAATGCAACATGCCGCCCCGCGGGATTCCGCTCTGCATGAGACGTTCGGCACGATGATGCGCTTGTGCGGCGCCGTTGGTAGCGTGGCCGGTGGTTACGGGGCGAAATACCCCTGCTCGATGAAGCGCCAACTGTGGAGGCGGGTCCCCTTGGACCTACGCACGTGGCTACCGATCCTCATCTTCTTCCTGCTCGGCACCGGCGTGGCCGTGCTGCTCGGCACCCTGTCGCTGGTCGGTCGGCGCAAGCCCAACGCCGTCAAGTCGCTGCCGTATGAGAGCGGCATCCTCACCACGCAGCCCGCGAGGCAGCGCTTCTCGATCGACTTCTATCTCACCGCGATGCTCTTCATCATCTTCGATATCGAGCTGGCCTTCCTGTACCCGCTGGCCGTGGTTCTGAGGGACTTCGGCGGCGTGGCCGTGGTCGAGCTGGTCGTGTTCACCGCGGTTCTGGCGGCCGCCCTGGCCTACATCTGGAGGAAGGGGGCCCTCGAATGGCGTTGATCCCGCCCCCGGGTGCCCCAGTGCAGCGCGCTCCCCGCACCGATCCCCGCATCGACTGGGATCTTCGTGACGATGAGGTGCGCGACTTCGAGAAGGGCGTGCTCACCACCACGGTGGACAAGGCGCTGGCCTGGGCTCGCTCGTCGTCGGTATGGCCCGCCACCTTCGGCCTGGCCTGTTGCGCCATCGAGTCGATGCACGCCGGCGCGCCGCGCATCGACCTCGCGCGGTTCGGTGCCGAGGTATTTCGCGCAAGCCCGCGCCAGGCCGACCTGATCATCGTGTCGGGCCGCGTGGCTCAGAAGATGGCACCCGTGCTCCGGCACATCTACGACCAGATGCTTGAGCCGAAGTGGATCATCTCGATGGGTGCCTGCGCATCGTCGGGCGGAGTGTTCAACAACTACGCGCTGCTGCAGGGCGTGGACAAGATCGTACCGGTGGACGTCTACGTTCCCGGTTGCCCACCGCGCCCGGAGGGGCTGATGGAGGGCATCAACGTACTGCAGAGGAAGATCGGGGCGCACGGGCAGGAGCGGTCCACCGCGATGATCCACGAGCGACTTGACGAGCGCCGGCGTTGGGCCGCCGAGCGCGAGCAGGAGGCCGCCCTGCAGGCCGCCACCCGGAACACCGCGGCATCGACGTGAGCGACGTCGTCGCGCAGATCGAGGCCGCCGCGCCTGGAGCGGTGGTGCAGGAGATCCTGCACCTCGGCGAACTCACGGTCGAGGTCGAGCGCACCCGCATCGTCGAGGTGGCACGAGCACTGCGCGATGGGCCATCGGCCTACGTGCTGCTGTCGGATCTGACCTGTGCCGACTACCCCGATGAGCCCGGACGCTTCCGTCTGGCGTACCACCTGACCTCGATCCAGTCGGGTGGCCGTGTGCGCCTGCGCGTGTGGGCCGGTGGTGTCGACCCCGAGGTGGAGTCGGTCACCTCGGTATGGCCAACGGCGAACTGGCACGAGCGCGAGGTCTTCGACATGTTCGGGGTCAGGTTCACAGGGCACCCCGACCTGTGCCGCATCCTCCTGCCCCTCGATTGGGAAGGCCACCCGCTGCGGCGTGACTATCCCATCGGCGGCGAGACGGTTCAGTTCACGGATGCGGTCTAGGGGCGTCTGACGTGACCACCACCGAACAGGGATCGAGCTTCCCGCTCGCCATCGAGGGCCGTGAGGCGTTGGAGGCGGCGGCGCGCGAGGGCCGGGCGCTCACCCCCACCGAGCGCGCCGTAGCGATGGTGGAGGCCTACACGGCCGAGGAGGCCGCGGAGCGCACGCTCGAGAACGAGATGCTCATGGACCAGCGGGCCGGCACCCGCAAACCCATGATCATCAACCTGGGGCCCCAACACCCGTCCACCCACGGCGTGCTGCGTCTGATCACCGAGATGGACGGCGAGGTCATCGCCAACATCACGCCCGTGATCGGCTACCTGCACACCGGCATCGAGAAGCAGTGCGAGAACAAGACCTGGTGGCAGGCCATCACGCTGGTCACGCGCATGGACTACCTCTCGCCCTTCTTCAACATCCACGCCTACACGATGGCCGCGGAGAAGCTGCTGGGCCTGGAGATCCCCCCGCGCGCCGAATGGCTACGGGTGCTCATCTCCGAGCTCAATCGCCTCACCAGCCACCTGGTGTGGCTGGGAACCAGCAGCCTGGACCTCGGCGCCATCACGGTTTTCTTCTACACCTTCCGCGAGCGCGACGCGGCCCTGGATCTGTTCGAGATGGTCTCGGGCGAGCGCATGAACAACCGCTACTTCCAGGTGGGCGGCTGCGCCGAGGACATCCCCCCGGGGTTCGTGGAGCGCCTCTCGGACTTCCTGGATCGCATGCCCGCGCGCATCGACGAGTACGAGTCGCTGCTCACCAACAACCCCATCTGGATCGATCGCACCCGCGGCATCGGCGTGCTGCCGGCCGGCGAGCTGATCGCCATGGGCGTCACCGGCCCACCGCTGCGTGCGGCCGGGGTACCCCACGACCTGCGCAAGTCGCAGCCCTATTCGGGGTACGAGCACTTCCAGTTCGACGTGGCCACCGGAACCCACGGCGATGCCTACGACCGCTACCTGGTTCGCGTGCGTGAGATGCGCGAGTCGGTGAAGATCATGCGTCAGTGCCTGGACGGGCTGCCCGAGGGCCCCTGGATCGCCGATGACCGCAAGGTGGTGCTTCCGCCCCGTGCCGAGCTGGCGTATTCGATGGAGGCGCTGATCCACCACTTCAAGCTGGTGAGCGAGGGCTTCACGGTGCCCGAGGGCGAGGTGTACGTGTCGGTGGAGGGCCCCCGCGGCGAGATGGGCTGCTACCTGGTGTCGGACGGTGGCCCCAAGCCCTACCGCTGCCACATGCGCGACCCCTCCTTCGTCAACCTGCAGGCGCTCACGCACATGGCGAAGGGGTCGTATCTGGCCGACCTCATCGTGACGATCGGTTCACTCGACCCCGTCATGGGAGGTGTCGACCGATGACCTCGCATGAGGTGTCCGAGTTCCTCGCGCCCATCCGGCACCAGTTCCCCGACCCGCGATCCCTGGTGCTGCCCGCGCTCAAGTTCGCGCAGGGCGACGCCGGCTGGCTGTCACCGCAGTCCATGGCCGCCGTGGCCGAGGCCACCGGGTTCTCTGAGGCCTACGTGGAGAGCGTGGCCACGTTCTACGACCGCCTGTACACCGAGCCCGTGGGCAGCCGGGTGCTGTCGGTGTGCGTGACGCTGTCATGCATGCTGCGGGGTTCGGACGACCTGTTCGGGCACGTGGCCGACCGCCTGGGCCTGGACGGCGCGGGCACCACGGAGGACGGCATGTTCACGCTGCAGACCGCCCAGTGCCTGGGCGCCTGCGACCGCGCGCCGTGCATGCAGGTGGATGCCGGCGAGCAGATGGGTCCGCTCACCTGCCGGGACGCCGACAGGATCCTTGACGAGCTTCGCGCCGAGGGCCCCCCGGCGCACTACGAGCGGTGACGACCCAGTGCCCCTGATCAATTCCGTCTTCAAGCACCGCGAGTTCAGCGGCGACCTGACCTCGCTCGCCGAGTACGAGCGGTCGGGCGGGTACAACGGGCTGAAGGCCACGCTGGCCATGACACCCGACGACGCCCAGTACGCGTTCCACCGGTCGGGCCTTCGCGGTCGCGGCGGGGCGGGCTTTCCCATGGGCCGCAAGGCGTCGTTCCTGCCGAAGGACACGGGCAGGCCCACGTACATCGTGTGCAACGCCGACGAGAGCGAGCCCGGCACCTTCAAGGACCGGGAGATCATCGAGAAGAACCCGTTCCAGTTGATCGAGGGCATCTCGATCGCCGCGCACGCCGTGGGGTGCGAGCGGGCATACATCTACATCCGCGGCGAGTACGAGTGCCAGGCCAAGGTGCTGGACGGCGCGCTGATGCAGGCGCGCGCGGCCGGCCGTCTGGGCCCCGACGCGCTGGGCCCGGGCCGGGCATTCGACATCACGCTGTACCGCGGGGCCGGCGCCTACATCTGCGGCGAGGAGACCGCGCTGCTCGAGAGCCTCGAGGGCAAGCGCGGCCAGCCGCGGCTGAAGCCCCCATTCCCCGCGGTGGCCGGCCTCTACGGCAGCCCCACGCTCATCAACAACGTGGAGACCCTCTCCGCGCTGCCGCCCATCATGCACCGGGGGGCCGACTGGTACGCCGCCATGGGCAACGAGAAGAGCCCGGGAACCAAGGTGTTCTCGGTATCCGGCCACGTGATGAAGCCGGGCAACTACGAGGTGGTCCTGGGCGACACCACCCTGCGCGAGCTGATCTTCGACATGGCGGGGGGCCTGCGCGATGGGCGCGAGTTCAAGGCCTGCTGGCCCGGTGGGTCGAGCGTGCCGGTCCTGGGCAGTGCCTCGCTCGACGTGGCCCTGGACTACGAGGCCCTGCAGGCGGCGGGCACCTTCCTGGGGTCCGGTGGCTGCATCGTGATGGACGACTCCGGCTGCATCGTGCGCGCGTCACTGCGCCTGGCCCAGTTCTATCGGCATGAGTCGTGCGGCAAGTGCACACCCTGCCGCGAGGGCACCGGCTGGATGGCGAAGATCCTCGCGCGCATGGTCGAGGGCGAGGGCCGCATGGAGGACCTGGACCTGCTCGAGTCGTTGTTCGGGCGCATCTCGGGGCGCACCCTCTGCGCCCTCGCCGATGGCGCGGTCATGCCCGTCAAGTCCGCCATCGCACTGTTCCGCGACGACTTCGTGCGGGTCATCCACGAGGGATCGCCCCGCCCCGCCGCCATGGAGGCCACCGTTGCCTGACTCGCGCGATGCGCCCGTCACCATCACCATCAACGGCCTCACGGTGCGGGCTCCCAAGGGCACCATGTTGGTGGACGCCGCAAAGGCCGCCGGTATCGACATCCCGATCTTCTGTTACGAGCCACGGCTGGGGGCGCCCATCGGCGCCTGCCGCATGTGCCTGGTGGAGATCGAGGGCATGCGCGGGCTGCAGACGTCGTGCAGCACGCCTGTGGCCCCCGAGATGGTGGTCAACACCACCAACGACACGGTGACCCAGGCACAGGACGGCGTGCTGGAGATGCTGCTCGCCAACCACCCCCTCGACTGCCCGGTGTGCGACAAGGGCGGCGAGTGCCCGCTGCAGGATCAGACCTTCCGCTTCGGCCCGGGCGAGAGCCGCTTCATCGAGCCCAAGAACCCGTTCCCCAAGCCCCTCGATCTGTCCCCGCTGATCACGCTGGACCGCGAGCGGTGCATTCGGTGCTACCGCTGCGTCCGGTTCAGCCAGGAGGTGGCCGAGGACGGCCAGCTGACCTTCCAGGAGCGCGGCGACCACACCGAGGTGTCCACCTTCAGCGGC
>Ga0082335_1005922_pt1 | contig 16361 bp, 13 predicted proteins | sample Subgrocontami58m_FD_72375 | JGI IMG/M metagenome (GOLD analysis project Ga0082335, IMG submission 72375) | Subsurface groundwater microbial communities from S. Glens Falls, New York, USA - GMW37 contaminated, 5.8 m (SPADES assembly) (version 2) ... | reverse complement strand
TGGGAAGCCGGCCGCCCCTCCCCGGAACTGATGGCCCTGGTCGAGAGGGGCGAGGTGAAGCTTGGACGCGCCCAGGACCTGGGATGCGGCCTGGGCACCAACGCCATCTACCTGGCCGGACAGGGCTTCGACGTGTGGGGGCTGGATATTGCCCCGTCTGCACTGCGCCGCGCCCGCAAGCGGGCGCAGGAGGCTGGGACGAGAGTGCACTGGATCGAGGGGGACGCCCGGAAGCTCCCTTTGGCCTCCGGCGCCGTCGACTTCATCTATGATCGGGGGTGTCTCCACCACCAGGAGGGGACGGACTCTTTGACGTACGTGGCTGAGGTGACCAGGGTCCTCCGGTCCGGCGGCCGCTATCAGCTCTCGGCCTTCACCAGCCGGTTCAGCGCCGAGGAGCTAGAGCGTCTCTTCCGGCACGGATTCAAGGTGCTGCGGAGCAAGATAGTCCATTTCCAGGAGAGAAGCGGGGACGTCAAAGAGCTCCATTCGTTGTTCCTGGAGAGGAGATAAACAGATACCGGCTCCCGGCCGGCCTCAAACGTGTCAGCCTCCGCCAAATCCTACCTTTACCCTCCCCTCCTCGACGACGACCGGCACGGTGTTGTCGCCGCTCAGGGCAATCATCTCTTCCTTCGCCCCGGCATCGCCGGCCACGTCTATCTCTCGGTAAGGCACTGCCCGGCTCCGCAGGTCATCCTTGGCCGCCTTGCAGTAGGGGCAGCCTGGGATCGTGTATATTAATGCCTCGGGCATTTCCGATCTCCTGGCTAGTCTATTTTCGCGTTCCACCAGTCGCTGGCCTTTTCTTGCTTGCCGTACCCGAAGAGGTCATCGGCCTTTACGATCAGGGAATCAAGCCCGGGCCTGTTCCTGATCGTCCATCGCACGGAGTTGTGTAACCAGCTACGGGTCTTGTTGAAGGCGCATACTCTGATGCAGGTGCCGCAGGTGGAGCGGTTTACTGAGGCCCAGTAGCGGAAGCACTTCTCCGCGTCCACCGGCCATTTGAGCACCCGGCTGCTGCTGGAGATATTCAGCGGTTCCGTGCTGCGCTCCCCGTGCTGGATGGCCTGGCTGGGGCAGTGACGGGCGCACTTCTGGCACTTGTTACAGTACTCCGTCGCTCCCAACTCGATGGGCTTGTCAGGGGCCAGAGGCATGTCCGTGAATACCTTGGCCAGCCTCACCCTGGGCCCGTAGTGACGAGTGATGAGGAGGCCGTTGCGTCCAAGCTCCCCCAGGCCCGCTTCATAGGCGATGGGGATGCTGAGGGCGGTGTCATTGCCGCTGGGGATGGCCTTATACCCCAGGTTTCGAATGAAATGGGCCAGGGACCCGGCCACGTAGGCTGTGTCCGAGTACCCCTTTCCGGTAGCCGCACCCTCTACCTCGGACGGCGACGTCTTAAACATCTCGTAGTCCATCTCCGTGGCGATGGCTACCGCGTACTGGTATTCGGGAGGGATTTCGAGCTCCTTGTGCTCGGCGGTCTTGAGATGAAATGAATGGGAATAGACCCACCGGCGGTCCAACTCGCACACGCCGGCGGCGCAGGCTCCCAAGGCCCGCGCCGCCCTTTTCACGTATCTGGATGCGATAGCCGGATCAGTAATCTGCAGCTTTGCATCGGGAGGGACCCGCAGGACATCCGCTGATTTCCGGTCCCAGCCAAGAAGCCCCTCGTTGTGAATTACCAGCGCGTGGGCGAACTCCATCTCCAGGTACCAGAGGGAGTTCTGCAAGGCGCGATCAACCAGGGTATAGCCGTCTTTATCCCGGGGTGGGATGACCCCGTACATTTGCTTTCCCAGGTCCATAACTGCCGGATCCCACCTGGCGCGTTTATACATCTCGTTCTTCTGGTCGAACCTCTGTACATCTCCGGCAATGTACTTGTTCCTGCTCTTGGGCGCGGTCTCCACGCCTGACATACGATTCCCTCCACCAAGACGGCCATCAGCCACCTTGAATCCCCCTCTACTGGCTGTTCTCCAATTAGCATTCTACAGTCCGGCAAGCATTCGCTCAATCACCTACCAACAACAACAGAATGAAGTAAGCCGCGAAACGCCTTTATCGTTGCAGTTTGATATTTGTTCTTATGTATGATCAAATACACCTGAAATTCCAGCTTCACCGCAGCAAGCTTAAGAACGTGCAATCTGTCGGGATTTCTCCCCTCAGTTGAGACGGAGTAACTGCCGACGATGGAAATACCCATCTCTCTTTCTACGGCTTGTTTGATCACCTCACTGTTATTCGCTTCCATCATCACGTTTAGAATCAGGCCTCGGCGGTCGAGCTCTTCGTCTATGAGGTTCCTGACTCTCGACCCCTGCTCGTACAAGATAATTGGCTGGCCCACAAGCTCATCGATTCTAACTTCGTTTCGCCCAACCCAAGGATGATTGAGCCCTACAATGACGACTAACTGATCACGCAAGAGGGCATCCACCTCGATGCCGGGATGTTGAAGGTCCGGGTGTTCGAGGCTTGAAGCCAACACCCCAAGGTCCCAAACGTTATGGATTACGCCCTGTACGATTTCGTCTGTGGACTTGCATACTTTAAGAAGAACTTGCACCTTATTGTACTTGCTTTGGAAGTCGCTTAGAATGGGCGGAAGGAGATGGATTGCAATGGTCGTCGTCGTAGCCAGCCGGAGCTTCCCTGAGGCGGTTTGGCGGACATCATCGACTACCTTTTCGAGTTGTCCTGCCAGCGCGATTATGTCCTCGGCGTAGGGAAGGAGTTTTTGTCCGGCCTCCGTCAGGAAAACGCGCTTCCCCATTTGCTCAAATAGTCTGACTCCCAGTCCCCGTTCCAAACTGTGAATCTGAGCGCTCACAGCGGGCTGGCTCAAACAAAGCTCTTCGGCGGCCCTGGTGAAATTGCACGTTTGAGCGACAACCGCGAATACTCTCAGTTGATTGAGCGTGATCTCCACTTCTGGCCCTATCTAAAAAGAGCTCATCAGGCCAAATGACATGCCACCAAATGATCTACACTCTTGGGATCAAGGATAGGCTCCGCTTCGTAACACACCGCCTGTGCCCTAGTACAGCGCGGCCTGAAGCGGCATCCTGGTGGCAGATCTATGGGGTTTGGGGCCTCCCCGGGTAATAGCTTGCGCTCCCTCCGACTTGGAACTTCGGGGATAGGTATTGCCGAGATCAGTGCTTCGGTGTATGGATGGCGCGGGCTGCTTATAATCTGGCAGGTCGGGCCGATCTCCATGATCCTGCCAAGGTACATGATTGCTGTGCGGTGGCAAAGGTACCGGATTGTGGATAGATCGTGGGAAATGTATAGGATTGCCACTCCTAATTCTTCACTGAGGCGTCTGAGGATATTGAGCACACTGGCCCGAATGGAGACGTCCAGCATGGAGACTGGCTCGTCAGCAATCAAGAGGCGTGGGTTCAGGACCATTGCACGAGCGATCGCCACGCGCTGCCTCTGTCCCCCACTCAGTTGGTGCGGGAACATGTGATAGTATTCATGGGGAGGCCTCAGTCCGGCCCTTGTCAATGAATTCGCGATAAGATTCATCCGTTCGGACCGGCTTCCACCACCTAATCCGTGAATGAGCAGAGGCTTCTCCAAGGTCTCAAGTACGCTACGTCGAGGATTAAGCGATGCGTACGGGTCTTGGAAGATGATTTGCACGAACTTGCGAAAGGCCTTGGGATCACCGGAACCCCCCCAATTATGACCCTGGTAAAGAACATCTCCGCTGGAAATATCACAAAGTCTCGCTATAGACAGACCTGTAGTGCTCTTGCCGCACCCACTTTCCCCTGCCAGCCCCAAGATCTCACCCTGGTCTAGCGTGAGGCTCACCCCATCCACGGCTCGAACAAACCGTGCTTCCCCCCGGCCAACGATTGAGGACAATAGACCCTGACGTAGAGGGAACCAGGTCTTCAGATCCTTGACTTGCAGAAGAGTTCGCGAGGCCTGCCCGCTGGCATCCCCAATGCTGGTGGCTCCGGAGGCAGTGCCCGCGCAAGATGCAAGAGAGTCTTCCCACATCGCTCTGTCCCCTGCCAGTACCCTCAATTGGCCGGCCTCATCGAAGCGAAAGCACGCTACAAAGTGATCTGGTCCTCCTTCTGCCAACTCAGGGTGTCGAGCCCCGCAAGAATCGGTGCTGAAAGGGCACCGAGGCCGAAAACGGCAGCCCATCTGTGGCTCGTTCAAATCAGGCGGCGTTCCGGGGATAGAGATAAGGCCCGTGCTCTCATCTCGCAGCCTTGGGAAGGCATTCAACAGTCCCATAGTGTAGGGGTGCAATGGCTTTTCCAGAACATCCCCAGCCGGGCCCTTCTCCACTAGCTTTCCGGCGTACATCACGGCGATCAAATCGCAGTTCTCGGCCACTACAGCAATATCATGTGAAACCAGCAGCATGGCCGCACCTAAAGAGTCTCGGATCTCCCGTAAACGGCAGAGAATCTGGTCTTGAACTATTACGTCCAGGCTAGTGGTCGGCTCGTCGGCGATGAGCAGAGCCGGACTCAAGACCAGCGCGATGGCGATGAGCACGCGTTGCTTCATCCCGCCGCTGAGCTGGTGAGGGTAGTCTCTAGCACGTTGTATATCCAGACCGACCAGGTCGAACACCTCAGCGAGCCGGGAACGGGCGAGGCTCTCGTCCCATGAGCCGTTTCTGTGGACTCGGATGGCCTCCAGGATTTGCTCGCCCACCCGCCGCACCGGGTCCAGGGCGTCCATGGCACTCTGAGGAACAAGTGAGATCTCTTTACAACGGATCTTCCTCAAAGACGCTTCTTCCAAAGCCAGGATATTTCTTCCCTTGTACCAGATCTGGCCCTGTTCTATCGTTGCATTAGCTGGCAGGACCCCGATGATTGCTTTTGCCAGAGTAGTCTTGCCACACCCAGACTCGCCCACCAGGCCAAGGGACTGCCCTTGGTCCAGGCTAAGCGATACCCCATCCACAGCCCGCACGAGGCCCCTGCCGGTCCTAAAACCGACGACGAGATCCTTGATGTTCAGCAAGCTCATTCTACAAACGTCTCAACCTCGGATTTAGGGCCTCTTCGAACCCACGGACCACGAGGAAGACCGAAATGATTAATAGAGCGATAGCGCCACCTGGAGGTACTACCCACCACCAGGCGTATCGTGTGGCCCCTGCCCTAAAAGCAGCGCTCAGGATCTGCCCCCAGCTAGTCGTAGTGGGGTCGCCGAACCCCAGGAAACTCAAGGATGATTCGACGAGGACCCCCCAGGCAACGCCAAAACCCACGTAGAGCAGGGCCAGAGGCAAGATACCCGGCGCGATCTCAGAGTACAAGATCTGTAGGCTGGATGCTCCCGAGGCCCGGGCAGCCAGCACGAAGGGCCTTTCCCGTAAACTCAGCACCTGGGCGCGCACTACGCGGGCTGTGTTTCTCCACATGAAGAGCGTGATGACTACTATGATGTTGGCATTACTGGCCCCTACCACGGAGACAAGGATAAGAGCGAAAGGCAGGAATGGGATGCCGTAAGCCACATCGGTCAAGCGCATCAGCACGGCGTCAATCTTGCCTCCGAAGTACCCGGCAATCAGGCCGAGGTTCGTTCCCAAGAGGGCGCTGACTATCGCGGATAGGATTCCAACCGTGATGGTTATCCGCGCGCCGTGAAGCACCTGGCTGAAAATGTCTTGCCCCAGGCTGTTAGTCCCAAAGAGATGAAACACAGAAGGGGATGCGCTTCGGTCGACTGTTCCGCCCGGTAGGTAGGAGACTTCAAAGGGTTCGTATGGTGCAAGAGCGGGACCAAACAAATAGAGAAAGGCAAACAGAAGGATCAGGCCGAGGCCGATGCGCCCGAGGAGGTCGCCGACGACCGGAGAGAGGAAAGCCGTGCTCCTTGTCCATATGCCGGATAGGCTCGCCTTATCGTGTCTTAACAGGGGAGCAGTTATGCCTGCCACCGGGACGCTCCAGCCTCGGAACTCAACTGGCCAACCCTGTTACCAGAGGCTACCTCGAAGCTAACCAAGACCATAGTTAGCTGGATGTCGGGCATCGAGTCGCTGGCATCAGGCATACCTTACTCTAGGGTCGAGATACCCGTAAAGCATGTCTACCGCGAGGTTCATGACCACAATAGTGACGGCAAAGAGGAAAAATGCGCCCTGCATCAGCGGGTAGTCCTGGTTCACGACCGCGTGGACAATCTCCCTTCCGATCCCAGGCCAGGCGAAGACGTTCTCCAAGACAACCTGGCCCTCTAGCAGGAAGGGGACCATCACTCCGACATATGTCACCAACGGCAATAGTGCGTTCCTGGCCGCGCGGCGTACCAATTGGCTCTCAGAAAGGCCCTTGGCTTTCAGCGTCTCAAGGAATTCTTCTCCCAATACCTCTATCATGCTGCTTCGCATCAGCATGAACGTACTGCTTACCCTGTTCGCGACGATTACCAACAATGGGAGTGCCATATGCGCCGCGAAGTCCCAGGAAATCACCTGTTCCCAGAAGGACAGATTCGTCCCCGGCGATACCATGCCGCCAGAAGGAAACCATTTAAGGCTGAACGCGAAAACAAGCAGCGCTACAAGAGCTAAGAAAAAGTCTGGAACTGACCGGAACAGGAGGGCGAGTACCACGCCAGACTGTTCGTATTTGGAGCCGCGGCGCCACCCGGCCAGCGCTCCTCCCGCTGCACCTAACGTCACTATCATGGCGAGTGCTGGCGCCATGAGCACGAGTGTGTTCGCCAGCTTGTCACCAAGAATTTCCCACACTGTGACGCCCGCGGAGAAAGACCTGCCGAAGTCGAAAGTAATCATGTTCTTCATGTAATGCAAATATTGGAGCTGGAGAGGCTGGTCCAGCGCCCACCGGGATCTCTGTGTCATAATATCTGCCTGGGGCATGGCCTCGTTTACAAAGAAACTGGTGGGATCACCGGGGAGCGCCCGAACAACGGCAAAAATGATGCTCATTACCACCAAGACCATCAAGATCGAGTTGCCGACTCGTACGAAGACGTACCTTCTCATTGCCAGGGAGCTCCTGGGTCAGTTAGGTTGTATCCATCCGCCGAATTAGCCCGGTCAACTGTTCCAGCGACCTTATTCGGTTCCGGCATGGAACGCGTCCCCTTCCTATCCAACACCGTTTGCTCTCAGCCAAGCCGCCGGGTTGGGAGCATAGTCTCTCATGTAGTCGCCAGGTACCGTGATCCCCGGAATAGGCGCCCACCATACTTCGCGTAGAAGCTCGTCAGGATCGCCATACTTCGATGCCGCAACTCTCACTTCCGGATCATCCAGGGCGACCAAATGGCCGTTCTCGACCACACGAATCGTCTGCCCATCCGTGCAAGTTATCTCGTAAATGCAGTTTAGTAGGTGGACGTGCAAATGTCCATACGGGAGGCCCTTCTCCTTCGCCCACACTTCGGATGGACCTTGAATCGCTGTGCCAATGCCAATATGCACCACTCCGGAGCGGAGTCTTTCATAAGTGGTGCCGCATCCCGAAAGCATAAACGCCTTTGAAGGCCGGCGCATCTTAGGATTAGTCCCTATTCCCGTCTCCCACCACCAGAACAACCCCTTATCAGGATACTCAGGGTATTGAATATCTCGGGTCTCCTCCATCAGATCACGCCAGCTTTGACCGTATGTTCCGCCCCCTTGAATGGAAACGACCTTGCCTCCAGCGATTTCGACGCGGATATTCGGAAATGGAGAACTGCAATGATTGGTAGTGCCAGCGATGACGCCCGACGCATCCTCACAATGGCGGTAAAGCGGCGGGGTTTGCCGGGCGAAGAGGTGACCTAAGAAGGGATTAGGTTGGAAGAACGGATGGGATTTGGTCTTACCGTAGCGGGCAACGTCATAGTAATCTTCAGAGAGGGTGTAGCTTACCTCGGTCCCTTCGGGGTCGCTGATGTGCACCTTACCGCCCTTGCCTTTGTTCCAAATCTGGTCCCAGGCCTTCCTGCCAATAAGGTCCCACAGTTCATACGGAAAAGTTGCGGCAGGGAAGACTTCACGGGATGTCCAGGGGATACCCTCACTCCGATACTTTGTTTGATTCGGCGGGACTGCCAGACCGTAAATCAAGAGGTCATAGTTCTCGTCATCTGCGAGTTTGTCGGCCCAAGTGACCCGCTCAAACCATTTCCGGACGTCGTTCTTCTCTGGGATATCCCGCCAGTTGTATATGAAACCCAGGAACTCATCAAGCTCTCCCAGCGGACGATCGGCCCCCATGTCGATAACCACTACGTCAACAATTGCCTGCGCTCTGCTAATGGCTTCCCTGATAGCTGAGACTACTGCCGGGTCATAGAAGTTGTTTACTACCAGTAGCACGCGCTCACCGGGCGCCACGGCGTAACCCGCAGGCACTAACGAACCCCTTACCGAGGGTGCTTTGACTATATGTTCTGCGATGGTGCGTAAATCGGGGAAATCCGCCGGGACTCCGCTACGGATGTGCCCAGGCCTTCGAAAGTTCTTTTCGTCCACTTGACCCTCCAAGAGATCCGCTGGGAAGAGGGGTATGAAACAATGGACTACCGAAAAGCGCAGCGGCTGGCTTCACATAGAACGCGCATTTCGATTGTTGCCCCAGGGAATTCTCGAGGCTACTTGTAAAGCGATCCCGTCCAATAGGGATGCTTTGTCCACTCTTCAGCAACCACGAGCTGGACGCGCTTCTTGTAGTTTTCATCATTGGGAGATGGGTAATGGATGCGCCCTTCGCTATCCCAGGTGTAGCCGGCAGCCCGGAGAATATCCCGAGCTTTGCTCAGGTCAAAAGCGGGTGCGGGGACATTGGGGTCGTGCCAAGGGTGTGATCGTCCAAGATAATCCATATCCGCCACTTCGCCGGCCCCCTGTTCGGCCACCTTTACCACGTACTCCTTGTCGATGGCGCTTTGCAGGGCTTTGCGCAACTCAATGTCCCGCCATGGTAAATTCTCCACGAATGGCAGTAGATAGTAGCTGTTAGTCGTCCGCGCTTGAGCCACGGTGAGATGCTTCTGGCTGCCGAGACGTTTGGCCTGTTCCGGCGACATATTGACGTCGGTGAAGTCGATCTCTTTGCTTTCGAGCCGCCCGATGATGCTGTCCAGGTTCGGGATAATGAGCATCAACAACTCATCCACCTGAGGTGGCCGAAAATGATCCTTGTTTGCTGCCATTAGCAATTCTTGGTCTTTCTTGTAATACCCGAACTTGAAGGGCCCGCTTCCAATCGGTTGAGTAATGTTCACTTCGTCTGGGTTCTTTACCCCCTGCTCTTCAACGATATTCTCCCAAATATGCTTGGGAATGGGGAATCCGAATACGAGAGAAGAGGCGGCAAACGAAGCCGTTGGCTGCTTGGTTTCGATCCGAACTGTGTCCGGGTCGAGAATGGTTACGCTCTTGACCGGGCGCCAGGTAAGAGACATACCGGGCATCTGCCACTTCATCAAGTAGTCGAAAGTGAACTTGATATCTTCCACTGTGAGTGGCTTACCGTCATGCCATTTCTGCCCTTTTCTAAGCTTGAAGTCCCATGTCGTGGGGTTGGTGACCTTATAGGACTCAAAGACCCAGGGGACTAAATTCAGGTCCTTATCCAACTGGAAAAACCTGTCGTAGACCATCCGACCTTCGTTATTCCAGGTAGGCGAAGGGAGTGGATTCAACTTGCCTAGCCCGCGCATGGTGCCGTAAACGACCCTTTTCTTACCGGTCTTGCTCCGGATACCCTCGACGGCCGCGTAATAGTCCAACCCACCTACGCCGTTGTTGGGCATATTCACTACTCCGCCCCAGTCCTCGCCGTTATATACATGAATGAAATCTGGGGAGAAAATGTTAGCGTAATAATAGTCCTTGGCGAACACCTCAATGGCTTTCCAGACCAGATCTTTGCGCTTCTGAGGATCTGTTTCGGCTGATTGCATTTCTGCCAGCTTGTCGTAAACCGGATTCCTATAGTTGCCGAAGTTCCGGCCGCCCTCCTTGGCTTCGCTGGAATGACCCCTGCCAAATACCAGGTCTTCTGGGTCAACTCGCTCTGGACGTGAGTTGCTTACCCCCTGGTAAAGGTCACCGTAGGTTCGCGTGTTCACTAGGTCGAGCATCCGAGTCTGACTCACTGGGTTGGGCTTAACCTTGAACCCGAGCTTCTCGATGTCCTCTGCGAACTTCCGGTTCCACTCAGCCCCTCTCGGGTGCGTCTGTGTTGAGAACATAAGCTGTTGTTCGGGAATCCTCTCTCCCAAGACTGCGTCTACTCTGGCCGGGACCTCTGTGGGTACCGCCTTTGCCACCGGGGCTGCCGTCTCGGCCCGGCAACTCGCAGCGCCGGCTAGCACCAGCCCAGTAATCCCCAGCCCCGTTCTCTTGAGGAAAGCTCGTCTATCGATTCCCTCCAACCTGGTCACAGCCTCTCCATTTGTTTCCCTGGTTTCACGCCCGTCCAAAATAGCCTCCTTTTTTCAATAAAGGCTGGTCTCTATTAGACAGAAACACCTAAGAGCTCAGAACGCCTTGGCATACTGCATGGAATTCATCCTCCGTCAGGTAGCGCTTCTCTGCGATCTTCTTGGCCGCAGCTTGCCTTACCCGCTCGACGCTCTCTTGTGAGCAGTCGTAGCCCCACTCCTTCAGTTTGTACTCGATAGCGCCCCCAAACAAAGTCGTCGACCCGATAACGAGCCTGTGTACCTGCCCAACCAACTCTGGGACATAGGGAACATGGTCTTCTGGGTAACCCTGGCCGGCTGCCTCCAACGACCCGACAAGGTGTGCGGCCGATTCCTCCAGAAAAGCGTTGGCGCCGACCACAGCTTTGTTTGGCTGGCACCTTACACCTGAAACCCTCTCCACTAACTTGGATAGCTCGAACAACTTCCCCATCTTCATACCCGTATCCACTTGACGCAGGATCTCCAACGCTGCAACGACTTCCTCGAGAGCTGCGTTCCCTCCCCGGTCTCCCAAGCCGTTAACCACCACATCGCACCATTCAGCTCCTCCCTCGACCGCGGCCAAGGTATTCGCCGTTGCCATTCCGAAATCGTTGTGGCAATGGAAAAGGACCGGAGTTCCGCCAACCACTCGCTTTATCTCGGAGATTAAGAAACGGACTCCCGCCGGAGTGCCAATCCCGAAGCTATCGTACAACTGGATCCTATCAGCAGCGCCTTCCACGGCAGCCTTGCAGAACATCTTGGCCGTTTCGAGATATGTCCTCGTAACGTTCGGCCAGCCGTAGCCCACTCGGATGCCCTGGCTCTTGGCGTACCGAACTGTCTCCATGATCAACTCGCAAATCTGCTCCTTGCTGAACTCACCGGCAAAGTCGGACCATAGATCTTCACGGGCAAAAGCCAGTGCGACAGTGGCGCCGTCAACGCCCAAATCTGAAACTTGTCTAAGCTGATCCATCCATCGTTTGTCAGCATAGGGTGCCCAGCGAATGGCCCCGATGGCCGATTTCGGACAGTTGACGCCAGCTTCCTTGAACGCCTTTACGGTCTTCCTGCTCTCGTCCAAGGATGACCCCATCGGCATCTCGATCTCGGCTATGCCTGCCTCTTGCAGCTTAAGGGCGATCTCTAATCTGTCCTCGAGGGTGAAAATAACCCCGGGCGTCTCTTCCCCCTCTCTTAAAGTGTCGTCTCTTATATAAACCCTTTTGGGAAGGTTGGGCATTTGTTCCAGAACGCGAGCCTCGAAGTCGTGGGGACTTGTGTACCACTTTCCTGGAACGTGCCAGGGCCTTGAAGCATGCATTCCGAACCTCGACTTCTAAGCAAATTCACGCGGGTCGACGATATGGCCAGCGACGGCCGCCGCGGCAACCGTGGCCGCATTCCCCAGGTAGGTCTCTGATTCCGGGTGTCCCTGGCGCCCCTTGAAGTTGCGTGGACTTGATGCTATTCCAACTTCTCCTCTTGCGAGTAAACCTTTGTCCATGCCGCCGCAGGGACCACAACTAGGCGTGCAGATAACTGCTTCGGCGTCCAGGAAAACCCGGAGCAGGCCTTCTTCAAGGCAGCGCCCATAAATCTCTTGCGATGCAGGAATCACAATCAGCCTTACCCCTGGATCGACTTTCCTTCCTTTGAGGACTCTTGCAGCCATGCGTAGGTCCTCCAGCCTCCCGTTACAGCAACTGCCGATAAAGGCCTGATCAATGCGAATGCCCTCGGCTTCTCGCACAGGCCGACCATTCGACGGGGCGTAAGGGAAGGCGATGTACGGCGCCATTTTCGCCACGTCTAAAAAGTAAACATGCTCGTAGTCGGCGTCAGGATCACTCTGCACGACACGAAACTCTTCAATTGTCCGGCTCTTAACGAAATCAATCGTCGCATCATTGGGAGCCATTATCGCATTCAGCGCCGCCATCTCGATTCCCAGGTTGGCCATAGATAACCGGCTATCAATGCTCATTCCTTCAATGGTCGGACCAGCGAACTCGGCGGCCTTATCCGTGGCTACGCCGGCTCCCAACTCGGATAATATTCGAAGGACGATATCTTTTCCGACCACCATATCAGGAAGCGTGCCCTCGATAACGAATTTGACCGAAGCCGGCACTTCAAACCAGGTCTTCCCGTAAAGTAGCACTCCCTCGACTTCTATCAGTCCGATGGATGTCGAAAAGGCACCGAAGGCGCCGTAGGTACAGGTATGGGAATCTGCGGCCAGTATTACTTCCCCAGGTCTAACATGTCCCTTCTCTATCATCACCTGGTGCCCGATTCCGGTCCTCCCCATCTCGTAGAAAAGGATACCCTGCGACCGTGCAAAACACCGGAGGGCAAGAGCGTCCTCAGCTCTCTCCACGGTCCCAGGCGGGGTGCCGTGCTCTATCATGGCCACTACCTTGGCTGGATCGAGAACCCGCGTTACGCCAAGCTCCTCAAAGCCTTCGAAGAGGTGGCTCAACCTCGTGGCCAATGGATCGCACAGCCATATCCTGTCCACGTCAACTTCAACGGTTTCGCCAGGCTTGCATACGCGAATGCCGGCAGCCCTGGCCAGAATCTTCTCGGTAATTGTCATCCCCATCTTCTACCCCTGGAAACTATGCTTGCTCAAGGCCACGGGCACTACCCTCTCCTGATCGTTGTCTCTCTTCCTTAATCCTCTGTTTAACGTAGGGGATAAGTCCGCCCGCTATAAGAATGGCCAGGTTCGTCTTGGATAATAGCGCAGCCTTGATGGAATTACCCCGGGTTATGTTGAAAACCGAACCGCTCTCCAGGTCCAACTCAATTTCATCGCCTTCATCGACAGCTTCTGTTATGCCTTTACAGGACCAGGCTGGCAAGCCGTCGTTAATGCAACTCCTCAAAAACAGCGGGCTTAGGGACTCAGCAACGATTGCGCCGACCCCAGCGGCTTTCAAAGCGCGTACATGGTATCCGCCCCTGCTAGATCCATACCCGCAATTTGCGCCTGCAACAATGATATCTCCCTGACAGACCTTTGCAGGAAAACCAGGGTCTATGCCGATCCACGCCGACTTGGCCAGATCCTTATCCTCTACAGGACCGTGGGCAAAAATATGAGTCGGGGCCATGCGCTCTGAGTCGAGGTTATCTCCATATATCCAGACCCTCCCTCTCATTACCAGCGATTCCATGTACACTCCCAAAAAGCTCCAGAACTCTCTATCCGCACCACTCTCGCCGGGCACTGCCTCAGACTGCGCGGTTATACTCAACTGCTCGCACCGGCGCCAATGTAGCACGACAGAGCATCGCTGTCCAATAAACAACACTTATGGTAACGATAAACAGGGACTCTTATGTTGACTTCTCTTTTCCAACCAAGCAAATCTCTCCGCCCGTCTTGGTGCGCATCAACCACCGAAGTGGAAATACCGCCTTTTCACCATCCACGTCCAGACTCCCCGTTGCCGGATGTCAGAGCCCGGCAGCCGCCATTTCCTCCTTCAATGCTCTCAACATGCGGTTGGTGTCCCGCAGCCTGGCGGCGTAACTGGTCCATACATCCATCTCACCTAGCCGTTCATGTAGCGCGCGCACTCTTTTGAGGAGTTTACAGGCCTCCTGATAGTATGGGCGGCTACGCTGGGCGATCAGGCCCTCGGCACACTGCCTGTAGATTTCCAGGGCAGGGCGAGGCCGCGTCTCCTCGGCGGCTTTGGCCACTTCCAGTCTCGGGTCATGTTCGGAGAAACCATACGGTCGCCAGTGACCGCGTTCCTGCTTTTCCCTAACCGCTTCCAGGGCCAGATTGATCTCGCCTTCTAGTAAGTGGGCGCGGATGAGCGTGTCAGTGTACGGGCCACCCTTCAGGAAACTGACTAACGCTGGTCCTAGTGCCTCCCACCGGCCGAGTTTCTGAGCGAGCTGGCGTGTCTCTTTGTAACCCTCCAGGCTCGGGCGCATTCGGAAAAGCTTCTCTGCCATCTCCAGCGCAGAAGTATGGTCCTTGCGTCCTCTGTAATAGTCCCTCAGCCACTCGAGGACCCTTGAGTCCTTGGTCGTCTCCGATCGTTCCCGCATAAGAAGCTCAGCCGTGCCGCCGCGTTTGTGCTTGACGAAGATGCTAGCAAGGCTGATCAGGTCGTAGTCACCCGCGCGGCGGGCTTCCTCGGAGGCCTCTTCCAGCCGACCGAGGGTGAGCAGCCGGTCTACCAGGTCTTCCAGGCGCCCTACCTCGCGGCAGATACGTAGAAAACCTTCGTGATCCAGGGTATTCGCTGCCAGGTTGAGCCAGAACCCTCCATACTGCTCACGGCTCCATTTGGTGTACTTGTCCCCATCCTTGGCCATGGAGTCGCGGACCCAGCCTGCTACCATCCGCCGTTCATCAGGGGTCGCCAGCTCCAGGATAATCCCCGGCACTTCATCGCCCAGGTCGATCCCGCCGCTATCAATGTCATAGCGGTAGATCGCGAACACGGCCCGTAAGATAGACCCACGCGCCGCTGCGTCACTCTTGACGGCCCTTAGACATCCCCCCAGCCCGCTGGCGCAGTCATTGAGTATTCCACCCAGATCATCCTCCTCATCATGGGACGAGTCGTAGCGCTCCAGGACCACTTCAGCCACGGCCTCGTAAACAGAGGCCGCGCTGATGTGGTCATTCAGCTCGGCAAAACCATCGCCGGTTTCCACGATAGGGCGTAGGCGGTCCGCAATCTCGGCTTCGACACCCCGTTGGTACCCGTGTATCCTGAAAGCAGCGCCTGCCTGGCGGCGATACGTTTCCGGGTCCACCGGTGAGTTGCGCCGGCCCTGTTCTGGCGGCAACATCTCTAGAAGCGATTCCAGGTCAGGCTCCTGGCGCAGCATTTGCTTGATCACAACGATCAACTCGCCCTTGCTTCGCCGCTCCAGGGCCGCATCGATGTCCTCCAGCTTAATGAAGTCCTCCGGATGATGCGCCAACGCCAGCAATGCTGCCGCCACGTGCTTGCAACGTCCTCCACCCACGGGACATGAACAATGGGCCGCAGTGATACCTTTGGGGCCGAAGGACACCTCAACTCGGTATGGTTCAGGCTGGGAGCCTTCGCACAGTGCCGTGAGGGCCATGCCGCGTTGCCGGGCCTCGAAGATGGCGCCCTCCTGGTAATGCCGCCTGCCGCGCTCAAAGCTCTGTGCATCCACCCAATCTTGGATATCCTGGGTGTTTATCGCAGGAATGGAACTCATGGCTTCGAGCTCCAAGGCGCGCCTCCCGCCTCGGCCGGCTCCCGGGCCAGGTTTAGCGCCAGGAGGTTGGCCAGCAAGGTCGTGTCGTCTACATCGTGGGCCCATCCGTAGGCGTCCAGAACAGCACGGTCCAGGCTTTCGTGGGCCTGGGCCAGCCACGTAGGTCGGGCGTTGTAGAGATTCGTGAGCGTCCGCTCCTTCAGGTCCTCTTCTACGACGCCCGGTGGATTCAGCCACGCTTCTCTCAGCCGGTCGAGTTTACTGGCTGCCTCCGCGACAGCCTTCACTCGCGGGTCTTCCACGGGCTCCCGGCCCAGGGGCCAGGGGAAGGGGAACGTCTCAAAGGTGGTGGTGGGTGTATAGCGGGGGCGGCTTTCAAGCTGTGTCCCCATCCGCAATGCCCATAATTCGTGGACGCTCGAGTGAAGCACGCCGAAGGCGTAGTCATCGTCGCGGGCGAAGATGAACGTGCCCTGATTGCACAGAACGGTCGCATCCATCCAGACAAAGATACGATGTTTAGAGATACCTGGCGTAACCACGAAGCGTGATTTGCCTCGTATGGCGGCGCGCATGCCGGGGCGCGGCTCCGCATATTGCCACCATTTCTTTGCGTACGATGCCCGACGATTGAGTGAACGGACTGGATACACACATTGTCTCACGTATTCGAAGGG
>Ga0082335_1005921_pt1 | contig 16366 bp, 24 predicted proteins | sample Subgrocontami58m_FD_72375 | JGI IMG/M metagenome (GOLD analysis project Ga0082335, IMG submission 72375) | Subsurface groundwater microbial communities from S. Glens Falls, New York, USA - GMW37 contaminated, 5.8 m (SPADES assembly) (version 2) ... | reverse complement strand
CCGTCCTCACAAAAACCCTCCCCCAACTTTTGCCCTGTTAAAGCACTCCGTGCTATATTTTAACAGGTCAAAAGTTCGCAAAGCCGCGGACGTTGTGCGCCATAACAAAAAATGCTAGAATCACTCTCTAGTATTTTGTAATTATAAAGTTATGCCACCAAGAATAATCCGCGAAGAATCGGATGCCACAAAGATGGAACGCGAATTAGATGAGATAAGGAGGCATGTAGACGATGGGAATATAGGGGGCGGTCCCGATCACGTCCATGCTTTGAGAGATCAAGTCCGAAGAAAATTCGAGAGACCCGAGCAGCCTAGAGACTCCGGCGACGACGATAGCTACAGTAGGTATGGGTATTAATGATGTAAACGCATTTTTTGTTACGGACATACAACAGCGCGTTAGCGGTTCGCTGAGGCTCACCCAAGTTGACTGGTTGTGGCCTTTCGGCACATTATACAACCAGTCAACTTCGCCAACGCGCGGACGTTGTGCGAAAGAAAATTTTATTGTAGACTGCCATGCCAATATGCCTGAAAATTTCGATGACAAGATGGCAAGGCTGTGCGTAAGTCAATATGTGGATGTGGATCCCAGTGACCCCGCTTCTGTAAAAGCTAAACTCGATAAACTTAGTAAGCAAAAATGTTGCCATACTGGTTGTCATGGCTGTGTTGTCACCGTAAGAGCAGAATTTAGAAGGCACCTAAAAAATTTAAGCAAAATAAAATAAAATTTTCCATCGCACAACAGCGCCCATGCGGCCCCCCTTCTCGCCTTCATGCCGCTATTTGTTTTGATAACAAAAATTGGAAGCGGCATTCCGGCGGAGCGGGTCGCCCATATTTTTGCCTGTTTCACCGTTTCGCGGTATATTTTAACAGGCAAAAACATCGCATGGGCGCGAACGTTATGTGAAATCAAAAATCTGTTATTCTTTTGATATGAAAAAATTGGAAATCACTTATCGAGGAAAGCCACTTCAAATTTCGTATTTTCTTCGCCGCGGGCGAAAAGAAACAGTCCTTTACCTTCACGGCCTTGGTTGTTCAAAAACTGATTTTTTTAACGCTCTTCAAGTTGAATCGCTCCAAGCCCACACATTAATAGGGTTTGATTTTCCCGGACATGGTGAATCGAGCTATTCGGGAAATCTCGGAATAGACGATCTTGTGGAGATAACGAATCTTTTTGCTGAAAAATTAAATATCTATAATTTTGTCTTAATCGGACATAGCATGGGTGGGCTTGTCGCTCTGCTCTATGCTGAAAAATACGCCGAGAAAGTAAAAGCATTTATCAACATTGAAGGCAATCTAAACGCAGACGACTGTTTCTTTTCGCGTGAAGTTATTAAGCATGGCTATGACAATTTTGTAACTCATGGCTTCGATAAAATTAAGCAGGTAGTCGCGGCGAAGAAAAATACTGGCTTTCAGATATATGTTGGTCATCTGCAAAAAATGAACCCGCAAGCCTACTATGATTACTGCCCTTCCATGACAGAATATTCAACGCACGGCAATTTAATAGATGAGTTCATCGAGCTAAAGATGCCAAAACTTTTTATCTACGGTTCAGAAAATTCACATTTAGCTTATCTTGAACAATTACGCAATAATGGAATTCAGGTAGCAGAAATAACGGGCAGTAATCATTGGCCCATGCTGGACAATCCGCAAGAGTTCCATGAGGTGATTTCCAATTTTTTAAATAAGGTATAACAGATTTTTGACATCACATAACAGCGTGTATGCGGTTCCGTTCGTCGTCGTACCTCCTCCTCACTGCACCCATATTTGCTGGCTGTACCGCTTCGCGATATTATACAGCCAGCAAACATCGCATACACGCGAACGTTGGGGGCAATGCTCTTAAAGGTGTAGCTCTAGTCTAAATTGAAATTCAACTTAGCTGTTTTTTTGGCTATTGAGTGATGCTTCTAAAATTTGGTCAGCTCTTACTGCATCATCATCTATATATTCCCGTTTCACTGGCGGCATATATGTAGGCTGTGCCTTTGCATAAGACTGATTCAATGGTGCAAATACTCTCTGTTCAATCGTTTCATAGCCAGCTTTCAGCTTAAATGGAATATAGGACTGCATAACACCTTGCTGCTCACCCAATTTTAAGTGAAACTCATGACCGACCATAGCTAACGCTGTTTTTTGCTCTTCGATAGGCTTATCACGATTCTGTCTAAGTACGCTCAGCATTACATTTGCAGAATTCCTGATATTTGCAACAAATAAATCAATCTGAGCAGACAAAACTGCATTATAGTCTTCTTTGAAAAATTCAGCCATAGGATTCTGCTCTATGGCCTTTTGGCGGTTGGCCTTAAGATAGTCAATTAGCCCATCTCTGGCAGCTTCAATATTCTTAGCCAAAACATCATTGAATTTCTCAGGGCTATCACTAGGCACATCACTCAAATTAAGCTGAAATTCTGGAATTACATTTGGTGCCTCATTTGGTTTAAGTATTTCGCCAGCCATATATATTTAGTGGTTAAGTTATCAAAATATTATACCAAATTTTAGAAGAAAAAACAACCCCAATTTAGCCTTTTCACTTAAATCACCTTTAATCGCACTACCCCCAACAGCGCCTATACGGTTCGCCTCCTCCGCCTACGGCGAATCCGGCTCTCCCAAATTTGCCAGTGGTTGCCCGCCATGCGGCGGGCAGATATTATACCACTGGCAAACTTCGCATACGCGCGAACGTTGAGCGAAATAATAAAAAATTTGTCTTGCCATTACAACACAATAGTGCTAATAATTAACCCTTAACTTTTAATAAAAATTATATGTCTGAACGAGCAACAATTAGAGTACAACTTACTCCAGAATCGATAGCTAGGGATCCTTTTGCTGAAGCTCTTGCTGCTGCCACGGGTGCTAGGGTCACCGTAGATGATGTAGCTTCTGGCGTAGCAAGACTTGAGTGTCGTCCTGAAGATGTCCACTCCGTAAGAGCAAAAATAGCAGCAAAAGGATTAAGCGTGATAGAAGATTAATTCAAATTTTTTATTACATCGCCCAACACGCACTTTGCGGCTCCGCTCCCTTCGGTCGCTCCGCCCATATTTGGCGCTGGTGTAGCACTGCGTGCTAAAATTATACCAGCGCCAAACATCGCAAAGTGCGGAACGTTAGCTGAAATAACAAAATTTTGGTAACATGAACTTATGGAATTTTTATACCCACTAATCTTTCTAGCAATAATCCTTATCGTAGTCCTTGGTGTTGAGCTGCGACCTATCATAAGTCGGTTAGATAAGATTATTAAATTGCTAGAGAAAAAATAGAGATCTCAAAATTTCGTTACATCAGCTAACAGCGGCTTTGCGGTTCGGGTTTTGATGAGTTCGGCAGAGCCGTCCTCACAAAAACCCTCCCCCAACTTTTGCCCTGTTAAAGCACTCCGTGCTATATTTTAACAGGTCAAAAGTTCGCAAAGCCGCGGACGTTAAGTGAAATAAATTTAGCCCTTAATCTTAACCACATGAAAAACATTCTCATCGCACTCCTTGTAATCTCGGTAGGGTTCAATGTCTATTTTGCTATTCAAGATAGCGCAAAACCGTCTCCAGAAACTACATCAGTAGAACGCTCAGACCTTGGCATTTTTCAGCGTGAAGGCAATACATGGGTTTTCTATTCTGTAAAAGAAAACAAATCAAAAGAAGCAACAGGTCTTCGCGTTCCTGTGCAATCTAATTCAAACGTTCCAGAATGGCCGGAGGACATATATGCGTCACTCTCCTCTGATGGAAAGAAAGTTGCCTATATGCAAAAGCCGGCATGGCCACACCAAATTTATGTAGCAAATATCGATGGGACAAAAGCAACTGAGTTAGTAAATTGGGGCGCTGATTTCACTCCTACACATGCGGTTATAGAAAATCAGTTCACATGGTCAGAGGATGGGAGTGCTTTGTTTTACGGAATAACAAACGAGAATTGTGGCCCTGCCGGCAGCGGTGGCACGCTTGAAACAACATTATTCAAAAAAAATCTTGTTTCTGGAAACGAGGAGACGGTTTTGCGCCTTGAGCATAAGTGCGATGAATTCAAAATTGGTACAAAAGTTATTCCAGTTCATTAAGACGGGGCTAAATTTACATCACTTAACACGCACTTTGCGGCTCCGCTCCCTGTGGTCGCTACGCCCATATTTGGTGCTGGTGTAGCACTTCGTGCTAATATTTTACCAGCGCCAAACATCGCAAAGTGCGGAACGTTGTACGCCATGGCGGAACCAACGATTAACAGAAATTTTGGCGGCAAATATTGCAATGCATTATGCCAATACTTATAATGTCATCCTTTAACTAAAGGGCTATGATAACTGAAGGCTGTCCAAAATACGAAGAAATTGTGAGCCGTGGAATACCAAGAGGAGATGAGGCTGATTTTACTGCAAAGCACATAATGTCATGCTCAAGGCATGCTGCTGAATTAGTTGGTATGCGGGGAAAAATGGAAGAAGTTTTTGGTATTGTTGAGGAAGTTGGCAAATCAGTGGGCATGACCATCGACACAATTGAAGGCCCCGATTCTTATGGACTAAGATTGGAAAGAATGCATGCAATATTACATACATTTTGGAAACGAAAATAGCCGCCAAAATTTCTGTTCGCCTTCGGCGACGGTTCCGCCACAGCGTACAACACGCACTTTGCGGCTTCGCTCCCGATGGTCGCTACGCCCATATTTGGCGCTGGTGTAGCACTGCGTGCTAAAATTGTACCAGTGCCAAACATCGCAAAGTGCGGGACGTTATGTGCCATACTCACTACGGGAAATTTGAATAGTAAGGCAGGCGATGCCCTTGACAAATTATAATTAAATAGCTATGCTCAATTCCTTTAACTTTAAAATTTATGCCATTATCTGAAAATATAACCTCACGAATGCCTAAGGCTGCGGTAAGAATTGTCGCCGCTTCTCTTGAAGCAATAGGACCTACAATTGATATCGATCCTAAAAAAGCAGATAGAATAAGAAGCAGAGTCGAGGAAGTATTAACTAATATAGTTAATGAAAAGAAAACTGGTTTTTCTGGTGTTGTATCTTACAATACACTTTCAGGCGGTTTACGAGAAGCGGCTGAAGGTGAACGAGATGAAGAAATTTCAAATACTCTTAACGGGGTAGCACAAAGCATCGCCTGCCTTACTGGTCAAAAACCTGGTGGGAAATATGAACCTAGAGCATTTAGACCAAGAGGAGAAGAAATATAATCAAATTTTCCCTTCGTTCGTACAGCACATAACACGCACTTTGCGGCTTCGCTCCCGATGGTCGCTACGCCCATATTTGGCGCTGGTGTAGCACTGCGTGCTAAAATTGTACCAGCGCCAAACATCGCAAAGTGCGGGACGTTATACGCCATGCTGCCCAATCATGTTAAAAAATTTTTATGCCTAAAAAACTACCAGACGATCTCTTGAGTTATTGCCATTCATATTTCGGCAGTGCATTAACCTTGATAAGTCAGGTTGGAACAAAAGCAAAATTCATTACAGGTTTAAAGCTCGATAAAGGATACATCTTGGCCGCCCATTTTTTAATGGCTCATGGGACAGAATTGTACCTAAAATTATGCATCGAGTTACTTGGAGGCAAAGTGCCTACTGATAAAAACGGACACAACCTTAAAAAATTATTAACAATTCTGTCCCCTCTTTGTAAAAAGCATTATAAACATCCCCCATTCAATAAAAAACTTTCGACATTTATAGATTACCTAAATAGGAACACAAAATTTAGATATCCAAGAGACAAACAATGGAATCACATACCAGATATTTTCAAAGAAGCAGAAAAATGGTCGGCCAAAAAGGCAGGAAAATTTTTTAACAACTGGAATGAACTTAGAGATAGATTTAACGATTTAGGATACAAAATAGCGCATAAAGAAGGCTTTCAATGAATTGGGCAGCACAGCATATAACACTGCGTATGCGGTTACGGCTTGCTCCGTACCTCCGCAAGCCTCCACCCATATTTGCCAGTGGTAAGCACTTCGTGCAATTATACCACTGGCAAACATCGCATACGCAGGAACGTTGTACGAAACCGGATTTATTTTACTTGTATCGTAGTGAAGTTTGTATTAGCATCAACAGCCTTTAATCAAACTTTATGGCGTTAGATGATCATAGAGAGGACGGCCCTGATGAACCTCCAAAATTTAATCACGATACCGGACGTGGCTGGACTGAGGCTAAAAAACCAGGTGATAAAAAAATTTATAGAGGACCAATCCATAAAGTAACTTTCCCCCCTCCTTATCTCGCTTTCAATGAAATAGATGGGTGGATAGCCCTCGGCTACCATGCTATTGGTCGTGGTGCCGATGTTGCGACCGACAGAACTATTAGGGTATATAACTGGATTGATCCGGCTTTCAAGGCCGTCCTCGAAGCGAGCGGAGTTACATTCGAAACACAAGAGGATGGTTATTACGAAATCTAGAAAAATAAATCCGGCATCGTACAACAGCGCATACACGGTTCGGCATTTTTAATCGGCCGGCTACGCACGGCCTAAAATGCCTCACCCAACTTTTGCAATGGTGAGCACTTCGTGCAATTATACCATTGCAAAAGTTCGAGTATGCGCGGACGTTATATGAAATACATGTTTTCCTTTTGGGGGCTATCGCCCCAGCTTTTAAAAAGAATCAAATTTTGTTTTATTAATTGCTATTAAAATTATTTGACTAAATACTTAAAAATGGAATTCAACCCACACAACCTTATTGTACAGCTCTGCCTGAAAGGTATGGGGATGGAAGATGCGGGCAAAACTGAAGACGCCAGCACACTCTTTATGCAAGCTTGGGACGAAGCCACTAACGACTTTGAACACTATCTGGCTGCGTACTACGTGGCTCGTCAGCAAAAGGCTGTTCTCGATAAGCTACAGTGGTACGAAACAGCTTTGCAGCATGCGTTACGCATAGACGACATCGCGGTGAAAAGCGGATTGCCAGCTGTTTATAGGCACATCGCGAAGTGCTACGAGGACATAAACGACCCTGATAACGCAAAAAAGAATTATGATCTCGCTGCTTCGTTTAAGGGTAGCGTATCAGACACAGGGCCGTTTTATCATGGAACAAAAGCCGCTTTGCATGCGGGTGACCTACTCACAGCTAGGAACGATTCCAATTACACGTCTGAATTTAAAATGAATCATATTTATTTTACCGCTCTGCCTAATGGCGCCGGATTAGCCGCAGCTTTAGCCAAAGGTGATGGACGGGGACGGGTGTACATGGTGGAACCAACCGGAAGTTTTGAAAATGACCCAAACGTGACAGATCAAAAATTTCCAGGCAATCTCACGCGCTCCTATCGATCTGAAGCACCATTAACCATTGTTCGTGAAGTAACTGATTGGACGCAACAAACCCCCGAACAACTTAAGCAATGGCGCAAACGGATAGCCAATACTAAGGAAGATATCATTAATTAATTCCCGAGATATTCATACGCCCAAAATAAAAAACAAAATTTGATTCTTTTTAATAGCGATTTACTATCGCAAATCAAAGGAAAACATGTACATCATATAACAGCGTATATCTGATTACGGCTCTTACAGAGCCTCCACCCACATCGCTAGCGCGACATCAGATATACGCGAACGTTGTGCACTGTGGTGAAGAGTTTTATACTGTCCACAAATGAATAAAAAAGCAATTTTATATGCCGATGACGATTACGAGTCAATTGGGACTCTCCTGAGATTAAGAGCTCCCTCTTTATTTATCGGTCTTCTGCTCGGTGTTGGCATCTCGCTCGTCGTTTCTCGCTTTGAGGAGGTTCTTTCTCAAAATATTCAAGTTGCTTTTTTTCTCCCTTTCATTGTCTATGTTGCCGATGCAACCGGAGCACAAACTGCGTCGATTTACTCAAGAGATCTCAAATCGGGCAGAGCAAAATTCAGCAATTATCTGCGCAAAGAATTTCTTTTAGGGATAATCTTCGGAGTCGCATTCGGCATTTTTTCAGGAGCGATTGCTTTCCTATGGCTTAAAAATGACCTTCTTGCTTTAAGCGTGGCAACGGCCACATGTCTTGCTATCGCAGTTGCTCCCATTATCGCTCTTTTGATAACGTATGTTTTTCAAATTCTCCACGATGACCCCGCGGCTAATTCGGGACCAATCGCAACGGTTATTCAAGATGTGACAAGTGTCCTCATTTATGGAATTGTGAGCAGCATTATTATTTTGTAAAAATTTCCGCCATATCACACAATTTCAGAACAAAATGGCCACCATTTCCACTGAAGATTTTATCAAGGGTATTCCTAAGGCTGAACTTCATTTGCATATTGAAGGAACCTTTGAGCCGGAACTCATGTTTGAAATAGCCAAACGAAACAACAAAAAAATCAAATACCAATCCGTCGAGGAGCTGAGAAGAGCATACGATTTTGATAATCTCCAGGATTTCTTAAATATTTATTATGAGAGCGCAGGCGTTTTGATTGAGGAGCAGGATTTTTATGATATGACCTGGGCTTATTTTAAAAAAGTACATTCACAAAATGTCATTCACGCAGAAATTTTTTTCGATCCACAAACTCATACCGAGAGGGGTATAGAATTTCGCACCGTCGTGAATGGCATTCAGAGAGCATTGGAGGATGCCCAAAATAAGCTCGGAATAAGCTCAAAACTCATCATGTGTTTCTTGCGACACCTTGATGAAGAAGCTGCAATGAAGACCCTAGCGGCGGCGCTCCATTATAAAGACCTCATCACCGCCGTTGGGCTCGATTCATCTGAAGCTGGGCATCCCCCCTCTCAATTTCAAAGAGTCTTTGAGCGTGCAAAAAATGAGGGATTTTTAACGGTCGCCCATGCGGGAGAAGAAGGTCCAGCGGAATATGTCTGGCAGGCGCTCGATTTACTCAAAGTATCACGAGTGGATCATGGCAACCACGCCCTTGACGATGAAAAATTAGTGCAAGAATTGGTTCATCGTAAAATGCCATTAACGGTGTGTCCTCTTTCCAATCTCAAACTCAAAGTCATAAAAGATCTCAAAAAACATCCCTTGAAGGTCATGATGGACAAAGGTCTCCTCGTGACCATCAATTCAGATGACCCCGCTTATTTTGACGGCTATATAAATGAGAATTACTTGGCAATTGCACAAGCCTTAAATTTGCCCAAAGAAGCCATTTATCAATTAGCAAAAAACTCCTTCCATGCGAGTTTTTTAAACGAAAATACAAAACAGCACATGGTCTCAAAGATCGACCAATATGTAAGACGTATTGAAAACCCAGCATAGTTTTGTTACTTTATTGCTATATGAAAACCAACGTAAAAACTTTCGCTTTTTTGTTCGCTCTCGTTGCATTTTTTGGTTTTTCTCATACGGCGAATGCTCATCTCGCTCAGGCTAACGGCTTTTTGAGCGGTATCACTCATCCCCTCTTGGGACTGGATCACCTTTTGGCGGCGATTGCCGTGGGTATTATAAGTGCGCAGATTGGAGGAAAGGCTACAAAGAAAATTCCAGCGACGTTTTTGTTCTTTATGATTGTCGGCGTTTTGCTCGCTGTAGGAGGACTTCCGTTGCCCATGGTTGAAATGGGCGTTGCTCTGTCCGTATTGATTTTTGGTGTTTTCATCGTCATATCAAAAAAAATCCCAATGAATGGAGCAATACTCTGTATTGCGTTTTTCGCGATATTCCATGGCCATGCCCACGGTGAAGAAATGTCATTCGCAGCTCATTCGGCATTCTCCGTAATCGGGTTATTGTTCTCCACAACGCTCCTTCATATCCTGGGCGTGTTCATTGGTTCTGCTGCTCGTAAAGCGAAAAGTGCCTCGGCGGTACTTCGTTATACCGGAGCCGGAATCAGGTTCAAGTTTCGTGTTTCACCTTAATAAAATGCCTTTTCCCCACTTGGATGAGGAGCGGTTTTTTTCCGACACGAAGAGGCTTTTTTGGATCGAGCATTTTCTCATCGTCGACTTTTACTCCCCCTCCCTCCACCAGTCGCCGGGCTTCGCTCTTTGAAGAAGCCAGACCGCATTCAACAAGCAGTTCGAAAATCTGCCACTCCTCTTTTTTAAGTTTTTTTTCTTTTATCTCACTCGGCGCATCTTTTTTTTGAAAAATTCGAATAAATTCCGCCTCCGCGTGCATCGCTTCCTTTTTTCCATGACAGAGGGAGACGACATCCCGCGCAAGCGCCATTTTCAAATCCCGCGCAGGAAAATTGATACGATCCGTTTTCCACAGCTCGCTGAGTTGGTCGATCTCCGGCATGGTGCGACTCGAGAAGGTCGTGAGGTATTTTACGATGAGCGTATCGGGAATCGACATCACCTTGCCATACATTTCTGCTGGAACATCGTCCAGCGCAATATAATTCCCATAGCTCTTGCTCATTTTTCGCACGCCATCAGTGCCTTCAATGAGCCAGAGCGTCATGATGTCTTGTTCCGGTTGATCGTAGCGGCGTTGAATGCGGCGCCCCATGAGGAGATTGAATTTTTGATCGGTTCCCCCGATTTCCAAATCCGCTTTGATCGCCACCGAATCGTAACCCTGCATGAGCGGGTAGATGCTTTCGAGAATGGTGATGTCGTTATCTTCTTTAAGGCGTTTTTGGAAATCATCGCGTTCCAGCGCCCGTTGGATGGTGACTTTTGAGAGGAGTTCGTAAAAACCGGAGATACCGAGTTTATCGAGCCACTCACTATTATAGTGAACTTCCATTTTTTTCACGTCTATAACCCTTGATGCCTGGGCGAGATAATCCTGAGCATTCTTTTTGGTCTCTTCACGAGTGAGCGGTTTTCGAAGTTCATTTCGTCCCGTTGGGTCTCCTATCATCGCCGTAAAATCGCCGATGATGAAAACAACGGCGTGGCCGAGATCTTGGAAGGCTTTGAGCTTGAGGAGGGGTACGAGGTGTCCGAGGTGGAGATCAGGAGCTGTTGGATCGATGCCGAACTTTACGCGCAATTTGCGACCTTCTTTGAGGCGTTTTATTGCATTTTCACGCACGATGACTTCATTGACACTGCGGTCAAGCAGTTCTGAAAGAGGGTCGATTTTTAGCATAGAAATCGAGAACATCATACAAGAGTAGCACAAGAAAAAACACTTGATTTTATACCCCCCGGACATACCATGAATATGCTGATTTTCAGGAGAAAAATCCCCCTCTTGTGCTGGTCCGAAATGCGGCATATTTTACCGCCTTCGGAGGGGTCCGTTTTTCGTTTGCATTTAAACGAAAAGTGAGTATAATTTACCCCTTAATCTGTTGTCGTCAGCTGACAACTGCGGCTGAGCCGCGCAGTTTATGCTCAAAACCATCCTTCAAAAAATCGGTCTGTCCGACAAGGATTCGGAAGTCTACCTCGCGTGTCTGGAACTCGGGACACAACCGGCGAGCGTCATCGCTCGAAAAGCAGGACTCAAGCGTCCCACCACGTATCTCATTCTTGAAGGCTTGCTCAAAAAAGGCCTTGTGAGCGAATACACGGGAAGCAATGTAAAATATTTTACGGCGGTTTCTCCGGAATACCTCCTCAACTTTGTTGATAAGCAGCGCCGAGAGCTGACTTCCCACCAAAGGGAGCTTGAACAATTTCTTCCGCAGTTCCTTTCTCTTTCCAATCCCTACAGCATTAATCCCCGCGTGCGTTTCTACGAAGGTATCGAAGGCATCGAGCGTGTGATGGACGATACGCTGATGGCGAAAAAACCGGAAATTCTCACCTATTCCAGTATCGACCGATGGTTTTCGCGAGAAGATTTGAAACAGTTTATCACGAGTTACGGTCAGCGTCGCAGCACCGAGAAAAAGATTTCCTTACGGGGCATTGTTGTGGATACGCCTCTTGCCAGACAGTACCTTGAAAAAGATTATCCGGGTGATAGCGATATCACGCAGACCCGTTGGTTTCCCAACGATATTTCTGCCTTCCACAACGAAATTAACATTTACGATGATAAGGTGGCTATTTGTTCACTGGGCCGGCATGAGCTTTTGGGATTAATTATTGAGAGCGATGAAATTGCCGAAAGCCAGCGGTCCATTTTTGAGATGGTGTGGAGGGCCTCCGCGAATTTTTCCAAAGGAAAATAATTTACTTTTATTGTATGCCACCTGCCAGGGAACCAACATTGAGAGACCGTGCCGACATTTCCTATCCTGAAGACGCTCAGGGAAGCTGTCTTGTGATTGGAACCCCGCCGGCCGATTGTAGAGATGAGGCATTTCCCGTGGATATTGTTCGTTCCGTTCTGTATGCCGTATCCGAAACGCGAGATAGAATTCGTCCCAGAAAGCCCGGTGCAAGTACGAGAGTTGAGGTTTTCGGCGCGATACCCCGGGAGCTTATGAATGTGAATTCTCGCAGTGGCCCGGCTGAAGCCATTCGCGGCGCTCTCGGAGAGAGGCCAGCAGCTAACGGTGGAACTGAGGGTGAATCAGCCGTTCTTCTTGCCATAGAGGAAGAAAGAGCCGCAATGGTGGGGGCTATTGGTGACGAGCTCCAACTCGATGACCTTCACGTGGTGACCTTAACGCAAAAACTGAGGGATCCCGATGCACGTCTAGACTTTACGAACGCTTTCCGGTCAGCACGTGGGGAATTAGACAGGACTCTGCTCGTTGGAGAGAAAGGTCATGAACAACACACGGTTTTACGCCAGGCGCTCATTGATTTGGTCCCGGACTGGCAGAAAAAAGGAGTTTCGGCGGAGACGTTGGATCGGCTCATTAATTATGCCTTGGCTGAACTTTTGTGGATTATCCGTAAAACTACCAAGCAGATTGTTCTTTTCCATTATGTTCGAGAACATCGCTATCTCGATTTAGCGCGAGCCTACTTAGATGAAGTGCACGGATTGGGTGATAGTGATCTTGTCGATAAATACGTTACGATGCCTCCTCTAGTTGATGGGCTGAAGCTGCCTTCTGTGCTTCCTACTACGGACAGAAAAAGAAAACCACTCAGGAAATCGACCGTGCGCCTCAAAACCTGCGAACCTTACCGCGTTGCACCGAATCAAGAAGGACAAAGAGTGCTCATCTATCCTGCTGATTCATTGAAGGCTATTGATGAAAAACTCCATCGGAGCGATATTCCTGATCATGTACGCATCGATTATATTGAGAGGATGTTGGTCCCGATTCTCGTTATGGCTCGCAAATTAACCGAACAGCAAAATCGAATGCGCCGCGAATTTACGCAATTGCTTCCAGCAGGGGTTTTGGAAGATATAGACAAGATACCTGAGCATGAAGGAACTATTATTACGGCATTTCATGAATTGATAGTTTTACCATTGGGACAGGCTATCGATGAAGCGTTAAGAAGATTACGTAATCCTCCACCTGCAGGAGGAGGATTTGCCCCTGGCGGCGGTGGTGTAGGTGATGGGAGCAGTGCTCGAGGAGGATCATCAGTGGCCACAAGGTCAGCATTACGTGGAGTTTCTGTTCCCGCTGCACGACGAGGTGGCGGTGGTGATAGAATGGTCCTATGAGGCTCGATATTCTTTTACGTGAGAGATACCCGCAGTTTAGCAGGGCGTATTGGCAAAGGAGCATTTTGGGCGGTAAGGTAAAGGTAAATGGGAAGTCGGTTGGTTCTTCGCATGTCTTGGTTCAGGAAGATGCGTTGATCGAAGTAGAACCGGAAAAAAATACTCGGATTTTGACGGGGCAAACTTCTGTGGGAACGAGCCTGTCCCCTTTTGAAATTTTGTATGAGGATGAAGAGGTGCTCGTGGTGAATAAGCCGGCGGGAATCGTGGTGCATCCACCGGCAAAGTCAGTAACGCTCTTGGAGCTTTTATCTGAGCAGCAGCCGTTTGTGAAACTTGTTCACCGTTTGGATCGGGATACATCCGGCATTTTGGTTTTGGCGAAATCGCAGCAGGTGCATGCGCAGCTCTCAGCTCAGTGGAAGGAGCGCCGTGTGAAAAAAACGTATACCGTCCTTGTGAAAGGTAGTTTTGAGCAGAAGTCTGGGCGGATTGAGGCGCCGATTCACCGGAGTTTCAAGGATCGAAAAAAAATGGCGGTGAGCGATCGGCATGGGAGCCGAGATGCGGTAACGGAATTTGAGGTGGTGAAGAGTTTCGAGGACGTGAGTTTGGTGAAAGCGTTTCCTCTGACCGGCCGGACGCATCAAATTCGCGTTCACTTTGCTTCCATCGGTCATCCGGTGATTGGGGACGAAACCTATGGGGACGTTACCCTGAATGCGCATTTTCAGGAAAAGCACGGACTCGCGCGGCAGTTTCTGCATGCATCAAAACTTGTTTTCGCCCATCCAACGACCAAAAAGCGAATCACGATGGTGACCGAACTACCTGCGGACCTTTCCTCGGTTCTTAAATCTTTACGACTTCAACCTCGGAAAACAGTTGGCGGTGGCCTTTAAGTCTCTTATACCGTTTCTTCGCCTTCATTTTGAATGTGTGGACTTTATCGCCAAGGCCAGTTTTGACGACTTTTAATTCTACCATTGCACCGGAAAGGAATGGGGTTCCGATGTGGGTAGTTTTTCCATCAAACTTCAGGAGGACTTTATCAATCTTCACGATTTTTCCTTCGGCCTCAGGGAACTTTTCAACCCGGAGGATATCCTTTTCGTGAACCTTATACTGCTTTCCGCCGAGTTCTACGATAGCAAACATAGCGGACGTACTTTAATGGATTTGTGGGTTGAAGGCAAGTCCAATTATAGCCCTAATTATAGGCTTCCTGGGCCTTTTGGATTCCCTCTTTGAGGGCGATCAGGAGGGCCTTTATGCTTTGTTCTAGGGCTTTTTTTGCAATGGGTAATTCTTTTTTGAGAAAAGCGTGGAGGACGAAGGAGCTTAAGTCCTGTTCTTTGGCGGCACTCGCTCCCCTGCTCTCAATGCCAATGCGTACGCGCGGAAAATTTTTGAAACCAAGAGAGGTAATCACCGACTTCATTCCATTATGAGATCCGGCGGAGCCTTCGGTGCGAATGCGAATTTCACCGAGAGGTAAATCAATATCATCGTAGGCGAGCCAGAGATTTTCCGGGACGGTGTGGTAGAATTGCACCAGTTTTGTCACGGCCTCACCCGACCGATTCATAAACGTTTGGGGTTTGACGAGGATGAGTTTTTCCCCTCCAAAATCACCTTCGCTCATGAACGCGGTGAACTTTTTTTGGAGCTGGAAGGGTGGAAAGCCAAGCGTTTTTTGGAGGAGATCGAGGCAGAGAAATCCGGCGTTGTGCCGAGTTTTTTCGTATTCCTTGCCAGGGTTTCCTAGGCCAACGATAAGTTTCATAGAACTATTGTATCATTCCCATCGATACACAATAATCTGCTCACCGATTTTTATTTCATCTCCGAATTTCGCTCCCATTCGGCGAAGTTCCTTGCTCATGCCGGTTCTTTCTAGAACATCGTAGACACGCGCCACCGCTTCGGCATTGGCGAAATCGGTCATGACGACAATTTGTTCGATGCGCTTACCCTTGATTTCAAAGAGGCTGTTTTTTTTGCGTTGCTTCACGAGCCGCGCCGAAAAGGCTTTCGGATTTTCTTCGAGGTGAGGACGGAAAATCGTCATGGTGGGCGCTTTTGACACAGTCTCTTTTGGTTTCTTTTTCGTCTTTTCGAGGAGGTTCCAAATCGCGAAGAGGAGTTCCTTAAGGCCCTTTCCCGTGACGCAGGATATTTTCAATATTTTCTTTACGTTGCTGTGATGTTTTAGAAAATCTTTTGTGATTTCTTCGAGGGTTTCATCATCGATCGTATCGGTTTTATTAAAGACCACGAGCTGCGGTTTTTTGCCGAGCATTCGATCAAAAGCTTTAAGTTCGGCGTTGATCGTTTTGAAGTCCTTGGAAGGGTCGAGAGAATTGATATCGACGAGATGCACGAGCACGCGATTTCGGATGACGTGTTTGAGGAATTGAATGCCAAGCCCTTTTCCTTTGTGGGCATCCTCGATGAGCCCCGGGAGATCACACGCGAGAAAGTTTTGCTGAAGGCTTCCGCCAAAGGGTTTGAGCGTGACAAGACCGAGATTCGGGATGAGGGTCGTGAAGTGGTAGTCGGCAATCTTGGGGCGGGCATTCGAAATTCGGCTTATAAGGGTTGATTTGCCGACCGAAGGGAGGCCGATGATTCCAACATCGGCTACGAGCTTGAGTTCGAGTACGCACTTTTTTTCTTCTCCAGGCTCGCCGAGCTCTGCAAATGTGGGAGCCTGGCGGGTGGATGATTTAAAATGGGCGTTTCCAAAGCCGCCCTTTCCTCCGCGAGCGACGAGGAAACGGTCGCCATTTTTCATGAGGTCACCG
>Ga0082335_1005920_pt1 | contig 16368 bp, 16 predicted proteins | sample Subgrocontami58m_FD_72375 | JGI IMG/M metagenome (GOLD analysis project Ga0082335, IMG submission 72375) | Subsurface groundwater microbial communities from S. Glens Falls, New York, USA - GMW37 contaminated, 5.8 m (SPADES assembly) (version 2) ... | reverse complement strand
GCCTTTATCTGGGCCTATTCTTTTGAGTAAGCCTTTTTGTTTTAATTGAGCAAGATTCCACTCAATTCCCTTGATAGATATTTTTGTTTTTTCAGCTAATTCTTCTTGAGTTATCTTCGAATTCTCTCTTATTAATTGTAAAATTTTCTCCCTAGTTTTCTCCCTAGTTTTCTCCCTAGTTTTCTCCCCTGCCAATATTCCCGCTTCGTCATCACTAGGTCTAAATAAAGTTACTGTAAAAAACCCGCCTGACTCAAACTCAGGTTTCTTTAAATTGAGTTTAGCCATTGCGTCCCTAATTCTCCCGATGCCCGAGCCAACCTTTTCTACCAAGTTCAGCCTCTGCAGCAAATTAAATATCAAGGGATTTCTAGTGCGGCTTTTCTTCCCAAATTCTTCCTCCCTAATTATCAGTCCGCCGGGGTTGCTTATTTCAACCCGGTCATCAAAAATATCAACTTGAATATTTGCTCCCTTTTCATTATAATCTCTATGGGCTATTGCATTCACAATTACTTCCTTTAAAGCATCATCTGGAATTTCCAATATCTCCTTTCTAGGTCCAAAACCTTCAATTCTATAAATTAGTTTAAGATTTTTGCGCAGAAAATTCATAGCATCATTATAATTTGAATGAATATCCGAATGAAAGTCTTTTCTGTCAATTATAAATGTTTTATCGGCGCCTTTATACAAAACACAAGTAATTATGGCCTGCCTAAAAAATATTTCAACATCTTTGCAAAAAAATAAAACACCTGCATTCTTGAATTTTCCACTCTCAGACGTAACTCCGATGTTTCTAAGAATAGCCTCATCAGATATTGTTGGGGATATCTTTGCTTTTTCCAAAAAAGTATTGAACTTTTCTTTGTCAAATCCGTATTTAAATGTAAACTCTTTATTAATCACGTCATCAAAAAGTATTTTTCCTTCTTTATTAAAAAATTCCCGTATTTCATCAGTTGATAGCTTTTGAGAATTGCTTCCCTGCCTTAGAAAGAAACCTGCTGAACACCGATAAGGCTTATTGATTCCCTCCTCTACCTCAACAATCAAAACCTCACCCATAGCATCGAGTTTAATATTAATTGAAGGGTCGCAGTTTCTTGCCAAGTCCTGAATTTCAGATTTTAGTTTATTAGTTATCTTGATGCCTTTAACGTTACTTCGATCATTAACACCAATAAAAATTCTTCCGCCTTCAGTATTCGCAAGAGCAACAATTTCCTTGCCTAAACTTTTAGACTCGAAGTTTTCTTTAAACTCTAATTTCAAACCTTCTCCCTGTTTTAGTAAAAATTCAAACTCTTTTTTATCCATAGTTTCAATAAGATTCCTATGTTTTAAAGTTTAACTATAGTGCAAGACATAAATAATTCCCTAAGGGGGAACCTAAAAATAAGTTCTTAAATTTTAGATAAAGTATAGTTCCATTGTGGATTAACTTTATGCCTTTCAAAATTAATTTTTTCAAATTCTTTATCTGAAACTTTTTGTTTTAATTCATAAATCTTCTTATCCATTTTTGCTTTTATTTTTAATCCTTTTTTAGTTTTGGTTCCTTCAATTAGATTAATAATAATTTCATAATTTATTAATGGCTTTCCTCTCCAGTTCATGCTAATAAATGAAAACATTTTGTGCTCAATTTTATTCCACTTGCTTGTTCCGGGTGGAAAATGACAGACAGTAATTTTTAATCCAGTTTTATTTGCAAATTTCTGCAAGTAAAATTTCCATAATCTACTACGGCTTGCATTACTTCCTCCCCCATCTGCACAAATTAATAATTCTTTGGTATGGAGATAATTTTTCTTTCCAATATTATTCCACCATTGTCTAATACTTTCTACAGCAAATTCAGAGGTATTGTGGTCAATTCCTACATTAACAAATCCGTTGTTCATGTTAATATCATAAATTCCATAAGGAATTGCTTTGCCTTTAGCTAAAAACCAGAAATCATAAACATTAACTATTTCAGCCTTGCCTTTCTTCATCCATTTTCTTCCAGAATTCTTAAAATTACCGACGAGTTCCTTCTTTTTTGCGTCAACTGAGATTACAGGTATATTTTTCTTTGCAAATATTTTTACTATTTCATTTATATACCTAAATTGTGAATCTCTTTCTTCTGAACTTCCACTTTCTTTTGATTTAATATTTGCTTGAAGGCTATATCCTAATTGTTTTATAATTCTCCCAACGCTATCTTCAGAAATATTTTTATTTTTATTTTTTAATTCCTCTGCAATTGTATAAGTGGACTTATTAGTCCACTTTAATTTGCTCATTGGGTCTCCAGCAGTATTTTCTTCTAAAATGTTTTCAATTTCTTTTTTAACTTCGGGATTTTTATCTGCAATCTTTTTTCTTCCGCCCCCCTCTTTTCTTAATCTGCCCATTTCACTTTTTATATTTTTTCCAGATTTTATCTCTTTTATCCCTTTTCTGATAGTGTCCATAGCTCTTCCAGTTAATTTATTTATCTTGGAAATCCCTCCCCAGCCTTCTTCTATTGCCCAAAGTCCAAGATAATTTCTTGAATCAACTTCATTAAGACTAGAAAGATATTTCAATTTTTGTCTTACTAACTCTGCCTCTTTTTCCATTCTCTATTAAGGAAAAGAGCCTATTTAAACTTTACTAAGTTATTTTGCGGTAAGCCCTTAGAACGATTTGTGGCTCTCAGATTGGAATGGGGAATATAGTTAAAGAATCAATGTACGGTTCTCAGTTTGGAATCCTTAACGGAGCAGTAGAATCAAGAGGCAACCAGATTGGAGTATTTAATGGGACAAATGACCTGAAAGGTTCTCAATTTGGAATAGGAAATTCGGCAAGAAACTCAAGAGGTTCACAGGTTGGAGTTGGAAATATCACCTTAGAAGAACAAGTAGGATTGCAGATAGGAATAGTCAACTTTGCCGGAAGAGGAAATCACACCCAAGTAGGATTGCTTAACCTCAGAGGTTCTGAAGGAGATTTCACTCAGATAGGGTTAGTTAATTTTGGCGGGCGCGGCAAGTGGTATGAAAAAGTTTCTTTTTTTTATAGAAGTGGAAGAACAAAAAAGCCAGTTGAAACTCCGGCGCAATAATTCTTAATATTCGCCCAACCACCCCATATTTTGCCATAACCCCTCATATGTTATCTGCAATAAGATAATTTTTCAGAATTGGTGGTGGCTAATAGATTCTCTTTATAACTCAAAAAAATAATGCCCTCGTCTCCCTATCCCCCCATAAAGTATGTGCATAAGGTTAATTTGATTGTCCATTATCACCTAATCAAGTTTCGCATATTCGGCGGCAATAATCAAGTTTAAAAACTTGCTAATTTCATTATAATTCATGGACAAGAAAGAAAAATCAGAAAATATAGAACATCTTCCCACACTAAATGTAGGCATGGTGGGTCATATCGACCACGGCAAGACCACTCTTCTCTACAAGCTTACTGGAAAGTGGACAGACACTCACTCAGAAGAATTGAAGCGCGGAATCACAATAAAGCTCGGATATGCTGACTGCATTATAAAAAAAGATAAAGATTACAATCTTGAATCAGGTAATCCAGTCAGATACATCACATTCATCGACGCGCCCGGACACGAAATGCTGATGGCAACAATGCTGTCAGGAGCAGCATTGATTGACGCTGCAATTCTCGTAATTGCCGCGAATGAAGGAATAAAACCCCAGACAAAAGAGCACTTGCTCGCGTTAGAGGCAAAAAAGCTGAAAAATATAGTGATAGTCCAGAATAAGATAGATTTAGTTTCAAAGGAAAAAGCGCTGGAAAACTACAATGCAATAAAAGAATTTGTTAAAGGCACGATAGCAGAAAATTCTCCGATTATTCCTATCTCAGCCCAGCAAGACATAAACATAAACAGGATACTTGAAGCATTGTGCAGTATAGAAATTCCAAAGAGAGACTTGAATTCAGAGCCGGTATTCGTAATAGCAAGAAGCTTTGATATAAACAAGCCAGGAACAAAAATATCAGATTTAAGGGGCGGAGTTTTGGGGGGCGTGCTAAAAAAAGGAAAAATAAAAATCGGAGATGAAATAGAAATAAAGCCAGGAATATCATTGAAAAAGGAAAATCAGTATGTCTACGAAACAATGTACACAAAGATATCAGGAATTTACAAGGGAAAGTATCCTGTTGAGAAGGCAGAGCCGGGCAGTTCAATTGCAATTGAAACAGAATTGGACCCCCTGCTGACAAAAGCTGACGCTCTATCAGGATGCGTCTCAAGCATAAAAGGCAAGCTTCCAGAAATATCAAACAGCGTAAAGCTTAAGTTCACTCTGTTTAAGGAAGTTCTGGGAATGACTTCAAAAAAAGAAGTTGAGAATATAAAAATGTCAGAGCTTTTAATGCTGAACATAAATACTGCAATCACTGTCGGCGCAATAAGAAAGATAAAGGGGAACGAGATAGAGCTCTCCCTGAGAATTCCAATAGTTCCATTCACGGGCGAGAATGTCGGAATCGCCAGAATGATTGACAGCCACTGGCGATTGATTGGATTTGGCGAGATACTATAATCTGAATGAAAGTTAATCTTAATTCGCGTTATTATTGGAATGAAAAAAAGTTTAATGAGCTTTCTTTACAATTAATCACCCCCCATCTATAGTGCAAGACATAAATAATTCCCTAAGACTTTTATGTCTTCCCCTATCTGTCAGAAATTCTCACTAATGTTCGAATTTCTGAACACCTCGAAAATGCCGAAACCATTTTCTTAGTATCAAAGGCACAAATAGGGGAATTATCAGTGTCCTTTGCTATAATCTGCTACAAAAGGTGTGCATAAGGATATTTTATTTTTAGAAATATCGGAATAAGTTAATGTTAATACTATCAGTTATCTGCAACAGGATAATTTTTTCAGAATGGGTTAGTGGTTTATAGATTTTCTTTATACTTTTTATTTTCCCAAATAACTCTTTAATTGCCTCCCCCCATAAAGTATGTGCATAAGGTTAATTTGATTGTCCAAAATATCGGATTATTGAGCAGAGATTTGTAATTTAAGCAGAAATTCCACATGAGCGAGATGTCCGCTTATGTACTGTTAGCGGTCATCGGGGTCATCTCTATAGTCGGTCTGATTTGGATGTGGAAGAAAAAGAAGTATAGAAAGGTTTAAATCCAAAATAAACATGGGATTGTAATGGAAAAGAAAGAAGATAAAAAGGCAAAATTTCTAAGGATTTATGCTAATATTCCGGAAAATTTAAGAAAGGACATAATCGCATTAGTTGATGAAAAAACATATACCTGGAACGCCGCTTATTTTGAAATAAAGAATAAAACCCAATTAGGAGGAAAGATATTAAGCGTTTTGGAGGAAACAAAAGTAATATGACTGAAAAAGAAATTCAAATAAACGAGAAAATAAAGCAGCTGGTAATAGCCAGAATAGAAGCACAAATGCCATCAAACCTTCGGCTTTCAATGGGTTTCGGAGGGAGTATGACCAAAGAGGAGATGATAGATCATGTTAAAAAAGGCGATGAACAAGGAAATCATATTGTGACTATGCACATCAACTTTATCAAAGCTATAACAAGCGGAAAGCTAATAAAAGAGGTTAATTCTGTTTAAGATGCAGAACGGTTTGATTATAACCCTCCCAAGATGGGATACTGCAACTGAGTATTTAGCTTATTATTCTAAGTTCATAATAGATGAAGCAGAAGAGAAGAATTTCAAAATAAAAGAGATTGCTGATACAGATCTTAACATGAAAAACTTTACTGAAATTATTAATAAATTAGACTATAACTTCATTGTCTTCAGTGGGCACGGAACACCAAACTCAATTTTTGGGTACAAAGAAAATATAATTGTGAAAATCGGCGTAAACAGCGAAATCTTAAAAGACAGAGCAATATATGCCCGTTCATGCAATGCCGCATCCGTCTTAGGAGTTGAATGTACAACTAATTCTAAGGGAGCATTTGTTGGCTATATCTTTCCTTTTGTCTTTTACATAGATGAAAGATGGAGCACAAAACCCTCAAATGACAACACTGCAAAACTCTTTCTAGAGCTATCAAACCAAGTTCCGATTTCTTTAATAAAAGGAAATTCAGCAAAAGATTCAGATTTTAATTCGAAAAAACAGATCCTAAAAAATATAGACAAAGCTTTAAGAAATCCTTCTGAACCAGAAACCCCATTTATTGCAGAGGGATTATGGAACAACTATCTTGGGCAAGTCGTTCTTGGCAATGAGAACACAAAATTATAGGCAGAAATATTCATTTTATACCTTGACTGATAACTTTACTTCCTAGCGGGGATATTAGTTCTATTCTCATAAAAGGATAATAAATTTTATTTCCCCTCTTCAACATCAAGAACAGGAACCCTGACTAAATCGGTTACGGCATCGCCTGCCTGAAGCCTTATGATTCTTACTCCCTGAGTTGCTCTTCCCATTATTCTTATATCCTTGACATTAGTCCTGATGACAATTCCTTTTGAAGTCGTAACTATTATTGAATCGTGCTCCAACACAGACTGGCTCGTTATAATCTCGCCAGTCTTCTCGCTGACACGCAGGTTTATAACCCCCTTTCCTGCTCTTCCTGTAAGCCGATAATCTTCAATGGCGCTCCTCTTCCCGTATCCATTCTTAGATATAGTCAGCACAGAAAACTTTTCAGAATCCTGCAGAGGCAGAACTTCAAGAGAGACAACTAAATCGTCCTTCTCAAGCTTTATTCCTCCAACTCCGTAAGCAGTCCTTCCCATTGAACGAACCTCATCTGAATTAAATCTAATTGCCTGTCCCTGACGGGAAACAAGCAAAACTTCCTGCTTGTCCCTGACTGGCTTTACATCAACAAGCAAGTCATTAGTTCCCTCAAGCTCAATTGCCTTAATTCCTCCCTTTCTCGGCGAGTTAAATTCCTCTAATTTTATTTTTTTCACCTGCCCAAGCTTCGTAGTCATAAGCAGATAATCCTTAAACTCCTTAACAGCAATAACGCTAGTTACTTCCTCTTCTTTCAATTCAAGCATGTTCACTAATGCCTTGCCTTTTCCGTACTTTGCAATTTCCGGAACCTCGTAAGCTTTCATCCAGTGCACTTTTCCTTTATTTGTAAACAACAAAAGGTAATCATGAGTAGAGCAGGTTATAAGATTCTTGACAAAATCCCCTGTGGCGAGTTCAGTTCCGATAACTCCTTTTCCTCCGCGATTCTGCTCCTTATACTGCTTCATATCCATTCTCTTGCAGTATCCCTTGTCTGTAATCGTGATAACAACATCCTTCTTATCAACTAAATCCTTCTCCTCCAGATCTCTCACTGTTCCGGTTATGCTTGTTCTTCTCTCGTCCCCGTAATTTCTTTTCAATTCCAGCAGATCCTTTCTTATCAGTTTCAGAATTTCTTTTTCATCCTCAAGAATTTTCTTCAGCTCCCTAATCAGCTCTTCAAGCTCGCCCCTCTCCTTTTTCAGTTTCTCCAACTCAAGAGAAGTAAGCTGGGAAAGTTTCATGTCTAAAATTGCCTGCGCCTGCTTCGGGCTCAACTCAAATTTTTTCTGCAGAACTTCCAACGCCTCAGTCACTCCTCTCGATTTCTTAATCAGCGCAACAATCTCGTCAATATTTTTCTGCGCAATCAGCAATCCAAGAACAATATGAATTCTTGCCTCTGCTTTATCCAAATCAAACTGCGTTCTTTTTCTTATAACTTTCCTTCTGTAATCCACATAAACTTTCACAATCTCCCTAAGATTCAGCTGTTTCGGCTGCCCGTTGACGAGAGCAAGCATGATTGCGTCAAAGCTGTCCTGCAATCGGGTAAACTTGTAAAGCCGATTAATCGTAAACTTAAAATCGGCACCCCTTCTCAACTCCACAACAATGCGGATTTTTCCCTTTGCGGATTCATCTCTAATGTCTGAAACATCGGGAAGTTTCTTGTCTCTGACAAGGTTAGCAATCTCCTCGACTAATGTCGCTTTATTAACCTGATACGGAATTTCGGTGATAATAACCATCTCCTTTCCCTTTTCCTCCTCAATCTTCGTCTTTCCTCTAACAATAAGTTTGCCTCTTCCGTTAAGATAAATCTCTTTTATATCCCCCGAAACCTGCCCGCCGGTAGGAAAGTCAGGAGCCTGTATAATCTTGATTAACTTTTCAATTTCAATTTCAGGATTGTCAACATACGCAATAATAGTATCACACACGTCAACGAGATTATGGGGAGGCATATTTGTCGCCATTCCAACAGCAATTCCAGAAGCTCCGTTTAACAATAAATTTGGAACTTTCCCGGGCATTAATTCAGGCTCTTCAAGAGTGTTGTCAAAATTAGGAAGCATTTTGCAGGTATTCTTGTCAATGTCTTCAATCAGCTCTTCAGTAAGCTTTTCCATCTTTGCCTCAGTGTATCTTTGGGCTGCTGGAGGGTCATTATCAACGCTCCCGAAATTTCCCTGCCCAACAACTAAAGGATATCTAAGAGAAAAAGGCTGAGCCATTCTTACTAGAGCATCGTAAACAGCCATGTCTCCGTGGGGATGATACTTACCTAAAACATCTCCAACTATCCTTGCTGATTTTCTTGTTGGCTTATTATGCTGTAATCCCAGTTCATTCATCGCCCAAAGAATCCTTCTATGAACAGGTTTCAGACCATCCTCAACAGCAGGCAGGGCTCTTGCGACAATAACTGACATGGCATAATTAATATAAGCGGTCCTCATTTCTTCAGAAATTTCAGCATCAATCAGCTTCTTTGCTTCAATATTTCCTTTCATATCTTCTCTTCTCTTTGCAAGATTCTCGCTGCTTATTCCGTTCCCGTTTTCTTTCTTTTCTTCTTCTGCCATTATCTCTTAATTTCCTCCAGATTTTCGCTAAGATTTACGTATTCATCTGCCAGTCTTTTTAGTTCTCTGCTTATTCTTCCTTCAAAATTTGCGACTATCACCCTTTTGCCATTATCTTTCATTCTGATCAGACAATCCATCAAATCCTTATCCCCAGACAACAAAATAAAAGCATCATAATTATCTGACAGTCCGTGCCATATTATATCAGAAGCTATTTTAACATCAACTCCCTTCTCAATAAGTTTATTATTAATTTCCACAAGGGGTTTTGTTATAACTTCAAAATTTAAATTAAAAGACAGGCTGTCCAAAAATGCTCTTTGTTTGTTTATTTCTTCTGTTTTTTTGTCAGAACCCTGAATTCCAGTGTAGTAATAAACTCTTATTAATTTATAATCTTTAGACAGGAATTTAATAAGCTTTTTAAAATCGATTTTTATTCCCTCATTTTTTGCGCAATGAAACAAATTCCCTCCATCAATAAAAATCATAAGCCTGTCAGAAAAAATATTATTGGGGACTAGGGATTGCTCCCTATCCCCTCTAGTATTACCATTATCACAGGATTCTCTTGTTTTTAAATCTTTTTCTTCGCTCATTTTATGTTATGCGCATAATCTTTCTAATTTATTTAGATAACCTTCATCAGCAGGTTTTATCCCATGAGATTCATCACTCAAAGGTTTAAATTTTATTTTCTTTCCTCTTAGCTCAAGATTCAGATAGTGAGCTGTCTTGGAAACATCTTCATCCAGAGGATAAAAGTGGCAGATTTCTTTTCCTTCCAAACCAGTCGGATATTTTAATACAAAATTTCTCGCAGTTCTCCCAGCGTAAATAGCAATTGTCATTTCTTCCTCTTGACTTTAGATTTATGCATTACCATAATCGGAAAAGTCATATTTTCAAAACTGCAGTTATCGCAGTGCCATCTCTGAATTATGCCGAATGCGTTTCTCCACCCCTGAATCGGCTTTACCTTTGTAGATTTGCATCTCGGGCAAAAGTATGCTTTTACTTCATTTTTTTCCATTTTTATTATTTTCCGAATTACAATTGGGAAATGCGCGGAGTGCGAAAGTTTTGATTTCGCTATATTTATTTTTGATTCTGAAATCAAAACTTGAGTTGGGATTTTCGTTAGACATCTCAAACCCACAAGGTCGTCAAACCTCCAGTTTTTCAGACTGGTGCGTACACCGATTCCGCCAACTCCGCTTTGCGCCCAACCAAAAAGTTTATATACTTTCTGAACATAACCATTTTGTAAGGTTGTCATACAGTTGCGTTTGCCGGTTTCATTGAACCCGCATTTTTTATTTTTCTTTTTTCTCATGTTATGCATCAACCTCACTTCCAGATAAATAATCATTTAATTCCGGTCTCCTCGCTTTTGCCATGGAAACTAAATCCAATATCCTTTCCCTTTCATATCCTGCATGAACATCATCTCCTAACAGTTTTTCCGCTCTTTTTAAAAGTCCAATTACTTTAGCATACATTTCACCACTAACTTGCCCTCCCCAAATTAAATTAGTGTTGGTACAGCTATAGATTGCTCTTGACGAATTGTGAATCATGCTAACAAGTTTAGTATTTAACCCGGATATTCCAGCTAACTCCAAAGTTGCTTCTAACCTGCCCGCATTTTCCGATAATTGCAGAAGATTTCTGTCTAACAATCCTTTCAATTCAGGATATTTCGTTTCTCCCATTTTAGCTAACATTCAGTCTTGCTTTTAATTCTTCTAAGTCTATTGTCCCACTTTCACATTCCCTATAGCTGTCGCTTTCCTCGTGATGGGTCGAAATTTCTATAATCTTGCTTGTTCCGCTCAGGCTGGCAAACTGGTGCTTCTCGTTTGGATTTATTCTTATGCTCTCTCCCTTGTTCAAAACCATCTCTCTTCCTTCTACTTTCATATAGACTTTTCCTTTAAGGACAAAGAATGTTTCATCCTTATTTTTGTGATAGTGGTAGCTGCATGCGAATCCGGGCTTCAAAGTAAGAATCTTGCCGCAGTACTTCTCTGTGTTTGCAAGCCACTCTTCCCTGCCCCAAATTTTTTTATGTATTTCCGCTACCATGTTATGCTGCCTCCTGATAGCATATAATCCCGTACCTAACTGCTGAAAAACCATCTTCTGGTCTAATTTCTTTAAAATTAAATGGCAAATGGCGGGGCATTAAAAAATTATTTATTCTTGCAGCCCCCAAAGAATCGGAAGTTCTTACAACAAATATTCCTTGTGGACGCTCTTTTAAATATCTGTTTGCTTCTACTTCTAGTGCTGCAGGTTCAATCGGTTCTTTAACATCAACTATCTTTGCGTTATCTAAGCTCATTTTCACAAGTCCAACTCCGCATATTTTGCATTTTCCTCGATAAACTTTCGACGCGGTTCGACCGCGTCGCCCATTAATATTGAAAACGTCTCATCCGCTTCAACAGCGTCCTCAATTGAAACCTGCTTCAGTATTCTCGTCTTCGGATTCATAGTAGTATCCCATAACTGGTCGCCATTCATCTCTCCCAGCCCCTTAAACCTCTGAACATCGCACTTCCCTCCCAATTTATCAAGAGTTTTCTTCAGCTCTTCATCAGAATAAACATAATAATCACTCTGCCCCTTTCTAATTTTGTATAAAGGAGGAACAGCAACAAAAACATGCCCAGCTTCAATCAGCTGAGGAGTATATCGATAAAATAAAGTCAGCAATAACGTTTTAATATGCTGCCCGTCAACATCAGCATCAGCCATAATCACCAGCTTTCCATATCTCAATTTCTCAATATTAAAACTATCTCCCACACCAGTTCCCATTGCAGTCAGAAGATTGGAAATTTGCTCGGATGCAAGTGATTTTGCAGGATTGCTCTTTTCAACATTCAGTATTTTTCCTCTAAGCGGAAGTATCGCCTGGGTTTCCTTGTCTCTCGCTAATTTCGAACTACCTCCGGCGCTCTCGCCTTCAACAATATACAATTCGGTTTCTTCCTTTTTTCGAGATGAACAGTCAGCAAGCTTTCCGGGCAGTCCGCTTCCTCCCAAAGCGTTTTTTCTTCTTACCAAGTCCTTGGCTTTAGCGGCCGCCTCTCTTGCTTTCAATGCAGCGCTCGCCTTCTGCGCAATCTTATTTGCAATCGCAGGATTTTCCTCGAAAAACTCGGACAGTGCGGAAGAAACCATTGAGTCAATAACTCCCTTAATCTCTGAATTTCCAAGCTTAGTTTTAGTCTGCCCCTCAAACTGCGGCTCTTTCAATCTAAGCGAAATTATTGCCGTCAGTCCTTCCCGTACATCATCGCCCTCAAGCTTGTCCCCTGCCTTAATAACTCCTTTTTTCTCAGAATAATCGTTTATAACTCTGGTCAGCGCAGTTTTAAATCCTGCAACATGAGTCCCGCCCTCAATCGTATTGATAGTATTCACAAATCCGTGGATATTCTCATTATAAGAATCATTATACTGAATTACAATCTCGGCAGTAACATCTTCAGTTTGCCTCTTAAAAAAAATCGCCTTATGCAGCGGTTCTCTCGTTCTGTTCAGCCATTTTACAAATTCAACTAATCCTCCCGGATTATGAAACTCTTCTTTTTTTTCAGAGGTTTCATCTGAAAAAAGTATTTTTAACCCCGCATTGAGAAAACATATTTCTCTGAACCTTGTTGATAGTGTATTAAAATCAAACTTTGTTGTGGAAAAAATCTCATCATCAGGCCAAAAAGTAACCGTTGTTCCTGTAACTCCTGGCTCGCACTTTCCTTTGACTTTGACATCATCCATCGGCTTTCCGATTTTATAGCTTTGAGTCCATATTTTGCCGTCTCGGCAAACTTCTACGGTCATTTTCTTAGACAGCGCAGCAACAACTGAAATTCCGACTCCGTGCAAGCCACCCGAAACAGCATATGACTTTTTGTCAAACTTTCCGCCTGCATGAAGCTTAGTAACAATAACTTCCATTGCAGATTTTTTATAAACCGGATGCATATCAACTGGCATGCCTCTCCCATTATCCTCAACAGTGCAGCTTCCGTCCTTATTTATTGTAACCTTGATAACACTGCAAACTCCTGCTAAACATTCATCAACAGAATTGTCCACAACCTCGTAAACTAAATGATGCAGCCCTTCCTTGCCTGTCGAACCGATGTACATAGCCGGGCGACGTCTTACCCCTTCCAAACCTTCAAGTACCTTGATGTCTTCAGCAGTATACGATTTTTTCTTTTCTTCAGTCATAAATTATATCTCCTGATATCTCCTCAATTTTTTGTTAAGTTTCGCTGGAAAAATCAGCTTATATTCAACGATTTTGATACCCCTCAGACTATCGTTGAATAGATAGGGAAAGAATTGCTTCTTTCACTATATTATCTCCTCTTTTCTTTTATCAGAAATCATCAGTATTTATAAACCTTTTGCCGCGTTTATCGTCGATAAACGCGGAAATTGCATCTTAATATGCCTTTTGCAGAATATACTTTTTTCTTCAGCGATTAGTCATGAATACTCTATCTCGTAAATATGGACAGCATAGCCGGGGGAATTCAGCATACCAGGGGTCGCATTATAATCTCCGATAAAGTCGTCATTGAAACTGTGTTTGTCTGAATTAATTACAACTGTTCTATTAACTGGACTGTTAATATTTCCATTAATGATATCATTAACTGCCTTTACAGAAATAAGATTATATTCAGAATCAAGAGTAATCTGAATATTGCGCAAATCTTCATAATAATTGCTTGCCGCAAACAAATAAATTTTCCCGTTATGTTTCTTCATCATTATCTCCACTCTTTCGTCTGACACACTCCATTCACCATAGAACTGCGGTTCAAGCAAAACATCATATAATGAACTTAGCTCTGTAGCAATTCGTCCGATAATTCTGAAGTTGTATTCATTGTAAACATTGCCTCTCGTGTCTGCTTCAGAGTATCCCATGCCCCAGAACCACGCTCCCACTGCGCCGTTTATGATTTGGTTCCAAACTTGAAATCGTTGAAGATTGACAGGGACATACTGATTATCATGCCAGCCGGAATATCCATCCCACGAGCTCCACCTCGGAACACCCAGTCCCATTGCAAAAACTTTTTTAGGGACGCCTGCTTCTTGGCTCGCCTTTAGTGTCCATCTAAGCTTTTCTCCCGCTCTTCCTAAGTAAACCTGGCTGCTGAAATTTCCGGCAGGATTAGGATATGCTGCAGGAAGATTTTCAGTGTAACTTACAATGTCAGTTAAAGCAAGATAATAATTAAGAGAGTCATTTCTGTATCCTGTATAGCCGGTTTCACTTCCAAAATCCTGTATGATTGGAATTCCGGGCAAATTAGTTCTGATATATTCGTTTATTCTCTCTGATGGCAGAAGATTTCCAATGTTTTCGCCTTTTCTATGATAACTCGAACTGATTTCATTCCTTGTCTCAATCATCAGCAAGTTTGGAAAATCCTTCCACGCACTAATTGTACTGATTAGCTTTGCTTTTCCGGTATACTCTGCGGTTTTCTGGGGGTCATCTCTCCAGTAATTGTTCGGAGCATTCATGTATATCTCATTGATTGCGGCAGCCATGCTGTTTTGGAGAATTTCATTTTCGTATCCTGCGGCTGCCTGAACAGTGTTAAATCCAATATTCTTAAGCTGGCTGACAGTTATGCCGCGTCCAGGATAGCCGTGCGCGAAAATTGGGAAAAAGTCATTTCCCTTATACTGGACAAAATTTAGCGTGCCTGATTTCTTTAGTTCGCCTGCGTCGGGATTATAGTTTACTGACAATTCGCGGAGAATGAAATTATCTGCATATATTTTTCCTTTTGGGTAATTGTATGTCTTTATTATGACATGGTGAGTATTAATCGGCATTTTAAAATAACTTTTCATAGTCCTCCAATTTTCAAAGCCTTTCCTTTCCCATGTCCTGTAAACCCAGTAATCCTCATCCCATCCTGAAAATTGAACTCCTCTTATCCAAAAAATAGTTCCGGGCCAGTTTATGAATTTGTTGCTAGAATTATATGGCAGTGCGGCTACGCCTCCCCATGTTGAAGAGTCCAGCATCTCATTAGTTGTGGTGTTTATTCTCGGCTCTATTCCTTCATTGGCAATTGACACTGAAAACTCATACCACCTGCCCGGTTCAATGTTGTAAATCGTTTGCTGCCACGCAAATGAATTTGGATACTCTTGATTAGTATTTTCTGATTTCAGGACTTTAGAGCTGGAAGAGGAAGCAGAACCCCAGGTTAAAATATGCCCCGCCGCAACACTTTCAGCGTATTTAACCCAATTATCCGGCGTATTGTTATTGTCATTATCGCACTCTGCATTTGGATTCTGAACTAAATTTCCGTCAATTTCAGAAAAATCTGTTCTGCATGAATTTGAATCTGACTCATCATTATCCTGCGCATTGGCGCATCCTGAATCATCCATGTCAACTAATCCGTCGCCATCGTTGTCAGTTTCATCATTGCACTCATATTTAACTTGCGGAACAGGATTACTTGCACTTCCTCCTCCAATTGAGTTTCCCTTTACACTTGCCTTTGCAGTTTCTGCAATTGCTTCCTCCCCATTGTAATCAAATTTAGGAATAACTTCAACTAAAGAGTAATTGCTGCTTAAATTTCCAAACGGGGCAGGGATTATCAGAATGTCTTCTCTGTTAAGCGGACCTAAACTTGCTTTATTCTCAAGATAAACTGAATCATTAAAGTAAATCTGACTCCCTGCGCTCGTTATTCTCACAATAAAACTTGTTATGTTCTCCTGTCCTGTATTCTGAACAATAATCAAAAGATTATCTCCAGAAAATTCAACTGATATTATTTTCAAGTCTATATCGCTTATTGCCTCAATTTTTTTCTGGCTTTCATAGAGACTTGTTGCAGTTATGTTCCTTGCCGCAATGAAGATAATTCCAACAAGCGAAATTACAACGAGTATGAGAACTACCGCAGTTATCGCCTCTCCTTTTTTATTCATAATTATTAAAACTCTGGGAGGTTTTTATATCTTTCTTAAAGGAAATGTTAATGCTAATCTTAATTTGCTGATTATCAAAATGTTTGGCGTTTAGTTTTATTCAGCATTCGCCTCACAGCAGTCCATAAACCATAGAAATCAATCGCTCGCCCACCAGATAAATACGCCTCAATCCCCGAATACATCAGAACATAAGAATCACTCAAGCAAAGCCTTCACCTTTTTTTCCAGCTCGCGCTTTTTCTTCTTCATCTCTTCCTCATCTGCTTTTCTTTCTTCAGCTAATTTATTTCCTTCCTTATCTTTTGCAACAGCTACTGTAAATCGTTTATGAATGTCCATTCCAATAAAGTTCATTTGTTATTTTACCTCCTTTCAGTTTTTGGTTAACATTTAATCAGAAAAATTATCTTGTCCGAAGGCAGATAATTTTTCATTATATTCTGGCGAAGCCAGCTATATTTTGTTAGGGGATTAAAG
>Ga0082335_1005918_pt1 | contig 16372 bp, 16 predicted proteins | sample Subgrocontami58m_FD_72375 | JGI IMG/M metagenome (GOLD analysis project Ga0082335, IMG submission 72375) | Subsurface groundwater microbial communities from S. Glens Falls, New York, USA - GMW37 contaminated, 5.8 m (SPADES assembly) (version 2) ... | reverse complement strand
TATACAAAATCAAGTAAATGATGCGTTGAATAGCGTTATGACAAAAAGAGATAGCCAGATTCGCTCTTTTCGTTCGACAAACCCATCCGGAAAATTGTTTCATTAAACGGACGTTTGTTGAAACTCCGGAAAGGAAAAGAAAACATGACTCAATCAAGTTTCTCACGAGAAGAACTCATTCAGCGAGCTACCTTAATACCTGAAGATATGCATCAGGTCAATCAATGCCGTGGAAAGTCCAAGCAATTTGGCTTTGCTTACCAACTTGGTTTCGTTCGGCTATTGAACCGGTTCCCCGCTCAGAAGCCCCTTGAAATTATCCCGGATCTCCTTTTGTTTATTGGAACTCAATTGAATGAGGACCCGGAAATTATTCAACAGTATGAACGGCGTCGACAAACCATTTCAGAACATAGGCTCAAGATTCGTGACTACTTACAGCAACGAGATCTTAGTGAGCGGGAAATTCCTTTGTTGAAAGAATTTCTTTTTACTGAAGCCTGCCGACTGATACGAATAGACGCCTTGCTTTGCCAGGGGAGGGAGTTTCTTCGGGCACAAAAAATCCTTGAGCCCACCAACTCAGCTCTTTTGCGAATCGTCAAAGAGCAACGAAACCTGGCGCAACAACACATCTTTGGAAAAATTATAGAAGCCCTGCCGACCGGTATGGTGGGAAAGCTGGATGCGCTCATTGAAGTGCCAACCGGGAGAATATCCGATTTTCAATATTTGAAAGAGCCCGCGGCGAGACCGTCTTCCGAAGCTATTGTTGCCCTCACGGAGAAGCTCAAATACATTCAAGCAACGGAAATCCTTATCGTCGATCTCGCCTGGCTCAACAACAACTTCCAACGAAACTTGGCTCTTTATGCGAAACGGTGCTCTGCCGATCGGTTGAAGGAGATCGTTCCCGCCCGTCGATACGCCGCTTTGATTTGCTTTCTCAGACAAACCTTCCATGAAACGATAGATCAGCTCATAGATACGTTTGATAAACTCGTCGGAAAAATCTGTAAGCATGCTGAGAACGACCTCAACAAAGACTTAACCAGTCATCGACAAGTGGTTCAGCAAGCGCTTTCCATGTTTCAGGAAATGGGCCAAGTAATTCTGGATGAACGTTTGAAAGACAAAGAGATTCGTTCCAACCTGTTCAAGAAGGTTTCCAAAACCGCTTTATCAGCACAACTCAAAGACCTGGAAATGTGGCCTGGGGGCAAGAGTGGCCACGTGTTCGATGGCGTGTTGAAACGATTCGGTTACATTCGAAAATTCTTCCCTGCTTTCCTGGAAGCTCTGAACTTTGAAGGCAATGGCTGTGATAATACGCTGGTAGAAGGCATTGCGACTATAAAAGAGTTGGGCAATGATCGTGAAAAGAAGCTGCCAGAGGATATTACCACCGATTTTGTTCCAAGTAGATTTCACCAATGGTTGTATGATGCCGGTTTGGTAAGCCGCCGCACGTTCGAATGCGTTCTATTGCTGGTGATTCGGGATGAAATAAAAGCTGGAAATCTTTGTATTACTCACAGCAAGCGCTTCGGTCGAATTGACAACTTCTTTATCCCCACAACGAAATGGGAACCAATACGCGAATCATTTTTCCAGGAAGCGGAACTTCCTTTAAATCCGAGAGAGGCTATTGCGTATTTGAAAAGTCGCTTGGCAAGCAGTTATGACCGCTTTCTGGAAACTCTTCCCGGAAATGCTTATGCCAAGATAGAAGGGGATACTTGGAAACTTTCCGTCGATCCTGGTGAGGATCTCGTCGAGAAAGACGCTTTCAACTTGACCATTCTCAAACAGTGGTTGGCAAAGAATATGCGCAGCATTCGTCTACCTGAACTTCTTATCGAAGTCGATAACAAGCTGCATTTCACCAAAAGTTTTTTGTCGCCGCCATTGCAGGAAAGCAGACCACCAGAAGAAATCTGTAATCTCCTTGTTGCAATCATGGCTTACGGTTGCAATATAGGGCCCTCCACGATGGCCCGCCTGACAAGAGGAACTTCCTACGAACAGATCCGGCGAATAACGGATTGGCAACTTACCCCGGAAAATCAGAAGGCGGCGTTAGCCATTGTAGTTAATGCATTGTCAGCCCTTGATGCATCACGTATTTGGGGTGACGGAACATCTTCAAGTAGCGATGGGCAAAGGTTCTATATGCCCAGGAAAGCTCTTCAACAAACTTACAGTCCCAAACTCAGCGACTACGCTCTTGAATTCTATTCCTTCGTGGCAGATAATTATGCCCCGTTTTATTCGGTCCCAATTGAATGCGCGGAACGAGATGCAGCCTATGTTTTGGATGGGTTACTTTATAACGAAAGCGATCTTGTCCCGATGGAACACTATACCGACACTCACGGTTATACCGAAATAAACTTTGCTGCTTTTGCGATGCTTGGAAGAAAGTTCGCGCCCAGAATCCGAGGAATTCAGCATCAGCGGCTATATCGAATAGACCGGACCCGATCCTACGGCGCACTGGATCCGATGGTGACCAAAAAAGATCACACCATAAATCCGGAATCGATTGAGAATGACTGGAACCGTATGGGGCATTTTTATGCCTCGCTCAAAACCGGTCATGTAACCGCTTCCGTTGCTTTGAAGCGGTTGGTTTCTCTCAGCAAGAAGAATCGCTTTTATCAGGCAAACCGCGAACTGGGGCGAATTTTCAAGACCGAATTCATCCTGGAATATCTCTCAAAACCTTCATTACGACATCGTATTCGGCAGGGGTTACTCAAGGGAGAGCAGCTTCATTCCCTCGCAAGGCAGGTTTTCTATGGGAAAAGAGGGAAAATCTATTCTCGGGATCTGGACGAGCAAATGAGTACATGTAGTTGTCTGACATTGATTCTGGCCTGTATAATCTACTGGCAAGCACGAGAAATTGCCCGAATAACAGGCAGTGGAAGTCATGATACGACCGGTTTTGATCTTGATTTCTCACTTCTCGAGCATGTAAGCCCGATTGAATGGGATAACGTCGTCCTTTACGGGGAATATGTGGTTGATCGGAACCTAATTAAATGAAATGAGTTTACGATACAGAAAAAGGGGCCTTAACGTGCAAAATTACACGATTCTGGCTGATACCCTCTCTTCAAAATTAGATTTTTTGAAGTTTGAGTATCCCTTAAAAATTTTATTTGCCTGGGAAATCAGGTCGTCATCATCGGCATTGAGAAACGGAAGAAACTTTAGCAGAGTCAAAGTATCTTCAAAGGGAGCTGGCTTCAGGATTCTTTTTTTCTTCTCTGTGACCTTAGCCGCCTGGTCGAGTTTCTTTATATCCCTGGTCATTTATTCAGCCTACCCTTTGCCGTCCGGCCAGGAAAAAACTTTTCCTTAGAAACAACCTTCTTTCCGCTCTTGGCTTCGAGGGCTTTTCTTGCGTTCCCGGCAATCTTCCCACCCTCACGCGCCGCATCCTTGTTTTCATCGAACCCTTGAGCGTCATGTGTCCGGGTGATCTCGGTTGTTGAAGCCTCGCCCAACATGGAAAAAATCAATTCCAGGTCGTTCATGTGGTCACGAAGATTCTCACGTTTCAAGCCCTTTACCCGCTTGTATTCTGACGGGGTAAGCCCGAAGGTTGCCTTGCTGATTTCCGCTGTCAGGATGGAGTATTCCCGATCTTCTTTGACGCCTCGTTCCTGCCATTCCTCGGTAAGCTCTTCCCGGATCGCAATAGAGCGCATCCGTTTTTCTATCCAAGCATCCGGGTATCCTTTTGCTTTGTAAAGAGCCCGCGCCCTCTGAGAAGCAAGTTCCGGGTTTTCGATTTCCTGAACCCGTTCATACCCAACCTTAGCCAACCATCGTTTAAACGGTTCAGCCTTCGGACTTGGAATAGATTGAATGACACGAAAAGCCCCTTCAGCGGTAACGCAGTTGATTTTTTGTTTTCCACCTGGAGTCTCAATTAAAAGGGGGGTGGCAATTTGCCCCCACCCTTTAGAAAGCTCAGGGTCACGCCGTCGCATATCTTTGATGTAACCCTGTGGGTCAACGGAATCCGTCAAGGCTTCAACAATATCGACCAGAGCAAAGAACCATTCCCCCTTGTGAAGAACGCGCCGTATCTGCTTTCCCTTGAATACAACCAGCTTCCCCGTCATTTCATCAGTCATTTGTCGTCATCCTTTTTTATCCATACTTCAAGCTCTTCCCGAAAGAATAGAACCTTTTTCCCACCAGGCTTATGAAATGGAATCCCGTCTTTCTTATCCATAACCCACTTTCTAAGCGTTCCTTCCGCGATGTGAAGAAAGGCCGCCGCCTCTTTGTAATCCATGCTTTCCATCAATTTACCCTTTCCTTTAACCGGGCTTCCCGGATTAAATCACGGAGAGAGGAAAACCTTTTGCTTCCCCTGAGAATTTCCGCCAGTCGATCAAGTAACCGCCTTATGCTTAACTTCTTAACATCCATGGCTCACGCCCTCCACAATCTGACTGATAACCTTGGCGTGCCACTTCCCGCCGTTCTTTGCCTTGATTCCTCTTGATTCAAGTTCCCTGGCAATAGTCCGAAGAGAAAGCCCGCGGTTTCTTAATTCCTGCATAATTTCAAGAGCTTTTTTTTCTTGTGGGTTTGGTATCAAGGTTTCCCCGTCATCAGCCAGGTTAAACCCGTATGGGATATTCCCGGCAAGTTTCCCTTGCCGCCTTTTTTCATGAAGAGCGGCCGCCGTTCTCTCACCGATTGCTTCCCTTTCCCATTGTGCCACACTTCCTAAAACATTCAACACCAATCGACCCGCCGCTGTTCTGGTGTTTATCGAATCTTGGACGGAAACCAAAGCGGCCCCGGTTTTCTCGAAGAGTTCGACCAGTGCCCCCAAGTCTTTCACGCTCCTGGTCAGCCGGTCAAGCTTCAGGATAACCAAAGCTTCAGCCTCTTTGCCTTTCAGCATTTCCAAAGCCTTTTGAAGGCCCGGCCGATTCAAGTTTTTTGCGCTCTTCCCGGAATCCTCAATCATTGCCACAAGCTCAATATCCATTGCAAGGCAGTAGGCTTCAATCTTTGCGGCTTGGTGACTCATGGAAAGCCCGCTCTCTGCTTGCTCTTCTGTGCTCACCCTGATATATCCTATCGCTTTCATGGCTTTCTCTCCCTTATTGTTTCTTTATATAATCTATTATTATTATATGTTTTTTGCTGTTGTTTGTCAACATAAAACTGTTACCCTCTGTTCAGTCGGTAACAAAAAACCTGGTTTATTTTCAGGTCACCTGAATTTTCACCGCCAGGTCACCCGTGGAAGTGAGCGGTCACCTGGGGAAAGTTCAGGTCACCCGGTGAGAATTTCATTCTGTTATCGGCATGAATAAAGAAAACCTTTCACCTGGTCGATAGGTGAGGAATGGAAAATTTTCATCTGAGAGGCAACCATGTCTGATACCACTTTGATTGAATTGAAAACCTTTATTTCCGACAAAGCCAGTCACGATCAGCTTAAATACTGGTGTAAACTTCAGGGAATACGGCCAATAGTGAAAGCCAGGATAGCCCACGTCAGCATTACGGAAAGTGAAAAGATCCGGGAAATGATAGCCTTGGTATCTTCCGGCATGACCCCAAAGGAAGCCGCTAGGAAGCTTGGAAACACGAAAGAGGAGTCAGGTCACCTGGTCACCGCTCCAAACTCTCCGGTTTTGCAGGAGTTAAAAGAAATTCGTGAAGCCATGATTGCAATGGCGCAAGAGGTTAAAGCCTCAAGGGAAGAAAACCGCGCTCTCCGATCGGAAGTTTTGAGCCTCCAAAAGTGCCTTGAATACAAGAAACCGGAAGCGGCCGCCATGGTTCCACAAAGAGAAAGCCCGATTTCATCGGAGTCTCAAGACCGCCGCGCCGATCCGCGTGAAGGTTCCCCGGCAAAATCGGATTTCTGGAAAGAGCTTCAAAAAGTTTCCTCATGGCTGGAAGGCGTAGTCTCTCCCTTCGTACAAGTTTTCAAAGGATAGCCGCGAATAACCACAAACCAGCCCAAAGTATCCGCTGCAACTCGTTCAGCGGTAGGGCTTCAGCCCCGAAGCGGAAACCGGCAAAAGGTCAATGTCCGACCAATGGGCCTAAAGGAAAATTGGACCCTATTCTGACGCAAAAAAGCACTTCGCCTGACACCTGATTGAAGTATACCCTATACCTGACTTTGCTTTTCCTGGGAGAAAGAGGTATATTTACTGGTGAGTGGGTTTAACCCACATGGAGGGCAAAATGAAGGAAAACATTGTCTTAAAGGTCGATACCAAAGGACGTTTGACTTTTCCTCTGAAAATGCGAAAAGATTTTCACATCGAGCCGGGAGACATTTTTTTCGTAAAACCCGAAAAAACCGGAATTCATCTGGCCAAGGCAGAAAACCCATTTGAAGATCTGGTCGAGTATGCCAGGCATGAGCGCAAAACCGGAAAAAGCATGGAATTAAGGGCTTTTGCCAAGAAACACAAAATCCCGGTCAAAAAATGAAAATATTTTACCGGGTAGAATTGCTGAGCGGCGCTCAAAAAGATTTGAAGGGACTCTGGAAAATTCGAGAGGAGGTCGTTGCGGCTTTGTTGATCTTGGAAAATAGCCCTGACAAAGGGCATGACCTGAGCCAAGATCTTCAGGGAATCTTATCTCTGGAGTTTACCATTAAAGGAAGTGGCCCGTTTCGGGCAGCTTATGTGATGGTTGAAGAGAATAAAACCTGCTCAATTTTGGCAATTGGACCGCATCAAAATTTTTATGCTCTAGTTAAAAGCCGGCTGAAACAGGTAAAAGCTCTTCTTGATAAAGTGATAGCGGCTCGGCAAAAGAAATCTGAACCCAAGAAAAGAGGTTCCACCATTGAACCCAAAAAGGCATGAAATGGCCATGGGGGAATCGTATTTCAAGGTTAAGAACAAATTGCCCGGGATCTGACAACACGATTTTCTACAGGCCTAAACAAGGCTTATAGAGCGAACGGGCGCAAGGAGGGTATCAGCCCCGAAGATTTTTTTGGTTCTAACACGAGAAGCCGCGCTAGACCGACCAAGCCGCGAATAATTACAAACCAGCCCACCGGTTCCCCTCGAACGAAGTTGAGGGGAGGGCGTGAGCCCCAAGAGCAAAGGGCGGCGGCGGGTCGATGTCCATTTAAAAAGCGTTTAAATGGCAAGCGAAGCCGCAAAGGGCATGACAAAAAGCGCCATGGATGGCGTTTTTTGGCGTGACCTTTGCTTTAGCGAGCGGTTCGACCCGCCGTTTTGCCGCCCTTTGCTCGCAGCCGGTGGGCGTTGCCGAAGCCACCCAGATTTCGGACGGGTGGGAATTTTTAAACGCGCTACCGGACCGGGCCTCCCGGCCGGGCGCTACCACAAGGTTTTTTGGTATCTTGTTTTGGTTTCCCATTCGCCGGGTCGGGAATTATCGGGAACATTGGCGGGGAAGAAAAGGGAAACCGTGGTAAACGTCCGGTTTTATCGGCGTTTTCTCGCCCTGCGGAAAGGCATGTTTTCGGAGGCGTTTTTTGCCGGAGAATGCCTTTCCGAAACATTGTTTATGACGCCGATTTTGGCGTCATAAACAATGTTAACAGGACGAGAAACGGTTTCCCGAATACAAAGCATGAGAGCGGGTGCCGGCGAATTTCAAATAAGAGCGGCGACCGTTCCGGGTTACCGGTCGGGCCGCTTCTGCTTGTTGAGGCGGTCACATTTTGTAACCGACTCAACTTCCGAAAGGGTCTTGTGTGCGGTTCCCGGTCGGGGTTTCCCCGTCCGGGAGCACTACCATTTTTTTTGGCGTTGCGCCGGATCGGCGCGACGATTTTAAAATGGGATTGCGTTTTTCCCGGTCCGGTTACCGGTCCGGGAGCAAATCCGCTAGTTTTGGGTTTTTGCTTCCCACAAAAAGCGGTCACCAGGTTTTTCGGGGTTTGGTTTTTCTGGCGCTGGGTTTCCGTTTGATCGCGGGCGGTTCCTCTGGCTGGTGAGCCGGGGTTATGGGGTCCTTTATTCCGCGTTCCACGAAAAGCCGGATTGCATCGGTTCTTTGGAAGGAAATTCCGGGGAATTGTTTTTGGAATCTTTTGACGTAGCGATCCAGTTTCCTGATCAGGGTTTCAGGAAAACGGATAGAAAGGATTTTAGTTCCATCCGTTTGTCGGGTTTTGGTCATAAATTCCCCTTAAAAAGATTACAAAAGACTACAGGAAACTTCGGAATATATCAGTTTAACTTCATCCGTTCCATTGCGATTTTATTCATCGCAATTTTAATTATCAATTCCGTAGCGGTGCTTTGTCGATCGACAAGTTCCCGGTTTGGTTTATCCAAGCGATTGATTGCTTCTGATCGAAGAGCGGCTAACCCTTCAGGAGTGAGGTTTGAGAGGAAAATCCTGGCTCTTTCATTATTTTCCCTTTCGATTTCAAATTGGGTTTGTTCCGCCTGTTTTTTCTGGCCTTCCTCTTTTTTTTCAGCTTTTCTTTTGCCATCTAACTCTTTTTTTCCAGCCAGGTCTTCCTGATAAGCCAGGCCATAATCGTTTTGAAGAGTTTTTGACAAATAGACTCGATAATTACTTCCTTGCGCCAAATTAGAGTCGGGCTTCATTGCGTTAGAATTTTCATTGGTATAAACGATGTTACGGATAACATAATCCTTGCCTGCTTTTTTCTCGTAAGCCAAAATCAATTTCCGGATCGTTTCTTTTCCGCTAAATTCCGGAGGAATCATTTCAAGTAAATCCTTGATACTTTCGTAAACATCAGGCTTTCCGCCATTTTCCGGAACGGGTAGATTTAATGGTTGAACTTCAGGCGGAGTCTGAGCCCGAATAATAAACTTGATTTTTTTTACACTGCGACCGGTTTTAATTTCCTCGAAATCAAAGGCAATATCCGTTCTTTCCGCTAATTCCTTTTGAGCTGAAAGAATGATTCGAGCTTTGAAATTTCCGTAAAACGGGTATTCATCTTTGTCTATCCCTAAAATTTCCCGAAGATCCACAAGATCAAAAATCCGGAAACCTATCTTTTCATATTGTTTTAATAATTCGTAAATGCGGATAGAAAAAGAGCTTCGGAGTTGGATAATCATTTTGAGTTTGTAACTTGTAAACCGGTCCTTCAATTCCAAAAGAAATGGTTTTAATTTAGGATCAAAGCTAAGTTCCAGCATACCTTCCCCATTGAAATACTCAATTGAAGATAACCAGCCGGTGTGAAGAACTGAATTATCCATGAAAATGGTTATCGATTTTTCCCGTAAACCAAGGACCAGCTCTTCGACATCCTGGTAAACATTTTTGTTCTTGAGATCCAGAAGCTTGGCAAATTCCTTAATTGAAATCCGATAAGGACAAAACTCTTTGTCAGCTGGTCGAACAGAAGAAGACAACATTAAAATTAAACGTTGTTCATTCACCGAAAGCTTGTAAGAAGCCTCTATCAGAGTATTTGATTTTCTGACTACTGCATGAGGGTTATTCATCGTTTCCTTATATAGCACAAAATATAACAGACTTTCAATAGTTGTTATAGTTTGACCCTGTTTTTGTTATAGTTCACCCTGTTTTTGTTATAGTTCACCCTGTTTTTGTTATAGTTCGATGGGTCAAAAGAGCCATAGAAAAGTATTTAGAATAGCCGAAAAGTACTAAAGTACTTAAAAGAAAAGACAAACATACTTACAAGGAATGACCCCGTTCTAAGGAAAACAAAAGGGGCGTTGGAAAATTCGTCTGTTCGTCTGTTCATTTAAAAAAGATCGGAACCAAACACAAGATTTTGAAAATCAAAAATTTTGACCCTGTTTTTGTTATAGTTCGCAAAAACCATTCGACCCCTACCCTCTTTTAAATTATTTTTGAAGGAAAAAGAGCTTCAAAGCAAAGCGGATATTTTTCAAAAACCCGTACTTTCTGTAACGTAAAAAAGCGGAAACCCGCATTTAATCTATATTTTTTCATATTGGTTTACATAATTCATATTATAGGGATTAGACCAAAAGCAGCATTTAAAGAGGGTTATAAAATTTTTCGGTACTCTGGTGGTTCCTACACAAATTTCCCTTCAAAACCAAGTGTATTCCTCCTAATCATCTTTCCGGAAATTTTTGCGGATTTTCGAGAAATAAAATTTCTGTCCGGAAAATATCGGAAAAGAACCGGTTTTCGTTAAGAAAAATTAGAAAATTTTCCGGAACTAAAATACAGACCAATAAAGGGAAAGCGAAAAAATGCCGATAAATTAAGGAATATTACGGATGGTTTTTCGGATTACGCGAAAAATAGCGGAAAATGGGAGAATTTTATGATGGAAAGCGGCTTTACGGTTCCGGTATCAATTTCGGAAGCGGCAAGAGTTGTTGGAATTGACCCAGATAAAGCACGATATTGGTTAAAATTACTCGAAGTTGAAACAACAAAAGCTGGAAAAAGTCGGTGTGTTGCACCAGATGCGGTTACTTTACTTGCGGCAATGAATAACCTAATCACTCAAGGAACTTCCCCAAGTGATGCTGCTCGAATTGCCAAAGAATCACCGATAGAAACCAAACCAATTATTGCGGAAAAAACCGAAAGCAACTTAGTTCAATTGCAAATTGAAGAGCTAAAAAAGGCTTTTTTAATAATGGGAGAAGCCTTTAAAACTGAAATTCATGGTTTAAAAACTGAGATTCGGAATTTGGCGGAAGAAAATAAAAACTTGAGAATACAATTGTTACCGCCGCCTCAAGAAACACCGAAAAAAATTATTCCGTGGCAACCAGAAAAACCCAATGACCCATTAGAAGGAATGACCTGGCTACAACGGGCCTATGTTCAAGTTTTTGAACCGCAAAAAATGCGGCGCTTTGATTCCTGAAAATAGCGGAAAAAAGCGGATGAAGCTACTTTTTGACCTTTTTGAAAAGTTGATTTCGTATTTTCGCGGAAAGGGTATTTTGGAATTTTTCGGTTTCTTTCCAGATTTTGGTGGGGGCGGGCGGGGGGATTTTGAAAAAGGGTTTGCCTTCTTCGAGGATGAGATTTTTGACTCGGGTGCGATCCATCAGAAGGACATCGACTTCCATGCCCCAGGGTTTGCCGTCGATGCCGTTGGTTCGTTTCATCCATTTGCGGAGAAGAGAAAGCGGGGTATCTCCGCTTTTCTCGAGGTCGTAATGCATCATTTCCAGTTCATCAGGTTTGTAATTTTTGGGAACCGAAAGATTTATCACTTGAGGGCTTTGCATTCCGAATGATTTCAGATCGCCCATGAAGGTATCGAGCAAGGCCCAACCGAAAGGGTCGTAGTCGGTCAGCGATAAAACCGTGATTGAATCCGTGATACCGGATTCCTGGAGTTTCACTTTCAAAGCATCGGTAAAAAATTCCCCGGTGATAGTTGAGGGTTGGCCTCCGGTGGCGACGATCGAGGCGCCGGTTAAATCCTGCATTTGCTGGAGAAACCGGTAATGGGCTTCCTTCTCGGCCATGATGATAACGTGAGGATTGAAGGCCCCAATATGCCATTTTCCATCTTCCGTGAGCCCGAATTCCTTGTACGAGAATATTTTATTTGTCACCATGTCGGACATTTGTACAGAAAGTGTTTTGTAGTGATCGGTTTCATCGAGAATTTCAAGACGGCTTAAAACCGGTTTAACCAGATACCAAAGCGAGCGGACATTTCCGCCGTCTACCGGGCTGGGAGTTCCGGCCCGAATATAATTAGCTTGCTGCCAAAGGAAGTTAGCCAAGAGAACCGATACCACGACCGAATTACCGGAGACGGTAGAGAAATTGGCCTGTAATTCCTCTTTGGTCATGAACAGAATATTTTTGGTGAGATCCTTCACCCCAAGTTGCATTAAACGATAAAAAGGAAGGGAAAGCGGGGTGATATACAAAAGGCTTTCCTCACCGAGAAAATCCAATATCGGTTTCGTATAATCGGCTAAAATCGGCACTTTCACCCCGTTATCAAGGGTCAGTTGATAACCGGCCTGGCCTTCAACTTTTTCGGATCGCCGTAAACGATAAAGATTCACGAGAAACCCTCGACCGCATAGAAACCAACCATCAAGTTTTTTGAGGAAGGTTTGAATTTTGGCGAAAGATTTCAGAGTTCGAATTTCGCGATCGGCAAGAATGGCGACGGTTTTTCCGGCTTTTTGACGGAAAGCCAAGACCTCATCGAGGTTGATAAAATCAATATCCGCACCCTGGCGGACAGCCAGGGGCGGACCGGTTTTGATTTTTCGGGAGAAAAAACCGTAGCCCGGGGTCACAGCTCCAATCGATCCCGAAGTTCTCTCATGTGGCCAGAAGCGGCCTGAGCAAAGCCTTTGACCTTTTCACCGAAATACAATTCATAAAGGCCGGTGTCGGGATTTTTGCGGAGTTTCTTCACGGCGAAGACATTTACCAAAAATGATTTATGAGACCGAAAAAAACGAGGGTCACCCTGGAGCCGCTTTTCAAGAACACTGAGAAGGTCGAACCGTTGCCACTCCCCGCCGAAAACATCGTAAATCAGAATTCTACGGCTTTCCGTGGTTTTCGCATAGGCGATATCTTCAGGCCGGATATAAATTACGGCTTCGGCGATTTGGACCGGAAGCGAATTCAACGGCGAAACCAGGCGCAGTAAAAGCGCCTGGGTAATATCGGGTTTTTCTTCCGCCGGCGGTTGCGGCGGGGGGACCGGCGGAGTCGGGGTATCCGGCCGGCGCGGTTTGCCGCGGGGTTTCCTGGCAGAAACTTTGGAAAGTTTCGGTTTGGGGGAATTCCGTTTTTTAACGGTTTTCCGGGTTTTCTTTTGGGGAAATTTTTCTCGTTTTCTCATGGTTTGATTTTACCATGTTCCCTTATTTGCCGATACGGGATTTGCTATGATTGGGATAGAAACGCGCCTTGAAAGGGGGTTTTGAAGATGCCGGGAAAAAGAAGGATTGCCGGGGTAGTCGATCGGGTGGAGGGAGACACGATCGTAGTAGTTGTTAAGGATCCGGACAGCGGCGACATACGGGAAGTCTACGCGAAAAAGAAAATGTTCAAAAAAGTGAACCTCAAAGAAGGCGATGATGTCACCGTTGAAATATCGAATTTGGAAACCACCATTCAACCGGTGAAGAAGAAACCAGCCACCAAGAAGAAGGCTACAAAGTAGCCTTCCGGAAAGATCTTTTGAGAAGGAAGGGGTGGGAGGGTTCGGGAGGAGGGGAAACCAAGAGCTGGTTTCCCCTCTTCCCGAGCGCCGCGAACCAGAACAAGGGCCGGGGTGCCGGTGGAAACGCGCGAATAAACCTTCCCTGCCAAAACCGGCTTCGGGGATGAAAGTAAGCTAAAAATGGGTGTTTTAGGCTTCGAGGCTCTAAAACTACCTCTTTCACGTAGGTAGCAGCGGGTTTAACGAACGGAAATCGACGTTTATTTTTATTTTAGCTTTTTTAGGTGCTGGAAAGGCACTAAAAAACCTCGTCTGGCAGCGGTTTTAATACGTTAAGGTGCATTTGGACTACATCGGGGTGTCGTAGGGCTACTACGCTGGTTTTTGAGTAATGAATGATTTTGGGCTGAGTGGTGGCGGGTTTGACGTGTTGGTTGGGGGTGGTAGAATGGTTGCATAAGGCAAACGAGATGCCCATGACGGGAAAGGCTGGAAAATGAGTGAACCCAATAACGACGAAGAGGAACAACAAAGAAAGGCCGGGATAAAATTCAACAATTTTTTACGGCTTGCCCGGGAAGGCGTGGGTGATTACCAATACGGTCTTGGGCAAATGTATGAGAAAGGGCTGGGCACGGCGAAAAATGAAAGAGAAGCTGTAATGTGGTATGAGAAGGCGGCGGAAAGAGGGGTTGCCGTTGCGGCTTGGGAACTGGGTTCGAGATTTTATAACGACCGGACCAAACCGGAAAACATGGTTTCAAGTTACTTTTGGTTTAAAATTCATCGCCATTTGGCTGACCGGAAACAATCCGATTTTGTCACAATCAACCAAGGTTGCATTGAAGCTCTTGAAAAACTTTTGACACCCCAACAAATCGAGGATGCCGAGCAAAGGATATTTGATTGGCTTAAAAAATACGATGAAAGGGTAGATGCGCTTCAACTACCAGAGGAGTTAAAGGCATTTACCGGCTTCATACCAATACCCGACTGATTAATTTTAATTTGCAAAGTTTTCGGTTTTGCGCGAATATTTCGTTATGCCGCTCGTTCATCAACAAAACCAGTTCGATTTTTTCATCGAACCCGGTTTTCAGGAACCCCCGCATATGCTCATTGCAAAAGGTGAAGGCTTCATAATCATTCGGATCGGGGTGCCGGAAAAAGAACTGCCGCATTTCGACAAACACAAGAATGTTTCACGTGAAGAACTCGATCTGATTTTTGATATCGTAAATGATAACCAGGAAAAGTTTCTCGGCGCCTGGGGAAAAATACATAATCATTGATTCAAACCAACGGAAGGTGATTTTATGAAATGTAACGATACGACTTGCAGATACTTTTTGCAAGAAGTGCCGGCAGACCATCGGCACAGTCATGCATGCAAGGATCCGGGCTGTCAGTTGTTCAACGAATTTGTTCCGCCGGACCATCTTCATATTCATAGATGCGGAGACCCGACTTGTAAAATGTTCAATCAATTCGTGCCGCCGGATCATCTTCATAATCGTTGAAAAACAAGAAAGAGGGGATTTATGTCGGATGTCAAAATGCCTTTAAAACCTGATGTGGAGAAGGAAAAAGTTCAAGCTGCCATCAAAAGTGTTTTAGATAAGCGGTTCCTGCCTTTGCAAAAGAATCTTATCAAAGAGGTTGAAATAAGCGAATTTTACTCAATCGATTTAATTTATTATTTGCGCCTGGCTGGCTGGTCTCACACCGGCGGCTCGTATTTAAATGCGATGGCAAAAGTTCGGGAAATGTGCAAGGTAATTTTCGGTTATGAAATACCGGAGGAAATCGGAAATTTTAAGATAAAAGATTATCGATACCGGCACGTCGACAGCAGCGAGTTAGTTTCTCAAGCTATTATCAAGTATCACAAGAAACGTCTTTCGGAACTTTAACCTTTTTTTTATAGTTATTTATTCCGCCGTTACTTTGGCGGTAACGATCATGATGATCTCCGTTGCGGATTTTTGCCGGTCGCGGCTTTGTGCCAATTCACCGAATAACGGAATATCCCCGATAATCGGGATTTTGTTGCGGTTTCTTCGTTCCTCCTGGTTGATTAGACCGCCCATGATAACGCAACCGCCGTTATTTACCCGCAACATACTTTCCGCTTCCCGCGTTCGAATTTGCGGGTAACCTTGTTTCGTGGTGGCAATTACGGAACTTACTTCCCCTTTCAAACCCATGCGAATGCTTCCGTCGGGGTTAACGGCAACGTTCTTCACCGTCATCTTGATTCCAACCTCTACCCAAGTCAGTTGGGCGTTCAACTTCAACGTGGAACCGGAATCGGTTTGGGCCGTTGCCGCAACTTCGAGCGGGATTCGATCCCCGATAGTCACCTTGGCTTCCTCCCCTTCAATGACGCGTATATTCGGTTCGGCTAGAATTCTGCCGTTGTTTCCTTCATTCAACACCCTTAACAACAACGGCAAAGTATCGTTCGGATGATAGCTCTTGATTTCATCGTAAGAGTAAGCGTTTTTGTTCAGGTCGATTCCCAAAGTTTTCAAGCGGGCTTTGGTGATTTCCGCCAACCGAAACTGGATCAAAACCTGCTTTTTCTTTTGACCCAAACTATGCAAAACGGAAGCGGCTTCCTCAACATCCCCGGTACGACCCACCAAAACCATTTTCCTGTCACCCAAAGATTCAACCCCGAAATTTTTAAGAGCTTCCTTTGCCGCATCCGGTTTGATTTCACCCAAAAACATTTCTTTTTTTCGCCGTCTTCCCTGTTTATCGAGTCGCCTCAAGATGTAGACCAGCTCATTCCGATCGGCTAAGGTGCCTTCGATGAGAATCGAACCCGTTCCGCCCAAATCCGAAATTACGGTTCGGCCTTTGGCCGCTTCCGCCGCTTTAAAGAGCTTTTGGGCATCGAGATACGTCGGGGTAAAAACATCTTTGCCCCAGTTGTTATTCTTTTGCCATTTCCTTATTTCGCCATGCGTTTTTTTAACCCCGGAAGGCGAGCCTTGAATGGTTAAACCGTAGGGAGAGGTTTCCATGAGGGTTTCTTCCGCCGAAACTTCCTTTTGAATGTCTTTCGCCTGGGATTCCGACATGGGCAAAAACCCTTGTTCGGTCAAAATCCTGGGCATGGCGCGGGTCAACTCTTTCACTTTCTTGATCTCGCTTTCCATGCCATACAAAATAATGCTTTTCGGATCCAGCGAGAGAGACGCCTTTAAATTCGGA
>Ga0082335_1005914_pt1 | contig 16380 bp, 14 predicted proteins | sample Subgrocontami58m_FD_72375 | JGI IMG/M metagenome (GOLD analysis project Ga0082335, IMG submission 72375) | Subsurface groundwater microbial communities from S. Glens Falls, New York, USA - GMW37 contaminated, 5.8 m (SPADES assembly) (version 2) ... | reverse complement strand
CAAAGTTGACGCGATGAACAAAGAGGCGGAGAAGAAGTAAGCTCTGCTTTTTCGCAACAATGGGGCAGGGTGATCCCTGCCCTTTTCGTTTCTGCAGCGTCCACGCGCATGTCGCCGCGCCGCGCGTCGCGCCGCTGAAACGCTGCGGATTGCCCGCGGCGCCGCAAATTTGCTACAGTCAGGCGCCATGAGCATGAACGTCGCCCAACTGCTGGTGCGCAGCGCGCATGCCTATCCGTCGCTGCCAGCGCTCGCGCGCGGCGAACGCGTGACCTGCACCTATGCCGAGCTCGCCGCCCGCGTGTCGCGGCTCGCGGCGGCGCTGGCGGACGCCCGCGCGGCGCTGGCGAAGGCCCCGCCCGATTGGGCCTACCGGAAGCAGGCCGAGGTGATCCGCGAGACCCTCGAGCGCGACCTCGGAAAATAGGCGCGGGAGACTTCGCGGATTACAACGCCGCGAGCTCCGCCGTCGCCCGTGGAGGGCCGAACCGGGAGCGCCAGCTCCTCGGGGCCGCCGTGCATGTCTTGCGTGATCTCAGGAGGGGCGTGAAATCGCGCCCTCCGAATCGACATCCCTGGGGTGTGGGTCGCTTGGAAGGAAACGACCGAGTTGGCCCGTTCTGGAGTCGACCTGGCGCCCATTCATCTCGATGTCCGAGGACGACTCCTGGTTGGAGGGGCTCCGGAAGGACGCCGCCTGCATCTGCTGTCAGGTCGCGGCGGATTTGTGCGAGACGGAGTCGTCCTACTTGACGTTCGTGAGGGCCGTCTACGATCGGGTCGTCCAGTAGGCGTTCCGACGATTCCATCGGTCGAGAGGCGAGTCCGACCGCGTCGCTCATGAGGAGAGCACGCGGTCGGTCTCGCGGACGCGGCGCTCCTCGCGCGCGCGGGGGACCCGCCGCCCGGCCCCCCGGGCGGGGGCTGTCTCGCGGCTACTTCGGCGTGAGCTCCTTCAGCTCGAACCGGCGAATCCACACTTCCTTCTCCACGCCGGAACTGATCCGCCCCACGTTGAGCTCGAGGCAGGTCGGGTGCATCGAGAGGACCTTGTGCTCGAACTTGAGCTCCTTGTCGCCGTTCTTCAGGAACGCCTCCCAGGTCCGTCCCACCTTCCGGACGCCGTATTGCATGGCGCCGCGGCCACTCAGACCGAGGGCTTCCCATTGTCCCCTCGTGTTGTTGCCCAGGCCGACGGCGTTCGCCTCACCGTTCACGACCTTGGTGAAGTCGAAGAAGAACTCGTCCAATCGCAGACTCCAGTTGATCCGCATCGACATGCGGAATTTCTCATCCTGCGCCAATACGACCTCGAGTACCTGGTCGTCGCACGGCTCCGCCTCGATTTCGAGTGTCGCCTCGAAATTCTCCGGGAGCGCGCGCTTGAGGAGCAGGGAGTTGTAGCAGATCTCCTGCTTGGTCTCCTGGTTGTAGCCCCTGGGCCGGCACATGATCAGGACATGGCCCGTCTCGACAAGGAACCGCTCGTCGTCCGGGTTCAGCCGCTCCCATGCGTCACCCAGCTTGTCGCCGTCGAACTCGTCCACGAACGCGGGCTTGGCATCGGGTTTGGGCGGCTCCTTGGGCTGGGCGACCGGGGCCGCGGCCTTCTCGAGCGACTTGCTCAGACCCTCCTGGTCGTTCGCCGCGTAGTACTGGCCATGACCGGCGACTGCGACTTCCTGGAGCTTTGCCGACGTGCTCGCGTCCACGCCGAACCCGATGACGTTCACGACGATCTTGAGCCCCCCTTCCGCCAGCCGCCGGGCGACCGCAACCGGGTCCCCTCCGCAGGTCTCCTGGCCGTCCGTGAGCAGCACCAGCGTGCGATCGATGTCCCCCGCGCCGAAATCCTTCTCGGCCTCCTCCAGAGAGAGGGCCAGCGGCGTCATTCCCAGGCAGTTCAGCTCCTGGACCCTCTTCTTCATGGCGGCGCGGTCGGGGTTCCCGATCGGGAACAGGAGCTCGATGTCCTTGCAACTCGCGCCGCGATCGGCCCCCGCGGTCGCAGCGACCCGGTGCCCGAATGCGCGCAGTCCGAACCTCGTCGCCTCGGGCACCTGGTCGATCAGCTTGCCGAGGGACTCCTTGGCGACATCGATCTTCTTCGCCGTGCCGCCGGGGACGGGCTCCAGCATGCTCCCTGAGCAATCGATGATGACCTCCATCTCCGATTTGCTCGTCTCGGCGCGCCCCGGGACGGCTCCCAGGAAGAGGAACGCCAGAAGAGCCAGGCCGCTGATCCGCATTGCCATGGTCGAGCCCCTCCGAGTGAATCATCCGTCCCAGGGACCGGTCCACGCAGACGGATCGGTCGGACCTCGGGAAGTCGATCCGAGGGGGGAGCGAGGTGACGCGGGCGGATTGTATTCCGATGTCGACCGGGGGCAAGGGAAAACCCGCGTGGTTCAGACGAGGGTAGCAGACCTCAGGCAAGTTCCCACCCGCTCCCGTACCCGACCCCGCCCGCGCAGATCGGTCCAGCCGTCGGCCAGCCCCAGCAGAACCCGACGCAGCCCGACCCCTCGGGGTCCGCGGGGCTGAACGCCGCGGGGAGGGACCCTGCGACAGCGATCGGGGGTGCGCTTCAGGCCCCGCCTTGGATGTCGGCCTTCGACAGTGACTGCTTTCCCGACTCCGCCGGCGGCGGCGCGCGCGTCCCGTGGGTCGCCGAGGATGGGCCTGCACATGAGGACCCCATGCCGTGCCAGGCGGATCCGGACAAGGACCCACCGAAGCACACGGGCGGCGCCGCCTTCGCACCGTATGGGAGCGTTGGCGCGTCCGCAGAGGCAGGCGACGATCCCACGGACGACGTCGACGGAGACTGCGATCTGCTCGACGCCCTTCTCGCGGCCGCAAAGTTCACGCAGGAGCACGGGATCGATCCCACGACCCTCGCCGACGGGCCGGTGGATGGCAGCGGCGGATCCAAGGATGGGAAGGGGACCGACGACGGCACGTCGGGCGGGACCGGCTCCGACGGCGGCTCGACGACAGGCGGTTCGGGTGGCGGGACCGGAGGTGGCGGCGGGGATGGTGGAACTGGGACGGACCCCGCCAGGCGGCTGGAGAATATCCTCGAGCTGGCGAGGCTTATCGACATTGAACAGCGCATGCGCAATGACGACCTGGACGAGCTGAAGAAACACGAGCGGCCGATCAAGAAGTACGACGACAGAGGGCACTGGTTGGAGGAAGAGATCGATCGCACAGAGGATGATCGAGAAGAACCAGAAGGATTTGGACCAATCGAAGGCGGATTTCCTCTCGAAGCAAGCGGCCGCGACAGGGGGAGCGAAGAAATGAGATGTCCGGCGATGGTGATGCCTCGTGTCGTGCCGCGACGGGTTGACCGGGATACCCGCCCCCCACCGGAAATCCCGGGCCCGGAAAACGCATGATCTCGTTGCGCTGGTCCGGTCCGGCCGGTATCGTTCCCCCCTCAATAGGAGGTGCACATGTTCGCGCGACTCGGATTCGCCCTCGCCCTGCTTGCGTTCGCCGCATCGTCCCTGCGTGCGCAGACCGTGACGATCCTCGACCAGAACGGTCAGCAGGTCGTTGTCCCGGCGTCGCAGTTCCAGACCGTCGGACCTCATCCGGGCGTGATCGACGTCGACCACCTCCACGCGCAGAACGGCAACTTCGTGGTGGGGGGGCCCAACAACGACCAGTTCATCAGGGACCCGGCGCGCGATCCCAACGGGCGCGGGTACATCCTCGCGAACGGGCCGGGCCCGCAGCCCGGGCCGCCGAACTTCAACGTCGCCGCGACCGTCAGCGTCGGGGTCGTGTCGTCCCCCCCGATCTGGCTCTGGTCCGAGACTCAAACAAGCCTCGATGTGTCGACTGGTCTCATCGACGTCGTCCTCGGCGCCTGCCCCAACAACGCCTTGACCCCGCGAAGCTTCATCCAGGAGAGCTCGGGCGGCAAGACCGTGACACCTCCGAATCCACCGCCCACCGATACGGGGTACGACGCCAGGAAGAACGACAAGGAGCTGTTTGAGGGGCTGGAGAAGACGTACCGTGAGTACGCGGAGCGGTATCGGCAAGGCGCCGCGGACCATCACAAGGAGGCCGCGATGTGGAGATTCGCGACGGACCCAGAGGGGAAGTGGTACTTCGACCACGGCGAGCAGAGCGCCCGGTTTTGCGAGGAGGCAGCCGAGCGGTACGACAACGAAGCGAACAACTATCATGCGCAGATCCCCAAGTAGTCAAGGAGATCAGGGAACTCTATCCGCAGATGTGACGGAGGTCGGTCAGGCCGTAGCTTGACCGCGTTGGGAGGAGGGCATATTGAGGTCAGCGTCCCGAATTGGGTTGTGGCTGGTGGTGGCCGCAGCGTCGTCGTTCGCACAGCAGCCTGACGTCAAGGAGATGATCAAGCAGGGCTGGGCCGCCCTCGACGCGAAGGAGTGGGACGGGGCAGAGTTTCTGTTCCGCGCGGCCTTGAAAGACGCGCCAGAACATGCCGAGGCGCACGCGGGCCTTGGCGTCGCCTGGGCGCGGCAAGGCAGCTACGACCGTGCGCTCGTGGAACTGGAGACGGCAAGCTATCTGGCCAGCAAGTACGAGCACCTCGATCTCGAAATCGGTCGCGCGTACTACATGAACAGGCAGTACGCGCGCGCCCTCCCCCACCTGGAGGCGTACGCGAAGTCCCACCCGGACGTGTGGCAGACCTATGAGATCCTCGGAGTCTGCGACTTCTACACGAAGGCCTTCGACAAGTGCGTCGAGGCGTTCGCGCACCCGAGCCTGAAGGCGCACACCGAGCACGCTGCGATGTACGCCTTCTACACCGGCGCCGCGCACGTCGCGGCGGGGCGGGCCGACGCGGGGATCGCCATCCTGAATGAGGTCGTCGCAAAGAACCCCGGCACGCCGTATGCGGAATCCGCACGGAAGGTGATCGACGCGGCGGCGAAGGGAGGCGCGACGCCGATGGCGCAGGACCACGACGTCTGGTCGCGCGCGCGGCGTCTGCGGGACACGCGGTGGTGGTACGTCTTCGGCGGGATCGGGACCGACTACGACACGAATCCCGTCTCCATCGGGCACGAGGCGCTCGTGACGGGGTCGCTCGGGAACCGTCCTACCTGGGACCTGAACCTCCAGGGGGGCGTCGGCGCGAGGATCGTCAACCGCGAGCGCACCTTCTGGGGCGTCGAGGCGAAGCACGCCACGACCTGGCACGACGACCTGGCCTCGTTCGACCAGAACCAGTTCTCGGGATCCACCTACGTGGAGCACTGGGTCTCGGACCGCATCGGGATCGCGGCGGCGGGCGCCGTCTCGAAGCTGTGGATCTCGGGGGACGAGACGCGCGACTCCTGGGACCTCGGGCCGAGTGTCTACGTCGTCGAGGCCTTCTGGACGCGGACGCGGGTGTTCTACGACCACCAGAACAACGAGTACTTCCTGGCGCTGACGGACGCGCAGGACGTCGACAGCGAGATCGACACGGTGGGCCTTTCGCAGGAGGCGTACATCCCCGGGACGGAGCTGCGCGTGGCGCTCGGCTATTCGCACTCGTTCCAGGATGCGGACGGGGACGACTACGATGCGGAATTCGATCGCGTGTCGGTGCTGGTGGCGCACCCGATCGTGTGGCAGATCCGCGGCACGGCGACGTTCTCCTACGCGCACGGCGACTACGAGAACGACAACAGCCGCGACCCCGGCCCGGACGCGCGCGACGACGACACCTGCGTCTACGGCATCCGCCTCGACCGGCCGATCACCGGCTGGATGTCGGCCTACGCGAGCGCGACGTGGGTGGACGGCGAGTCGAACCTCGGCGTGTTCGACTACGACCGGAACATCTACTCGGTCGGGGTGGAGTTCCGGTACTAGTGTCCCGTCAGGCGCTACTCTGTATTGCAAGCCTGTCAGATTTTTCCGGGCCGAGAAGATTCCAGGAACTTCAACTCTCAACCTTCAACCACAACTGACCTTCATTCTTCAACTTCAACCTCAAGTCCCTCGCCCCTGCGTTGAAGTTGAGGTTGATGGTTGAAAGTCAGTTGTGGTTGTAGGTTGAGGGTTGAGGTTCGATGCCTGAATCGCCCTGGGTTGCGGGCCGCGCCTGCTCTGTGAAGCCCGGGATTCTATGCGGGCCGGGGCGGGAGCGCTAGAGTCCTGCCGACGAAGTCGTGCGACGGACTGCGGGCGAAGGGCGAGGGGAGAAGGGCGAATGACCCCGAGCCGGACATCGCCCCTCACCCTTCGCCTCTCGCCCTTCGCCATTCGACACCCATCCATCGTAGGACTCCCTCTACGATGCGCTAGATCGGCAGCGCTCGCGAATTGTGCGTGTGCCAGAGGAGGTGAGGTCCGGGGCCGGCGTCGCGGGCGCGCGCCAACACCGCGGCGAGCGTCTTTCCCGTGTAGACCGGATCGGTCGCGATCCCCGCCTCGCGGCCGCGCTCGACCGCCGCGTCCCCCTCGGGCGTCGGCGTGCCGTACCCCGCGCCGAGGAATCCCTTCACGCAGACGAGGCGGCTCGGGTCGAGCGGCGGCATCGCCTCGCAGCCATACGCCTCCAGGAGCGTGAGGGTCCGCGCCGCGAACGCCTGCACGACCCAGCGGTTCGCGATGAGGGCGTCGTTCACCTGCACCGCGCAGACCCGCGTCGGCCAGCCGAGGATCGCGAACCCCGCGAGGAGCCCCGCGGCCGTTCCCCCCGACCCGTGCGCCACCCAGACGTGGCTCGGGCGGGGCGCCTCGCCGCGCTCGACCTGCTCCGCGAGTTCGAGCGCCGCGTCGACGTAGCCGATCGACGAGAGCGCGCTCGACCCGCCCGGCGGGAGGTAGTCGGTCCGCGCGCCGCAGCGCAACGCGTGCAGCGCCCCCGCGAGCGGGATCGCCGCGACCGTGCACCAGACCTGGAGCCGGTCGGCGAGCGAGCGCGTGACCGCGAGATTCCTCCGCGCGTGCGAGGTGAGCGGCGTCTGGAAGAGCGAGACATCGACCGCGAGGCCGAGAGGCTTGCCGTAGAGGAGGCACGCCACGACCCAGTTCGACCCGAGCGAGCCGTGGACCCAGAGCCGCCGGGCGCGGCGACGCCTCGCGCGCGCCAAGACCAGCTCCAGCTTCCTCACCTTGTTCCCGCCGTACGCCCCGCCCGAGACGTCGTCCCGCTTGACCCAGAGGTCCGGCACGCCGAGGCCGGGGAGCGGCTCGACCGGAGTAGGGAACGCGCCGAGAGGGATCCAGGGCAGGCGCCTCCGCAGGGCGGGGAGGCGCCGCAGCAGCGCGCGGTCCATCACCACTTTCCGGGGTTGAGGATGCCGTTCGGGTCGAGCGCGCGTCGCACCCGGTCGAGCATCGCGAGGAAGCCGGGGTCGATCTTGTCGCGGTGCCGCGCCAGGACCCAGCCGGGCGTCTTGTACGGCCAGAAGCCGAGGTCGATGACGAGGTCGGACAACGCCTTGTTGAGGTCGCCCACGCGCGCGACCGAGGCAGGGTCCTTCTTGTCGAAGAGCGAGATGAACCGCAGGACGCCGAAGTGGCCTCCGAGCATCGGTCGCGTGACGACGATCGGCGGGTAGCCTCGCTCTTCCATCAGCGCCATCCCGCGGCGGATCCCCTCCTCCCAGCGCGACACGGGGCCGTACGTCCCGACCCAGGTGAGGCCGCCGCCGGGGTGGTCGAGGAGGAAGTCGAGCCGCGCGGGCATGTCGGCGAACTTGGAGAACCGCGGCTCGATCTTCACGAGGTCGACGAGGTCGAGCGGGTCGCCGAACTTCGCGCCCCCGCGGCGCGCCTGGTCGATCGCCTCCTGCACCGTGTCGAGGCGGTAGCGGAACTCGCGCTCCGAGTCCGAGGAGAGGTCGATGTAGAGGATGAAGACCGGCTCCCCCGCCGCGCGATGCACGGGGTTGGGTTCGCCGAAGAGGAGCTTCGCGATCGGCCACGACAGCCCGCCGATGTCGTCGCAGACGTCGGCTCGTGTGAGCCGCTTCGTGAGCGCGAAGGTCGAGTCGACGTCGTAGCCGAGCACGAAGGCGCGCCTCCGCAGCCGGCGGCTGGGCCAGAGCTGCACGGCCATCTTCGTCACGATCCCCGTCGTCCCCTGGAAGTTGATGAAGAGCCCCGTCAGGTCGGGGAAGGGGGAATTCGAGCACCAGGTCTTTCCCGCCGCGCCGGATCCCGTGCGGACGACCTCGCCCGTTGGGAGGACCGCCTCGACGCCGTTGATCCAGCTCCCGGTGGAGCCGTGCCGCAGCGAGAGGTTGACGAGCCCGTCCATGAGGCAGTTCGCGAGGACGCTCGTGTGCGGCGGAGAGAACGAATAGGCGAAGCGGAGCGAGGGGTGCTTCTCGTCGAGCAGCTTCCGCACGTCGCCCCAGCTCACGCCGGGCTCGAGGAGCATGTACTGGTCCGCCTCGTTCACCTCCAGGACACGGTTCATCGCGGAGAGGTCGATGACGATCCCGCCTTTCTCGGGGATTGCGAGGCCGCCGACGTTCAGGTTCGACACGACGGGGACGACGGGGACCCGGCGACGGTTGGCGAGGAGGACGACCTCGCGCACGTCGCGCTCGTCGCGCGCGCGCACGACGACGTCGGGGGGGTGGCCGGGGACCTCGGTGATGTCTTCGGCGAACTTCGCGAGCGTCGCGGCGTCGGTCAGGACGCATTCGGCGGGGAGGACGGAGCGCAGTTCCTCCGCGATCGGCGTGGCGGTCTCGACGGGCATGGCGGGGTCACCTCACTCCACGAGGACGCCGAGGAGCGGCAGGAGCTTGAACGGGTTGCCGCGGATGCCGATCCGTCCGGTGAGGACGGGGAGGATGTACCCTTTCCCGAGGCAGACGCCGAGGAGGGTGGAGAGCTCACCGCGCACGCCGGCGTCGGCGGCGCCGTCGCCGCAGGCGATCTCGATCCCGCTCTCGCTGAAGGACAGCACCGCTCGCATCCCGCTCCCCTCGAGCGAGAACCGCCCGCGGATCGACTGGGCGCGCTTCGCTACGGCGGGGACGGCCATCCGCCTCTCGAGGAGGCTCCTGACGAAGAACGCCATGAGATGGGCGTTCGCGGGCTCCTGGAGCGTCACCTGCATGGGCACCTCCACGGCGTATCCTACAGGATCGGCGCCTGAGTGCAAAGGCGCACCCGCCCCGGTGGGGGAAGGTGCGCCTTGGTGTGCGGAGGGGTCGCTACTGGGCGACGTTGAGCTGGACGTTGAAGCTCGACCCGACGCGGTTCCCGGCGGTCAGGTAGACCTGCACCTTGTACGTCCCCGCGGGAAGGTACTGTCCCGCGTCGTTGACGAGGGACACGGTGCCGGAGTAGGTGACCGACTGGCCGGGGTTGAGCGTCACGCTGCCGAGGTTGCGCGTGAACGGGCGCCCGTTCGACCAGCGAGCGACGACCGCGCCGGCGTCGTTGACGACGTCGATGTCGTAGCGCTGCCCGTTGCGGAACGAGAAGGTCACCGCCGCGGCCGTGGAGTTCGTCACCGTGATCGACGCGGTCAGCTTCGTCGCGCCGCCCGGCTGGTTGAAGCCGTCGATCCAGTACGTGTACTGGTCGGTCCAGGAGTAGACCTTGAGCCCCGCGACGGCCGGCCGCGGGTACGCGAGACCGTTGATCGTGCCGCGCTCGAACACGGTGCGGACGGGGCCGGCGATGCTCTGGGAGTACCACTGCACGACGCCGACGCCGGGGGCGAAGGCGATCCCGCCGACGCCCGCGTCGACCGCGGTCGTGTCGAGGTCGACGACGACGCAGTTCTTGAACGTGCCGGCGGGGGTCCGCACGACGGCCCCGCGCGAGGAGATCCGCGAGCGGGTGTACATCGGGAGCCCTGCGAGCGCCCAGGAGGTCCCGCTCGACGCCGACAGGTCGGCGAAGAGGACGCTCTGGCCGCTCGTCCAGATCCAGACCTGCTCGGAGGTGCTGGACGTCCAGACCCACATGGCGCCGAGGCCCGCGAACTGCGTCCAGTGCTGCCAGCTCCCGGACGTGGAGTCGACGGTCGCGGTCGACTCGCCGCCGTACCGAACGTTGAGGTAGGTCAGGCTGTCGGTCGAGCGGTTCGGGAACCAGCTCGACGCGGAGGCGACCTGCGCGGCCGCCAGGACGAGGACCAGGGTTGCCAACCGTTTCATCGATGCCTCCGTGTTGATTTCAAGGAAGGGACGGGCCACGGGCTACCGGGCCTGGCGGACCTGAATCGTGAACTGCGACTCCACGCCCTGAACGGCGGTGAGCCAGATGCGGGCGCGGTACGTGCCCTCGGCGAGCGGCTGGCCGTCCAACCGGACGAGGTCGATGGTGTCCTTGAACGTCATGGACTGTCCTGCGGCGAGCGTGAGCTGCCGCATCTGGTTCGTGAAGCGCTTGTTCGCGGACCAGACGTTGAGGATGTTGCCGTCCGCGTCCTCGAGGGCGATGTCGTACGACTGGCCGCTCATGAACCACATCGGCATCGACTGGGTCATCGAGTTGCGGACGGTGATGGAGGCGGTCAGCTTCGTCGCGCCGGACGGCTGGTAGGAGGCGTCAACCCAGTACTCGTACTGGTCGGTCCACCCGTCGCAGCGGAGGCCCGCGACGGCGCGCTTCGGCCAGGCGACGGCGTTGATGGCGCCGCTCTTGAAGGCGTGCCGCACGGGGCCGGCGATCGACTGGTTGAACCACTGCACGATGCCGACGCCGGGGGCGAAGGTCAGGCCGCCGACGCCGAAGTCCACGGCGTTCGTCCCGAGGTCGAGCATGACGCAGTTCTGGAAGGTCCCGCCCGGCGTCACGGTGACGAAGGCGCGGCGGGTGAGGGAGACGTTCGTGTAGTTCGGCAGGACGCCGTTGAGCGGCCACGCGCTCCCGACCGTCGCCGAGAGATCGGCGAAGAGGACGCGCTGGCCGTTGGCCCAGATCCAGACCTGCTCGGAGGTGCTGGAGGTCCAGACCCACATCGGGCCGAGGCCGCCGAAGTCGGTCCAGTGCTGCCAGCTCCCGGAGGTGGAGTCGACGCGTGCGGTCGAGTCCCCGCCGTAGCGGAGGTTGGTGTAGGTGAGGGTGTCGGTCGCGCGGTTCGGGAACCAGGACGACGCCAGCGCCGCGTGGGCGGTGACGGCCAGCGCGAGGACGGCCATGGCCAGGGTGCGCATGCGTGTCTCCTTTGTTGTGTAACGCGGTGCGTCATAATAAGCTCACGTGAGTCGAATGCAAGCGAATTCCTGGAAGATGTGAGCACTGGTGTGAGTTCCTGGAGAGGCGCCCGTCAAGGCGCCATGGAGAGGCGCCCGTCGGGGCGCCGTGGCCTGGCCTGCGCAGGCCGGCCGGCTACACGCGGTACACCCGCCCGACTCGCAGGCACTCGATCGCCCGCCGCGTGCGGTCGAACCCGTCCGGGTAGTGGATGAGCCTCATGCGCCGCCGGATGTCGGCAGGCAGCGTGAGCAGCTTCTCGTACGGCGTGTGGATCCCGAGATTCGTCTCGTGCACGATCACATGCGCGTCCTCCGCCAGCCACGCGATCAGCTCCGGCTCGAACGCGGTGTCGGCGGACATCGACAGCCGCCTCCCGCCGCACTCGATCCTCAGCGCATACGTCGGCACTGGGTGCCTCGTCCGCCTCACCTCGATCGCGAACGGCCCGACCCGCGTGCGTCGCCCCTCGCGGAGGGGGACCGTGTCCAGGTAGTCCGCCATGCCCAGCCTCAGCCGCCGTCCCTCGGGCGTCGTCAGGCGCCCCATGGCCACGCGGAGGCGCCCTCCCCACAGCTCCCGCAGCACCGCGGGCCCCGCGGCGAGCTTCAATCTCCGCCCCTCCGCGAAGCGCCGGAAGAAGGCGACCCCCTCCAGCCCGTTGACATGGTCGCCGTGGAGGTGCGTCAGGACCGCGGCGTCGATCGTCTCCACCCGGAGGTCGACCCCGCTCGCGCGCGCCGCCTCCCGCAGCGCCTTCCTCGGCGGGTCGGGGAAGTCGACGAGCAGCTTCGCGCCGCCGGCGACGACGACGATCGAGCTTCCGTACGACAGCTCGGTGAACGCGTCCCCGACGCCGATCGGGACGAAGCGCATGATCAGCGCGCCTCCTCGATGACGTCTCCGACGCGGATGAGGCCGTCGCGGACGACCTCGGTGCGGAGGCCGCCTCGGTGGACGAGCGCCTTCTTCACGCCGGGGCGGGTGAGTCCCTCGAGGTGGTCGCACGGCTCGCAGAGCTTCACGCCTCGGAGGATCGCCTCGCCGACCCGAAACGTCCGGCCGAAGAGGTGGTTCAGCGGCACGCCGCGCGTGAGGAGGTTGCGGCGGGTCTCCTCGGGGGCCAGCTCGAGGCCGTAGTCTCGGCGGGCCGCCTCGAGTGCCTCGACCTCGAGGAGGGTGACCTCGCGGCCCACGCCGGGCTTCGCGGAGAAGGTCCCCTGCTTGTCGAAGTAGCGGTCCCCCTGGAGGCCCCTCCCGACGACCGCGCGCGCCTCTGCGGCAGGGGAGAGGGGTCCTCCCTTCGTCGGGGCGAGGAAGATGCCGAGCAGCTCGCCCTTCCACATGGCGGGGGCCTCCAGAGCGAAGGCCCCTTGAATACACTCTCGGCGGCTGGGAGGTCCACTGAATACACTGAAGACACCGAAGCGGATCAGTCGGGGGAGAGCCCCGAGATGTACTTCCGCCAATCGTCCTCGATCATGCCGAAGATGGACTTGAAGGTGTCGAAGGAGCCCTCGCCGGCGACCTCCTTGCGCAGGAAGGCGTGGAGCTTGTCCGCGTATTTGCCGTCGTCGTAGGTCTGGAGGAAGAAGGTGATCGACCATGCCTCCGACATGTGGAGGCCGACGTACATCTGGGCCTTGAACGGATCGAACTGTGACTGCTCGATGCGGAACTGCTGATAGCTCTTGGACAGGATGTCGCCGAGGGGCGCCTCCTTCTTGCGTTTCAGGAACTGCTGGATCATCGGGAGGTACTGCCGGCTCTTCGCGCCGATTATGAAGTCGTTGTTCGCCTCGCGGTGAGCGCACTCGAGGGTCGTCGCGAGTCCTTCCGCGAGCCAGAAGCAGTTCGTGTCCTTGCCGCCCTTGACCCGAGTCGCGGCCGCGAGGAGCTGCAGCGTGCAGTCGTGGAAGATCTGCTCATACGGCTTGCCCGTGCTGGCGAAAGTCTGGCCCCACCCGGAGTCCGGGTCGAAGTGCCCGCCGAGCCATTCCGGGACGCCGGGGTTCTGCGCCATGTACGTCGACTTCGAGTCGTACACGACGAGCGGGAGCACCAACTCAGCCTTTGCGCCTTCGAAGAGCTCCTCGAAGGGGATGTCGTCCGCGAACTCTCGGCGGAATGTCACATACAAGTGCGCAACGATGCGCCGGAAGTCCTCCGCGCGGACCTCGGCCGATGCCTTGTCCGAGCGCTGAACGGCGATGAGGAACGGCGGCTGTGCGATGCAGTCGCATTCGACCCCTCTCGCCTCCACTGCTTTCTTCGCTGCGTAGGCGCTCCTCTGCCAAGGCGTGAGCATCGCGAGCAACTTCCGCTCCGCCTCTCGCGACTGCTGAATCTTCGCGATGTCCCCGAAGAGCTCCGCGTCCTCGTACGTCCCCCACGGCGTGAGCACGCGCCCGAGCCTGGCGTTCGCGCCCGCATGGGTCGGGCAGATCCCCGCCCTCCGCCCATCACCCACGATGTCCACGCAGAGTTCCTCTGCGAATCTCTTCAATCCCGCCCTCTCCGCGCGATCGGCTACTTCGAACACGCGATCGGCGTAGATGTCCTCGTTCGGGTCAAGCGCCTTGACCCGCGCATCCAGCACGCGCGCGAAGCGGGAGGCAATGTCGGCGTCCTCGGGGTCGAGCGTGCAGGCCTTCTCGAGGAAATCCTCGGCCTCCCTGAGGTACCCTGCCTTCTCGCAGGCAAGGGATACCTGCAGCCACCCCTTGGCGTCGCTCGGCTGGATTCGGTCGAGGATCTGCTGCACGCCCTCGCCCTCCGCGAGGAGGGTGACGACGAGGCAGAGCGCTACGAGTCCGCTGGCGCGCATCGTCACGGCATGTCCTCCCAAGTCGACGGCCCTCTTGAACGGGCGCGCGGGCGGCGGGTTCGCTGTCACCCCCGCGTCCAGGTTTGGACCACGCAGCGCGTCTCGAAGCCGAGGGCATGGTAGAGCCCCAGCGCCGCGTCGTTGCCGAGCGTGACCCAAAGCGCGACACGCCGGATCCCCGCGGCTGCGAGGTCGTTCATCGCGGCCTGGAGGAGCGCGCGGCCGAGCCCCTGCCCGCGCGCGTCCGGGTGGACCACGATGTGGCCGAGGAGGAACTCGCGCGGCGCCTTCGTCTCGAGGAGGAGGCAGGCGCCCATCCATCGCCCGTCCCGCACCACCGCGCGCGAGAGGCGGCGCGCGTAGCGGCCGTACCCCCCCGACATCAGCTTCTTCGCCTCGGCGCGCGCCCCGCGCAGCCCCTTCCCCTCGCCGTCGAGCGTCCCGCGGTAGGCGTCGCAAAGGAGCCTCCCCACGTCATCGAGGTCGAGGAGCGACGGGCGGACGACCGTCCCCTCCAGGCGCACCTTGCCGCGATGCACGGGGGCCTCCATCCACTGCCGCGACTTCGCCTCGCGGAAGCCCGCCGCGCGGAGGGGCCCCTCGAGCCCCGGGCGCAGATGGAAGAGCAGCGACCTCCCGCGCTCCTGGCGCGCGAGGGCGCGTGGGAGGGCCTGGAGGTCGGCTCCGCGACGGACGCAGTCGAGCGCGAGGATTCGCGTCCCGCGCCGGCTCCCCCAGAGCGCGGGGCCGACGCGCACGCCGGCGATCGCGAGCCAGAAGAGGTGCATGCGGTACCGTGGCGACAGCGTTCGGATTCGTGCGCGCGCCTCCTCCGCGTCCGCGGGCTGTCCCAGGAGGTGGTAGAGCATCCCCTCGCTGTCGGAGACGATCGCCTCCGCCAGCGCCGCGCGGTCGCGCGGGCCGATGCGGTCGAACGTGAGTCGTGGTCCAGGCATGGTTCCTGCCGGTGCTTCGGGTCCGTCGAGGGATCCCGTCTCTCTCCATACACCAGATCGACCGTGCAGGGAATGACAACAGGGGAAAACTGGGCGTGGTTCAGAACGGGGTCACAGATTCTCCCCGTTCGTAATCGTAGTCGTAATCGTAGTCGTAATCGTTCAGGCCAAAACGATTACGACTACGATTACGAGGCCCGGGAATCGGTGTCACCGAGAAACGCCATCCGTTGAACCACGCCGAAAACTACGGCCGCACCGTCCAGCCGCTCCGCCGTTGATCCTGGGGCCGTCCGGAGGTAGACAGGAGTCGTCGAATCGGGGGGAGGACGACGTGCGGAAGGTATCGTGGGTAGCGGCGGTGGTCGTGGCGCTCGCGGCGGCCCGAGCGCCCGTGGATGCCGAGGGGGACGATCGCCGGGACCTCCCGCAGCTCGTCGACGAGTGGCGGTCCGACGACGCCGCGCAGCGAGATCGCGCGAGCGAGGAGGTCCTCTCCCGATGGAAGGAGTGGACTGACGCGGACGTCGAGGCCCTCCGCCGCGCCTCGGAAGACCCCGACGCCGAGGTCGCCGGTCGCGCGCGGGATTCCGTTCGCAGGGTGCTCGCCCGCAGGCGTTGCGGGGCGAGCGCAGACGAGGCCCTCGACCTGATCGCGCAACTCAGGACCCCGGCGGGGAAGGTCCGGCTCGGCTTCTGGGTCAATCCAGGAGGACCCAACTTCGACTCCAGCCCGCCGATGGTAAAGCTCGTCGCGCTGGGCAATCCCATCGAGGACCTGCTCGTCGACGCCCTCGACGACAGGGGCAGTCGGAATGAGGGTGCCGTCGTTCTCGGGCGCGTCGGCGATGTCGACTGCGTCTCGCCCTTGATCGAGCACCTCGTCGACAAGGAGGGCGCCCTCTCGGCCGACGAGGAGCTGGAGTATCTCTGCGTGGTGTGCGCCCTCTGGTGGCTGACAGGACAGGACATCGGGATCGACTCCCACGATTCGGAGCAATACTCGACGGACGTGAAGGATCGCTGGAGGCAGTGGCACAGGAGGGTGCGCGACTTCCTCTACACGCCGCCAGGGTGCCAGGGAGAGGTCGACGTCGACATGGAGGCGACGCTCCACGGCGTGCCCACGACCACCTATCGGAAGGACCACCCCTGGGTGCCGCGCGAGGCGATCGCCGAGTGGCGCGAGGGAGAGGAGTACGCCGCGAAGCTGCGCGACTACTGCCTCAGCCTCCTCGTGGAGGCGACCTCGGACAGGGGCAATCCGGGCCGCGCCGCGGTCCTCGCCCTGGGGCACGTCGACGACCCGCGCGCGGTCGCGGCGCTGAATGCCCTCCTCGGGGTCGTGAAGGAGAAGTCTTGGCAGGCGCACGACGTACCCTGGGCGATCGGGATCCGGGCTGATCCCCCGTCGCTTCCTTTCCTCGA
>Ga0082335_1005911_pt1 | contig 16389 bp, 12 predicted proteins | sample Subgrocontami58m_FD_72375 | JGI IMG/M metagenome (GOLD analysis project Ga0082335, IMG submission 72375) | Subsurface groundwater microbial communities from S. Glens Falls, New York, USA - GMW37 contaminated, 5.8 m (SPADES assembly) (version 2) ... | reverse complement strand
TGGACTTGCGGCGATTCGGTTCGGGTGTGGAGTCGGCATCCCTCCGATCTCAACTCGGATTCAAAAGTGATGACGTGATCCTTCTGTTCATCGGCTGGCTTTATGATCATGTGGGCGTGGACACGGTGATGCGGACTCTGCCGCGTTTACCCGCCAACGTGAAACTGCTCGTCGTCGGCGCGGGCGAAGGTGAGCCGCAATTGAAAGCGCTGCATCAAGAATTGAATCTCGGTGAGCGCGTTATCTTCGCTGGCTCGCAGCCTTATGACACCATGCCGCAATTCATGGCACTCGCCGATGTGTGTTTACTTTATTTCAACTTGACTCCGATGACGCGCCACATTGTGCCAATTAAAATTTACGAATACATGGCGAGCGGCAAACCTGTTCTCGCCTCGCCGCTTCCTGCTGTCATGCGCGATGTGCCGCCGAACAACGGTGTGCTTTACATCTCTCAAACAGAATTGCTTAATGAGTTGAATCGTTTACTTGATCCCGATTATCGAAAGACTCTCGGCGTAACGTCGCGCAAATTTGTCGAAGAGAATTGCGATTGGGAAAAAATCACCGACGAATTCGAGTCCCTTTTGTTGGAGATGAAGCGATGAAGCGTCCAACTTCCAATCTCCAATCTCCAATCTCCACTTACATCATCATCGCCTTGTTATTGGTTTCATTTTCACTTCGCCTCCACGCCCTCCTGCAACTTCCCGGTTTCATTGACGAAGGGAATCATCTGCGCTGGGCGAGTGAGGTGTGGCAAGGGCGATGGCTGTTTCCATTGGCGAGCAGCAAGCCGTTGTTGATCTATTACGAAGCATTGTTCTTCCCCTTCCCGGCGGCGTTATGGCTCGGGCGCGCGGCGAGTGTGTTGACGGGCGTGGTGATCTTAAGTGGACTCTATGCATTGGGTCGCAAGTGGAATCGTCGAACAGGATTCTTCGCCGCGTTATTTTATGCCGTTATGCCCTGGACATTTTTCCATGAACGGCTGGCGGTCGCCGACTCGCTCGTGGCGGCGTGTGCGGTGGTGATGATGGTGGCGGCGTTTCGATATGTGACTCGTTTACAAACCCGAAGGGTCTTTGAGACCCTTCGGGTTTCGGGGATTATTTTGGTGTTGAGCATGATCGCTTTGCCGTTAGCAAAGTTGAGTGCGGTGACGTTGTTGGTGATGCCATTAATAGTTGCCCTAAACCTGACAGGTTTTAAAAACCTGTCAGGTTTGAGGAAGTTATGGTTGCCGTATTTAATATCGGGTGTTGTCTTGGGCGTTCTCCTCGGCTACGCCAACTCGCGTTACAGCGTTGGGCAAGAAGTGATTCAACGCGCGGGCTTTGGTCAGCGAACAATGATGGATTGGTGGGCAGGGAATGCAAGCGATGTGGTGGAGTGGTTTAGGGCGTATGCAATTGTCATCGGTCTCGCTATCGTCGCCGGCATTGCCATCGTGTTGATACGACGACAGGCGTTAGGCATTATTGCGTTGATAGGATTCGGCATATCGGCTGGCACGTATCTCTTCGCCCCTTCAACCGCTTATCCACGATATTATTTACCCGCGTTAGCGTTTGGGTGTCTGTTAGCGGGCTTGTGCTTAGACCTGATTTGGCGGACACTGCCAAAGTACGTGGTAGATCGAGAATCTAAGCAAGCGGTGTTGTCGCTCATAATGTTAATACCGCTTTTCTCCACAGTCGAATTTTTGTTATTCGTCTATCCATCTTATATTGCTCCGGCACAGTTGCGCCTCGCCACAGTAGATCGCCTACAGCACATCACTCTCTGGTCGTCGGGCTACGGAATTCGTGAGGCGATGCAATACGTGAATGAGCAAGTAAAGAAAGAAGCGGAGCCGTCAATCGTTTACGTTTCCGATCTCGCTGGGATGGTGACGGCGCGATTATATTGGGAAGGTAATGGCAGGGTGTTGACGCTTTGGGATGCGACGATGGGCGCGAGTGTGGACGATGTGGATGGACGAGTTGCCTCAGGCAAGCCAACATTTCTACTTGTGGATACCGATCACTTCAAAGCCAACTTCGTCGGGCTTGAAGTGAACCCACGCGAACTCGCGCGCTTCCAACGACCCGAAGGCGGTAAGCCGATTATTGTGTATCGGTTGAGGCGTGAGGCGTTTCAGTTTCCGAAGGAATGAAGATTAATGATTGAAGATTAAAGATTCAATCTTCAATCATTAATCATTAATCTTTAATGATTTTAACTCTCCTCTTTTTACTCATCACCCTCTTCTACTTTCTCCCCGGCGTTCTCTTGCACATCATCGTGCGTGAGCGCGGTATTACGTTGCCCGTTGCGTTGGGGCTGGCGTTGGCGGGAATAATCGTGATAGATGTTTGGGCGGCGAGTCTTTTCGGCTACCGCTTTTGGATTCAGTTCGCCTTGAATGTGATCGCCATCGCCGCGTTAGCATGGTTGGCGCGTGGGAAAATGCGCGAGTGGATTCGGTGGGCGCGGGCGTGGAGTCGGCAGCACCTGATTCTATGGGTGGCGGCGATCTTAATTTTTATTGTGCCGGCGTTTGTCATCCCCGTTCCGTACGACACCGACGCGCAGGGCTTTGGCATTTTGGCGTTGACGGTTCGGCTCAGTGGAAGCATCACGTCGCTTGCGCCGTTTTGGAACGAGATCAATTTTTTTTACTCGCCCGCGTTCTTCTTGCTCGCCGCGCAGTTAAGTGATATGGCATTCGGCGCGCCGATGCACTTGGTGATCATGGCGTTGGGTCATGCGTTTGCGATTGCAACAGTGATGGGAGTGTGGGCAGTGGGGCGCGAGTTCGGCGACGAGCGCATCGCAAATTGGTCGGCGTTCTTTGCGGTGATCAGCACCGCGCTGTTCACCACGATGATGGACTCGGCATACACCAACGTCTTCGGAAATTTTTTGACGGCGACGATTCTTGTTTTAATTTTTCGCGCGGCGAAAGAACCGAATCGATTCAACATCGTGTGCGCCATCATTGCATTGGCGAGTCTGCCCCTCTCGCATCCTGACAGCATCATTCATTTGTTGATGGCATACATTCCGTTTTACTTCACGGTGTGGCTGGCGCGTTCACGCCCAAGTTTAAAACAATATGCCACCCTCACAATCGTCGTGCCGTTCTTCGCGGTCTCCTTGTGCCTACCTTGGATACTGCGCGTTCTTCCGTTGCTCGGTGGCGTGAATGTGCATGAACGGCAAAACCCATCGCCTCTTCATTGGCTCGATCTCATTGTGTTCAACGGTTACGCGCCGCTGTATCTCGCTCTCGGTGGTTTGTTGCTCGGCGTGTGGCGGCGGCGCTGGATTGATATTTGGATGATCGGCACTGCGCTTGCCATCATGGAAATTTCCACTTGGGCGAATCTAGATCGTCTCTCAAAGATGACCACTACCGATCCGATGCAAATTTTTTATCCCTTCGGCGTGATCTGGCACGCGACAATCATTCCGATTCCGTTGATGGCGGCGACGGCGATTTGCGCGTTGCCATTTATGAATCAAATTAAGATTCCGCGTTCCATCGGGGTCGCCGCCGGTGCGTGTGCTATCATCGCCTCACTTGGGGCGGGTGTTTTCAGTGATACGCTGATTCAATGGAGCAAAGATCGAATCCGTATTACGGGCGCGTTGTCCTCTGCGGCAGATATTCGGGCGATGACGTGGCTGAAAGAAAATACTCCGCGCGACACGTTGATATTAAATTATCCGGGCATCGAAGGCGATTGGGTTCCGGTGATCGCCGAGCGCAAAGCGATTCATTTTCGTGAGCAGTTGTTTTACATCGGAGCGGGAGAGGCGTGGAAGCTACAAGATGAATTGCGAGTCGCCTATCACGATCCGGCATCCCCTGAGTCGGAGAAAAAGATTCGGGCGGCGAACATCGGCTACGTTTTGATCCCACAAGTGATCGGCAACCCCGATTCATTTAAATCAGCACAACGCTGGCGACCACCGTTTATCGAATCAATGAAATCATCTTTTGCGAATGCTTCCTATCTTGAGTTAGTCAAAGATTTTGACGGCGCGCAAATTTGGAAAGTGAAATGAGAATCCTCCACATCATCCCTTACTTCTACCCAGCGTGGGCATATGGCGGCACGTGCCGCGCGGCGTGGGAACTCTCGCGGGCGTTGGTGCGTAAAGGGCACGAGGTAGTGGTGTTCACTACTGATGCACTTGATTCTAATAACCGCGCGACCCCGCAGTTTGAAGTTGTGGATGGAGTCGAGATTCACCGTTTTCATAATGTAAGCAATCACTTGGCGTGGGCGCGGTTGTTCACGCCGTTGACGATTGGCTTTTATTTGGAGCGCGAACTTAAGCGCGTGGATGTAGCGCACTTGCATGAATATCGCTCGTTTCAAAATGCCATGGCTCTGCCGATCATGGAACGGTTGAAGGTGCCGTTTGTGTTGACGGCGCAGGGCGGTATGCCGCGCATTATGGGACGTTACGCCTTGAAGCAAGTATATGATGCGTTGGTGGGGCAACGAATTTTAAAACACGCCGCTCGCTTGCATGCCCTCAACACACTTGAGCAAACTCAATTTTTGGAACTCGGCGTTGAGCCGGAGCGCATTGCGATTCTGCCAAATGGCGTGAACTTGGATGAGTATCGCGTGTTGCCGCCAGTGAATGGTTTTCGTGCCAAGTATGATATTCGGCAGAACGCGCCTGTGGTTTTGTTTTTAGCGCGGGTGAACAAGATCAAAGGCGTGGACTTTTTAGTATCGGGCTTCGCCGAAGTGCGTAAGGTGTTGCCCGAGGCAGTGTTGGTGATTGTGGGTCCCGATGATGGTTACTTGACCGAAATAAAACAGCAAGTCGCTACGTTAGGACTGGAAGCGCATGTTCGCTTTACCGGCTATCTGGATGGCGTAGCAAAACTCGAAGCGTATCAATCGGCGAATTTATATGTGTTACCTTCTGCCTACGAAATGTTTGCCATCACCTTGCTCGAGTCACTCGCTTGCGCCACGCCGATCATCGCCACTGATCGTTGCGGTCTCGCCGATTTCGTGCGCCACAATGACTTGGGTTCCATCGTGACTTACGGCGATGTAAACGGACTCAAAGATGAGATCGTCAACATCTTACGCAGTCCGGACGAAGCCAAACGCCGCGCGCGTTACGGGCGCGAGTATGTGTTGGCAAACTTCGGTTGGGACAACATCGCCGAGACGTGGGAAGACGTGTATAGAAAGTGCGCGGGGAAATAAATCAGAACGCTGATTACGTTGAAGGACGTTGTTAGATTGCTTTCGAGTATTTGGAACAGACGTGAAGAGCAAAACACATTGTTTACCTAATAAGCAGCATGTAGCTCAAATTGTGGAGAGAGTCAGGAATGAGTCTGTCTTAACAGTCGCTAGATTTGCCTCTGGCTCTCGTCATTTCGTTTATGATGTCGTCACCGAGAGCCGCCAAAACTTTGTGGTGCGTATCGCTACGCCGGAAAACAAAGAATTTTTGATGGGCGCAATGTACTGGTACACACTCCTGAAGCCCAAAGGGGTTCAACTTCCGAATGTTTTGTATTCCGATATGGAAGTAACCACTTCGCCTTTTCCGTACCTGATTATTGAGCGGCTGGCGGGAACAGATTTAGGCATCGTCTACCCACAATTATCGAAAGATGAGAAGAAGATTTTAGCTGGTGAGATGGCGCATATCCAAGAAATTGCAGGCACATTACCTTTGGGTAAAGGGTTCGGTTTCGTCGGCGGCTATGAGAGCAGTTGTTTTCAGAGAACGTGGATTGATGTTTTGTATAGCTCGCTTGATAGAAGCCGAAAAAGAATACAGACAATCGGAGCAGTAGATTCTCGACACGTTGACAGAGTGGCAGAGAAAATTGAGAAATACGAAAGTTATTTCTCTCAAGTGAGTCCAAAGTGTTTCCTTGACGATATTACGACCAAAAATGTTATTGTCCATGGTGGAAGGTTGAGCGGCATCGTTGATGTAGATTGCGTTTGCTTTGGCGATAATCTATTCACCATTGCTCTTACTCGAATGTCGCTTCTCAACACAGGCTTTGATTTGGACTACATAAATTATTGGTGCGACGCCGCAAATTTGAGAGAGAACCAAAAAGAAGTGCTTCAATTCTACACAGCATTATTCTGCGTAGATTTTATGAGTGAACTTGGACAAGTCTTCAACAAAGAGAAGCCACAACTTGTTAAAGTAGAAGATACACAGAGGTTGAGTGGTATCTTGGATATATTATTGCAGCAAATCTAAAGCGTGTTCAGTTTTTGGATCAGGTGAACAAACTACTCACTTCAATTTCTAACCCCTCTAATACCGCCGACTTCATTTTTTCACTATTGCCAAACTGTCCCAACAACACATATTCAGGACCCTCTTTAGGCAACGAGTATACTTCGACAGATCGCGTTTTAGGATCCACCAACCAATACTCGCGCACTTTTGCTTGCTCGTACGTGCCAAATTTTATATGTTGATCAAGGCGTAATGATGAGGGTGAGATGACTTCGACAACGAGATCGGGTGAACCTTTAAAAACTTGCGCGTTAGATTCTGGCTTGCGCTCGTTGGCGATGAACAGCACATCAGGTTGAACAGGGCGAGTCTTTGCGGAGAGATGAACTTCAAACGGCGCGGTGAGGACAATGCCGAGAGATCGCTCGTCTACAAAGTTTGATATGTGCTTGAGAAGTTTAGAAACAGCATATTGATGATCGTAAGCGGGCGCGTTAGCCATATAGAGAACTCCGTCAATGATCTCGTAGCGGTTGCCGTCATCGGGCAGGCGAAGATAGTCGTCGTAAGTCCATTGACCTTGAGGCGGTTGACCTTCGCTTTCAATTATGGGGATATGTGGAGTGACAAGAGTGACCATAGTGTGTTGCTCCTGTGGAAAATTATAGCAAAGGTTTTAGTTTATGTGTGGAATTTGCGGAATAGTAACCATTGGTGACGGCGCGAGAGTTGACGCGGCGTTGCTCGATAAAATGCGCGACACAATTGCTCATCGCGGTCCCGACGACGCGGGCAGCTGGATCTCAAAAGATGGGCGAGTTGGTTTAGCCAATCGCCGCCTCTCGATTATTGATTTGAGTCATGCCGGCCATCAGCCGATGAGCAACGAAGATGGTTCGATCTGGATCGCTTACAACGGTGAGACGTATACCTACGCCGAATACTTTGAACCTCTCAAACAGCGCGGTCACAAATTTAAATCGCAATCGGATACTGAGGTGATTGTTCATCTCTACGAAGAGTATGGCGCGGAATGTTTGCATCGTTTGCGCGGCATGTTCGCCATTGCCTTATGGGATGAACGCAAACGCGAATTATTTTTAGCGCGTGATCGTTTAGGCGTGAAGCCGCTTTATTACACTTTTGCCGGTGGGCAATTTATTTTCGCCTCAGAGATCAAATGTATTTTGCATCATCCCGCCGTCAAGCGCGAAGTGGATCTCAACGCTTTCTATCACTTCACAACTTTCCTCACCACGCCCGCACCGCAAACCCTTTTCAAAAACATTTACAAGTTACCCGCCGGTCATCGCGCCACGCTCAACATTGAATCAGGCGAATTAAAAGTTGAAGAGTATTGGGATGTGTTTGATCAAGCGCATTACGATCCCAAACTTACCTCACAAGATTGGGCGCATTGTTTGCGCGAGAAGTTAACCGAGTCGGTCAAATTGCGCATGGTCTCCGACGTTCCCTTCGGCGTTTTTCTTTCGGGCGGGATCGATTCGACGGTCAACACGGCGCTCATGGCGGCGCAGATGGATCGCCCGGTGCAAACTTTTTCCATCGGTTACAAAGATGCGCCGGACTTCAACGAGTTCGTCTGGGCGCGGCAGGCGGCATCATATTTCAAAACGGATCATCACGAGATTCAAATTGACGCGCACGATCTGATCAATTTTTTACCGAAGATGATCTACCATCAAGATGAACCGATTGCCGACCCGGTGTGTGTGCCGATTTATTTTGTCTCAAAGTTGGCGAAGGAGTGCGGCACGACGGTGATTCAAGTCGGCGAAGGGAGCGACGAACTCTTCGGCGGATATAAACACTGGATTGATATTTTGAATCTGGAGCGAAGCGGATGGCGAATGTACACGGGGATGCCGACTCCGCTAAAGCGGCTGGGGTTGGCGGCAGCGCAGTTTGCCTTTAGCGGCGTGCGTTACGAATATATCCGCCGCGCAACAATGGGCGAAGAATTGTTTTGGGGCGGGGCAGAGGCGTTTGGTGAGGCGCGGAAACAGAGTCTAATTTCCGAATCGATTCGCAAAGCGGTTGGCGGCATCAGTTCGCACGATGTGATCGCCCCATTCCGAAAAAAGTTCGACGAGCGCAGTCCGCATCACGATTATTTATCGTGGATGAGCTATCTTGATCTGCGTTTGCGTCTCCCCGAATTGCTCTTGATGCGCGTGGATAAGATGACGATGGCGACGGCGATTGAAGCGCGTGTGCCGTATCTCGATCATGAATTTGTGGCGCTGGCGATGAGCATCCCGCAAAAAATCAAAGTGGGCGATGATCTCAAACCCAAACATTTACTCAAGCAAGCGGTGCGCGGTCTCATCCCCGATGCGATCATTGATCGCCCGAAGCAGGGTTTCCGTGTGCCGGTGAACGATTGGATGGCGGAGACGCTTGGCACAGTGGGGCGCGAAACGCTGCAAAAATTTTGTGCCCGCACCGATTATTTTAATTGGAACGTGGTGGATAAACTTTTAAACGAGCGCGATGAGTTGGCGTGGTATCTGTTGAATTTTGCGCTGTGGCATGAGATGTGGGTGGAGGAAATCCCAAATCCCAAATTTCAAAATCCCAACACACGAGGAGAGTAATCTATGTCTAAAACTGATCCCTGCCCTTTTTGTGGCAATGTTGAGTTTGTTGAACGTAATGTTGAATATCTGTATAGTCGAAACGATCACTACTTGTTTGTTCCTGATATGCCTGCGTTTGTATATCTTAACTGTGGTGAGCGTTATTATAAAAGCGATGCTTTGATCAAAGTGGAACAACGATTCAAGGCGATCTATCAGCGTGAAGAGCAACCTGATCGCTATTTGCAAATGCCTGTGATGGAGTTTGAACACGATTCGTAAATAAAAAGACCTCGCGCGAGGTCTTTTTATTTACGTTCAACTCCCGCGCATCACGCATCACGTATTACGCAATACGCATTACGCATCACGTATCACGCTTCCCTCATCACGCTCTTCGCCACTATCTCGTGCTTCACCCTCAACGACTGCCTCAACCCCAAATACGCCGTGTACGCAAAACCAATTGTGTGAATGAGCATGAACGGCGCGAGACCGGGCGCGTACTCAATTGAAACAAGAGTTGTGATGCCGCTGTAGATCATGAAAAACAGTTCAACCCACGTTGACCAATCCACAGGCAAACTGTATTCGCTGTAATGCTTCCCGCCTTGACCCTCCACTTGGAACTTCGGCGTTCTTAAAAATAAAGTTGGGTTGCGGTTGATCAGGGCTTCGATCACCGCCCACGAATTACTCACGGCAATTCCGGGACCGATCAAAATGATCGTCGGCAAATGGCGCAGCTTGTGTTTCCAATCGGGATAGAGCGCCCATTGCGACACTGCAAACAAAATCGGCGCGCCGAATCCGGCGATGCTAATTGCGCCCAGATGTAGCTTGGAGATGTAACCTGTGATCACGAGTGGCAGACTGATCAATACCAAAAGTAGAATCAAAGGGTGAACCAAATAGCCGCTCAAGTGAATCAGACTTTGGAGTTTTTGAAAAAACGTTTTTGGCGATTCGATTATCGGGCGGGCAAACTTACGCAAACATTGAATCGATCCCTTTGCCCAACGAAACTGTTGCCGCTTGAAGGCGACGAGCAACGAGGGTATCTCTGCCGGTGCGACGACGTCTGATAAATAACGCATCTGCCAACCGCGTAGTTGGGCGCGATAAGAGAGATCAAGGTCTTCGGCAACCGTGTCGAGTCCCCACCCTCCCGAATCTTTTATGGCTTGCACACGCCACACACCTGCCGAGCCATTGAAGTTCCACATCAAGCCCAAACTACTTCGCACAAATTGTTCGATTCCAAAATGACCATCGAGCATCAACGCTTGCGACATTGTCAGCCAACTGTGTTCAGGGTTGAGATGCCCCCAGCGTGCTTGCACTACCCCCACGCGCTTATTGGCAAAAGACGGCATCACCTTTTGTAAAAAGTCGCGCGGCGGAACAAAGTCGGCGTCGAACACGGCAACAAAATCGGCACGCGTGTGTTCGAGTCCGTAAGCCAACGCGCCTGCTTTGTATCCGGTTCGATTGGGTCGGCGCACGTAGTCAATGTTCACGCCTTGCGCTTTGTAGTGGGCAACTTGTGCCCGGGCGAGGGCGGCGGTGTCATCGGTGGAATCATCTAATACCTGAATCGAGAGTTGCTGGCGCGGATAGTCAATGGCGGCAACCGCTTTGATCAATCGTTCAACAACAAATCGTTCGTTGAAGATGGGAAGTTGAATCGTGACGGACGGAAACCAATCCGGTGACATCGCCTCCACTGCGGCGGCATGATTCTCTCTTCGTCTTAACCACACAAAGAGGGCGGAGAATAACAACGCATTAAAACCGTAAATCGCCAAACTGATCGCGGCGAAAGCATAGAGGATTGCAAGAATGAAAATGATATCGTGCATATACTACCTAACAAGACCCTTCGGGTTTCGCGGTGTGTGCGACCCGAAGGGTCTTTACGCATAAACAATAAACACGGGTCACAACAATCATGCCTGCTGTGACCCGTGTGCATGAACGCGCGCGTAATGATGTGTTACTTCAAATCTTCAATTTCGTACACTTGAACCGGCTGGGTGCGCCCTTTGACCTTCATCGGTTCTTGGGCTGTGGCTTTGATAAATTTCTTCACGCGGTCGTAAGCGGCGTCACTGATCAAGACTTGTCCGGCTTTAGCATTTTCTTGAATTCGCTTTGTCGTGTTAATCGTGTCGCCAATCGCCGTGTAGTCCAAACGATTCTTCGTGCCGACTAAACCCACCACGGCTTCGCCGACATTGATCGCAATGCCAAACGACAGACGGTATTGCGGCTCCATTACTTGATGCAGAGCCAAGATGTCGCTCCGCATTTGTAGCGCGGCGCGTACGGCGCGCATGGTGTGATCATCTTGTTGATACGGCGCATTGAAGATCGCCATAACTGCATCGCCCAAAAATTTATCGAGCGTGCCTTCCTGCACCAACACGGCTTCCGCCGCGGCACCCAAGTAACGGTTCAACACATCAAGCAAAACCACCGGGTCAAGATGTTCGCTGAAGTTGGTGAAGCCGCGAATGTCGGCAAAGATGCAGGTCACTTCTTGGCGGTCGCCGCCAAGTTTAAGTTGATTCGGGTCGAGGCGTTCAATGACCGCCGGGCTGACCATGCGCTGGAAAAGTTCAAACTTGCTGCGTAAGCGTTTGCGCTCGGTTTGGTCATCCACCACAATCGCCGCGCCCTGCGTTATCCATTCGGCGTTCTTGAGAGGCGTGATGCTCAAACTTAGATCAACGGCGCCACGACCAAGCACGCTGGGGTTGGCTTCAAAGGCAAAAGATTTGTCTGCCGTCTTCACGGCGGTCAACGTTTGCGCCAGTTTCCCGTCAATCGGCGGCAGCACCGTGTCATATTTTTTGCCGATCACTTGATCCGATTTCACGTTCAAGATCGTTTCGGCGGCGCGATTGAACAGAGTTACCGAATCGCCGACATCGGTGGTGATGACGCCACTGTTGATTGAAGCGAATACGTTGTCGAGCAGATTCTTCAGGCGCGTCACTTCATCCAGTGATTGCTTGACACTCTCAAACAAACGCGCGTTCTCAATGGCGACAGCCGCTTGGTTGGAGAAGGCGGCGAGAATGTCGCGATCATGTTCGTTGAAGATTCCGGCGCGTATGCGGTTGTCGGCATAAATCACGCCGGTGATCACGCCTTTCACTTTCAATGGCACGCACAAAATGGATCGCAAGTTGAAAGCGACGACGCTTTCTTGTTTGCCAAAGCGCGGGTCTTCTTGAGCGTTGGTAGTCACCACTGGCTCACCGCTCTGTGCCACACGTTCCATAATCGTGCGGCTGATCTCAAAGGCAGAGGCTTGCAGAGTCTCGCGGTCAACGTTGCGGGCGATGCGGAAGTCCAAGATGCCTTTTTCATTCTTGAGCATCAAGAAGCCGCGCTCAGCGCCGGTCAACTTAATAATAGTATCCATCACTTCGTTCAACACCGTAGTGAGATCGAGCGACGAATTGACCACGCTGGAGATTTCGGCCAGAGCTTGTAGTTGTGTCAGGCGGTGTTCCTGATCGCCAATGACGCGCGAGATGCGTTCCAATGCGCTGGCGAGCTGCGACAGTCCATCAGAGACTCCCGGCGGCAGCGAGAGTTTCGCTTTTGCCAGTATATCTTTCTGACTGCTCAACAATGCTTTTATATCGAGGGTAAGTTTACGCAGATCAGAGAGTTCTTTGCTGATGCTGCTAGATTCTGTGGTCCCCGGCACCGGGTGACTCCTAACTTAAGTCAGACTTCCGAAGTCTTGCGAAGCACCCCGTAGCGAAGTGGAGCGGGCGCAGACTTCGGAAGTCTTTGGTCTACGTGAATGAAATGGAGAGCGCGATGATTATAATACGATACCCCGCTCCACGCAAAACCCGTCAGCGTCATTGCGAGTGCTTCGCAAAGCAATCTCATAGCGCGACCGAGATTGCTTCGCAAAGTGCGCTCGCAATGACGAAATGGCTGAGCAGTTATGTTTTTCCGTTAAAAGCTTGCGCATAATCACTCCCGATGCTATTATGCCGCCCGTATTGTTTCCGACTAGCAAATTTCCAACTTTAAAACGTCGGAAGGCAAACCTTTATGGACGTTCTTTCGGACGTTGAACGCCGACGGCGGCGGACCTATTCAATCTTAACGGGGATCATTGTATTAACCGTGCCATGTTACTGCGCTGGATTTCTGGCGTTGATGTTTGCGCCGCCTCCACCCACCGCGACGCCACTGCCTCCTCCTGTCACTGCCACGCGCGCGGCAACCGTCACCCTCGCGGCGACCCCGACTCTTCCACCGCCGCCGTCAGCGGCAAGTGGCACGACTCTGCCTTCGACTCCGACTCAATTTATCCCGGACACAAAAACCTTCACGCCGTCACCGACATTTACCTTGACCGCATCGTTCACGCCTAGCCCGACTCAAACGTTTACGCCGACTCTTACTCCCACGTTCACTACAACGGCGGCGGCTACTACCACGCCAACATCTACTGCCACGTTTGACGCAACAGTGACGAGCGCGTTTGCTACTGCCAATGCGGTTGGAACGAACGCGGCGCAAACCGCAACCGCACAAGCGAACTCTAATGCGATAGGCACTGGCGTTGCTGCCACGTTCACCGCCGTGGCGAATCAGACTCAAACGGCAACCGCCTTCACCAAAACGCCGACTCTTACTTCAACAGCTACAGCAACAGGTGGAGCAACAGCAACACCAGTCACTCCATCGGCAACAGCTATCGCTACTGGGGCAACGGCGACACCAAACGGCACGGCGAATCTCACTGCTACCAAAAATGCCTGCGGCACGGCAACAGCAGCAGCCGGAGGCACGCCGACATGCCCGTAAATGGATGGAAGTTAGAAGTTGGACGCTTCGCGTGGACTTCCAACTTCCAACCTCCAACTTCTAACCTCTAACTTCCGACCTCTAACTATGGATTTACTCTCTCATCTCAAAACACTTGTATCCGCGCCCGGCCTCTCGGCGCACGAAGACCCGATTCGTAATTTAATTCGTGAGGCGTGGGCGCCACTCACTGATGAATTCGGCGGTGACAAGCTCGGCAGCTTGTGGGCGACCAAACATGGCACAAGCAAAGCCCCGCGCAAAAAGATCATGCTCGTCGCGCATATGGACGCGATTGGTCTCATGGTGCGCCGTGTGCATCAAGGATTTTTATACGTTACTCAAATCGGCGGCGTGGATGCTCGCGTGATGCCCGGTCAGCCGGTATACGTGCATGGCAAAGAGACTCTGCAAGGTGTTGTCGCCTCCACGCCGCCTCATCTGCTTTCGGCAAGCGATCGCGAGAAGGCGGTACAGCTCGATGATCTGATCATTGATGTGGGTTTGCCCGCCGAAGAAGTTTCGCGATTAGTGAAAGTCGGCGACCTGATCTCTTACGGTCAGTTGCCATTCGAGATGCAAGGCGATCTGCTCGTCGCTAAATCGCTCGACAATCGCGCTTCGGTTGCTGCCGTTACCGCCTGTCTCGATGCGTTAAAAGATCGTCCGCATCGCTGGGATGTGGTTGCCGTCGCGACGGCGCAAGAAGAGATCACATATGGCGGTGCTTATGCCTCCGCCTTCGGTGTGCGACCCGATCTGGCAATTGTGATTGATGTGACTCACGGCTCGATGCCTGGCATTCCCGAACATAAAACTTCTCCGGTAGGTGAAGGTCCCACCATTGGTTGGGGTCCCAACTTGCATCCCAAAGTGTTTAAAGCGTTAAGTGATCTCGCTTCGCAAAATGAAATTCCCTTCAAAATTGAAGTGATGCCGATGCACAGCGGCACCGATGCCTTTGCCGTGCAAGTTAGCGCGGAGGGCATCGCCTGCGGATTGATCAGCATACCGCTTCGTTACATGCACACGCCGGTCGAAACCGTTTCGCTCAAAGACATTCACCGCGCCGGACGTTTGATGGCGGAGTATATTTTGACGTTGAATGATGAGACGTTGAATGGATTGATGTTGGATTAGAAAAAACCCGAAGGGTCTCAAAGACCCTTCGGGTTTGATGATGACAAATATGGCAACGAAAACTAAAACCAAAACGAAGAAAAAAATCACACGACCTATCAAGGTGACGCCGCCCACCGCCGCCCAAGCCGACTCGCTCGTCCTCCTCAAACAACTCTCCGAAGCGGTTGCCGTCTCCGGTGACGAAGGCGCGGTGCGTAAGATTATCCGCGAGGCGGTGACGAACCTTGCCGACGAAGTGAGCGTGGATGCGATGGGCAACTTGTTTGCGATCAAGCACGCCGCATCGTCGCGCGCGCCGCGTGTGCTGGTCACAGCGCATTTGGACGAGATCGGATTTATGATCGTCGGCGAAGGCAAAGACGGTTTACATTCGTTTGAAGCCGTCGGCGGTATTGATGATCGCATCTTGCTCGGCAAGCCACTGTGGGTTGGCGCAGATAAGATCAACGGCGTGATCGGTTTCAAACCGATTCACTTGGTGAAGCCCAATGAACGTTCCACGGTTGTCAAAATTGATTCGCTGAAGGTAGACGTTGGGGCGAATCGTTCGGTGAAGGCGGGTGACCGCGCCACCTTTGCGACTCCGTTTGTTGATCTAGGTTTCACTGTGCGCGGCAAGGCGTTGGATGATCGCGCGGGCTGCGCGGTGTTGGTTGAAATCTTGCGCGGCAAATATCCGGTTGAATTGATCGCCGCCTTCACCGTGCAAGAGGAAGTAGGTTTGCGCGGGGCGAAGGTTGCCGGATACACTGCCGAACCCGATGCGGCAATCGTCATTGATTGCACTCCGGCAAACGATCTGCCGTCGCAAGATGATGAAGTGGAGAACTCTCATTACAACACCAAGCTGGGTCACGGAGCGGCGATCTATTCATTTGATCGCGGCACCGTGAGCGACAAACGATTGATTAAACATTTGGCAACCACGGCGGAATCAAAACGAATTCCGTATCAACATCGCCAACCGGGTGGCGGCGGCACCGATGCCGGGGCAATTCATCTGACGCGCGGCGGTGTGCCGTCTGTTTCGATCTCGGTGCCGGGGCGTTACCTACATTCGCCTGCGGCGCTAGTGAGCAAGGATGATTTTTACAACACCGCGAAATTGGTGCGGGCTGCGTTGGAAAATTGGAGTCCGAAAGTTCTAAAGCGATAACATGTATACAGGTACACAGGGAAACAGGTAGCATCACTTGTCTACTTGTTTACGTGTTTACTTGCTACTTTTGCAAACATGAAGCCACTCATTAAAAAACTAGTCGAGAGCTACGGTCCTTCCGGACACGAAGAGCAGATACGCGAGATTATTCGCAGTGAGATCAAAGGTCTTGCCGATTACGTGACCATTGATCCGCTTGGAAATTTGATCGCCGTTTATAAAAAGAAAGCGAAGTCGGGCAAGAAGGTGATGTTGGCGGCGCATATGGATGAGATCGGATTGATCGTCTCGCACATTGACGCTAAAGGGTTTGCCAGCTTTGTGCCGGTGGGCGGCGTCAATGCGTTGACTTGCATCGGCGGGCGCGTGCGTTTCGGTAACGATGCTGTTGGGGTGATCGGCGTG
>Ga0082335_1005910_pt1 | contig 16390 bp, 14 predicted proteins | sample Subgrocontami58m_FD_72375 | JGI IMG/M metagenome (GOLD analysis project Ga0082335, IMG submission 72375) | Subsurface groundwater microbial communities from S. Glens Falls, New York, USA - GMW37 contaminated, 5.8 m (SPADES assembly) (version 2) ... | reverse complement strand
CATTATATACCAATATGGCGACTATATCAATACCACAACCTGTAGTAGTACTGGCTACTTTATGCAAGTTTCCCTAATAGGGTTCAGCTTCAAATAGCCCGAAAACTTTGGCCTAACTCGCGGCTGGTAGCCAGCGTGACTTTCTTGCCTCGTTTTGCCAGGGAGAGGGCTATTTCCATGCCCGTGTTGCGCTCCCCAATGATAACAACACGATCTCCGACCGCTGCCTTTCCCGTTATCACATCCACCGCCTGCACCACGTTCTTGCGATCAACTCCTGGGACGTCCGGTCTTTTCGGAGAGGCTCCACTGGCAACAACCACAGTATCAGGCTGTATCTCCATAACAAGCGCCGGAGTTACCTCCGTATTAAGAACAACTTCTACGCCGGCTTTCTTCAGGCCGCGCTTCAAATATTCGAAAAAGAGAGCAAAACCCGATTTGCCATCCTCAATGCAAACGGTATTCCATTGTCCCCCAAGCCGATCACTTCTTTCATAGAGGGTTACGCGATGGCCGCGCAATGCCAGGTCGCGCGCCGCGAGCATGCCAGCCAATCCACCTCCAGCTACCATTATTTTTTGCGGACGAGCGGTTGGCTTTAGGACGGAGTCTGCTTCCGCAAGAAGGCTAGGGTTCACCGTACAACTGATGCTTGACAGCTTACCACCCACCAAAACCGTCATGAAGCAATTGTTGCAGAAAATGCACCGGTTAATATCCTCCAGCCGACCCTCCCGGGCCTTGTTGGGCAGTTCAGGATCAGCAAATAGCGGCCGTCCCATGGCAACGAAATCGGCTTTTCCTTCTTCGAGAATACGTTCTGCGAGCAAGGGATCACCGATCTTGCCCACTGCAATCACCGGAACGGCGACTGCCTTCTTCACCGCCTCCGCAAGATGCACCATGGCTCCATCAGGCTCTAAATAGCTTGGTACCAGCCAGATGGGGTAGTCAGCGTCGCAGGCGGTCACATGAATTGCATCCGCGCCGGCCTTCACAAACAGGGGTGCCTGAAATACGACATCCTCTATCTGTATACCGCCTTCCATAAGCTCAGTTCCTGACACGCGAACAATGAGGGCGAAATCCGGCGCGAATCTCCTCCTGACTGCATCCAGTATCTCGCAGATCAACCTCGCCCTGTTCTCAAGGCTACCGCCGTATTGGTCACTCCGCCTGTTGGTGAAAGGCGATAGGAAACTGTGCAATAGATGGCCATGAGCAGCGTGGATTTCTGCTCCGTCGAACCCGGCTTCTTTGGCGCGCCGGCAGCTGTCCACAAAAGCATTCAACAGCAACTGCATGTCCTGCCAGGACATCTCCCGCGGCACAGTATCGACTCTTACGCAGGGCACAGAAGACGGGGCCATGACGTCGATACTCTCAGGTTTGCGATGACCCTTACGGATTTCAGCCATTGTCCTTCCGAGGTGGTTTAGTTGGATAACAGCCTTCGCGCCACCTGAATGAATGACACGCGCCAGTTCCTTCATTCCGGGGACATACCTGTCGTCGTACAGGCTCATGCCACGCGGACTACTGCCTCCTTCAGCCACGGCAGCTGCTTGCACAATGATAAGCCCCACACCACCATCTGCTCTGGCGCCATAATAACGAAGCACCTTTTCCGTTATGAAGCCGTCCTCATCGCAGGAGTACGTACCCATTGGAGCCATGACCAGCCTGTTTTTCACCGCAAGATCGCCTATTCTGCCAGGTTCAAAGAGTCTTTTTAGACCAGACATTTATCAGCTTACCTCCCTTTCAGTAGATATCTAAACGATGTCACAACGTTCCCCACGATCGCTTGAAAGGCACTCGAACCTGCTGCAACGCTGGGCGACAGTACCCTGCTCCGTTGCGTGTCTATCTAAGTTACAAACCCAGGGTTTCACCTACCAACACCACGTTAATGCGAGATTCTCCGCACGCGCGCTCACCCCTATCCTCGATTATCAACATTTGGCAACGAATGCGATTGGCCGATCGGCAGTCGTGGCATCGCCCGTCCTCAGAGCAAGGTAAGTCTGGATTGTTTCCAGCATTGCCTTCTCTCCCTTTTTGCATTTCTTGACCGTTGCGCCACGGTCAAATTTGGTTCTAAATGGCCGGGCGGTTCCGTGAGCCTCACTGCCCGACCCGCCGATTGTACCATTTTGCGAAATGCCTCTGCCGGAACGACTGAAGTTTGATGAACCCTTCAAAAGAGCCCGTGGTCCCGCGACCTCATGCCCTGCACATTTCGTCAGAATGGGTCTCAACATGAATCAGTCAAGCCCTACCAGTTTGCGCAGCCGGGCAGGTGTGTATTTGCCAGGCGTCTCCCGGTTAGCCGACATCTCCAGAGAAATGTGCCAGAGCTTTTCGTTGACCGGTGCCTGATGCCCCAGTTTCTCAGCCAGCCGAACAACCTCACCATTGAGAAATTCGGTCTCGATAGTCCCCGTTCTGCGGGCAAGGCTCTGCCATGTTGAACTCTGTGCTTCGGTGTCCAGACTGCCGCGTCGCGGCCTGGCCGTCTCCGGGAAGTCGTGCGCCAACTGCTCTGCCGATACCCAGCGGGTGCCTGTCTCCGTCAGAAGGTCCTGCAACTCTTGCCGCGCCGCGCGGCCAATCACGTCAGCGTCAACGCCCCTCGCGTTGCTTATGGCAGTAATAGCGTTGCCCAGATTGTCCATCAGTTTGCCCCACTTATAAGGCATGACATCCCGGGAGACCATCACCAGGAAGCCAGCGGTCCGCAGTTTCGCGGCAACTGCTTCAACCAGTCCGTCAGTTCCCCGAGGGTAGCACCCGACGACCAGCGAACCTGGCGGGTCCCACCGCGCGATCACCTCACCATCGGCAAGATAGATGGCGCCTATCTTCACCATTGCCCCATACACTCTCGAGAAATACTGAGCCGCAATCTCCTCGTTCCGCACCCCGTTCTGGAAGCAGAAGATGGGTGCGTCTGAGGTGACTGCCCGCAGGTCACGAAGGGCTTCTTCTGTATTCTGGCCTTTCATACAGAGGAGGACCACGTCGTCCGGCCCAAAGTTGATCTGGTCAGGGCGGGTCACTGCCGGCAGCCGTAAAGCGTGGGTACCAGCAGGGGTAACAAGCCGGAGACCTTCCCTGTCAATGGCTTGCACGTGGCCGGGCCGACCGATCAGAACGACATCATGTCCGGCGCGTGCCAGATGCCCTCCCACTACACCCCCGACCCCTCCTGCTCCATAGATGATCACTCTCACACTATTCTCCTATCGCGTCAAGCCCATCAGTTGTGTTGAGTGTCTGCCACAGCCCTCTGCAAGCGAGTATGCCATTCTAAATCATGCCCAAACCGCTTACAAGAAGCAGTGGCTACAATGCAGTGGCTACGACAATTGGGAAACAGGAAACGACATTGGCCGGCGCAGCACGTCGGTCGATGAGGAACCAGGCCCTCCAGTCGTGCTTCAGAGAGAGTTCGGCTCTCCAGGCGCCGTGTTCCCTGGACGTCACGCTTGCCTGCGGGCCGCAGTCTCCAAGGAGCGGGTTTCAATATATATTCGAAGCCGGATACCATGTGAAGGCGATGCGGCTATTTGGCTCGGTGGTGCATGGGGAAGAACGTCCCAAGAGAGATATTGACGTGCTGGTAGAGTTCCAGAGCCCGATTGGGCTTTTCAAGTTCTTGGAACTTGAGGAGTTGCTGGCCGAACGGCTTGGCGCAAAAGTCGACCTAGTGTCGAAGAAGGTGCTGAAGCCGGAGATAGGTCGTGCCATCCTCAGCGAGGTGGTCCGGGTATGAAGGGGGTGTGGCGCGACTACGAGCGAATCCTTCGAGACCTGGAGAAACAATAGACGGGGATTATCAGGCCAAGGAGAACGCCGAAGCGGCTAGAGCCTCCTCTTGTAGCGTCCGCTCAAGCTCTAGATGAACCCTTTCCTTCTAGGCTCCTCAGTGATTGCTTTCTTGACCCTGGCGGCAGCTTTCTTCAGTACCGACTCTTTCTCTATTGGATACTCTTCCTTGCCGACAGGCTCTTTCCCGGCTTCCGCCCTGGCTATTCTTTTTGCAAGAGAATCCTTCCCCATTCTCAGTTAACCCCCAGCGATTTCTCACTCGCCATTGAAATGTTCATAATGAATCCTTCCCGAATTCTAGCACGGACCGCGTGATATGGACGCAGAAAAGTTTGGGGAAAAGGTTGGGGCCTGTCATACGAGAGCTCCTCGAGGTTTGCTTGGAACATTGGGGTCAAGCGAGCCTGGACCTCTGCCTCCCTCCGGCCCCCAATTGGAACATGAATGAACCGCCATCGTAGAGACCAGATAGGACTCACTGGCTTGATTGGTGCAGGGGGCCATCGCCGGCTTCCCCGGGTCATATGCTTTCAGCTTCCAATAGCCACAATTACCGCAGAGCAAGAATGCCATACCTGTACTTCCTGTTCTTCTATCTTTGGCCGCCTGTACGCGGCCGGCTGTACTCGAGGTGCACCCTGGCAGGTCACCCCCTCAACACGTATTATACCCAAACCGGCAGAGGAAGGAACAGCAGGCTGTCCGCCGTATTCCTTCTCCACTCAGGGACGCTGCCAAAATGACTCTGCCCTCTACGGCTTAAAGGGACGCATGCGCCACTTGACAAACGATGCGGAGCAGCATAGCATCTCCGCAACAAGACATTTGAATCTGCCGCAAGGTGACGCATCCGGAGTGCGATTCTACTTACTCTGTGCATAGCATCCAATAATGCTGTGCACAATCGAAGGGAATCCGGTTGTCTTTGCATTGGACCTCGTTCCCAACTGCGATCGTCGATGGATCGAGGGAGCGCGATTGGTGTCATCCCGCCCGGACAGAGAGGAAGCGCAATGGGGCATACATTGGCTCAGAAGATGTTGGCAGCAAAATGCGGCCGCAAGGAGGTACAGCCGGGGGAGATTGTCTGGGCTCAGCCGGACTTGATTGCCCAGTACATGCACTCGGCAGGAATCCCGGACATAAGGATACACCCCGACAGGGTCGCCATCACCATCGACCATACGTTCGTCCCAAAGGGAGAGGCGGAAGCTCGAAGCCATGCCAACATGCGTGAGACAGCCAGGAAATACAAGATCAGCAATTTTGGGGAGGTCGGCCGTACTGGCGTCCAGTTTCAATGGTTAGCCGAACGAGGGCTGGTCAGGCCAGGAATGTTGATAGTACATCTGGACCCACACGTGAGTACGTACGGGGCTTTCGGGACCTACTCCTGCGGCATCGGCAGCGATTATCTTCAGGCTTACCAGACCGGGGAGGTCTGGTTGAGGGTACCGCAAACGGTGAAGATAGATGTGACTGGCAGGTTTGCCGACGGAGTGACAAGCCGGGACCTCTTCGGGCAAATAATAAACGAGATGGGACCACTGGGAGCTCTCGGTCAAGTCGTGCAATTCGACGGTCCAACGGTTTCTGCAATGAGCATCGAAAGCCGCATGGTGTTATGCAACATGGCGATGTTCTTATCTGCCGAAACCGCCATTATTGAATCGGACCGGAAGATCGTGGACTATGTGAAATCCAGGACAGCCAGGCCTTTCGAGGTGTTTCAGAGCGATGCTGACGCGGACTACGCCAGGATGCTCAACTTTGATGTCTCGGATATGGCGCCGCAGATAGTCATGCCCGACGCGGTCTATCACGTGGAGAGTGTTAAGGCCGTTGCTGGAGTAGCGATAGACCAGGGATTCATAGGAAGTTGCGCCAGCGGCCGCATGGAGGACCTCAGGCTTGCTGCCCGGGTATTGAAAGGCAGAAAAGTGCATCCGAACGTGCGCCTCGTGATCGCCCCCATTACTCCTGAGATTCAAAAGGAAGCTGCGAGAGAAGGACTGACAGAAATCTTCTGGGAAGCCGGAGCGCTGGTTGGCCCGCCCAGTTGCGGCATGTGCATGCAACTGGGCTACGGTTTTCTACTTCCCGGCGAGACGTTGATCTCGACCGCCACGATGAATGTGCCAGGCCGCCTGGGCAGCCCAGAGGCAGAAAGCTACCTGGCCAATCCGGCCACTGTAGCTGCTTCGGCGGTGGCAGGAAAAATCAGTGACCCGCGCGAATTTCTGTAAAGGAAGCCGCCCCATGATAGAAACAGGCATTCTGAGAGGGAAGGCAGCAATTAAGCTGGGAGATGTTGTCGGTTCTGACGAGATGCTTCCCGCGGAATATATGTGGCAGACGGATGCCAAAGTACTGGCAAGAGCCTGCCTGACAAACCACGACCCCCAGTTTCCTCAGAGGGTCCGCCCGGGTGATTTTGTTATTGCCGGACGGGGATTCGGTTTCGGTCATATCCACATGAATGGGCTGAACGGATTCATGGAGTTGGGGGTGTCCGCTGTGATTGCCGAGTCTTTTTCCCCGGGATGGTATCGGCGGGCGATAGCGAATGGCTTTCTTGTTATCACGTGTCAGGATGTTACGAAGTTGGTCGAACAGGGAGACCAACTGGAACTGAATCTCAACACCGGTGACATCAGGAACCTGGACACGGGAATGAAGATCAGCAGCCATGTGCTGCACCCGCTTCTAAGAGAGATAATAGATGCAGGCGGCCTCGCCGCCTACACCAGGAACAGATTCGCAAAGTAGCTCGATAGTATGGAGCAGTTGGTCAGTATGCGGGGAAATAGAAAACAGGAGGAAGTTGATGCCTGAGAGAATCGGTTTTGTCGGGTTGGGCAACATGGGGAAACCTCTGGCGAAGCGTCTGGTAAGAGCCGGGTACCACGTTACGGTCTGCGGCCACAAGAGAACGGAGCCGGTCGAGGAATTGAAGGCTGCGGGGGCCACTGCTGTGACATCGTGCAAGGATGTGGCCCGTGCCTCCGATGTTATCATCACTATGGTCCAGGACGATGCTCAAACAGAGGAGGTAATCTGGGGCAAGAACGGCATATGGGAAGAGCTGAAGGCTGGTTCCACCATCATTGTAATGAGCACTATCACTCGCGGGCTGTGCACCAGGATCGGAGATAAGGCCAGTGAGCGCGGAATTGGCATGCTGGATGCACCGGTCAGCGGGATACCTTCCGAGTGCGAAAACGGGACCGTGCTGATCATGGTGGGAGGAGAAGAGAGGTTGCTGACACAGTGCAGCCCTATCCTGGGGGTATTGGGAAAGGCCGTCCTGCACATGGGCCCGGTTGGCGCAGGGCAGACTGCCAAGCTCCTCAGCGAAGTCATTGTCATGTCGAATATGTTTGCCGCCGGCGAGGGTCTGACATTGGGCATTGCGGCAGGCATAAACCTCAAGCGCCTTCTTGAGTATATGAAGATGAGCGCAGCGAATAGCTGGGTTTTAGAGCATTGGGAACACCTGGCCGGGCTAACGACGCAGATACACCCCTCGACTGGCAAGAGCCCGATAGTCAACATCTACAGAAAGCTGGGGATGGCCTTGGACCTGGGCAAAGAACTCGGCGTTGATCTGCCGATAACTGCTCTCGCCAGCAAACTCGATATCCTTAAGTTACCGAAGCCATAACAGGCTAGAGGTGGAGCATTCCCTTTCCATCCCACCCAGGGCCGGGAATCAGCCAGGTGTATAAGACAAGATGGGTCGTCTGATAGGGAGAGGTTAGCATCATGAATGAACCAACGAATCTGGAAAGAAGAATCAGGGTATTGGAAGATATCGAGGCCATCAGGAACCTCAAGGCCAAATGGTGGTACAGCATTGACCACAAGCTATGGGATGAGGTAGGCAACTGTGTTGCTGAAGATGTAGTGCTGCACAATCCCTCTTACTATACGATTGAGGGGAGGAAGACGCTTGTCGAATTCCTGAAGAAGCGGCTTGACGCTGCAATAGTAACTGTTCATCAGGGCCATCACCACGAAATCGAAATAATGAGCGAAACCACGGCCAGGGCTAAATGGGCGGTGCGCGATCAAATAGTGGACTCAAAGGCAAACACTGTGTTCAAGGGCCGCTACTACTATGATGATGACTTCGTCAAAGAGAATGGCAGATGGAAGCTACAGAGAATGACTCTTAATTACATCCTTTCGGAGGGCCAGAAGAGAGGGTACGGTCAAGACCGTGCCGTCTGGCAAGGTTCTGTCGGCGTGCCACCCCGGGAATAGCCGGGTGAAGCCAAATGTAACAAACATAAGAATTGTGATACGCCGCCTCTGATGGTACACTGAACCGAACGGTACCAAAATCGGCGGAGGTCGACTAGGAATGAGATCGCTAAGGTTTTCTTCTCTCCTTGCGGCGATCGCCCTGCTGGTCTCCTGTTCGAATCCCGTTCCGAAACCCAGCGCGCCGAGCGCCCCGCTAGCGCCTTCTCCTTCCTCGATCTCGACCTCGTATGTGTCGGCCCCGGCTTCAACAGCGACATCTGCAACACAGAGCGCGCCTCCAACAACGTCGGCATCCCCGTCCCCTGCGCCAACACCGGTGCCGACAAGCATTACCACCACTTCCACTATCACTATCACTACCACTACGACGGTAGTCACACCCACGCTACCGCCGACGCCCACGCCTCCTGCCCCAACTACTACCGCTACCCCCAGCCCCACTCCCAAACCGAAACCCATCGGCTTCACGCCGGTGCCTTTAGACCAACTCAAGTGGACCAAGACCGGAGGCCCCTTAGGAGGCCTGGGCTACGACGTCCGAATGCGTCAGGATAACCCCGACCGCATGTATGTCACCGATGCGTGGAGCGGAGTAAACCTGAGCAACGACGGCGGAAGAAACTGGACCGCTTCCAACCAGGGCATCAGCACCAGGACCGGCATATCCGGCGACGCCATACCGGTGTACTGCCTGACCATTTCACCGCAAAACCCGGATGTCCTCTGGGCAGGCACAACTGGCGTCCGCGGCATCTTCAAGTCCGTCGATGGCGGCAAGACCTGGCAGAAGAAGGACAACGGGATAATTGAAAACGACGGGCTGTCACTGCGCGGCTTCGCCGTCGACCCAAAGAACCCTGACATCGTGTATGCGGCCGGTGAGGTCGCTAGCTGGGTATGGTTGGGCCGTCAGCAGAACGGCACACAGGCATTCGACCTGGTCAAGGGCGTCGTCTACAAGACCACCGACGGCGGCGAGAGCTGGAATGCCATCTGGCGCGGGGACAACCTGGCCCGCTACGTGTTGATAGACCCGAGGGATAGCAACAAGCTGCTCGTTTCCACCGGGCTTTTCGACCGTGACGCGGCCAACGAGGATCCTAACAATCCAAAGGCCTCGGGAGGAGTCGGCATCCTCAAGAGCACCGATGGCGGGCTGAACTGGCAGGTCTTCAACCGGGCGAACGGGCTTAACAACCTGTATGTGGGATCCCTCTTCATGAACCCGGCCAACCCGGATGTCCTGCTGGCGGGCACCGGCACTGCCGGGCCGGGTGGAACCAATACCAATGCAGGGGCGTACCTGTCCTCGGACGGCGGACAGTCGTGGCGCCTTGTGCTGCCGCAGAATCAACCTATCAGCGCAGTCGAGTACTCCGTTTCAAATCCGAACATCGCCTACGCCGCCGGCCCCGACGCTGTCTATCGCAGCAGCGACATGGGCCGCACCTGGCAGAAGCGGACCACGGGAAATTTCTGGGGCGCCCCCGGCACTCGTTCCGGCTTCCCCATCGACCTTCAGGTGGACCCTCGCAATCCCGACCGCGTCTTCGCCAACAACTACGGAGGGGGCAACTTCCTGAGTGAAGACGGCGGCCGCACATGGGTGGTGGCCAGCCAGGGCTACACCGGGGCTTACTTGCATAACATCGCCGTTAACCCTCTGGACCGGGACAACGTCTTCGTCATCGGGCGTACCGGGCCGTTCCGCAGCTACAATGACGGCGATGCATGGGAAGGCCTGACCAAAGACCCTGCATCCCTCAGTGAGTGGTATGCCATAGCTGTCGACCCCAGGAACCCGAATATCATCATCGAATCGGACGAACACCAGGGCGTCATCTTCCGCAGCACCGACCAGGGGAGCACATGGACGCTCGTGTACCGCCATCCCAAGGTCAACGTGAATTTCGATAATACCAGGATGGGATACAAGGCCCTAGTCTTCGCCCCCTCCAACTCCAGGGTCATCTACGGAGGCGTGGAGATCAACCGGAACCAGGTCGACCAGAACGTCGCCGTGCACAATCGTACCCCCGGCCTGGGACTTTCCAAGTCCACGGATGGCGGCATCACATGGGTTGACGCGAACGACGCGAACACGGCTACGCAGAACATCAACGCAATCGCCGTTGATCCGACCAATGAAAACATCGTCTACGCAGCCACACTTCTGAGCGGCATCTTCAAGAGCCCCGACGGGGGCAAGAGCTGGCAGGCGGTGAACCAGGGGCTCCGTATGAACCAGGTGCTGAATAACATTGACGTGCGCTCCCTGGTCATCGATCCCAAGAACCCGCAAGTACTCTTCGCTGGCGTGGAAATGGACGGCCTCTACATCTCACGCGACGGCGGGGCGAGCTGGCAGTTGAGCAGCAGCGGAATGGACCCGCAGGCATCTATCCGCTCCCTGATCGTCGACCCGACCAACTCGCAGATCATCTATGCGGCGGACATCAGGACAGGCGTGTACCGTTCAGACAACGGGGGCATGCTCTGGACCCGAATTAACACCGGCTTGAGGACGCGGGCGGTGGCATCACTGGCGATATCGTCGGATGGCAGCATGCTCTACGCTGCGACCCAGGGCGAAGGGTTGTTCCGCCTGGAGACCGCAGTACCCAGGTACTAGGATAAACGCTCTAACAATTGTGGCATCATGGTGTTTCGGAGGGCCACGCTCCGTCGTGGCCGTGTAGCAGACTTATGCACCGGATCGGCGGGACAATACAAGGTAGCCATGCATAAGCGGAGATTCTTCTTGCCCGGCATGCTCTTCCTCTCGATGCTGGTCGTGGCGGCCATGACGGTGGTACTTCTGTGGAGAGTGGGAGAAGTACGCGGCAAGGTCGTGACCACCGGCGGTAAGCCTGTTAACGGCGCCACCGTGCGTGTCAAGGCCACCGAGTTTCAAGCGGTCACGGATTCACAGGGCCGGTTCGTTCTGAACGGCTTCCCGTCACGGTTCGGCATAACTATTACCGCATGGGCAGATGGCTATTACATCCGTGGCACGGTAGCCCGTCCCTGGCGGAGGGAAGTGACCGTCTCCATTGAGCCCTACCGGACCGGAGACAATCCCAGCTACTCGTGGGTCCCTCCCAAAGTGGAAGGTCGCTCAGCGGCAGAGAATTTGCTCATCCGTGCCAGCCTTCCTATAGCCGCCTTCCTTTCTTTCAACAAGATGTTCTTGCCCCTGTCTGCCAGGTTCACCCTGGGTTGCGCGGATTGCCACGGCGCGACAATATACGGCCAGTACTCCTCGAGCGCGCACGCGCGAGGCACCAGCAACATCAAGCTATAATGTCCTTCTGGACAGGATCATATGTACTCCTCGAGCGCGCACGCGCGAGGCACCAGCAACATCCGCTTCATGACCATGTACAACGGGACCGACGTGAAGGGCAATCGAAGCCCTCCGACCAGCTATGGGGCCAGCCAGGACTGGGGACGCTTCCCGCTTCGGCCTGACCCCGGGCAACCCTATTACGGCCCGGGTTTCAAGCTGGACTTCCCCGACCAGGCTGGAAACTGCGCCGCCTGCCATATGCCCTCCCAGGCCATGGCTGCGCCACTCGACACGGACCTCAACAAGCTGGCCCCGGACGCCATCCAGGGAACATCGTGTGACTTCTGTCACAAGGTGGTGGCGGTCCGCCTCAGCCCAGCCGGCAACCTGCCCCACGAGAACATGCCCGGCGTGCTGTCCATGCAGCTCAGGCGTCCGGACGGGGAGCCCCAGGTATTCTTCGGGCCTTACGACGACGTTGACGTGGGGCCGGACACCTACTCGCCGCTCCAGGACCAGGGCCAGTTCTGCGCGCCTTGTCACAATGCCAGCTTCTGGGGCACCCCGGTGTACCAGTCCTATGCGGAGTGGTTGAACAGCCCCTATCGTACGGAAGGCAAGACCTGCCAGACATGCCATATGAAACCGGACGGCGTCACTACTAATTTTGCGCCCGCACACGGGGGCCTGGAACGCGACCCCCAACGGATCTTTACCCATGGGTTCCCCGGAGCTGCGGATGAGGACTTGCTGAAACATACCGCGTCATTGAAAGTCGACGCCAGCCGCCTGGGAGACCGCATCCTGGTGGATGTGACTGTCACCAATGAGAATGCCGGCCATGACATTCCCACAGACAGCCCGTTGCGCAGCATCATGCTGGTGGTAAGCGCCACAGGGTCAGACGGAAAGCCTCTCGATTACCTGGGGAGCGACGTGCTGCCCGATTGGGCTGGACAGGGCAAGGGGCCCGCTGACTACGCGGGACGGCCGGGCAAGGCGTATGCCAAGGTGCTGGAAGAGTTGTGGACCGAGGTGTCCCCGACCGCTGCTTACTGGCGGCAGACAAAGGTTAAGCACGATAGTCGCATCCCGGCGCGAGCCTCAGACGTCACGCGCTACGAGTTCCGCGCTCCGGCCAGTGGCAACGTGATCGTTGATGCCAGTCTCATCTTCCGCCGGGCCTTCATCGAGCTGGCGCGCCAGAAAGGCTGGGACATAACCGATATCGTGATGAACAGCGCAAAGATAAAGGTGCCGTAGCGGGGAAGGCCGGGCCCCGGCAAGTCGGTCTTCCATACCAGCGGGCTACTTCTTCTCTTTCTCTTCCCCGGGAAGCAACGATTTGGCCAGAATGGCGTTGATCAGGTTACCGTTCAAGCCGTTCTCTCCGCCGGCCACCATGACCTGAGGGGTGATCTGAATGTGCCCTTCTGCGATCTCCTGCATCAGTTTCGTCAGGAACACGTTGTTAGAGCCAATCACATCGGTCTGGGCCTTATAGGCCTGTGCGATGCCCTCGCCTTCGACACGGCTCTTGAAGGCGTTGCTCTCGGCTATCGCCTTAATAGAGTAGGCATTGCCATCGGCGAGTATCTTTACCGATTCCCTTTCGCCCTCGGCTTTCCTGATGGCCGCGGCTGCGTTGCTTGCATTTATGTCAACGGACAGCTTGGCAGCGATCACGTCCGCCTGCTTGGCAGCCCGCGCTTCCTTCTCCTTTACTGCGATATTCTCTTCCTGGGCCTTGGCCTGTTCCTTGAACTGCTCCTGTTGTTGCAGGGCGATTTCTTTGTTGGTCTGAGTGGCCAGAAGGGCCTTGTCCACATCGATATAGGCAATGAGCAGGTTTTGAGCTTCCACGTTGTACTTGCTGAACTCTTCCCGAGCCCTTTCCAGGGCGTCCTTCTGTAGCTGGGTCCTGCCCTGGATGAAGGCCATCGCCTTTTCCTCTCCAGCCTTGTTCCTGAAAGACGAATCGATCAGCGGGTGGACGATCTGCTCGATCAGGTTGTTCACGGACCCGAACCTGGCGATGATGAAGGCAGCATTCCCCGGCCTGATGCGGATGACCATTCTAACGTCAACATCGAGTTGGAATCCGTCCTTGGAAGTCACTCTCAACTGGCTGAACCGGAAAAACTCGGACGCCTTGGCCGTTTCTGCCCTGGAATCTCTGTCCATTGCCGGTGGTTTGTCTGCGAGAGTGCGTTGCCTGAGCCCGCTGTCCTGGGCATCGGAATTGATGACAGCGGTCCTGACCTCCGTGCCCCTGGCCCAGTCTATGGTTACTGCCGAGGTCGGTACCAGATAGGGAGTGAAGGCTATAGGATTGAGGTTGTACTTTCCGGGGGCGATCGGTTCGGACCAAATGCCCCTTCTATCCTTGGCCGGAATCAGAAGTCGCTCGGCCTCTTCGTGCACCGGCTGGTTCAAACTTATGCTGCCGGAAGGGGATATGGGAGTCACGGTCTCCAATACCAGTTCCGCTCCCACGTTTGACCTCAGGATCGCCACGTAACCCGGCGCAACTTCAGCCACGGGGAAGACTTCGACTTTGAACAGCAATGGGTTGATATAGTACTGGCCGGGCTGCAACGTATCCAGTTGCGGGCCGCGAAAGCCTTCCGCATTGATGAATGCCTGGCCAACCTGGTAATACTGATGTTCAGACTTGTCGCCCTTTGCCGGCCCGGGAGCGATGATGTATCCGTTGGGCAACGGCCTGCCGTCCAGTGCCACCACTACTCCTACGTGGTCCTTCTCGATAGTCGTCGCATCCTTCGTGGTGACCTTGAAGACCTTCGTGTTGATCCGATAGGTGCCCGGTCGAAGAATGCCGACTTGGGGACCTTTCCTTCCTCCGTTGTCCAGGAACATCTTGGCATCCTGAAAGGAGTTGCACTCGACCTCGTTGCCCAGCAAGCGGTTAGGTTCCAAGGGTTTCCCGTCAACAGACTCGACGATACCAATATGGCCGGGATCGATGACGGTCACATCGCCTTTGCTGATACTCCAGAACAGGGGGAACATCCAGTACAACCCGGGCATCAGGGTCAGGGCCTGGACGCCGATCTCTCCCTTTCTGGCTATGATCTGGCCCTCAGGCATGCGGGCTCCGGTCATTTTCTTGGTTACGAATCCAACCTGAGAGTCTCTCACCAAGCCGAACCCCGGCAAGACCAGGAAGATAAACAGCAGTACAACCGCCAGGCCCACCAAGGTCCAGACAATCGCGGTAACCATTATCGTTTATCGCAACCTCCTTTGACCCGGGAATTCCCCTGCCGGTCCTCGATGGGACTGAGGCCGGTACTTAACACGGTCGAAGCGCAGAATATCATGCGCCCTACGGGATTGCAAGACCGTTGAGAACCAATGGTGGCACTCGATCCGTTATGAAGCGTTGACAGCCGTAACTGTTCTGGTAACGCGGCGAGCTAGCTGATTGAGAAGGAGGGAGTGGGAGAACTGTCGGGCCAAGACACCTTGCCTGAGGCACACCTGGTCGCGGACGCCTTCGTTACTTCAGACAAGAAAGTCCGGAGCATTGTAGTGCTCCGGACTTTCTAATGACGAGGCAACCCGGTGAAATCGTCTATTTAGCGGGCAACGTCTGAGCGTGCAAAAGCACGTCGATACCATCCTGGAAGTTCCATCCCGTCACCAGTCCGGATGGCATGGCAGCGCCGGCCTGACCGAAGCGCACCTTATGCACGAACTCCCATGGGTTATCCAGTGCCAGGGTTCCAACAAACTCAGGTGCTTCAGCCGAGCCGAAATTCAACTGCTTCCCGTCCGAACCATGACATGCGGCACAAACGCTGCCGTAGAACTGCGCCCCGCGAGTGGCATTACCTCCGATAGGCTTCTTGGTGGCAAAGTCTATGTATGGGTTCTCATTCACCAGGCTCTGGCTGAGGAAACCGGCCAATTCGCCAAGGGATTGCGCGTCGAGCACCTTGGAGAAGTCATGACGGATGTCGGTGCTTCCCTTAAGAATCTCGAGTAGCTGTTCTTGAGACTTGGAGGTGCCGGCGTCATAGACTCCGACAAACCCCGTGAAATGGGAACCCTTACTGTATGCGCCGCCCTTCCCTTTGTAGTCCCAGCCGTGGCATTCCTTGCAACGCCAAGTGTCGGTGCCTGTCCGCGTGTTCGTGGTCTGGAGCGCCCACAGCGATTGGTTGGCGGCTGGAGTGGCAGCCTTGGTTTCGCTTATCCAGTTGTCGTATAACCTGCCCCCCCGGGCGATACTGGCCACAGTTGTCGGCGATCCTTTCATTGCCTCCATAATCAGTGTTTTGATCTCTTGAGCGGATGGCTTGGCACCCGCCGGACCTTGCTGTCCCTGGGCTCCCGCCTGCCCTGTGACTCCCGTTGGACCTGTTGCTCCCGTTGGACCTGTTGCTCCTACCGGCCCCACAGCCCCTTGAGGTCCCGCTGGTCCAGGTGAACCCGCCGGGCCTTGAGGACCGGCGCAACCTGACAGGGCCAAACTCACCGCGAGCACGAGGCCGATTGAGGCTAGGCCGAACAACTTGCCTTTTCTGACCATTCTTCTGACTCCTCTTTTCCACGACTGATTTGCGGGCTTTGCCGCTGTGTTCCAGAGTAGCCAACCAGGGCACGTTTGAGAATCAGGTATTAAGGGGAATCAAGGTCCGAGAACGCCCTATTCGCGAATAGGGCGTTCTCGGACCTTCGGTGGAGGGGAGTCTATTCGTCTAGCGGGATAAGTCCCTTCTGTATGGCGTACTTGACGAGTTGCGCACGGTTGTGCAATCCGAGTTTCGACATGATGTTGTCACGATGGCTCTGCACGGTGTGCAAACTGACAGACAGCGCCTCGGAAATCTGCGGTGCTGTCTTACCCCGGGCGATCAACTGCAAGACCTCTCGCTCACGATCTGTCAAGCCGCCGTAGCTGGCCCGATCCTCGCCGCTTTCAACGCGGCGCAAATAGTCCACCAGGAGCTTCTTGGCTACGGGAGG
>Ga0082335_1005908_pt1 | contig 16392 bp, 17 predicted proteins | sample Subgrocontami58m_FD_72375 | JGI IMG/M metagenome (GOLD analysis project Ga0082335, IMG submission 72375) | Subsurface groundwater microbial communities from S. Glens Falls, New York, USA - GMW37 contaminated, 5.8 m (SPADES assembly) (version 2) ... | reverse complement strand
GCGCTGCGGGCGAGAAGTTGAAGCGCGTTGCGAGCGCGGCGCGCATCGACATGGAACGGCTGTTCGGGGGCAAGGTTCATCTCGAGGTCTGGGTCAAGGTGAGAAGCGGCTGGACCGACGATGCGAGGGCGCTGAAGCGTCTGGGCTATGAGTGAGCGGCGCGCAAGGGAAAACCAGGGGGCCTACGTGCTGCACGCGTACCCGTACCGGGAGACGAGCCTGCTGCTCGAGGTGTTCGCCCGGTCGGCCGGTCGCGTGACGCTGGTGGCGCGCGGCGCGCGCAGGCCGCGCTCGGCGATGCGCGGCGTGCTGCTCGCGTTCCAGCCGCTGCAGCTCGGCTGGTACGGCAAGGGGGAGGTGCGCACGCTGACGCGCGCCGAGTGGATCGGCGGACAGCCGCTGCTGCAGGGCGATGCGTTGCTGTGCGGGTTCTATCTGAACGAGCTGCTGCTCAGGCTGCTGCCGCGCGAAGACCCCCACGAGGCCCTGTTCGAGCGCTATGCCGTGGCGCTGCGGGGGCTGGGCGCGGCGGGCGACGCGACGGGCCCCATCCTGCGCGGCTTCGAGAAAGCGCTGCTCAGGGAGCTCGGCTACGCGCTGGTGCTCGAGCGCGACGGTAAGGACGGTGGCGGGATCGATCCGGGCAAGACCTACACTTACGATCCGGACCGCGGTCCGGTGGAGGTGCCGGAGGACGCGGAAGTCGAGCCGAAGCTGCCGGGGCGCGCGCTGCTCGCCATCGAGCGCGACGACTTCAGCGATCCGGCGATACAGCAGCAGGCGAAGCTTCTGATGCGCTCGCTGATCAACCATCGTCTGGATTATCAGCCGCTCAAGAGCAGGCGAATCTTCAGGGAGCTGATGGAGCTGTGATCGAACTCGGCGTCAACATCGACCACGTGGCGACGCTGCGCCAGGCGCGCGGCACGGCCTATCCGGACCCGGTACGCGCGGCGCTGCTCGCGGAGGAGGCGGGCGCGGACGCGATCACGCTGCACCTGCGCGAGGACAGGCGCCACATCCAGGACCGCGACGTGTTCGAGCTTCGCGAGAAGCTGCGAACGCGCATGAATCTCGAGTCCGCGCTGACCGCCGAGATGATCCGCATCGCCACGCTGATCCGACCCCGGGACGTCTGCCTGGTGCCCGAGCGCAGGCAGGAGCTGACGACCGAGGGCGGGCTCGACGTCGCGGGCCAGATCGGGCGCGTGAGCGACGCCTGCATCGAGCTCGCCGGCGCGGGGATACGGGTGTCGCTATTCATCGACGCGGACCGCGCCCAGATCGACGCCGCGAAGGCGGCCGGCGCGCCCGTGGTCGAGATCCACACCGGCCACTACGCCGACACGCGCGGCGCGGAGCAGGCCGCGGAACTGGAGCGCATCCGCTCGGCGGTCGATCATGCACGCGCACTCGGTCTCAAGGTGAACGCCGGCCACGGGCTCAATTACGACAACGTGCAGCCCGTCGCGGCGATTCCGTACATCGCCGAGCTCAACATCGGCCACGCGATCGTGGCCCAGGCCCTGTTCAGCGGATGGCAGGCGGCGGTGCGCGACATGAAGCGCCTCATGCTTGCAGCCAGGGGAAATGCGCGATGATCGTCGGCATCGGCACCGACCTGTGCGAAATCGGCCGCGTGCAGCGCGCGCTGGACCGGTACGGGGAGCGCTTCGCGATGAAGATCCTGGTCGAGGCGGAAATGGAGCGCTTCCGGCGTCACCGCAAGCCGGCCGCCTACCTGGCGAAGCGCTTCGCCGCGAAGGAGGCCTTTTCCAAGGCGATGGGTACGGGGATACGTTTTCCGGTGAACTGGCACAATGTGAGCGTCGACAACGGACGCTCGGGCAAGCCGATGCTGCGCTTCTCCGATCCGCTGGCGGCGCTGTTGCGCAGCCGCGGCATCGCCTCCGCGCACCTGAGCCTCACCGACGAGGTCGGAATGGCCTGCGCGTTCGTCGTGCTGGAGGGATGATGCCGCCGCTCGGACCCGTCATGGTGGACATCGCCGGGCTTCGGCTCACCGCCGAGGAGCGCGAGCGGCTTGCGCGGCCGCTCGTCGGGGGCGTCATCCTGTTCACGCGCAATTTCGAGAATCGGGCGCAGCTGAGCGAGCTGACCGGCGAGATCCACGCGCTGCGCGAGCCCGCGCTGTTGATCGCGGTCGATCACGAGGGTGGCCGCGTGCAGCGCTTCCGCGAGGGATTCACGCACCTGCCGCCGATGCGCTCGCTCGGCGCGCTCTACCGCGGCGATCCGGAGGCGGGACGCAAGGCCGCCGGGGCTGCCGGCTACGTGCTCGCCGCCGAGCTGCTCGCCGTCGGCGTCGATTTCAGCTTCGCGCCCGTGCTCGACGTCGACGCCGGCGTGAGCAGCGTCATCGGCGACCGCGCGTTCTCGTCGGAACCGGGGGCGGTCGCCGATCTCGCGGAGTCGCTGGTCGCGGGAATGGCGCGGGCGGGAATGGCCTCGGTCGGCAAGCACTTTCCCGGGCACGGCCACGTCGGCGCCGATTCGCACGTGGCCATACCCGTGGACGAACGCGAATTCGGCGCGATCGACTCGGTCGACCTCGCGCCGTACCGGCGGCTCATTGCGAAGGGGCTGGCCGGCGTCATGCCCGCGCATGTCATCTATCCGCGCGTGGACGCCGAGTCCGCGGGCTTCTCGAAGGTCTGGCTTCGCGACATCCTGCGCGGACGGCTCGGCTTCGACGGCGTGATCTTCAGCGACGACCTGTCGATGGAGGGGGCGAGCGTGGCGGGCGGGATGGTCCAGCGCGCCGAAGCCGCGCTCGACGCAGGCTGCGACCTCGTGCTCGTGTGCAACGCGCCCGCAGCAGCGGACACGGTCCTGCGGCAGCTCGCCGCCGCGCCGGCGGACGCCCGGCGGCTCGAACGCATGCGCGGCCGGCCGTGCGGTGAACTGGCCGCGGACGGGCAGTACGCCGCGGCGCTACGGGTGTTTCGCGAAGCGTTTGCTTGAGCCCGCGAGATCCGTACTCGTGTCATCCTGAGCGAAGCGAAGGATCTGCTGTTGTGGTAAATCGACGACCCGGGAAAGCAGATTCTTCGTCGCTGCGCTCCTCAGAATGACATCGCTGAAACCCATCCTCGACGGCAGCTGCACGCAGTGCCCGCGGCTCGCGCGCTTTCTCGCCGAGGTGCGCGCGCAGCGCCCGGAGTACTTTGCGCGCCCGGTACCGCCGTTCGGCGACGCGCGCGCGGGCCTGCTCGTCGTCGGCCTCGCCCCGGGCATGCACGGGGCGAACCGGACCGGGCGGCCGTTCACGGGAGACTTCGCCGGGATCCTGCTCTACGCGACGCTGCACAAGTTCGGCTTCGCCAGCCACGGCGGCTCGGACGATCCGCGCGACGGGCTCAGGCTGAAGGGCTGCCGCGTCACCAATGCGGTAAAGTGCCTGCCGCCGGACAACAAGCCGGAGGGAGCCGAAGTGCGCCGCTGCAACCCGTTTCTCGCCGCCGAGCTGGAGGCGATCCGCCCGTGCGCCGTCCTGGCGCTGGGCGCCATCGCCCACCAGGCGGTGCTGCTCGCCTGCGGCGCGAAGCCGCGCGCGTTTCCCTTCGCCCACCACGCCGTGCACACGCTGCCGGGCGTGTCCCGGACCGGGCACGGGCGGGCGTTCCGGCTTTTCGATAGCTACCACTGCAGCCGCTACAATACCCAGACCCGACGACTGACGACTGCGATGTTCGAAGCGGTGTTCCGCGACATCAACGCCTACCTCTCGAGCGCCCGATGAGCGCGCAGTCTTCAACCGCTGCGGGGAACCGGGAAGCGCGAAGCGCGTTCGACGGCGCAGCGTTCGTCGCGGGCCTGCCGAACCTTCCGGGCGTGTACCGGATGCTGAATTCGGCCGGCGAGGCGCTCTACGTCGGCAAGGCGCGCGACCTGAAGAAACGCGTCGCCTCCTACTTCCAGAAGACCCAGCAGAGCCCGCGCATCGCGTTGATGCTGGGGCAGGTGGCGGCGATGGAAGTCACGGTGACGCGCTCCGAGGACGAAGCGCTGATCCTCGAGAACAACTTCATCAAGTCCCTCGCGCCGCGGTACAACATCGTGTTCCGCGACGACAAGTCCTACCCCTACCTGATGATCGGGGAGGGCGAGTATCCGCGCCTGGGATTCCACCGCGGCGCGCTGGACCGAAGCAACCGGTATTTCGGGCCGTTCCCGCACGCGGGCGCGGTGCGCGAGAGCATCCAGCTGCTGCAGCGCGTGTTCCGCCTTCGCACCTGCGAGGACACGGTGTTCGCGAACCGGTCGCGCCCCTGCCTGCTGCACCAGATCCGGCGCTGCTCGGGTCCCTGCGTCGGCCTGATCGAGCCGCAGGCCTATGCCGAGGACGTACGCAACGCGCGCCTCTTCCTCGAGGGACGCAGCGACGACGTGCTCAAGCGCCTCGCGGCGCGCATGCAGCAGGCCTCGGATGCGCTGCGCTTCGAGGAGGCCGCCGTCTTCAGGGACCAGATCCAGTCGCTCTCGAAGATGGCGCAGCGCCAGTACGCCGACACCGGTTCGGACCAGGACGCCGACGTGATCGGGTACGTGTGCGAGCGCGGCCTCGCCTGCGTGAACCTGGTCATGGTGCGCGGCGGCCGGCATCTCGGCGACCGCAGCTTCTTCCCGCAGAACGCGCAGGAGCGCGACGCGGGCGAAGTGCTGCAGGCATTTCTCGCCCAGCATTACCTCGAGCGGCCGGTGCCGCCGCTCATCGTCGCCGGCGAGGACCTGGATGCGGCGGAGGCCGAGGCGTTTCTGTCCGGGCACGCGGGGCACAGGATCCACGTGGCGGTGCGGCCCGTCGGCGAGCGCCGCGCGTGGCTGGAGATGGCGCGGGAGAACGCGCTGCAGGCGCTCAAGCAAAGGCTCTCCGAGCAGACCACACAGGAGGCGCGGCTCGCCGCGCTGCGCGAGGGGCTCGGCCTGCCCGACACCGTGCAGCGCATCGAGTGCTTCGACGTCAGCCACACGCAGGGCGAGGCCGCGGTGGCCTCCTGCGTCGTGTACGACCGGTGCGACATGCGCCGCGCGGAGTATCGCCGCTACAACATCGCCGATGTGACCCCGGGCGACGACTACGCTGCGATGAAGCAGGCGCTTTCGCGCCGCTACGGAAGGATCGCGGGCGGCGAGGGCGTGATGCCGGATCTCGTCCTCATCGACGGCGGCAAGGGGCAGGTGCACACAGCGGCCGATGCGCTCGCCGAGCTCGGCCTGAACGACGTCGCGCTGGTGGGGGTGGCCAAGGGCCCGGAGCGCAAGTCCGGCCTCGAGGAGCTGTGGATCGCGGGAAGGCGCGAGCCGCGGCGGTTGCCGGCCGATCATGCCGGGCTGCACCTGATCCAGGCGATCCGCGACGAGGCGCATCGCTTCGCCATCGCCGGGCACCGCGCGCGCCGCGGCAAGAAGCGCGTCACCTCGTCGCTCGAGGGGATCGGCGGCGTGGGCGCCAAGCGGCGACGCGAGCTGCTCGCGCGCTTCGGCGGCCTGAAAGGAGTGCTCGGCGCAAGCGTCGAGGATCTCGCGCAGGTCGAGGGCATCAGCCGCACGCTCGCCGAACGGATCTATCGGGAATTGCATGCCGCTTAACCTACCCAACCTGCTCACGTGGTTCCGGATCGCGATGATCCCGGTCGTCGTGGGCGTCTTCTACCTGCCCGTCGGGTGGGTCTCGCCGTGGCAGGCGAACCTGATCGCCTGTGCGACATTTACGGCCGCGGCGATCACCGACTGGCTGGACGGCTATTTCGCGCGGCGGCTCAACCAGATGTCGGCGTTCGGCGCGTTTCTCGACCCGGTCGCCGACAAGCTCATGGTGGCTGCGGCGCTCATCATGCTGGTCGAGCTCGAGCGCGTGAGCGCGGTGATCGCGGTGATCATCATCGGCCGCGAAATCGCGATCTCCGCGCTGCGCGAATGGATGGCCAAGATCGGCGAGGCGAAGAGCGTCGCCGTGAACCTGCTCGGCAAGATCAAGACCGTGGCGCAACTGATCGCGATCCCGATGCTGCTCTACCACGACCGCATCCCTCCGTTCTTCAGCCCGCAGTTCGTGGGCACGTGGCTCATCTACGTCGCCGCGGCGCTGACGCTGATTTCGATGCTGTACTACATGAAGCTCGCCGGCCCCGGCGCCTCCCGCCACGGTTGACCGGGAAGGGGCGTGCCGCTAGAATTCGCCTTTGCTTTCGCGGGAATAGCTCAGTTGGTAGAGCGCAACCTTGCCAAGGTTGAGGTCGCGAGTTCGAGACTCGTTTCCCGCTCCAGAATTCCGGGGGAAACGCTGCACGGAGTCTGAGTTCCATGCGCGTTTTCCCCGTTCCGTTTCAGCCCGGCGGGGTGGCAGAGTGGTTATGCAGCGGCCTGCAAAGCCGTGGACGCCGGTTCGATTCCGACCCCCGCCTCCAGTCCATTGAGCAGCTCGAGCAGGAGTTCTTGCGCCACCGGCGCCCGGCTCCCCAGCACGCGCCGGCCCGAATTGCGTGCGCCTAGCAGGACGTGGTTCCCGGCGCGCAGGGTGCCTGGCCGACAGCGGTGGCGTCCCTCTTGTCGACGGTGACGGTATCGCCGAGGCGCACGGGAAGATTGTCCGGATAGTCGTAACCGGTGCCCTTGGTGTGATCGATGATCGCGCCCACGCCGCCGCCGAAGATGATGTTGCCGAACATTCCGCCTGCGGCGCGCGACACCGCGCGCAGGTAACCCGTCGCGAATCCCTCTTTCTTGCACTCGACGAGCAAGTCCTCCGCCGACCGGTGAACCGCCACCATTCCCGGTGAACTCGCCTCCCATGCCCCCTTGTCGTTGCGCAGCGAGCACTTCGCGTTGTCCACTGCCTGACCCGTGTTCTGCTTTGTCGTCAGAGAGAGCGTCTGCATTTCGCTCGAAGTTATCGTCGCGCATCCACCCGAACCGAAGACGACGATCCCCAGGGCCGCCAATATTGCATAGCGCATGATTTCCTCCCCATCGTGGTTATTGGCACTGCAGGTTGACTTGTGTCGAACAGCGCTGCCGGGCGCGATCAACCCGGCGCACCTGGATGCGGAACCCTGCACCCATGATGGATGGCCGGTGCGGGAGCTTCTCATTGTCGCCGACGCGGCCGTCGATCAATAGTGATCCAGATTACGCCGATTCGTCGCGAGATCCGCGCCTGGCGCGGGCATCGGGAAAGGGTAAAGGGGCCAGGCTGGCCCCTTTACGCTCTATTCCATCAGGCGGCCTCCTGGCGGATCAGTTGCTCGACGATGCGGCGCGCCATGATGCCGCCGGTGTCGGTGACGATGTTGAGGCGCGCGGCATCGGGCCGCAGGTCGATGTTCTGCTGCTGGCCCTTGATCATGGCGAGGTCCTCGAGGAACGCGCCGTGCACCATCTGGTAGTCGACGTCGGCGAGGCTCGGATCGTCCTTGGAGAAATCCTGCGCCTGGGCCCAGAAGTAGTGCGAGGTCTTCTCGGTCTCGGGGGTGATCGCGTTCAGGTTCCAGGTCGTGATGCCCAGGCTGCGGTCGCCCTCGCGCGCGCCGCTCCCGGCCCTGGCCGCGCCGATGTCGATGCGGACCATGGCGGGCGGCGAGAATTCCAGGTTCATCCAGCGGTCGACCCGCTCCTGCTTGCCGAAGCTTCCGAGCAGCCGGAAGTACGGCGGCACGGGCGTGTCCAGGACCCAGCGCTGCACCTTCACGTGATTGCCCTCGCGCTCGTACTTGACCGGGATCTCGTTCGGCGGGATCGCGGTGAGGGCGAGCGAGGTGTCGTGAACGTAGGGCAGATGCGACAGGTCGACGAGGTTCTCCACCAGCAGCAGGTAGTTCCCCTCCACGTGCAGGCGCTCGCCCTTGAAGCGCCAGTCCGGATGGTCCATCCAGTGGAAGTCCTCGATCAGCGACGCGTCGGCGAGCGAAGGATCGCCCATCCAGATCCAGACCCAGTGGTATTTCTCGACCACCGGGTAGCTCCTGACGCACGCGCTGGGCGGAATGGTCTCCTGCCAGGGGATGCGGACGCACTTGCCCGAGGGATCGAACACGAGCCCGTGATACTTGCACTCCACGTTGTTGCCCTTTACCTTCCCCATCGACAAGGGGGCGTGGCGATGGCAGCAGCGGTCCTCGAGCGCGACCGCCTTGCCCTCGGTGTCGCGATACAGCGCCACGGCGTCGCCGAGCAGCAGGCGCCTCACGATCTGCATGCGATGCACCTCGTGGTCCCAGGCGGCGACGTACCAGCAATTGCGCAAGAACATCCCGGCTCCTCACGATACGCGGTTCGAAATCGTCGCGTTGCGTACTAATATACCAACGATCGCCGCTTGGGCGAAGGATACAGGGAGGCTGGAATGGCTGGACAATTGGCCGGCAAGATTGTCGTCGTCACCGGGGCGGCGCGCGGCCTCGGACGGGAGTTCGCGCGGCGGCTTGCCGAAGAAGGGGCGGCCGTGGTGGCGGCGGACGTTCGCGACTGCGCCGAATGCGTCGCCGATATCGCCGCGGCGGGAGGGCGCGCGATCGGGGTTGCGCTCGACGTCACCGACATGGGCTCGTGCGCGTCGATGGCGAAGGCGGCGCTCGATGCCTTCGGGCGGATCGATGTGCTCGTGAACAACGCCGCGCTGTACGGCGGCCTGAAGACCGGCCGGTTCGACACGCTGGACGAGCAGGAATGGAACCGCGTCATGGCGGTCAACGTCACCGGCGTCTGGAACTGCTGCAAGGCGGTGGTGCCGGCCATGCGCGAGCGGCGCGCGGGCAGCATCGTCAACATGGCCTCGGTCGTCGCGCTGTACGGCATGCCCTATACGCTGCACTACACCGTGTCCAAGGGGGCGGTGATCGCGTTGACGCGCGCGCTGGCGCGCGAGCTCGGCGGGGACTGGATCCGGGTCAACGCGATCGCCCCGACCGCGGTCATGACCGAGGGGACGAAGGAATTCTTCGGCGAGAGGCTGGACAAGGCCGCCTCGGGCATCGCGAAGGCGCAGGCGCTGCGCCGCAATCTCGCCCCGGGCGACATCTCCGGCACGGTCGTCTACCTCGCGAGCGACGCGAGCGCGCTGGTGACCGGGCAGACCATCGCGGTGGACGGCGGAACGGTCTTCCTTTGAGAGGGGAACTGCCTGGAGAACCGCGTCAATAGGACTTCGGCAGGCCGAGCACTTTTTCGGCGATGAAGTTCAGGATCATCTGCGGGCTCACCGGCGCGATGCGCGGGATATACGATTCGCGCAGGTAGCGCTCGACGTTGTATTCGCGCGCATAGCCCATGCCGCCGAGGGTCAGGATCGCGCTCTGGCAGGCGTCGTGCGCCGCCTCCGCGGCGAGGTACTTGGCGCTGTTCGCCTCGGCGCCGCACGGCAGTCCGGAATCGTAGAGCGAGGCCGCCTTCATCGTCATCAGGTCGGCCGCCTCGAGCTGCATCCAGGCGCGGGCGAGCGGATGCTGCACGCCCTGGTTCTGGCCGATCGGCCGGCCGAACACGATGCGTTCCTTCGCGTACTGCGCCGCCTGCGCGAGCGCGGCGCGGCCCAGCCCCACGGCCTCGGCGGCGATCAGCACGCGCTCGGGGTTCAGCCCGTGCAGGATGTACTCGAAGCCGCGTCCCTCCTCGCCGATGCGGTCCGCCGCCGGCACCCGCAGGTTGTCGATGAACAGCATGTTGGAATCCACCGCGGCCCGGCCCATCTTCGCGATCTCGCGCACTTCCACCCGCGCGCGGTCAAGATCGGTGTAGAAGAGCGTCAGCCCCTGCGCGGGCTTCGCCGCCCGCTCGAGCGGCGTCGTGCGCGCGAGGATCAGCATCTTGTTCGCGACCTGCGCGGTGGAAATCCAGATCTTGCGGCCGTTCAGAACGTAGTGGTCGCCGTCGCGCTGCGCGAAGGTCTTCAGCCGCGTGGTGTCCAGTCCCGCGTCGGGCTCGGTCACCGCGAAGCAGGCCTTTTCGCGGCCGGCGATGAGCGGCGGAAGGAAACGCCGTTTCTGCTCATCGGTGCCGAACACCACGACCGGATTGAGGCCGAAGATGTTCATGTGAACCGACGAGGCCCCCGCGAACCCCGCGCCGGATGCACTGATCGTGCCAACCAGCAGCGACGCCTCGGTGATGCCCAGCCCCGCGCCGCCGTACTGCTCGGGCATGGCGATGCCGAGCCACCCGGCATCGGCGATGGCGCGGTGGAAGTCGTGCGGGAACGTGCCGTCCGCGTCGTGCGCGCGCCAGTATTCGCCGCTGAACCCGGCGCAGGTTTTCTCGACCGCTGCGACGATGGCGCGCTGCTCTTGCGTCAAGGCGAAATTCACCGTGTCTCCCTCGTGCGTGCGCGGCTCGCGGAGCCCTAGACGAGCGAACCTTCCGCTTCGGACTTCGCGCTGACTTCCCTGCCGTAGTCGGTGAGGAACGTGTCGATCAGGATCTTCTCTCCGTCGGCGAGGTATTCCTCGAACGAGTACTTGTCCTTGAAGGCCCAGTTCTTCAGCGCCCAGGTGTGGCTGAACATGATGTATTGATAGACCATGATGTCGATGTTCACCGGCGCCATCATGCCGTTGTGGATGCAGGCCTCGAGGCAGTTTCTGAGCACCCGGCTCGCCTTGGATTCCTGCAGCTTGACGTGCGTGCGCTCCTTGGGTGCGAGGTCCTTGGTCGAGCGGTACGCGAGCACCGTCTCCTGCTTGTGCTCGTTCACCAGGCGGCAGTAGGTCCGCAGCGCCATGCGCAGCACGGCGAGCGGGTTGTCGTACTTGCCGAGCAGCGCCGAGATGTCCCGGTCGTAGGTCTCGAGGACGAAGCGCAGCGCGTAGAAGAGCAGGTCGTGCTTGTCCTTGAAGTACAGGTAGATGAGTCCCTTGCTGACATCGGCCTCCTTGGCGATGTCGTCGATCGTGGTCTGGAAATAGCCGGTTTCCGAGAACAGGCGCACTGCGGCCTTGACGATCTGGTCGCGCCGGTTATCGCCCGCCTTTCCGGAAAGCGCGTCCTGCGGCGGCGCGGCCGTCTTCCTGGAGGACGTCTTCCTGCTCATGCAGAATCGCTCCGGGGCGATCCTGGCGTGCGGTTCGCGTCGCCGGCGAGCAGCGCCTTGAGCCGCGCCTTGATGATCTTGCGGGTGGGCGTCATGGGCATTGCGTCGATGATTTCGAGGCGCTCCGGGAGCTTCACTTTGGAGATGCCGCGCTCGGCGAGGTAGGCGCAGAGCTCGGGCAGCGTCGGGGCCTCGTCCCCCTTGATCACGACGAAACAGCACGCCTTCTCGCCGAGCACCGGATCCGGATACGCGACCACCGCGGCCTGCAGCACCTTGGGGTGCGTGCCGACGAGATCCTCGATGTCGGCCGGGTTGTATTTCACCCCGCCGCGGTTGATGATGTCCTTGATCCGCCCGGTAATGCAAACGTTGCCCGAGGCGTCCATCGCCGCGAGGTCGCCGGTGCGGAACCAGCCGTCGGGCGTGAAGGCGCCGCGGTTCGCTGCGTCGTTGCGGAAGTAGCCCGCGAACAGCAGGCTGCCGCGGACCTGGAGCTCGCCTTCGGAACCGGCAGGGAGCACGTCATCGTCGAGACCGCAGATGCGGACTTCGGATCCGGGGCTCGGTCGCCCGGTGCTGCCGGCGCCGGGAGGATCGCCCGGACGCGTGAACAGGCCGGCCTGCAATTCGGTCATTCCCCAGAGCTGGGTGAATGCGCCGTTGGGTAGCCTTGCTGCCACTGCCTCCGCCAGTCGCGCGGAGCAGGGGCTGCCCGAGACGATGACCAGGCGCACGCTGGAGAAGTCGCCCAACTGGAGCAGCCCGGTGCTTTCCAGAGCCGCGAGGTGCGCCGGCGCCGTGAACACCACCGTCGGCCGATGATGCTCGATCGCGGCGAGCAGGTCGGTCGGCGAGAACACCGGCAGCAGCAGGTTCGCCGCGCCGACGCTCATGGCGAGGTGAATCGAATACAGGCCGAGCAAATGGGTGTAAGGCGCCGCGGACAGGATGACGTCGTCGGCCCGGATGCCGTGCTCGGGCGCGCACAGGCGCGCATTGCCCAACGCCATCTGGTAGGTGAGAGGCACCGCCTTCGGGCTGGCGCTCGTGCCGGAGGTGAAAAGCAGCAGGAACGGATCCGCGGGCACCGGGCTCGGGCCGTCGGGCAGTTCGGGCTCGGAGCGCATCAACGCGGAGAAGGATTCGGTCCCCGCCACCGGGTCGCCGAGAGCGATGACGTGTTCGAGCGCGGGCAGGCCGCTCTTCAGGGTCAGCACTTCGGCGACCGGTTCCCAGTCCTTCCAGCGGCTCAGCCCGATGTAGGCGCGGCTATGCCTGACCTGCGTCAGGATTTCCGCGGCACGGTAGGGCATGTGCACCGTCGACATGACCGCGCCCAGGCGCGCGATCGCGAGGTATGCGACCAGGAATTCGGGGAAGTTGGGAAGCTGCACCGAGACCACGTCGCCGACGCGAATGCCCAACCGGCGCAGGCCGGTCGCGAATCGCGCCGACCGGTCGGCAAGCTCGCCCCAGGTCAATTCGCCGGAGGGGCCGCAGGCTGCCGGCCGGCGCGGACCGCTCGCGGCGTTGCGCGATAGCCACTTGGTCAAGGTGTCGTCGGCCCAGTATCCGCTCTCGACGTACTTGCGAACCAGCGACGGATCGCGGCGCAGCGAATCGCGCAGCGCCATCGCTTCGGACCCGAAGCGGTCGCGCGATTCGTGGGGCGCGAAGCGCTCGGCGCGGAACCTGTGGCTTCCTCCGAGCGCGTACAGGCGCGCGTAGGTGCGGCGCCGGTAGCGGCGTGCTTCCAGCGTCACGCGTATCTGCAGCACCTGGTCGCGGGTGAGGCCGAGTGCCTCCGCCATCTGCCGATCGGTCAGGCTGTCGCGCTCGCGCTCGATCGCGTCGAACTGCAGCAGGCGCACCGGATCGCCGCGGCGGACCTGCACGTTGTTGCTGTGTTCCCAGATGAAATCGCCGTACGAGGCGATCATCGCTTCGGTGACGCCGATCTGTTCGAAGGAGAGTCCGAGCGGCATGCCGGGATCACTTTGCCCGCGGGCCGCGGGAAATGGGGTCGGCGAGCGGCGCCCGGGTGGCGACGGGGCAGACGCGCATGCATTCGAAGCACTGGCCGAGCAGCCCGCCCGAGCCGACCGACATCTTGTACCAGTACAGGCTGTTGTCCGGGTCGAACAGCGCGCGCTCGCGCGAGGCGGCATCCGGAGCGGACATCGCGTCGGCGAGCATCGAAGGCAGCGCCTCGTATTGCTCGGTCAGCTCGGCGCATTTCGCCATCTCGTAGCGCATGAATTCCTGCCGGCCGTCCGAGTCGATGCCGCCGCTCAGGCATTGCGCGGGGCAGAACTTCATGCACGGCGTCTGGCCCGTCCTGCGATAGAGCTCGACGCAGGACGCGGTGGGGCAGGGGTTGGCATCGAGAGGCGTATCGGGCGGCAATTCCAGCTCGGTGAACACCGACGCGTAGTACATGTAGCCATACTGCGGATGCAGCAGGATGTCGCCGGCGAGGGAGCGCGCGCCCAATCCGGCCACCTCGGCGTGAAGCTTGATGCTCTGGAACGGAATGCGGGTTCCGCCTTCGGGGTCGACATCGGGGGGACAGTAGATCGACGCCCGGCCGAACTGGGATTCGATGAAGAAGGCGCAGCCGAATGCGATCTTGTAGGCACTGCCCTCGGTGCTGCCGAAGAAGCTGAGCGCCCTGGCGGGGACCGACCACGCCCCGCGCGTCTGGCCGCCCACGCCGAGCGAGATCACCGATCCGACGCGCGGCATCAGATCGCGGGGCCGATGGCCGGGCGGGGCGATTCTCAGCAGGGTATCGAGGCTGGCGACGCCGGCAACCAGGGCGCCCTTGCGGCGGCAATACTCCAGGACGCGGGCTTTCGCCTCGAACGGATCGACTGCCGCGGGGGCTTTGTCCACGGGATTGCCCTTGGTCTCCATTAGACTGACTGGCCAGTCATTCTGTCCGTCCCCCGTGGGGATGTCAAGCGCAGGCCGCAGGCGCTCAACGCTTGCGCTTGGCGAGGAAGGACTGGAGCCGGCGCAGCGATTCGGGATTCTGGTAGAGCTGCCTGGTCGTCTGCACTTCGAGCTCGGACCCGTCGGCCTGCCTTTCCTGGGCGGCGAAGATGCAGCGCTTGTTGGCCGCGATGGCGGCTTTCGGAACGCCCGCGAGGCGGTGCGCGATCTCGTCGGTCTTCGCGGCGAGCTGATCGGCGGGGAAGGCCCAGTGAACGAGGCCAAGGCGTGCGGCTTCCGCTCCGTCGACGACCTCGGTTCCGAGGATCAGGCGGCGAGCCATGGCAGCACCGCAAAGCCTCGTCATCCGCTGCGTTCCGCCCGCGCCCGGCAGCAGGCCGTGCCTCGCCTCCGGAAGGCCGACCTTGGCCGTGTCCGAGGCGACCCGGATGTCGCACGCGAGCGCCAATTCGAACCCGCCGCCGAGCGCAAAGCCGTTGATCTCGGCGATCGACACGAGCGGAGACTGTTCGATGCGCGTGTAAAGCGCCTGCATCCTGCGCACGGTCTGGATCATCTGATCGATGCCGCTCGGGCTCGACAAGCGCTCGGCGAGCATGTCGATGTCCGCACCCGCGCAGAACGCCTTGAGCGCCGAGCGGAAGCGAAGCACGCAGATCTCCTCGCGTGGTTCGTACTCGTCCATGATCCGGCCCAGCCGGTCGATCCACTCTTCGTTGATCGCGTTGACCGGTTCCCGGTTCATGGTCACCGAAATCGTCGCTCCCTCGACCGCTACATCGAACATGGGCTTCTCCTTGGACGGCACGGGCTATGACCAACAGGTCATTTCTCGAAAAGTGCGAACCCTAGCATGTCGCCGAAGAATCCGCTACGGGGAAAATCAAATAGATTACACTGTTAAATCAGCGTATTGTAAATATTGACGCCCGTTCCCCGAATGTATAGACTGAATGGTCAGTCAGACACAGGTTAGCAAAACTCTCATACCGTGGAGCACCGTATGACCACTTCCGTTCAGGCGACACCGCCGCCAGCCCCCAAGAAGCCCGCACCGAAGGTCCAGAAAGAGGACGCGATGTGGATGCAGAAGGAGATGATCAACCGCAACTACCACGACCTCGCCACGGCGCATGAGCAGGGCAAGAAGGTGGCCGCCACCTTCATTCCGGGCAATCTGAACGAGTTGCTGATGTGCTTCGATTTCGCCCGCACCCTGCCCGAGGGCAACGCGCTGCAGAACGGGCTGAGGAAGAAATCCGGCAAGTTCATCATGGACGCGGAGCGCGACGGCCATTCCGAGGACGTGTGCACCTACGTGAAAGCCGACCTCGGCATGCTGCTGAACGGCGACATCGGGCCCACGGGCGAGGTGCTGCCCAAGCCGGACCTCCTGCTGCTCTCGTACACCGGCTGCTTCACCTTCATGAAGTGGTTCGAGCTGGTGCGCCACAAGTACGGCTGCGAGACGGTGATGCTGCACGTGCCCTTCCAGGGCAACGGCATCGTTACGCCGAACATGCGCGATTACGTCGTCAAGCAGCTCAAGGAGACCGTCATCCCGACGCTCGAGCGCGTCTCCGGCGTCAAGTTCGACATCGACCGGCTGCGCGAATACATGAAGGAATCGGCCAAGGCGGAGGACGACCTCATCAAGGTACTTGAGATGGGCAAGCACCGGCCCTCGCCGATCGACGGCTACTTCGGCGCCGTGTACTACATCGGGCCGATGTTCACCGCATTCCGCGGCACCCCCGAAGCGACCGAGTTCTACCGGGTGCTGCGCGGCGAGATCGAAGCGCGCGCGCGCGCGGGCAAAGGCCCCATCACGCCCGAAGGCGAACTGACCGAGGAGAAATACCGGCTGGTGGTCGACGGCCCGCCCAACTGGACCAGCTTCCGCGAGTTCTGGAAGATGTTCTACGACGAGGGCGCGGTGATCGTGGCGAGCAGCTACACGCGGGTCGGCGGGGTCTACGACTACGGCTTCCGGCACGACCCGGACCATCCGCTGGAGTCGCTCGCCGACTACTGCATGGGGGTCATATCGAACCGCAGCATGGCCCAGCGCGTCGACCTGCTGCTGAAGTACATGGACGAGTACGAGGCCGACGGCCTGCTCATCAACTCGATCAAGAGCTGCAACAGCTATGCCGCAGGTCAGCTCCTGGTTCTCCGCGAAGTGGAGAAGCGCACCGGCAAGCCGGCGGCGTTCATCGAGACCGACCTCGTCGATCCGCGCTACTTCTCCGCGGCCAACGTGAAGACGCGGCTGGAGAGCTATTTCCAGATGATCCGGCAAAAGCGCAACGCCGAGGCGGCCACGGCGGCATGACGAGCATGTCCAAGCGCCAATTCCGGGACATCATCTACGAGAAGGCGGGCCACAA
>Ga0082335_1005904_pt1 | contig 16401 bp, 16 predicted proteins | sample Subgrocontami58m_FD_72375 | JGI IMG/M metagenome (GOLD analysis project Ga0082335, IMG submission 72375) | Subsurface groundwater microbial communities from S. Glens Falls, New York, USA - GMW37 contaminated, 5.8 m (SPADES assembly) (version 2) ... | reverse complement strand
CAACAGATTCTTTAGCACTATATTTTTGGGTCATAAATAAGTAAACAAAGTAGACAGGTAAACAGGTAGACAAATAATTACTGCCTACCTGTTTACGTATCTACCTGTCTACGTGCTTCCCTTTATCGCGTCACAATCACGCGCTTGCCTTTAGGCTTCTTGCTCCGCCAATTCAACTTCTGCCTCTTCATCATCTTCTGCCGCCGCTTTGAATGGCACTGCCGCGCTTGCTTGGGCAAACCGCTCGCGCACGGCGCGATCAATCTTCTCGCCGATCTCCGGATGCTCTTTCAAGAACGTTTTCGACTGTTCGCGCCCTTGCCCGAGTCGCCCATCTTCAAACGAGTAGAACGCGCCGCGCTTGGTAACAATTTCCATATTGGTCGCCACATCCAGCAAGTCGCCCATCTTGGAGATACCTTCGTTATACATAATGTCAAACTCGGCTTCGCGGAACGGCGGCGCAACTTTATTCTTCACCACGCGGACACGCGTGCGTGAGCCGGTCACATCCGTGCCATCTTTGATTGCTTGAATGCGGCGTACATCCAAACGCACACTCGCATAAAACTTCAGCGCCATGCCGCCAGCTGTTGTTTCGGGATTGCCAAACATCACGCCGATCTTCATCCGCATCTGATTCGTAAATAAGACGGTGGTGTTCGATTGCTTGATCGCGCCGGAAAGTTTTCGCAATGCTTGCGACATCAATCGCGCTTGCAAACCCATGTGACTATCGCCCATCTCGCCTTCGATCTCGGCGCGCGGAACCAACGCCGCAACCGAGTCCACCACCACCACATCCATCGCGCCAGAGCGCACCAACGCTTCGGCGATCTCCAATGCTTGTTCACCCGTATCCGGTTGGGCGATGTAGAGGTTGTCCACATCCACACCGAGCCGTTGGGCGTAAAGCGGATCCAGCGCGTGTTCCATATCCACAAACCCGCACACGCCGCCGCGCTTCTGAGCCTCGGCAACAATGTGCAAACAGATCGTCGTCTTGCCCGAAGCCTCGGGTCCATAAATTTCGGTCACACGTCCACGCGGCACGCCGCCAATACCAAGCGCCATGTCCAACGAAATCGCGCCAGTCGGAATCGATTGAACGTCCATGTGCTTCGCCTCGCCCAGCCGCATAATGGTGCCGTCGCCATACTTCTTAGTAAGATCACCCAACGCCTTATCCAACGCGGCGCGTTTTCCGGGATCGAGCTTTGCCTTCGCCGGAAGCGCTTCGATCATCGCTTCTAAAACTTTGTTGCGCTTGCGCAACGGCTTGGGCGATTCAACTTCAACGGCGGTTGCCGCTTCCGCAACAGGAGCCGATTCTCCTGCGGGCGCCGACTCCACTGTTTCCTTTACTTCTACCTCCCCTTGTTCCTTTGCTTCCTCTGATTCATCTTTTCTCTTGCGTGCCATGACTTAATTCTCCTTTTGTATTTGATAATGAGAGACGATCACCGTCTCCCGCTTGTTTGGCGATCACGCCGTCTTCTCTACGTACCACGTATCGCGCTTAACATCGTGCGAGACCACGTAATGCGCCGCACCCAAGCGCACCCGAAAACAATGTTTCAGCACGCGGCGCATCCAATCGTGTTCTGCCACCGTCCAGCATTGCTCCACCGCGCTCACCGCATGGCGGCGTCCGCGCCAGGTAAATGTTTTGGGGAAGTATCCATGTTCCTTTGCGGTAACAACAATCGCTTCACGATTCCACATAATTATTCCACCTCGCTGATTCGAACCGATGACTCTTCGTTGCCGCCGATCACGGTGAAACGACGTGGCGGACTCATCGGGGATGCCGCCGCTTGCGCCCAACCTTGTTGAGGCGCATATGCATTCATCGCGGGCGCGGGCTGCTGCATTAAGATCACGCGCGGCATTTGTTCTTCTTTGGGCGACGGCGCGGGAGCGGCTGGCGGTGTCACCATTTGAGCCACCTCGTCAATTCGTTTAGCAATGTTGCGCGTGGCGATCCACACGATCAGCAAACTAGTCGGCACGGACGATACAATTCCGGTAACAACACCGAGCAAGACCGCCATCGCTTCACTGCTCAAACGTTGACCGATGATGATCGCCAATGTGATTCCGAAAGCGATCATCCCGAAAATAAATCCGGCGCGAACGGCGTGCTTCATCGCCAACGTCCTCCACGCGCAGTCGCAACCAATTCATTCATATCGCGTGCTGGCGTGTAAGCCGCTTGAAAGCGCGTCACTTGCCCGCAAGCAACCGCCAGAAAATCTCCGCGCCCACTTAATTTTTCTGCACCCGAACCCGAAATGCCGGAAGCCACACGCGCATCATCACTGCTGCCCACGCGACCAATTAGGCGCATTGGCAAGTTTGCTTTGAAGTGCGAACCCAACACACCCGATGACGGTTTCTGCGCGCCAACGACCAAGTGCATACCGGCTTCGCGCCCGCGTTGCGCGAGACGGGTGAGAGCGTTCTCCACCGGCTTGCCGCCGAGCATCAACAGATCGATCACTTCGTCTACAACAATCACCACGCGCGGCATCGAAACATTTTTCTTGTCGCGGCGATCCATTTCTTCCAAAAGTCTTTCCAATAAACTGGTCGCCGCCGCCGTGTCACTAGCGATGGGCGACATGAGATGAGGCAATCCGGCTAACGGCGCGAGACCGCGCGCCTTAAGATCAATTAAGGCTAACTGCATTTGTGATTGACGATTGTTGACGGCGAGGCTGAAGATCATCGAGCGGATTAATTCTGTTTTGCCGGAGCCGGTCATACCTGCCACCAACACATGAGTCACGTCCGGTGAAGGCAGGCGCAAAAGCAATGGGCGACCATCGTCGGCAAGACCGAGGCAGGCGGTATGCGCCGGGAGTCGTTTCAACGTTTCCAACATGGGCATCAAAAAGATAGGCTCGGCATCCGTGCGAGGAACTTCAACCGCCAACTCGCCACCGTCGCGCGCGATGCGCACCGTGTTCGCGCCCAACGCCATGGCAATCTCTTCGCTCAAATTGCGAACCACACTCAACTTTGCGCCGGGAGCCGTCGCCACATGAAAACGCAGCCAACGCGGCGAAACCTCGCCACCGTTCACCCGAACCGGCACGCGATGCGAAGCAAGAATCGCTTCAATGCGATCTGCTTGAAAATTGAGGTAATCCATCGTCATGGCTGGCGCGGTCATGGTTTCTCCGTCTTTAGAACTAGTGTTCTAATAATATAGCTAACCGTATCTTGTTGTCAACAGGGAATTTCCTCTAGACCTCCGAGTTCTTAAAGAACTCGGAGGTCTGCCCGCAAGTAGTAGAATACGTATATGCTGACCAGTTTAAGCAACGAGCAGGTGAAGCTAGTGCGCGCTTTGCAAACGCAACGCAAGCGGCGCGAGCAAGAAAAACGATTTGTGATCGAGGGCGTGCGTTTGATCGAAGAGGCGTTGAAAGCAAATGCCGATTTTGATTTTGTGTTTTACGAGGAGACGAAAGATGAACGCGCGCAAAAGCTGTTAGCGGAATTGACTCACCGCCGCGTGAGCCTGATTCAAACTTCAACCCAGATCATGCGGGCGTGCGCCGACACCGAACACCCCCAGAGCGTGATAGCTGTATTAGCACAACCTTCCACCAAAAGAGATTGGAGATTAGAGATTGAATCTCCAATCCCCAATCTCCAATCTCTGATCTTAATTTGTGATTGCATCTCTGATCCCGGAAATTTGGGAACGTTACTAAGAACCGCCGCCGCCGCAGGAGTGGATTCGATTTTGCTCTCCCCTGACACTGTTGACGCTTTCAATCCCAAAGTCGTCCGCGCCGGTATGGGCGCACATTTTCGTTTGCCGATTGAGTCGTTAAGTTGGGACGAGATCAAAAAGCGAACCACGCCACTAAAAATCTATCTTGCCGATGCCGAATACGGAATACGCACTACGCAATACGATCTCGTTGACTGGACTCAACCTTGCGCCTTGATCGTGTGTAGTGAAGCGGAAGGGGCTAGTGATGAGGCAACGGCTCTCGCCGCAGAGTCGGTTTATATCCCGATGCAGAAAAATGTTGAATCGTTGAATGCCGCAGTAGCGGGGTCAATTATTTTGTTTGAGGCAGTGAGGCAAAGGAAAGCGGAGAGCCGCTCCGCGTAGCAGATGGCGGATGGCGTGATGCGTGATACGTGATGTGCGATAAGCGATATGCCATCCGCGATATGCCTAACGCGGCGCTGGTGGTCGGAGTCCGCTGGTATTGGCAATTTCAGAAGTGAAACCGGCGAGCGGCAGTGTCACCGTAAAAGTGCTGCCTTTACCGTCCCCTTCACTCTCTCCCCAAACGCGGCCATTATGAAGTTTCATCGCGCCGCGCACAATCGCGAGCCCGATACCAAGCCCGCCGGTCTTACGCACCATGTGGTCTTCCACTTGGAAGAAGCCTTGAAAGATGCGGTCGAGATCTCGCTTCGGGATTCCAGCACCGCTGTCTTTAACTTGCACCCAGGCTTCGTGTCCCTTTTGGAATGAGATCAACTCAATGCTACCGCGATCGGGTGTGAAGCGGATAGCGTTATTCAACAGGTTAGACAGTGCATTCAAAATCTTGGGGCGATCTATATTCACCAAGAGCGACTTGTCACCGGCTTCAACCGTGATCGTCTGCGCTTTGGCGTCCGCCAACGGTTTCAACTCTTTGCGGACTTCGTTCAATAGTTCGCGCAGATCAATTTTTTCTCTCTGCATAGCCTTCTGCCCAACTTCAAGGAAACGCAAGTTGGTAAGGTCTTCGACCAGCTTGCGCATGTGGACGGCCGAGTCGAGGATGGCTTTAGCGTAGTCGCTCATTTCGCCTTTGGCTTCCTCACGCAAGAACGTGGCATAACCCAAAATGACTCCGAGCGGCGTGCGAAGTTCGTGCGAGGCGATGGCGATAAAGTCGCCTTTCATTTTATCCAACTTGCCCAGATCGTCATACGCTTTTTGCAAAGCTTCGATCAAACGCGCATTCTCAATCGCCACTGCCGCCTGCGAGGCAAGGATGGCTAACACGCGCGCGTCCATTTCGGTGAAGGGTTTGCCATTCCGTTTGTTCAACGCTTCAATCACCCCCGTCACGCGATCTTTGATACGCATTGGCACGCCGACCAGAGTCTTGGATTGAAACTTTGTTTTCTCTCCGACGGTTTTGAAGTGCCGCGAATCTTTGCTGACGTCGTTAATAATGACGTGGCGATTCTCACGGAAGATGGCGCCGGCAACACTGCTATCCAACGGCACCGGGATTTTGGCGAGTTCGTCTGCCGCCACTCCGGTGGCGGCAGAGAAATGCAGTTCGCGCATGTTATCGTCATACAGCAAGATCGAAGCGGCGTCGGCGCTAAGAATCTCTGACGCCGCGCCGATGATATAGTCAAGCAACTGTTTGAGATCGAGCGTGGAGCTTAACGTGACACTGACTTCGACAAGTTTTGCCAAGAGTGCTATTTGAGCTTTCAGTTCGGCGTTCTCATGTTGAGCGTCCGGGGAAGTCATTGAGGACTAGTATATCAAAGATCACAATGGCTAATAATAAACGGAGGGTAAAAGAAGGAATCGGAATTTTAGAATAAACTCAACTGTCTCGTCGGTTGTTTGCCATTTAACAAAATAAAAGGCGCGGCGCGCGAGGCGATGATGCCGAGCGATTTAAGATCGCGCAAGTCGGTGAGGAGTCCACGTCGGCGCGCAACGAGAATCGACTCTACGCCTTTGGGTCCGATACCCGGCACCCGCAGCAGAGATCGGCGGTCAGCATGATTCACTTCCACGGGCGTTTCACTTAAGTTGGCGGCTGCCCACGCGATCTTCGGGTCAACATCCAACGGCAAGTTGCCGCCGCGATCAAACGGCATGTCTTCCAGATCGAATCCATAATCGCGCAGCAAGAATGACGATTGATAGAGACGATGTTCGCGCAGCGGATTCTCCGCTGGAAGATTTTCGAGCGGCGTGTCGTGAATGGGGTGAAAGGCGGAGAAGTAAGCGCGGGCAAGGCGGATGTGTTTGGTGAGACTCGCCGTTGTGCTTAACACTTCAAGATCGTTTTCGCCCGCCGCGCCGACGACGAATTGCGTGACGAGTGACGGCCATTTGCCTTTGATGTTTTGATAGGCGGGCAGCGTGGATCGAATCTCGTGCGCCCATTGAAGCGGACGCATGAGTTCTTCCCAAAAAATTTTGTGCGGGGCGAGTTTGGGCAAACGCTCGGCGTTGGGCGCTTCGAGATTGACCGAGACGCGATCGGCGAGCTGCATGGCGCGCAGCACTTGATCTTTCTCGGCGCCGGGCATGATCTTGAGATGGATGTAGCCCGCAAAATTTTTCTTGCGGATGATGTCAATGGTATCAAGCAACTTATCTTGCGTGCGGATGCCGCCACCAGCAATACCCGAACTCAAAAAAATTCCGTCCACCATTTTCGCCTTGTTCATTTCAGCGAAGGCATTCGCCATCTCTTCCGGCTTAAAAGTTGCGCGTCGAAAATTTCGTCCAGCGCGAAAGGGACAATAGAAACAATCGCGCTCGCAAGCTGAGGTGAGCAACGTTTTTAGAATCGGCGTGGTCCTGCCGTTAGGCAAATGCGCGTTATGAATCATCAACGCATCATTTTTATTTTCGCCGAGAGCAGTTTGAATTTCGTCGGGGGAGTGACCGCACACGCCTTTAGTTTCTAGACCGACGCGGTTTTGAAAACCGCGTCGGTCTGAGCCAGTCACCGAAGTTTCTTCGGCGGGTTCGAGATTCATTTGCGAAGCGACGATGCGAAGTTTGTCTTGAGTGTCCATCGAAACCATTATAGAACATACGTCCTACAATGGTCAATAAGGAAATGATCCACGAAAGACACGAAGTTGCACGAAGTTGTTTTAGTGTTCCTTCGTGTTCTTAGTGGATCATCTATTGCGCTGTATTCCCCCCATCCACCGGCAGCGCCACGCCTGTCATGTAACTTGAGTCATCACTCGCCAAAAATAAAACAGCGCGGGCGATCTCTTCGACGTTGCCGACTCGTTTGAGCGGAAATGATTCGCCCATCGCTTTCAACCCCGCTTCAATGGATTCGTGCTTGGCAAAATCTCCGCGCTCGACCCAACGATCTACAAAGGTGTCGCCGGGGCATACCGCGTTGACTCTGATCTTATCTTCACCGTGATCAATGGCGAGTGAGCGCGTCATTTGAATCACCGCGCCTTTGGAAGTGGCATAGACCAACGCCCGTTTGCCGCCGACGAGTCCCCAATCAGAGGCGTTGTTGACGATCACGCCGCCGCCTTGAGATCGCATAATGGGGATCACAAGTTTGCTCATGCGCCACACGCCCGTCACGTTGAGGCGCATCGTTTGTTGCCACATCTCTTCGGTGGTTTCTTCGGCAGTGCCATGAGTGACGATGCCGGCGTTGTTAAACAAAATATCAATGCGCCCAAAAGCGTTCATGGTTTCGCGCACACTGCGTTCGCAATCTTCGCGGAGGAGATGATCGGCGCGGATGAAAAGAGAATTGGGGATTAGAGATTGAAGATTTAAACCGAGTTCTTGGCGGCGACCGGTGAAGGCAACGCGCGCGCCTTCTTGGGCGAAAAGTTTTAGTGTGGCTTCGCCTATGCCGGATGTGCCACCGGTGATGAGGGCGGTTTTGTTTGAGAGACGCATGGAAACTCCAAGATTAAGGATTGAAGATTAAAGATTGTTATTCCGCCCATGCGAAACGGTGAAGGGCGAACCAAGCGACAAAGCGGATTAGATTTTTGACCCGCCAAAAACCCGAAGGGTCTGCGAGACCCTTCGGGTTTGGCTCTCTAATCCGCGTTCAACTTTGTTCTGGAGTTGAAACGATCTCTGTTGCGCTATATCCGTTTATCCGCTTTGCGAAGCATCCGTTGACGCCAACAAACTCCAGAAATCAGAAATTCAACCCCACACGGGAGAGAGCGCGGCGCGGAAACCGATAGGGATGTCAAAGGCGAGCGGCGGGAACCCAAAGCGGACCGTCACACGACAACCCTCTTGAGCGGAGAGCCACATCCCGGAGCGCACGACGCGACAAACATCATCAGGCGCATTTAAATTTTCACGCCCATCTTTTGCATTGTAAGGGTACTTGAAAGAAGGTGGATTAAAAAGTTGATCATTATCATTTCCCCATAAACTCATCGTCCACTCCATCACATTGCCACTCATATCCAACACACCGTAAGGACTCGCGCCGTTCAAGAAAATGCCAGCGGGCGTTGAGGCATAGAAACCCAGTTCATCTGAATTGCAATGCAGTTCGCGCCAGTCGTCGCCCCACGGATATACGCGTTTGTCTTTGTCACCACGAGCTGCTTTTTCCCATTCGGCTTCGGTAGGCAAACGCACTTCGCGGTTTATCTTTTCACTCAACCACGCGCAATAATTTCGCGCGTCGTGCCAAGTCACACTCCTTACTGGACAATTCTCTTTGCCCTTCAGTGGTTGATCGTCGCGCCAGTGATCAGGCGGTTTCACTTTGGCATCAACAACGTATAATTGATATTGGTAATTGGAAATTGTGGTGCGGGCGATTTGAAATTCAGTGACATGCACACGGTGCATCGGCTTTTCATCAATGCCGCCTTTCTCACTCCCCATCCAAAATTCTCCAGCGGGTATCATCACCCAATCTGGTTCACCCCAAGGGGCTTTCCAAAATTTTGAGGCGGCAAGCGTGCCGCTTTCGATTCGTCCGAGGGCGCTGGTGGCGGCGATCTTGCGAAGTGTTTGTGGGCGATTTTCTTTTTTGAAGGGCGAATCGGCGTCTTTCTGCAATCGAGCTTTCAGTTCACTCATCACTTCGCTTTCTACCCGCGCGCTACCCGCATCCAGCAAACACTCGCCCGCCAAAATTAAATTGTTGCATGGGTCGGGTTCAGTTTCAGGGTCGGCGTTGATGATGGCGCGGATCAATTCGCTGACACGGCGCTTGCCTTGCGTGCTTAAGTATCCGGCTGTGAGTAAAATCACTTCGCGCCACCAAGCATCGGGCAAACGTTCCACAATATACTTCACCGCGTCGGCGCGGTCTGCCACAGCACGGGCAGTGAGATATTCTTGAAAGGTGAGATGGGCAAAGCTATACGCGCCCACACCGCGCTCGATCAATAGCCCGCTACGCTCGTTGATCAGACGGATGAAGGACTCAAAAGTTTTCGCTGCAGAGGCGGCGTCACCGTTGTTAAAGACAGGCAACAAAAGATTCCGCAGTTGATCCAATTCGATCTCGCGCACACGTTGCTCGTGCATCCAAAACGCCACCGGCTCCAACAAGGTGCGGCGGTCACCGCTATCCAACGCTCTGCCGCCCAACATCACTTCGGTCTCCAAACCTTTTGCCTCATCCCAATGCCCGAGCAGAACTTCAATGGCTTCTTCGTAAAGTTCGGAACGGCGGTCAGGCAAGGTGGCGCGGTAACGATGGACGAGAGCAATAACAGTGAGCAACAACGGGTTGACCGCCAACTCGCCGACGCGCGTGTTGCCCTCAATTGCCTTAATCAATTTTTCTGCTTGCTCGTCAGCGAGACGAAGCAGTTCGGGTGATTCGTTTCCGGCGAGCGTGGACTCAACGGCGCGTGTCCAATCGCGCACGAAGGCACGCACTTCAGCGCGGTTGAAATCGCGCACTTTTGCCAAGTTGAAATTTTCGCCGATGCGCGCAACGCCTTCGTAACCCACCTCTCGACTGGTCACGATGAAACGGTTGTCGGAGTGTTTATAACTTTGAACGAACTTTTCAATGAGTCGCGCCACCCGCTGACGCAAACTTTTCTCCGCCACTTCATCCATGCCATCCAATAACAACACGGCGAAACCTTGTTCGAGCGCATTAGCAAAAAAATCTTCGGGCAAGTGAATCGTTTGGGCTTCGTAATATTCACGCAAGTAGTTGAGCAAGATCGCCGCGCCATCTTTGCTTGAGTCTTTATGTGCGTTGAGAAGATGCCGCCCCAGATCGCGCAAAGGCAACAAGATGGGCAAGTGTTCAGTTTCGTTTAATTGCAAGCGCGTTTGCACCGTATCCGCGCCATCACGCAGTGTGCGAGCATAGGTGAGGGCGAGATAAGCAAGCAATGTGGTCTTGCCACTACCTGGATCGCCAATGATGACAAGGCGTTTGTGCCGCTTAAGTGCATCAGGAATAGTCAGAAGCCCGCCCTGTCCACCTTTCTCCACCGTCGTCAAGGACACATACACTTTTTCGAGATCAATGCTCAACGGTTGGCTGCCCGCTCGAATGCCTTGTAGCCGCAAGCGTTGATGCACGGCGATGAGGTGGTCGAGGTATTTTTGTAACGCTTCGGGGTGAGGGAGAGATTTAGAGGTAGAGGGCGGGTTGATGATGAAAACGTTTTTATCGCGTCCTACAACATCGCCCTCAATATCGGCTTTTGAATCAACGAAATTCACGCCGCCGCTTTGGTCTTCGGTTTTAAGTTGATCGAGTTTGACGCGCAACGGTTTGATCGTCGCGTCAATTTGATCGTCGGGCACCAAGCCGCGCAAATTCTCTTGGGCTTGAATGGCTTGCTCAATTTTTTGAATCTCGGTGGTGGTGGACATGGTAGCGATCTCCAAAGTGCGTGGAAATGAATTTCCACGCTGTTACAAAAAGTCTGCTGAAGCAGACTGACCCCAACGCGATTTATCGCGTTTAGCGTATCAGCAGGATGATTCATCATCCTGCGAGGGCGCAAGCAGTTACGACAATCGTAACGCAAGATCGAATCTTACGCCACAATCCCCAATCCCCAATCTCTAATATAATCCCCTGCACAGGAGACTTCCCCAATGACCCTCTCACGCATCCAACGTTTAGAACAACTTGCCTCACAAAACAATCTTCACGCCATCGCCATTGTGCCGGGGGCGAATATGATGTATTTCAGCGGACTGTCGTTTCACTTAAGTGAACGTCCAACGATAGCGATCTTTGCCAAAGGGCAAACGCCGTCAATTATTTTACCCGCGCTTGAAGCGGCGAAGCCCGACAAAGCGCCGTTCAAGATGCAAAAATTTGTTTACACCGATGAAAAGGGACCGGCACAAGCATTTGCCGAAGCGTGCGCCGCGCTGAAATTAAATAAGGCAACACTCGGAGTCGAAGGGCGGCGGATGCGCGTATTGGAGACTCAGTGGTTCGAGAAGTTCGCGCCAGAAATTAAATTTTCAATGGCGGAATCGATCATCGCCCAACTACGCATGAAAAAAGATGCCGACGAGATCAAGATGATGAAGCAGGCGATTGATATTGCTCAGAAGGCGTTGACGGCGACACTGCCGATGATCAGAGTCGGCGTGAGTGAACGCGACATCGCCGCCGAGTTGATGGTGCAATCGTTGAAACATGGTTCGGGTGAGTTGCCGTTTCAACCGATCATTGCTTCAGGCGAGAATGGATCGCTGCCGCACGCGGGCGTGACAGATCGAAAGGTGAAAAACGGAGACCTCATCACCATTGATTGGGGCGCATCGGTCAACGGATATTTTTCTGATCTCACGCGCACTTTTGCCTTAGGCGAAGTGGACTCCGAGTTGCGAAAAATTTACGAACTGGTGAAGGAGGCAAACGCTAAAGGTCGAGAGGCGGCGCGCCCGAACGGAACGGGGCAAGAAGTGGATCGCGCCGCGCGCAAAGTGATCACCGATGGCGGTTACGGTCAATATTTCATGCATCGCACCGGACACGGACTCGGACTCGACGTTCACGAAGAGCCGGACATGAAAGAAACTGAAACGATGCCGCTCGAGCCGGGCATGACATTCACCGTTGAACCCGGAATTTATTTGCCCAACAAAGGTGGCGCGCGGATTGAAGACAACTTGGTGATTACGGAGGATGGGGCGGAGACGATGACGAGTCTTTCGAGAGAGTTCAGGCAGTTATAAAAGCAATGAGCCGTGAGCATTGAGCGATGAGTAGTGAGCAACAAAACAAAAGGAGAAGTGTATGAGAGATTTTAGAAAAATTAAAGCGTGGGAGAAAGCGCACGAATTGACGCTGGCGATTTATGCCGCAACACTTTCATTTCCAAAAGATGAGCTCTATGGTTTAACAAGTCAGATGAGACGTTCCGCCTCATCGATTCCAACAAACATTGCTGAAGGATGTGGGCGCGATAGTGAAGCAGACTTCGCGCGTTTTTTGCAAATTGCTATAGGCTCAACCACTGAACTGGAATATCAGATTTTGCTCTCGCGTGATCTCAAATTGATTGATTCGAAAACGCACGACAAACTCGCCAACGACGCAATTGAAATCAGGCGAATGCTTTTCAGTTTTATAAAAACTCTCAAATCCAATCACTAAAACTCAAGGCTCATTGCTCATGGCTCAACGCTCATTGCTCAACGCTCACTGCTCAATGCTCATGGCTCACTGCTTCTTATGACACTCAACCGCAACTTAAAACTCATCGCCGCCAGTTTATTTTTGTGGGCGAGCGGCGAAGGCTTGTTCCTTTTTGTTTTACCAAACTATATGGAATCACTCGGCGCCGACGCGGTGCAGATCGGTTTGTTGTTTTCGATCAGCGCGGTGGCACGCGCCGTTTCGATGATCCCCGCCGGATTGGTGAGTGATCATTTTGGTCCGCGCGTTGCTTTGGTGGGCGGCTGGGTTGTCGGCGTGATCACCGGCGTGATGATGGCGCTTAGCACAAACTTCTTTTGGTTCAGCATTGCCTTTGTTCTTTACAACTCAACGGGCTGGGTTATTCCGGCGCTCAGCACTTACATCGCGCGCGGGCGCGGCGACCTCACGCCTGAACGCGCGCTGTCGTCAGTCTTCTCCATGTATAGCGGCGGCTTGATTCTCGCGCCCACCATCGGCGGCATAATCGGCGAGCAATGGGGATTGCGAATGCCCTTTGTCGGAGCGATGATCATGTTTTGCATCTCGACGATCTTCATGCTATTCATTGAGCATCAACCGCCACACCCGGCAGAAGATCGTTTGAGCCCGATGACGATAGTCACGAATCGCCGCTTCACCAATTTTCTGTTTTTGATCTTCGGTGTGATCATCGCGCTCAACATCGGCTTCGATCTCGCGCCCAAATTTTTAGCGGATGTGAAAATGATCAACGTGGCGCAGATCGGCTGGATTGGATCGATCAACGCCATCGGCGGCTTTTTACTGAATCAACTGTTGGGACGCCGCCCACCGCGGCGCGGGCTGATGCTGTTGATGGGCTTGATTCTGATCTACAGTTTAATCTTGGTCAACACCTCGTGGATCGGTTGGTTCGCCCTTGCCTATTTTTTGCGCGGCGGCTATTTTTCTTTCCGTTCATTAATCGGCGCGTTGGTGACGCGGTTGGTGCCAGCAGCGCAATTTGGGACAAGCATGGCAGTCGCCGAAACGGTGATGAATAGCGCGGCGGCAACCGCGCCTGCGTTAGCGGGATGGATGTATGAGAAAGTTGCGCCGGCGAGTCCATTTCAATTAATGTGGCTGTTAGTACCAATCGCCATTTTTTGTGTGTGGCAATTCGCGCCGAAGTATGAAGGCGAAGGACGGGCGTCGGTGATACTAAAAGTATCAGAAGATTAATGACTGGACTTACGCACGAGAAGATGATTCCATCACGAATAACACGAATGCTTTTTTATTGCTCTATTCGTTAAATTCGTATATTCGTGACATTCGTGATTAAAGTGCGTAAGTCCTGAATAATTAAAGTCTGAGAGGAGACAATGATGGACACATTTCTACAAGCGCAACTCAGTATCAATATCGCCTTACAACAAATCGGCGGGCTGACGGCGATCATGCAAGGCTTCACGTTTTTGGGCAGTGAAGAATTTTTTATCATCGCTCTCACGTTGATCTATCTGTCCATAGATTCATCACTGGGCGGGCGCGTGGTCTTGCTGTTGTTGATCGGCGATTCGCTCAACGGATTTTTCAAGATGATCTTCCACCTGCCGCGCCCCTACTGGATGGACGCCCGCGTAAAAGTTTTGGCGCAAGAGACGAGTTACGGGTTGCCATCCGGTCACGCTCAAGACGCGACGACAGTCTGGTTCTTCATCGCCTACACACTCAAAAAACGCTGGGCATGGATCGTCGCCCTCGCCCTCGTGCTGTTGATCTCGTTCTCACGTTTGTATCTCGGCGTGCATTTTCCAATAGACGTGATCGGCGGCTGGATCATCGGTGGAATTTTTTTGGTGGCGTATTTGTGGATCGAGCCGAAGATCAAAGATCGGTTATTGAACTTGGGGATGTGGGGACAGATCGGCGCGTCACTCGGCGCGGCGATCTTCGTTATTCTGCTTGGCGTTGCCGCACAAGCCGCCCTCGCCTCTTCACCGGATCCAACAGCGTGGTCGGCGTTTGCTAAAGACGCGCGCAGTCTAGAAACTTTTGTCTCGCGCGCCGGTGCGTTGTTCGGCGCGGGCGCGGGCTTGGCGATGATGTATCACGGCGCGCGGTTTAATGCCGGAGGGTCGTTTAAGAATCGGGCGATTCGATTCGTCGTCGGCATCAGCGGAGTCTTGGTGCTGCGCTTTGGGTTGAGCGCGATCTTTCCGAAAGAGCCGGAGATGATCGGATTCTTTTTCCGATTCGTGCGTTACGCGATCATGTTGTGGTGGGCGTTGTATCTTGCGCCGTGGCTATTGTTGAAGATGAAGTTGGCGGAGCGTGCGTAAAAAAAAAGAAAGCGGGTTTCTTTGAGAAACCCGCTTTCTGATCATCGTGAGGCTTACGCCGTCTTGACTGCTTCGGCGACTTTGGTGAACGCCGCCGCATCGGTGGCGGCGAGGTTGGCTAACATCTTGCGATCCAAATTGATGTTCGCCTTTTCCATTCCAGCGATCAACCGGCTGTAGGAAAGTCCGTTGAGTCGCGCCGCGGCGTTGATGCGGGCGATCCACAACTTACGCATATCGCGCTTGCGTTTGCGGCGATGCTCAAAAGCATACTGCCCGGCGTGTAGCCACGCCTCGTGCGCTTTCTTCCACAACAAGTGGCGCGAACCGTAATACCCTTCGTTTGCTTTAAGAACTTTGTTGCGTCGTCTGCGGCTGACTACGCCACCTTTTACTCTTGCCATTTTATAAATTCCTCTACTTTCTCTTACGAAGACGGATTGAGCTTATGGCGGCGCAAGTATGGCGCGAGCCGCTTGATCCGCTTGATATTGCCTTTAGTCGTCACTTCAACGCCCTTGCTAAAAAGAGCTTTACTGCGTTTCGACGTATTGCGGCGCAAATGACCTTTGCCGCCTTTGGTGCGCATCAACTTGCCGGTTCCCGTCACTTTAAATCGTTTCGCGGTTGCGCGATGCGTCTTGAGTTTATATTTGCCTTTCGGCGCTTTACGAGGCATTACTTGACTCCTTGTTGTCGCCAGACAGACCTCCGAGTTCTTTGAGAACTCGGAGGTCTGTCTGGCGGAAATTTTTATTTGACTACTTCATCATCCTTATCATCGTCGTCAAGCACATCAACCTCAGGTGCGACAACTTTTGCGGCGGAAGGCTTCGGCGGTCTCTCGCCAACCGGCTTTGTTGGGGCAACTTTCTTGCCACCGGGGGCTAACACCATCAACATCGTGCGCCCTTCCATGTCCGGCATCACTTCCACCATTGCCACATCCGCTAGTTCTTCGGCGACCTGCATCAATTCTAGGCGGGCAATTTGCGGATACGTGATCTCGCGTCCACGAAACTTGATGCGGACTTTTACTTTCATGCCATCTTGTATCCAGCCGCGCGCGGCGCGCACTTTGAACGAACGGTGATGGTCAGTGGTCTTGGGGCGCAGGCGAATCTCTTTTACTTCAATCGTCTTCTGCGCCTTCCGCGCTTCTTTGTCCTTTTTGGCTTTCTCGTATAAGAACTTGCCAAAATTGAGAATGCGACAGACCGGCGGGCTGGCGTTGGGGCTGACCTCCACCAAATCTTTTTCCGATTCACGTGCGATACGGATCGCTTCTTGAACAGTGATGACGCCCAAATTCTCACCGTTGGGCCCGATCACTCTAAGCTCGGACACGCCACGGATTTCTTCGTTGATGCGAAACTCTGATGCGCTTATAGGATCTCCATTGAGTAATAGACAAAATTAAGCCGCCCGAAGTGCCGGACGGCTTACTGGCGAGCGAGATAATACCATGACTCAAAGCGACTCGGCAAGATCAAGATTTCCGAACTACATCTCCCCCATCCTCGCGTCATACATCCTCTCCAGTTCACTGCGTAATCGTCGCGTCACCGATTCGCGTTGCGTATCAGGAACCGGGAATTGTTTAACCAGCTCGGCGGCGATTCCGCTCACCATTGCCCGAGAGCCTTTTCGATTCTTCAACAAGGCGTCCATCTTACGTTGAACAGTAAGCAGATAACGTTGGATAT